>Ga0080064_1000409_pt1 | contig 115803 bp, 109 predicted proteins | sample Subgrocontami54m_FD_69260 | JGI IMG/M metagenome (GOLD analysis project Ga0080064, IMG submission 69260) | Subsurface groundwater microbial communities from S. Glens Falls, New York, USA - GMW46 contaminated, 5.4 m (SPADES assembly) (version 2) ...
GAGCAGGCCGTCGTCACGCGGCCTTCGACGTGGTCGCTCGCCCGATGATCGTTGCCAGATCTCGGTTGGACGCCCCGAGCGCCAGCAGGGCGCGTAGGAGAAGATCGACCGAGACACTCGGATCGCCGGCTTCCATCTTCGCCACGCGCGACTGGCTCGATCGAACGGCCCTCGCAAGTTCGGTTTGTGTCAGACCGCGATCCACCCTGCGACGCCGCAGTCCGTCGGCGAGCCGCAACCGCAACTCGATGTACGCGTGCTCTTGGTCCGAGAGCCCGAGGAACTGACGCGTGTCCCCAATCTTCCAGCCCTTTGCTTCCAATCGCTTGCGCTTGTCGTCACGCATGGTCGTACTCCTTGAGCCGCCGTTTGCAGACTGCGATGATCGCGGGAGGCGTGTTGGCGGTCTTCTTCTGAAAGACCTCCGCGATCACGATTGCGTCGTCGTCGATTCGATAAACGATTCTCCACGCGGCGCCGACGTCGACGATCCTCAGCCGTTCAGCCACACGAGCGGCTTGTCCGAAACCGATTTCAACGACCGAGTCTATGTCAGTGCTGACATTCTGTCCAGTGGTCGCGTCGGCCCCTCACGATCGCGGCGCGGCGACGTCTGAGGCGTGACGGTCAGACCGTTCGGCCGAATGGAGACGTCAGCTCGAATTCCGCGAGGATCGGCGCGTGGTCGCTTGCGTCGCGAAACGGGTCCGTGCGAATCACTTCGAACGGCGTCGCGGTGGACGCGAGGTCGGGGGACGCGAAGAAGTGGTCCAGTTGCATCGGGCGCGCGGGGTTGCGAGCGTACGTGGCCGCCGCCTCTTCCTCGGGGAAGAACGCTCGCGCGGTTTCGTCCCAGCCCGCGCGCGCGGCTGGGTACGCTTGCACGGTCGAGAGGGACATCCGTCGCGCTTCGATCAGCGTTTGGTCGATCACGCGCCCGCCCAGATCACGCGAACGGGTACGTACTCGGCTGGTGGGACGGGCAGGGAGAGCTTGCCGAGGGCGTGCTTGATGACGATCTCCCACGGAGTCGCCGAAGAAACGTAGACCTCGTTGGCTTCCGCGACGAGCAGCTCAACGACATCGCTGCGGATTCTCTCCGGCTCCGAAACCAACCACAACCAGCAGTGCGTGTCGACGAGCAGCTTCATGTCTCGCGGTCGAACGCTCGCTGCAGATCGTCGGGCAGCGGAGCATCGAAGTCGTCGGCGATGTGGACTTTGCCGCGGTCCATTCCGAGGGCTGCCCGCCGGGCGGCTGGCGCAACCCGCTCCGTCGAGCCGCTGAGGACGATCACTTCCGCCGGTCCTTCCGGCACATGCGCGGGAACGTTGATCTCGACGCGGCGGTCTGCCGGGATGACGATGGCGATCTTTGCGGCTTCCACGGGGTTTCCTCCTGCGCACCTGCTAGGAGGTCAGTCTAGCGGGAGCGGGTTGACCCGTCCAACGGCCTCGCGCGGCGCAGCGCGCGGGTCGGCGCGTCGATCAGCGAGTCGCGTGGGCCACTGCCGTAACTGCGGGCACGTCGAACTCCGCGAGAATCGGCGCGTGGTCGCTCGCGTCGCGAAACGCGTCGGTGCGCACGACCTCGAAGTGCGTCGTCGTGCGCGCGAGGTCGGCGGACGCGAAAAAGTGGTCCAGTTGCATCGGGCGCGCGGGGTTGCGCGCGTACGTGGCCGCCGCCTCTTCCTCGGGGAAGAACGCTCGCGCGGTCTCGCCCCAGCCCGCGCGCTTCATCCGCTCGAAGAACTCCGCATTGCCGCGGGGCGTCGGGTGGTCGAGCACGCGCGACGTGTTCCAGTCGCCACCGAGCAGCGCGCGGCCCGACGACGGTACCCAGTCGCGAAGGGCCCACCACACGAGGTCACCGGGCCACACGTCCTTCGCACTCGGGAGGCGGAGGGACGCGGGGTCGAATCCATCGATGTGCTCGGGCTGGAGCGCGACGGGGTACGCGTACACGCTCGAGACGGACACGGGCCCCGCCGGTGTCTCGACGGTTGCGGATGCGATGAGCGCGACGACAGTGGCTCGCGACCGACCCCCGGTCGGAACCGACGGATCCGCCGTTCCGACACTCTCCGCCGCCACCTTGGGCTGCAATTCCAGCGCGATCTCGCGCGAGCGCTTGCGGCACGCGGTTTGCTCCGCGCGGTGAGTGAGTTCCGAACCCGACGATTTGCCCGCGCAGATTGCGTTGCTGCTGGACAGGGCAGCGACGCCCGCCGACACGCCGATCGCACGCTCGGACCAAAACGGTGACGGAGTATGTCCGTCCGAAGCACCTCAGCGCTCGACACCCGACGACCCACCGTCTACGGTCGTGTCCGCAACATCGAACGCGACGGAACGGCCGCCGGAAAGCCAAGGGCGGACAGGTAGGTTGGGGAATCGGATGACGACAGCAGCCACGATCGAGCGTCCGGTGTTCGCGGGTCACGAGACGTTTCCGCTGCGGTACACGTGGCTTCGCAAGGCCGTCGTGTCGACGCAAGCGAACGGTCAGATCTTTCTCGCCGATGACGCCGTCGTGCGTCTCGGCGTCGGCAAGAACATGGTCCGCGCGATTCGCCACTGGGGCCTCGTGTGCGGCGTGCTCGAGGAACAGCCCCAGGTCACGAACAACCTCGGACGCGAACTGCGACCGACGACGCTTGGCACCAAGCTGCTCGGCGACGATGGCTGGGATCCGTTCCTCGAGGATCCGATCACGCTGTGGATTCTCCATCACGAGTTGGTCAGCTCGCCCGCGGGCCCGACGACCTGGTACTGGGTGTTCAACCATCTGCCACAGGTCGAGTTCACGAAGAGCGAGATCGCGGCCTGGCTCGGTCGTCTCGCGCAGGAGCGGGGGTGGACTCGCGTCTCGCCGGCGTCACTCAAGCGGGACATCGACGTGTTCCTGCGAACGTACGTTCCGTCCCGCGCGTCGCGCACTGTGCCGCTGGAGGACACACTCGACTCGCCACTCGTGGAACTCGGTCTCATCCGCGAGTTTGACGTGAAGGGTGGCTATCGCATCCAACGCGGGGAGCATGCGACGCTTCCGGACGCGGCGTTCGCATACTCGCTCGCGAGGTTCTTGCAGCAACGCGGTGCCGGCGCGGCGGCGATTCCCATTCAGAGCATCGCGTTCGCACCGGGATCGCCGGGACGCGTGTTTGCTCTCACGGAGGACGCGCTCATGCATCGGCTCGAGCGCATCGAGGCGGCGACGGATGGAAGGATCGTGTTTCACGACACGGCAGGGCTGCGACAGATTCTCGTGCAGCGTGCGCCGGATCCGACGTCGATCTTGGCGCACTACTTTAGGCGTCAACGCCGACGCGGACCACGGCGTCGCTGACATCGAATAGCAATTTGACTGGCACCGATGTCACCGCGCACGATGTCGATGCCAGACTATTATTCGGTTCGGCTGTGACCGCGCACGAGGAGGCAAGCGAGTGAGCAACGAAAAGGTCCGGCACATCCTCGGGCTGTCCGGAGGAAAGGACAGCGCCGCCCTCGCGGTGTACATGCGCGATCGAGTTCCGGAGATGGACTACATCTTTACGGACACGCAGAAAGAACTTCCGGAGACGTACGAGTACCTCGCGAAGCTTGAAGCGTTTCTCGGAAAGCCAATTGCGCGACTGAACGCGGACCGGGGGTTCGACCACCATCTCAGTCTGTACAACGGATATCTGCCGTCGACGCGCATGCGCTGGTGTACTCGTCAACTAAAGCTCAAGCCCTTCGAGAAGTACGTCGGCGATGGTCCCGTGGTTTCGTACGTCGGCATTCGTTCCGACGAGAACCGCGAGGGGTACATCTCGACGAAGCCAAACATCAGGGCGAGATTTCCATTCAAGGAAGACGGCATCGCCCATGCCGACGTGTTGCGCATCCTCGACGAGGCCGGACTGGGTCTGCCCGAGTACTACAAGTGGAGATCAAGGTCGGGCTGCTATTTCTGCTTCTTCCAGCGAAAGAGCGAATGGGCGGGGCTCTACGAACGGCACCCGGACCTGTTCGCGAAGGCTCAGGCGTACGAGAAGCTCAATCCCGAGACTGGCGAGCGATACACGTGGCAAGCGGGGGAGAGTCTCGAAGAGATGGTGAAGCCGGAGCGACTCGTGAAGATTCGAACCGCGAAGGAAACTCGTGGCGCTCCAAAGCAATACCTCATCGACACCCTCCGCGACGATGACGACGCTGAAGACTCTGCGTGTCTGATCTGCAGTTTGTAACGGGTGAGCACGGCGACGCCGCGCGTGCCGATCGCTCAATGAATACCGCACGCGCTGGTCGGCGCAGACATTCACGCCGACGCTGCCGGCGATTCAGGCTCCCGCAGGCGAGCCAAATACCTCGTCGATGATCGCGAAGCGCGCCGGCTCGAACCTGTCGTCGCCTCGCGATCTGGACCTCCATAGCGGCGCGCTCTCGCGAACCCGCCGATACATCGATCGGGCCACGCCGAACACACGCACCGGTTCCGTCGGCCAGATCGCACGGTCTGCGAGAGCGACAAGCGAGGCCGCGTCGCTGCGTCGCGAGATCCATCGCTGGAGATGCGACGTCGCTGCGAGGTGATCGCGCTTGCTGGAATTGCACTCCGAGTGTGCCGCGACGAGATTTTCGATTGCGTCCTCGCGGCTGCGTGACCACGGCAAGAAGTGGTCGACGGCGGTCGATGCACGACTGAGCTGTCGATCGCAGTAGAAGCACCGCCCAGCCTGATGCGCCGCGAGGAGTTCGCGAACGGCGGCGAGATCTTCGCGTTCGTCCGGAAATAGATGTGTCTCGACGTCGCGCGACTTCAGAGCCGTGTTTCATTCGCGACACGAACTGGGCCCACTCCCGTCGCACCAGCGGGCGAAACAGATCCGCAAGGAGTGCGAGGTTTCGCTCGGCGCCCGGCAAGAACAGTAGCCGGTTGTCGACGGTCGGCTCAGTCGCCGAACGCGATCGGCGAGCCGCAGCCTGATACCTCGTAAATCCTGGCGGCAGGCCTTCTTTCCGCCAATGCGGAGTGACGTAGATTAGCTCAAACGTGTGGCCACCAAGTTGCTGTAGGCGGGGGATCGGATTGCGGACCAACAACAACTCAACTCGGTCCACCAAGTCCGCATATGCATCCTTGTGCAGCCGGCTCATGGCGTGGGCGTTTGCTGCGCCTGTCTGTTCCTGTGCCGCAGCTACGTAGTCGACGATCGACGGTTGCGAGCGCTTGAGTTGGACGAGCCGCGACAGTCCACCGAACGGCCGCGTCTGAAACCAGTAGAGGTCGATGACACGCTCTGCGATCTGTCGAGTCGTGACTGATCCGGTCTCCCCCTGCTGGCAGTGGTCGATCAACGCGAGCAAGAGAGCGAACTTGTACGAGGTGGTCGGATGCGCATCGAGGACGATCTCGAGCAGCTGCACCGAAAACTCGACGAGCGTCTCCTTCATCCCGTCGCGCAGAATAACATCCGCATGATTCGACGGGCAGCGTCGGTCTCAAAATCGCACGACTGCACTCGACGCGCACGCGCACGAACGCAGAATCTCGAAGCGGCAGTGGGTGGGCTCCGGGACGAACGCAGAATCGGGCGGTTCCGCGTGATGGGCCCGCGCGCGATCTCAAACTCGCGGAAACGCACTCGGTGCGCCCGCGCGCGACCGCAGAATCGCTGATGGGCACCCCCCGTGCCCACTCTCGATCGCGGAATCGCCGACGGGCACCCCATGTGCCCCCTCTCGATCGCGGAATCGCCGGCGGGCACGTCACGTGCCCGGGCATCATCGATTTCGATCGCGGATCGCACGTCACGTGCCCCATCGACATCGATTTCGATCCAAAATCGCACATCAGGTGCCCGGACTTTTCAAATTCGATCGCGACCGAGCACCTCACGTGCCCAAACTTTTCAAATTCGATCGCCTTCGACCACGTCATGTGCCCGGATTTTTCGAAATCGATGTCGTGAGGGCACTCGATGTGCCCGCGCGGATCGATTTCGATGTGACCGGGGCACCCAACGTGCCCTCCCGCATCGAATTCGATACGACCGCGGCACCCAACGTGCCTCCGTGAATCGATTTCGATCGCCGGGGGCACATGAGGTGCTCCAAACATCAAGTGGTTTCCATGCGCGGGCACGAAGCCAGACTTTGACGGGCTCGCCGGCGAACAAGAACGCGACTCGTAGTCGCGAAAAAACGCGACTGCCAGTACCCAAACGCGACTGCCAGTACGCAACTCTCGAAGTGGGCGTACTGTTCGGCTCGGGCGGCGCGTCGGCGGCCCTGACCGTCAAGAAGGGGGACCGATGTCCGCCGAATCCACTCGCGAACTCGATCTCTTCCTCGAAAAGCTCCGGAAGCTGAAGCTCGACCGCGCCAACGGCGCGATCAAACCGTACAAGCCCGTGTTGCTTCTGTCGGTCTTCGTCTTGATCGCGACACGCAAGATTCGCTCGCGCTTCGTCATGTTCGACGGCGGACTCAAGAGCCTGTTCGGCCAGTTGTTCGCGCGCGTCCGCCCCGACTGGTCGACCCGGCCCGACGTTCGGTACCCGTTCCGCGCGTTGGAGAACGACCGCGTGTGGCAGCTCGTTCCGTTCGACACCGCGGCGGAGGAACTCGACTCGGCGCGAGCCGTCGGCATGAAGACCCGTGACGTCATGAAGCACGTCGAATGCGCCCAACTCGACGAACCGGTGTTCCGGGCGCTCTCCGAGGACGCGACATTCGTCCATCGCGCGATCGCCGTGTTGCTCGAGAGCTATCCCGAGTGCGTTCCGCCGCACACGGGGACCGAGGTGCTCCGCCTCCTCGCCGGTGCAGCACTGTCCGCTCCGGCGGGACCAGAGAACCTCAGCGAGCGCGCGATCGAGGAACACATCGAGCGGCACTGGGGCGAGACGCCTTTCGCGAAACTCGGAGTGAATCTCTCGACGGTGAAGGCGACGGGACTGCCGGGGCGACAGGTGATCACCCCGGCGGGCACGATCGATCTTCTCGGGTTCGATCCGAGCGCGCGGACATGGTGGGTTCTGGAGTTGAAGAAGGGTCGGGCCGCGGATCCGGTCGTCGGGCAGGTGAGCCGGTACATGGGTTGGGTCGTCGACGAGCGGCGATCGCATGGCGAGGGCGCGACGGGCGCGATCATCGCGCGCGATGCGGACGACAAACTGCGGTACGCCGTGAAGGGCCACCGCGATCTGAGCCTGTGGACGTTCGATGACGATCTCGCGCTGACGCGGGCCGGATGAAGCGCGCGCTGACTCCGGCGTCACGTGACGTCGATGCCGATCCGACAGTGATCGCTGGGGCCACTTCTCCACGCCGCTCATCGCGCAGCCGCCGCTGGACTCGTTCCGCGCTACCGTGCCGACCATGAAACGCTTCCGCACGCTGATCGTCGAACTCTACAAGATCGTCGACGAACTCGACGCGATGTTCCCCGGCCGTCGCTTCACGCCGGACGGTCACATGGTCGGCAGCATCGGCGAGGCGTGGGCGAAGTGGATGTTCAACCTACAATTGCTTCGGGGCTCCACCGAACGACACGATGCCAAGGCCAAGGACGGGCGGCTCGTGCAGATCAAGGCCACGCAGGGCAACGCCGTCGCGATCTACGACGAGCCGCAGCACCTCGTCGTGTTGAAGTTGTCGCGGAAGGGAACGGCAGACGTGATCTACAACGGACCGGGCGGACCCGCCTGGCGGCGTGCCGGAGCGAAACAGAAAAACGGGCAACGCCGAATCTCGCTCGCGACGCTGCGCACGTTGGATCGAACGGTAGCGGACACCGATCGACTCGCGATCGTCGCGAATCGCGTACCGTGACGAGGCACGCCATGCTCGAAGCCTTCATGTGGGGATACTGGGGCTGGGGCGGGAGCACCGGAGAACTCGTCGAGGCGTTCGACGCGGCGGAGGGGGCACGCGGCTTCGCTCCGCCGCTCTTCGTGGACGCCCGCGCGAGTCGCGGCGTTCGCGCGCTCGGCTTCCGCGGCGACGCGTTCGCGCAGAAGTTCGGCAGCGAGCGGTACCGATGGATGCGCGGTCTCGGGAACCGCGCCGTGTTCGAAGGCCAAGGTCCGATGCGACTGATGGACGACGGTGCAGTCGGGGAGCTGCTGGACGAGATCGTCGCGAGCCAGCGCTCGGGGCGGCGCGTGATCTTCTTCTGCGCATGCGTGAGTCCACGGAACGCGGGCGAGCGCTACTGCCATCGTGAGTTGATCGGTGAGTTGCTCGTCGACGAGGCCCGTCGACGCAACGTCGCGCTCGCGGTGTCGGAATGGCCCGGCGGATCCCCTCGACAGGTGATCGCGACGTTCAATTCCTCCGCGATTTCGAAGTGGCGCAAACGTGCGCAGTCCGTGCGGTGTCCGGCCGGAATCGCGGCGCCCGTCGCGGCATCACTCCCGTGGGGATCGTACGCGGTCGTCAATTGCCCGGGAGGGTCACTGCCACTCGTGCTCGGCCCAGCGATTCACTCGGGCGGACGGTGGGCGTTCGCGCTGCCGTGGCGGTTCCCCGACGGCGTCCCTACGGAGTCGGAACTGCGCAGGCATATTCTCGCAGACGTAGCGAGGCGCGGATGCGCGACGCGCTATTCGAACCCGTCCGAAGGCGACGGCGTGGCGGCGTGGCAAGAACTCGTGATCGACGAGGGCGCGCCGCGTTCGTGGGGGTAGGTCGAGGTCGATCCTGTGCGCGCGGGCATCGGCGCCGCGGAGGCACGTACTCACCCCCGCGGCGGAAACGGATCCCCCCCATACGTCCACTCCGTCTGCACGCGCCCATCACGCCCGTGCACGACGAGCTGCGCCCGCCCGCACTCTAGATGCGCCATGCGCGTACGCACGCCCGCGAACTACCGCGAGCCGTTTGTACGCGCACCGTGCCAGTGCCCGCGTGTGCCCGCGTTCGCGGATCACCCAGCCGCCCCGCGGCATGCCGTGCGTCCGCGGGCTCCGGATCCCGGTCGCAACCGTCGTCGCGATGGTGGCAGACGGTATGACCGTGATGGAAATCGTCGCGGCCTACCCAGACCTCGAATCCGAGGACGTTGCCGAGGCGCTCCGTTTCGCCGCCGAAGCCGTCCGCGAACGCGAGCTGCCGCTGACGCGCGTCGCGTGAGATTCCTCGTCGACAACGCTCTCTCGCCGATCGTTGCAGATCGACTGCGCGCGGAGGGCCACGACACGGTGCACGTCTGCGACCGCGGACTCGGATCCGCCCCGGATGAAGCCGCGCGAGTGGCAGGCGGCCCGAAACGCAGGCGGCATTGATCGTTGCCAACTTGGCCGCTGTCGCCGATGCACTCGATGCCGGCGCGGTCGTCGTGATCGAAGAAGACAGAATCCGCGTGAGGCCGTTGCCCGTACTCGGGTAGGCGTCGTCGGCCGTCCCACACCCGCGCACCGCGCTCCGAACTACTCCCCCGTACCGTCTTCGCGTCTTCCTGTGGATTCCTCTCCGCACGCGCCATCACGTCGCGTCCCACCGCCGGTTGCCGCCGCGCGACCGAAGCGGTAGCGTTCCTTGTCGTGGGTTCGCCGATCTCCAAGATCACAGTCGACCCTGCCGTCTGCGGCGGCCAGCCGTGCGTGCGAGGGCTACGCATTCCCGTGTCCGTCGTGCTCCGTCATCTCGCGGCGGGGCAATCGGCAGCGCAGATCGTCGCGGAACTCCCCGAGTTGGAGGTCGCGGACGTTCCTGCGTGTCTCACGTACGCGGCGTGGCTCGCGTCCGGCCGCCTGCTCGACGCTCCGCCCGCGGCATGAGGCTACTGCTCGACCTCAACCTGTCCCCGCTCGTCGTGGACGCGTTGCGACAGCGAGGTTATGACGCCATTCGTGTCACCGACGTGCTCGATGCACGGGCGCCAGACGTGGAAGTCGTGTCGAAGGCGCGTGAGCTTGATGCCATCGTCGTCACGCGCGACCAGGACGTTGGCGCAATCGTCGCCGGCTCCGGGGCGACCCACCCGTCGGTCGTGAACCTTCGTGTCGTCGAGGTCGACGCTCGGCGTCTCGCCCAACGGATTGCCGCCGTCGTCGCAGCTGCCGAAACGGAGCTTTCCGCCGGCGCGATCGTGACCGTCGACGACACCCGTGTTCGCATCCATCGTCTCCCCGTCGGAGGATGACTACGCGCGGCGATCGTCCCGCCTGTGAATTCCTCTCCCCGTTCCCGCGCACGACCGGTTCCACGGCCCTCGCCGAATCGCTCTCAGCCTCCGCGCGGCGTTCAACCGCCCTCGCAGCTCTCAACCCGCCGGCGCTCCCCCGGTTGAACCGCATCGACCCCATCGATTTCAGAGTGCCCCCGGCGCTCGACCGCCCTGCGCACTCTGAAAACGCAACGCGCAACCCGGTGGAACCGGGGAGGCCGCATCGAAACCAGAAGCGCCGTGGCGGTCAACCGCTGACCCCACTCTGAAATGGGATCCTCGCGCCCGGTTCAACCGCGGCGACGGCATCCAATCCAGAGTGCACCCCGCGGTGGACCGCTCGTTCCGCTCTGAATTCGCCGGCATGCCCCCGGTTCAACCGGCCTCGCGCGGTTGATTTCAGAATCCCCCGAGCGGTCGACCGCCCCTTGCCTCTGCCGTCGACGGATGCTCCCGGCTCGAACCGGCAGCGGACGAGCCCGCATCCTGCCGTGCCCCGGTCGCACCGTCCGATGTCGCGGCGGCTACGGCGTCGCGCGCGCTTGATCTCGCCGACCGCGCGCGACGGATCGCGAAGCACCGCGCCGCGTGATAGCGTGGATGTCCATGGAAGTGACCGGCATCGTGAAGGATGGGCGCATTGTGTTGCCGTCGACGGTGCATCTCGAGGAAGGCGCTCACGTACGCGTGATCTTCGATCGCGACAGCGAACACGAGGGTCCGTATGAGGCCGAGCCGGTGAGCGAAGAAGCCGTACTCGCGGATCTCGCCTGGGCAACTGGGACGCACTTCCAGCCGTGATCGTGGTCGCCGATGCGGGGGCCGTCTTGCATCTCCATCGCCTTCGCGCTCGTTCGACCGCAATCGGAACCATCGGCCTCAATGTTGAGGCCTCGCGCTCGGGACGTGCGCCGCGCGATGAGGCCGCTCGCGCGCTCGAAGCACTGCCAACTCGTGGACGGCTGCACGTTTCGCGCGAGCTTCTCGTCCGCGCGATTGCCGCACTCAGCGTCCCGTGAGCGACAGACTTCCGAACTCCCGTCCTCATACTTCTGCTTCCCAGGAATCACACCGCGAACGCCGCCGCGTCGGTCGTCCATGTCGCCGCGAAAGCGCGGAATCACATGGATGTGCAGGTGCATCACGGTCTGCCCGGCCGAGTGTCCCGCGTTGAACCCGACGTTGTGGCTCTCGATGTGGCGGCGCGGAACGACGAGCGTGTGACCCGGGCTCACGGGAATGCGATCGCGCACGGCGATCGAGAGACCCGACGTCCACGTGCACGCAGCCGGCGTCAGCGCACAGAGTGGGCAGGTCACGGCGGGGACGACGGTACCACTGTCCATGCACGCGGTGCGCATCGCCCGTCACACACCCGCCCCACGCGCTCCGAACTACACTCCCCCTTACCGTCTTCACGTCTTCCTGTGAATTCCTCCCCCCACGCACGTCCTCACCCGTCCACGCGAGGTACTCGGGGCTAGGGGTACTGGCCCTCACTGGACGCCGCGGGCGGTTCACGGCATGAAGGGTCAGAGGGTTGAGCCGTGACTGTCCACCGAACGAAGGTCCATGTCTCCGATGATCACGAGGTCACGATCACTCTGCCCGCGGACTTCCCCGCAGGGGATGCCGAGGTCATCGTGCATCCGCTCGCTGCGAACCGCGGTCTGACACGGGTTCCGTTCGATCAGTGGTTGAATGGGCTCCTCGCCGTGCTGCCCGCGGCGCCTTCGATCCCGGTCGACGCGACCCGACGCGAGAATCTCTACGACTGAGCCGCTGTGTTCCTCGATACGAACATCGCTCTGCGGCTCGTCGAGCCGGCGGCCCCCGAGCACGGCCTGGTTTGCCGCGCGGTTGCCCGGCTCGAACAGGAGGGTCGCGTCCTCTCGATCAGTGCGCAGATTCTCGTGGAATCGTGGGTGGTTTTCACGCGCCCGAAAGCGAACAACGGGTTCGAGTGGTCGGCGACGGCTGCAGGCGCAGCGCTGGACGCGTTTCGCACTCGGTTCGTCGTGCTACAGGAGGACGCCACGACGCTGGAGCGCTGGTTCGACCTCGTCACTCGAATGACGATCGTTGGGAAGCGCGCGCACGACGCAAGAATCGCGGCGCTCATGGCGTCCCACGGAGTGACAGAGATTCTGACGCTGAACGTCGCGGACTTTCACGGAATGCCTGGCATCGTCGCCGTGCACCCGAGCGCCATCGCGCCGTGAGGCGCTCCGGCGGCCGCCGAACGCTCGCGAAGGCCTTCGGGTGAAATCCGCGAGTAGGTCGCCAAAGGGATCGAGGGGCACGCCGTCGTCGCCGCCTTCAGCGTTCGCACTCCCGTCCTCATACTTCTGCTTCCCAGGAATCACGCCGCGAACGCCGCCGCGCGGGTCGTCCATGTCGCCGCGAAAGCGCGGAATCACGTGGATGTGCAGGTGCATCACGGTTTGCCCGGCCGACTGTCCCGCATTGAACCCGACGTTGTACCCGTCGACGCGAAACTCGTCGTCGAGCGCGCGCTTGATCTCGCCGACCGCGCGCCACAAGTCGGCCTGCTCGTCGAGCGTCGCGTCGAAGTAGCTCTCGACGTGGCGCCGCGGAACGACGAGCGTGTGACCCGGGCTCACGGGAAAGCGATCGCGCACGGCGATCGAGAGTCCGGATGTCCACGTGCACGCAGCCGGCGTCAGCGCACAGAACGGGCAACTCACGACGGCGACGACGGTACCACTGTCGGTGGGCGCGGTGTGCGGCGCCCGTCACCCACCCGTCCCCCCGCTCCGAACTACCCTCCCCCTTTACCGTCTTTCCGTCTTCCTGTGGATTCCTCCCCCCACGCGCGGCGCGATTCCCGTCGGCGGCGCCAATGCTATGCTACACGCCGTCATGGTTGCACAGCGACTTCACGCTCACGTGCGCTCCCGGCGGCAGTTGGACCTGGACGAGGATCTCGATTTGCCGGCAGGCAGCGAGGTCACCGTGACGGTGGACGCGGCGACCGCTCGCGACGCTGCGACCGCTGGCGACGCGGCGCCCGGTGAGACGCCGACCGTTGGCGAGTACGATCTTTACTTCCGATTCCCACTCGATCGGGCAGCGCTCCATGACGACGACCGATGAATCACGTGCCGTCGTCGACACCAACGTCCTCATCTACCGCCTCGACCGAGCGTCCGCTCACCACGTCGCTGCCAAGGCATTGCTCGAGCGCGGACGCGCGGGCGACCTGCGACTCTGTGTAACCCAGCAGGTTCTTCTCGAGTTCGTGCGGGCGATCACTCACGCAAAGATGTCTCGCGCGCCGCTCGCGATGGATCGCGCGTGGAAGGAAGTCCGCGCGGTCGGCGCGGACATGGACATCCTTTCGCCGCCTGACAACCTGATCACGCGAATGGCGGTTCTCGACGCGAGCGTCCGAATTGGTTCGAACGGCAGCTTCGACCTCGCCATCGCAGCGACCGCACTCTCACACGCGGTCGAAGTGATCTATACGTACGACGACTCCGTCTTCGCGCGCGTACCGGGACTGACCGTGCGACATCCCTGAGCCGGTCAACTCGGCCTCGACACACAGGCGGGTCGCGGTGGCCGTCGTGATCGCGATCGTCGTCGTTCGCGTCGCCCGTCACCCACACGCCCCCCGCGCTCCGAACTACTCCCCTCTTCCCTTCTTCCCGTCTTCCTGTGAATTCCTCATCCTCTTCCTCCCCCGCGCGTCCGCACCCTGCGATCGGCACCGCGCCGTCGTGCAATTCGTGCGACAGTCATCGCGATGTCCTCCTCCCGCGTCCACGCACTCGCGCTCGCACTCGCGATGACCGTGGCGCTCTCGTGCCGCCATCCGCCACCGTCAGAGCCCGACGACGTCGACCTGTCGCTGCCACGTTCCGGCTTCCGCTGCGGCGCGGGTGCGTCCGGCGACGCCGCCGAGGCGTGTCGCGTGCTCGATGAGTTCGAACGCGCAGGGCCGGTTCGGGACTTGCCCACCGGCGCCGAAGTACAAGTGTGGCTCGGCGTCGATCATTGTGTGCAGCCCACCGTGTCCGCCCGCTTCGTGGCGCAGCAACTGGTCTACCTCCGTGCGGGACGGGGGTCGCGGCCCGCGACGGGCATCCCGGCGTCGCGCGTACTCGAACACGCCGCGGTGTTCGCGTCGACGCAGACCGACACAGCGGCGATGCCCGACCTCGCGGCCGCGCTCGTCTCGATGGCGCGAGGCGAGGTCCCCAACCCCGCGACGACGGGCGACGTCTGGCGCGCCATCCCACGCGATGCGACCGGCGCGTACTACACGCTCGTTCGCACGCGATCGGGCCGCTCGATCGGTGATGGCACTGCGCACAACGGCCTGTGGTTCCTCCGCAGCGACGGCAATCACCTGCTCCTCGTCGGACCGCGCGTGCAAGGCGGATGCGCCAGCCGACTGTTCCGTCTGCCCCCCGTCTAAGCATCGACGCGCTGGCGATCGCTGCAGAGCGGCGGCGCGGGCGTCCGTGATTCCGTCGGCGAGTGAACTCATTGCGGGCTACCCATTCGACGCTCCGAACGCCTCCTCTTCCCCGCTCCGAACTGCTTCCTCTTCTCCGTCCGCTCCGAAACGCTGCCCCTTTTCCGTCTCACCGTCTTCCTGTGGATTTCTCTCCCCCCGCGCCACGGCGTCCGTCTCGCGCCCTGGCGACGCACTCGCCGCCGCAGTCACCCTTTGGGGTACGCTCGTCGCGCCGTGGCCCGCCAAGACCGCGCTCACGCTCGCGACCCCCTCGCGCTCGCAGACGACGTGCTCGCCGGGCGCGTGCGTCCGAGCGCGCGCGCGTTGATGGATCTCGTCCATGCGCTCAACCCCACCGGACGCGGACTCCCGCCGCGCGAGGAGCAGCGGCGCTATGCGCTGAAGTCGCGGATCCAGAGCGTGCTCATCGAGCGCTTCGGCGCGGAGCTACACATTGCTCCCGTGCACGCGGAACTCGGCGTCGTCGCGATCGCACACCGGCACTCGGGCGCCGATGCGTGTCACGCGGTGATCGGCAGTCTGGACGACGCCGCACGCTCGTTCGTGCAGCGCGGCCTCGATGCCGGTGCGTTCGATGCGGACGACGCTTCGACGGAGCCGTCCCGAATGGCGGAATCGAGCCGGGCGCGCGGGGCCGCAGCGAGACGAGACTCGCCCACCGATGAGAACGAAGGGTCGCCGGCCCTCGAGCGCGGTCGCGCGGCACTCGAGGTGTACGACTACGACACCGCCCGGCTGGCGTTCGAGGCAGCGTACGCCGAGTCGGCGGGCGGCGAGGCCGAGGCGCGTGCACTGCTCGAACTCCTGGTCGATGTCCTCGGCGACGATGGATCTGCCTGCTCCCTCGCAGTCGACCTCGGCGACGACGCGGCCGGCGATCCGACCGCATGCGCGCTGATTGCGTTGGCCTTCGCTCGTCGAGGCGACGCGCGCTCGGCGCAGCAGTGGCTGCCACGTGCGGAGCCCGCGCGCGCGGCCGATGTCCGCGCCCAGATTGCGAAGCTCCACGCACTCGAGCGCGAACCGATCGAGCGGGACTTGCGCGACGCGATGGAAGTGGGAGCGACCGATCGCGTGGCGACACTCGCGGCGGAGATCCTGCGCACGTGGCCCGACAGCGAACTCGCACTCTCGGTGATCCGAGCCATTCGTCGAGGCGAGCGTCGCGCGCGAGCGGACGATGCCCTCGGGCGAGCGCGTGCGTGCTTGACCGCCGGCGACCTGACGGCCGCGTCACGAGCCGCGGAGGAAGCGGATCGAAACGGCGTCGACGTTGCGACGATTCGTGCAGAGATCGACCACGCGCGAGAGCAGGCCCGCCAGGCGCGCCTTGACGAGCGCGTGCTCGAAGTTGCTGCGCTGGCGGAGGCGGGACAAGTCGCAGAGGCCGCACGCGGATATCTCGATCTCCCCGAGCGCGCGCGTCCGTCGGTGCGCGCGCTGGCGACCGCGGGGGGACTTCGTTGGGTCGACGCCGCACTCGGGCTCAAGCCGCGGCCCACGCCCGAAGAGATCGTGACGGCGGCGAGCGCACTCGAATCGGCGCGTGTCCATGCGCAGTCAGGAGAAGTGTTGCGGGCGGCGGCGTTGATCCAGCCTGTCGGGCGGCTTGTCCGTGGACTGCCCGATGCTCGGGCGTGGCTCGCATCGGCGAGAGCGGTCGAGGGCGATCGACGGCGCGCGGAGGCCACGGCCGGAGTCGAGGATGCGAAGCGCGCGTACGATGCCGGCGACGTCGAGCGAGCGCGTGCCCTGGTTTCATCGATCGAGCGGGACGATCTCACGTCCGATGTGCAGCAGCAGTTGCTCGCGTTCGACGCCGAACTGTCCCGCAGCGTGACGCTTCGTACGCGCAGCGCCCGGGTCGAGAAATTTCGAGCATCGCGAGACCTGTTCGCGGCGCGTGACGAGATCGATGCGCTGCTCGGAGGCGCCGCGGGCATCGACGCCGGTGACGATGCGCATGCGTGGACCGGCCTGCGGGCGCAGATCGACGCAGAGATCGCGTCGGAATGGCGGCTCTGGACGTGCGAGCCCGACGACACGACGCCGTTGCTTGGCGACGTGCTTCGATACCGGGTGGACGATGGCTTGTTCGTGTGGCTGCACGATTCCGGCGACGTGATCTTGTGCGACGTGCGGGGGCGCTGGGTGCAGCTCGAACGCCTGGATTGCGCCGGGGTCGCCGTTCGACGCCGCGCAGCGTTCCGCGCGCCATGGCCACTCGACGTCTCGAGGCTCACGGTCGATGCGGACGGCGTCACGCTCGCGGGCACCGAGGGAGTCGTGCGAGTGTCGGCGGATCTCGATCGGATCGACCGCGCGCTGGGTCTGCGTGAACTCTTCCCTGCCGCGACCCGGCTGGACGACACGATTCACGTTCCCGGCAGCGACTGCGTGTGGGTGCAGATTCGCGGATCTGCTGAGGCCGCAGAGTCGTTCGTCGCGGTCGACCTGCGACGTCGGCGAAAGGTCCGAACGGTGGACGCCGTGGGCGTGTTCTCGGCTGTGGGTGGCGCCCCCGCGGCGCTCGTCGTCCGAGATGACGACTACGGCTGTCGGTGTTACCTGCCGAGTGGGCACGGCATCGACTCGCCGCCCGCGTTCGAGGGCCTGGACTCGCCTGAAGTCATGCGACACCCGGACGGAATCGGGTTCGTCACGCTGGATCGCTTTGCCGTCGGCGACGTCGAGCAGTTCCGCCTTGCGGTGATTGGTCCGCGAAGTCGCGAACCGGTAACGGCCGTGTTCGTCGACGCCGACATCGATTCGCCCAGTTGGCTCGCAGTCTCACGCGCTGAGTCTGCAGCCTACGTGCTCTACCGAGACCCGACCGGCGTCCCGACGCTGGAGGCGTGGGCGATCGATGGCACGGCCCTCACTCCGCTGTGGTGCACGACGGTCTCTCACGACGGCGCGCTACTCGGCGACGTGGGCCTCGAGCGCGTCGCGCTCGCGCAGTCCGCGGACGGCACGTTTGCCGCGACATCGTTGCGTCGTTCGCCGCCCGACGTCACGAACGTCCCAAGACAGCCCCACGAAGTGCTCGGACCGGTCGATCCGCCCTTTTTTTGCTACCAGATGCCACAAGCGGATTTCGCCATCGAAGGGCTACGGCGCCGGGTGTTGTTTGGTTCGGACAGCGATCGCGTTCTCTCGCCGACCGACATCGAGTTCCTTCTCGGTTCGCCCGAACGCGCGCGCGAGGGTGTCGGTCTGGTCGCGCTGACCCTCGTACCGGGCGCGGTCCAGTCGTTCGTCGCCGCGGCTCGCGCGCGCTTCGGAGACGATTCGCTGTTGCTCGTTGCCGCGGCGGATGAACTCCTGCGCGACGGCGACGCAGCGGTCGCGCGGAGGATGCTCGACATCGCCGTGCAGCCCGACGACTCTCTCGAAGCGCACGACCATCGTCGCCATCTCTACGGCATCGCGGCACTGCGCGCCGGCGATCCCGACGCGGCGCGACGCATTTGGACGCCGCCGCCCGAGGTCGAACACGACCCGTGTCAACTCCGCTGGCTCTACGCGATGATCACCGCGGACGGTCGCGACGCGCGCGGCACCCGGCGCGAGTGGCCGATCATCGATCAGCGCGCCGCCGCTGCGCGCGCGGCAGCGGCAGAGTCCGCGGCAGGGCAACCGATGGGAGCGGTCTCTGCGCTCGACGGGATTCTCACCCGCGTGCCGCTGGACCGGCAGCTCATGGCACGCAGATGCGACGCGTGGCTCGAGGTCGACGCGCAGCCCCCGTCGACCCGTTGGTTCGCCAAGCTCCGCGCGTCAGCGGCGTATGCGTTCGATTTCCGCGTCTCGGCGCAGCGCGAAGCCCACGGCGCATGGCTGCCCGACGGCCTCGCGTACACACCAACGCAAATGGAAGCGATCCGCGCGCGTTGCGCGGATTGGCTCGATCGCGTTCCCCCGCGCGGATGATCTCTCCGTGACGCCAACTAGACCGCGGAAGGCGTTTACGCGCAGTGCCTTCGCCGCTCCGTTCCGCTCCGAATTGCCGCCTCTTCGCCGCTCCGAATTGCCGCCTCTTCGCCGCTCCGAACGATTCCCTCTTCCGGTCTTCGCGTCTTCCTGTGGATTCCTCTCCCCCCGCGCCACCGTGCCCCCATCCACGGTACCCTGCGCGCGTGGTGGCCAGTGAACACCTCGCGGGTCGCGCCCGCGAACTGAGCGAGATCCTCGTCGCCGTCGACGCGGTCGCCGCGGGGGCTGCGCGCTGCGTCGGTCTCGCGGGCGAACCGGGCATCGGCAAGACGCGCCTCGCAACGGAGATCGCAGCGCGCTGCGCGTCGCGCGGGTTCGGCGTCGTGTGGGGACGGTGCTGGGAGACCGGCGGCGCACCCGCATGGTGGCCGTGGACCGAAGCGTTGCGTGCTCTCGCGCGGGATCCGCGTTTCACCGAGGCGATGGCGCCAGTTCATGAGTCCCTCGGCGTGTCCGGATCGCGAGCCGGCGGCGCGACCGCGAGTGCCGCTGCGGGTTCGACCGCCGTTGTTGCGGCGGGCGACGCGGAACAGCGCTTCATCGTGTTCGGCAGCGTGGGCGAAGCGTTGATGCGGGCGTCTCGTGTCGCACCCATCGCATTGTTCCTCGACGACATGCACGCGGCCGACGACGCGTCGCTGCAGTTGTTGCAATACCTCTCGCGTTCGGCTCGGGACACGCGCGTGCTGATCGTCGCAACGTGGCGATCGGCCGAAGCGTCTCGGGGGCGCGCGTCGGCGGTGCTCACCCGGTTCGCACGCGAGGCGCAAACGCACGAGTTGCAGCGGTTGAGCGACGACGAACTGGCCGTGTGGCTTTCGTCTGCACGCGACGAGCCGTCGACGGACGACAAGCGCGAGATCGTGCGTCGCAGCGGAGGCAATCCGTTGTTTGCCACGGAGCTGCTGCGCGTGTGTTCCGCGCGCTCGACGCATGCCGGCGCGGCCCAGCGACTGCCGCTCGGTGCCACGGACGCAATCGGCGCGCTGCTCGATCTTCTCGCGCGGGAGACGCGCTCGATGCTGCACGTCGTTGCACTGTTCGGCCGACCGTTCGACGCCCCGCTGCTGGCCGAACTTTCGTCGACGCCGTTGCCCGCGGCCCGCGATGCCGTGGCCGACGGGATCGATGCGGGAGTGCTTGTCGCCGCACCGGGCGACCCAGCCGCACGGGTGACATTCGCGCACGCGTTGGTTCGCGAGGCGGTCGCAGCGTCGCTCGACGCAACATCGCGCGCGAAGCACCACGCGCGGATCGCCGACGTCCTGGAGCGTCTCGGTCCGTCGGGTGCCGATGCGTCCGAGATTGCGCATCACAAGTACGAGGGCGTTCCCGAAGTCTCACCGGCCGAAGCGATCGCCGCGATTCGCCGTGCGGCGGATGCAGCCGCGTCGCGGCTCGCGAGCGAGGACGTGGCGCGGCTGCTCGATCGCGGGCTGACCCTCGAACGGAGCCATCCGGGCGATCCACGCGACCGTGCGACGATTTTGACGACACTCGCCGAGCACCGTGCTTCCGCCGGCGATGCGAAAGGGTGTTACGCCGCGGCGCTCGAGGCGTCGGAAATCGCGCGGACGTTCCCGGATGGCGAGCCCTTCGCTCGGGCAGCACTCGCCTACGGCGCCGTGCATCTGTTCGGTCAACGCGACGAACAGTTGATTACGCTGTTGAAAGAGGCGCTCGAGAAACTTGCACCCGGGCCGTCGCCGCTGCGTGCGCTGCTGCTCGGACGACTGTCCGTCGGACTGATTCCCGCTCGGGACTGGAGCGAGCCGGGCCGCCTGGCGCAGCAGGCCGTCGAGATGGCGCGGAGTTTCAACGACCCACACTTGCTCGTCGCTGTGTTGTCCACGTCGGGCGCCGCGATTGCAGTTCTCTCCGACACGAAGGCCCGCCACGCACTGATGAAGGAAATGCGAGTGCTCGGCCGCGAGCTGTCTCCCGGCCGAATGCCCCCGCGATGGATCGTGCGGTCGGTGATGGGCGCACTCTTCGCACTCGACATGCCCGTGGCGGAACGAGAGTTGGGCGAGCTCGAACGCGTCACGGCAACCGTGCGCCACCCGCAGTACGTCGCGTTGGTGCCGCTGATCCGGTCGGGCATCGCCGCGGTGTACGGCCGGTTCGACGAGATGGATCGCGAACTCGCGCGCTCGGTCGAACTCGCCGCCGGCGTCGACGCGCCTTCCCTACGCATCGGGCTGCCACTGGCGACGTTCCTCGCCGCGAGGGCGCGTGGCGATCGAGCGGCGATCCTCGCGCAGGCGGAGCGCCTCGCTGCTTTCCCGCGCGGACCGGGCGACACGCTCGCGATGCTCTCGGCGTGGGCCTTCGCGCTGGGCGGCGACATTGTGCGGGCGCGTACGGAAATCGATCGCATACAGTACGAAGACTTGGCGAACGCGTTGGGGCCGATCGTCGGTCTCGCCGAGGCCGCGTACCTCGTCGGCGACACGCGCCACGTGAAGAAGATCTACGAGAACGTGTTGCCCTTCGCCGAAGACGCCGTCGGCATGGGGTTCATCTGCTGGCTGTCCGACCCATCGACGCATCGCGTGCTCGGGCTTCTCTCGGCCCTCGACGGGCGACTGAACGATGCCGTCGACCACATGAAACGTGCGCTTGCGCGTTCGACCGTACTGGGCTTCCTCCCCAGCGAAGCGCGGACTTCTCTGGAGCTGGCTGAGATCCTGCGCACGCGCGACGGCGCGAATCCGTCAACGACATACTCGGCGGACTTGCTCCACCGCGCACGCCAGATCGCGCTGCAGCTCGGGATGCCGGACGTGCTCGAGCGAACGGCGCATCTCGATCCATCGACCCCGGTGACCGCGCCATCGAGACCGGCGACGGCCACCCCGATATCGCTGACACGTGAAGGCGAGTCGTGGTGCGTGCGAGCGCCGGAGGGCGAGTGGCGACTGCGCGACAGCAAGGGTGTGCACTATCTCGCGGCCCTGCTCGATCGCGCCGGTCAGGAAATGCACGTGTTGGATCTGGTCACACTCGTCGAGGGCGCGGCGGGCGGCGCCGCGGGCAGTTCCGCCTCCAACGCGACGCTGTCAGACGGGAGCAGCGCGCGTGCGGCGACGCGATCGGTTGCGAACGACGGACTCGCGGCGCTCGACCCGCGCGCGAAGGCCGAGTATCGCGATCGCCTCGACGACCTCGCGGAGACACTGCGCGACGCCGAGCGCGATCACGACTCCGGACGCGCCGAGCGTGCGCGCGCGGAGATCGACGCGATCACCGAGCAACTCGCGAGCGCCGTCGGTCTCGGTGGCCGCGATCGTGCGAGTGGATCGGACGCCGAGCGTGCGCGCGTGAATGTGCAGCGACGATTGCGGGACGCGGTGGATCGCATCGGTGCACTCGACAAGCGGCTCGCGCGGCGGCTCTCGCAGGCGTTGACGACGGGGACGTACTGCTCGCTGAAGTTTGGGGACGGAGAGTCGGAGCGGTAGTGGGAGCGAGAGTCGGAGCGCTGTGCGCGGTGGTTGGTCGCGTGTTGCAGCGTTGACTCTCCTCTCTCCTCCTCTCTCTCTTTGTTCCCTCCCACTTTGTTCCCTCCCGCGGAACACTGTTCCGTGATTCGTTCCGCCTGTCCTGGCGAGGAGAACACGCCATGACAACGAACCAAGACAGCGGATTCATTCGGTTTATCGACGCACTCGTGCGGGCCTTCGCCGCGATGGCCCCCGAGTCGGCCGGCTTCGGTGTCTGGGGCGTGATTCCGGGCTGCGAGAATCCCGTTCCCGCCTCCATCGCCCGCGCCGAACAGGACGGTGCGCTGTGAGCGCGCGCGTTGCTTCACCGGACGAAGTGCTCGCGTACTGGTTTCCGCAGGGACACGATGCGACGACAGAATCGCTCCGCGCACGGATGGACTTCTGGTTTCACGGCGGCGCGGCCGTCGACGCCGAGATTCGCGCGCGGTTCGGTGCAACGTTGGAGGCAGCCGTGCGCGGCGAGCTGAGCGACTGGTCGGAGCGCGTTCGCGGGCGGCTCGCGCTCGTCATCGTGCTGGACCAGTTTCCCCGCAACATGTTCCGCGGAACTCCGCAGGCGTTCGCACAGGACGCCCGCGCCCTCGAAGTTGCCCAGGCCGCCGTCGCGGCGGGAGACGAAGCGGCACTCGGCGTGACCGAGCAGATGTTCCTTCGGCTGCCGTTTGCACACAGCGAGCGTGCCGAGATGCAAGAGCAGTCCGTGCGCGCCGTCGAACGGATTGCGTCGACCGCTCCCGCTTCGCTTCGCCCGATGCTCGAGACGGGAATCGCGCGAGCACGCGCACGCCGGGCGGCCGTGCAGAAGTTCGGTCGCATCCCCGAGCGCAACGCCACACTCGGTCGCGCATCGACCGCGGAGGAGACTGCGTATCTCGCTCAGACGATCTGACGACACGCGGCGCTCGCGCGCGGTTGCGCCACGCTTGACGCTTATCCTACTCCGAGTAGTATCAATCCATGCGAGCGAGAACCGCTTCCGGACGCGCCGCGCGACCGCTCGCGCGGGACATCCGTCGCATGCGCCTGCGTGAACTGTTGGAGGACCTCGAGTCGAGGCACGGGCCGATCTCGGCTGCCGACATGAACGAGGCACGCAAACTGTGGGCGGACTGACGCTCGACAGTGGCGCGTTCGTCGCGATCGAACGCGGCGACGGACGGGTGCGGGCAGTGCTCGCGGAAGCCTTTGCTCGCGACGAGGAATTGACGGTCCCCGGCGTCGTCGTCGCGGAGGTGTGGCGTGGTGGACCTCGCGCTGCCCCGATCGCTCGGGCACTCGCGGCATGCATCGTCGAACCGGTCGGCGACGCGATTGCGCGGAAGGCCGGCGAGGCGATCGCGATGGTTCGCGTCGCCAGTGCGATCGACGCGATCGTGATGGCGTCCGCGGCATCCCGCGCGGATCGCGTCGTAACGTCGGACCCAAAGGACCTCGGGCGACTTCGGAGGGTCTTTCCCGACGTGCAGATCGTCGCGGTGTGAGGCTGGCGCCGTCAATGCCGTGACGCAGCGCGCGTCCCGCGGGCGCCGACGGCGCAGAATCGTGAGTCGTTGCAATCAGGCGTCGTAGGCACGCGTCGTGCGTACCCACGTATCGACAGCTCGCGGGTCACCGAACGGAGGGCGCGATGCGGACGTCGTGTGGATTGGCACACTCGGAGCGCCGCGGCGCGTCCGCCGGGTTGTGTCCACTGGGCGCGGTCTGCCTCATGCTGTTCGCATGTGCGGCGCCCGCCGTTGCGCCGGACGACCGATCGCGCGACGTCGAGGGAACGGTCCTCGACAAGTTGGACTTGATACCGTCGCAGTACGCTGCGCTCATCGCGGGTGCCCAACCCGATGCCGTGCCGCCGCGCGCGATCGCGCTCGAACGGCGGTTCCACTTCGCGGCTTCCGTCGTCGACGCTCGCGACCAGCTCGCGTCGGTCGGTCTGCTGGGCTCGACGCCTGTCGAGCGCGTACGCGTCGACGTCACGGAGACGCATCTGCTCATCGTTCGCGATCGCGGCCCGGTCGTCGCGCGCGCGTTCGAGCAGCAAGACACTGCCCGCTCCGTGCTGGCCGCGTTTCCGATCACGGGGCACTTCGATCTGACCGCAACCCAGGACACCGCATCGCACGCGACACGCTGGTCGCAGCGCGACGACGCCGGATGGCGACCCTGGTGGTTGCGGCGCTACATTCGAGTCGACTTCTCGCGCAATCTCGCGGACGGATACGAACTCGTTCCGGGCGCCACGGAACCGTCGATCGTGAGGGCGGAATCGCTGTCGGCCGCGACACCCGAATCACCGATTCGGTCCGTGCGGCAGTTTCGCGCGCGGGGCGCGCCCGGGGACACTGGTGAACTCGACGCCCTGGACCTCACCGTGTACGCGAGACTTCGGCTGGACCAAGTTCGGGTGACGCGCCCAGACGGAACAGACGATCCGTTTTGCGATCCGCTCGTCGCCGGCAGCACCGCCTGCGGGCAGCGGAATGTCACCCTCCGCGTATCGTTGCGTCGCATCGATCAGGCCCACGATTACGTAGCCCAACCGATCACCTACGGTGAGCGCGACCGATTCGCGAGCTTCGTCGCGCAACCGATGCTTCCAACCACGCACGCGCAGTTCGACGTTCGGCCGCGTCCGCGCAATTTCGTTCGCCACGATCTCTGGCAGCACAATCACTTGCAGCCTCGTGAGGTCACGGCCCGACGGCTCCCGACGCTCGATCACCGTATGGACGATGACGCTTGCGTGACCGACGGCGACTGCATCGTGCACGGCGCCACGCTCCGCTGCGATGTCGGCACCCAACGGTGCGGCGATTCCATGGTGCGCTGTGCGGACGACGCGAGTTGCGACGCGCTTCTCGCGGGCTCGACGTGCGACTTTGCACCCAGTGGCATTCCATCCGCAGTGGGCCAGTGCACGCTCCCGATGCGCGAGCGCACGGCCGCACCGATTGCTGTGCACGTTTCGTCCGACGTGCCGACTGCCATGTTGCCCTCACTGGAGCAGGCCGCGGGTGATTGGAGTGAGACGCTGTCACGCGCGGTCCGCGAAGCGCGAGCACGAGAGTGCATTCTCGCGGGCGCCGGTCCGGGTCTGGCACACTGCGATGGATTCCGCTCGCCCGACGACACGCGAAACGCCGACGTACGGCGACTCCTCGTACTTTGTCATGATCCGGTCTGGGGTGACGACCCGTCGCGCGATGGACATCATGCCGCAGCTGACGTCGCGGATGCGCAGTCGCGCGGATGGGACTTGCTCGCGTGCGGCGAGCAGGGAACGAGGACGCGTGTGGGAGATCTGCGACAGAACACGTTCGTCGTCGCAAACGCTGTGTCCGACGGAAGTGCGGTGGGATCCGCGTGGATCGGCTCCGATCCGGTCACCGGTGAGATCGTGGCCTCGTCGATCGCCGTGTCGCTCCCCGAGGTCGCTGCGCAGGCGCGGTGGGTGACGGCGTTCGCCCAGGTGCTGAATGGCGAAGCGTCGGGCGACTCGAACGGGGTCCCGGCGGGCAGCGGACTTGCGCGGCTCCTGGAGTCGGGTTGGGCCCTTCGCTCCGACGGCCCTGCGGACTTCGGCGCTGCAGAAGAGCGCGCTCATGTCGAGTCGTTCATCCGTTCGCTGGGGCCTGCGACGTGGACTGGGGCGTGGACCGAGCGGCCCGATGTTGTACCGCGCGGCGCGGGCTGGGCGAGCGAACTGTCGGAGTACGCGTCGACTGTAGTTGTCGATGATTCGCGACCCGGGGCGAACGCGGGACGGAGGCTCGTTCGACTCGCAAGCGCGGCGACGCAGCGGCTTGCGGAGATGCTGGCGCTCGGTCCGATGGGCGAATCCGCTCGCGCGGTCTCGGCGTTCACGGGCGGTCTGCGCGGGGGCGCAGTCGAACAGTGGTTTGTCGCCGCGCCGATGGACGAGATCGGGGATTCTGCAAGCGACGAATTGTTGCGAGTCGCGTCGCCCGCGCGGGACGGGTCCGACGCCGCGCGCGCGCGCGCCAGGGTGGGTGCCGCGGCGCATTCCAGCCGCGCGTGTGCGATGTCCGTCGAGCCACCAACACGGGACGACATCCGCGGACTGCTCGCGGCGCTGCGTAGCGATCGCCCGCCGACGGGTGCGACGTTCGGAACGACGTGGCACTTCCGCGTTGCGCCGCGCCCCGAATGCAACCTCCAGGTCGACCAGTGCAGAATGGACTGGGCTGAAGTCGAGCGGTACTTGCGCCTCGCCGCGTTCTACGGCTTCGCGGTGCACGAACTCGGACACGTCCTCGGCGCGCGCCACAACTTCGCGGCCTCCGCCGACGCACTGAACTTTCGGGACGAGTACTGGCCATTGCGCGCGAACGCGGCGCTCCCGATCGGTGCGCCGCAGGGCGACGTCGGTAACGTCGCTCCCCGAATCTGGCACATGGCCCGCGGGAGCCCGATGTACGCCGACACAGAGATCGACGGAGACGAGTTCCGGTTCGCGTCGTCGTCGGTGATGGACTATCGCGCCTGGCCGCACCTGACGGTCGGTCCCGGGCGGTACGACTATGCGTTCTTGCTGCATCGATACGCGGGCATGGTCGAGGCATTCGAACGCGTCTCCAGACGCGAGGATGCACTCAGCACGTTTGCGAGCACGGACGGTGGCTATCGCTCGAACGTCGAACCGTCTTTCATCGGCAACCCGCTGAATCCCGTGCTCGACGCCGTTCACTACGCGGATCTGGTGCGGGTGATGCCGGTGCGAAGCGATAGACAACTCGACGTCGGGGAATCGAACCGCTTCCCTGTGTTCCTGCGCGAGACGCTGTCGGCGCCCTACAACACGCTCGGGTGGGATCCCGAGCACCCGAACGTTGCGACAGCCGGCCGCGATGGCACCCGTGGCGAGTTTCTCATCGTGCCTCACCGTTCGGCCACGGACGACTGGCGTGGTCGCGTGTGGGACAACAATGCATGGGACAGCGGTGCGGATATGTTCGAAGTGATGGATTCGCTCCGACGCGCCGAGCAGTCCACGGCGTGGTTCCTCGCGGACACCTGGCCCCGCGGGTCGCTCACGGTTGGCGCGTATCGCGCGCGACTGCGCGAACGCTATCTGGAACCACAGATGTTTGCCGCGCGCGGCGCCTTGCTCGTGATCGAGGCCTACCGTTGGGCATTCCGGGAGTGGGACTACCCGGGGCGGTTCGTTTCTCCGGGCGCCACCGGCATCGGGCTGGCGGTCAATGCGATGGTCGAGCATCTCCTACGTCCCACGTATTCACCGACGTCGACGTTCAACCTGGTTCCGCAATACGATGGATCGACGATCTATGTTCCGTCGCCGCGCACGCTCGGGTCGCTTCGACTCGAGGGCGATGGCCGCAACGTCGCGTCGGACGTTCTCCAGCGGGACGGTCGGTGGGAGGTTACACGAGTGGGCATGTTCCACGACGCGCAGATCGCGGCCTCGTTGCTTCTCGACGCGTACGTTCCACCGCCGGGCGTGGCCGGATTCGAAACCGCGGATCCGACGCGGTACGCCGTCAACGTCGCGGCGATGTTTCCTGGCCAGACGATTCGGTTCTTCGGGTCGCTGCTCTCGCACGACTACGACGACATCGCCCTGCAAGTCGCGCCGAGAACTGGCATGGCCGCGCGCCTGGTCCAGGCCGAGTTTCGGTCCGTCAACCGGCCGCCGGGGTTGGGCGCCGGGCGCAACGGGCGCGACCCGGCGCTTCACTCGGTTCAACCGATGATGACCGTGGCGCTGGAGCGACAGATCGCAGCGACGCTCTTCGCGGGTGTGCGGGCGACGCGCCGCGATAGTTTCACCGATCAGTTGCTCGTGTGGAGCGATGGCGATCCGTGGTCGATCGCGCCATCGGCCGATCGCGAAGTGCGGGTGTTCGTGGAGCCGACCAGCGGGCGGCGCTATCTGGCGCTTCACGTGGGCGCCGCGCCAGCCGAACGAGGGGCCAGCGTCGGCCTGTCGCGCCGGGATGAGCCGGTGAACGAGTCGGGCGTGGCCGCGCGCGTGCTGCGCTATGCGGCGTTCGTCGCAGAGGCGTGGCGCAACGCACCGCTGCAGGCCGCCGACGAGGTCCAGCGAGCGCTCCGGGAGTACGTGTCGCTGCTGGACGCCATGCGCGAGCTGTCGCGTACGCGATGATCGGCCGGCCGCTTCAATCGACAAGCGTTCACCCCATCACTCACGCGACGTTTGCAATCGACACTTCGCCAAGGACGCGCTCGTCGTCGTCGACGACGCGCACGATGAGCGTGCCAGCCGCGATGGCCACGTGCCGTTTGCAGAACACCACAACCTCCGATGCCCCGCGATCGAACGGCGCTTCGTTGACCCGAAAATACGGCACGCCCGCCGGCGTGCAAAAGAGCACGTGCACCCGCGAGACGTCCGCGCCCGAGAATGGCACGTGCGCCGCAACGAACTCCTCGTCTCCGATGCGCGTCACAACGTGTCCGCCGACGGGGTGGTGCTCCGTCACTCGCATCGTCAGTGCGAGCGCCGCGAACTCCGCCGCGCGAACGACGGGCACGACGGGACCTTGTGCGCACAACGCGCGCAGTGCGTCGCGGACTGCGAAAAGCTGACAGACGTCTCTCGCGAGCGCTGAGTCTTCGAACAAGCGTTGTTCGAAGTCCTCCTCGCGCGACGACTCGAGAATGCCAGAGACGTAGCGGACGAGATCGTCGTTCACGACTTCCCTCCGCCTTCGAGACACTCGAGCAGTGCAGCAAGCGCACGATGTCGAATGACGCGAATGTTTCCAACCGTCGTGGCGTGCCGCTGCGCGATTTCCTCTGCGTGCGTGTCCTCGACGAACGTCTGCAGCACGACCTCGCGCGCGCGTGCGGCGAGACCATTCACGCACGACCACAGCTTGAACGAGTCGACTTCGAAGCCCGGTGGCTCGTAGTGCGCGTACTCCGCCGCGGCGTGGGCGTCGAGTGCGCGATCTCGCCTCGCGTCACCGCGTGCGCGGCCGCGCGCAAGATTGCGACACACGCCCAGGACGAATCCGCCGATGCGCGCGGGGTCTCGGATTTGTTCGCTACGAATGGCTTCGATGGCGATCACCATCGCCTCCTGGGCCAGGTCGTCGGCCTCATTCGCGCCGCCGTGGCGAAGGAAGTACACGCGCGCGGCGGACCGGTAGCGATGGACGACATCGCTCTCGCTCGCGATCCATTGCGTCGACTCGCCCATGGACACGACGCCAACGTGCCACAACCGAGCGTGGGGCTCGCGTCCAAAATCGCACAATCGCGCGTGTAACGCTCGTGGCACTGCGGCCACCGCGCGACGGACCCACGCGAGCGTCCGCGTATGCGCTTCCTCACGGAATGCGTGTAACGACACGCAGGCTTCGGCGACCTGCTTCGTGGAGGTACCAACATGTCCGATCCCATCGAAGCGTTTCGCGCCGCGGAGCGAGCGCTCTACACCGCCCACCGTCTCCTAGTGAAAGAGCACTTCCTCGACCTACCCAAGCCCGTGATGCGCGCGCGCGTCGTCGAGTGCGGCGACGGTCCTGCAACACTGTACGTCCACGGTGGTGGCGGGTTTGGTGCTCTCTGGGCTCCCCTCGTCGCAGCGATTCCCGAACGCCGACACATCGTCGTCGATCGCCCCGGCTGCGGACTGAGCGAGTTCGTTCCGACCGATGGCGACTTTCGAGCGCACGCCGTCGAGTTTCTCTCGTCGACGCTGGACGCCCTTCGCCTCGACCGCGTCGACATCGTGGCCAACTCGATGGGTGGACTGTGGAGCCTGTGGCTTGCGCTCGACCGCTCGGACCGCGTCCGGACGCTTGCGCTCGTCGGCGCGCCGGCGATGGTCGGCGGCGGGAGTGCGCCCCTCCCGATGCGCCTTCTCGGCCGGCCAATCATCGGAAAGCTGATGATGATGCTCGAGCCGCCGTCTGCCAAGCAGGTCAAAGTGCTCTGGCAGCGTATGGGGCACGATCCCACGTCACTCGACGCGACGATTCACGACGTGATGTTGGCTGCGGAGCGGTTGCCCGCGTACGCGCCCGCATGGCGTGCACTGCTCGCACGCGCGCTCACGGTCTCGGGTCCCGCGAAGGACGTCGTGTTCCAGGACGCCGACCTCGCGCGACTGCGCTGTCCCGTTACATTCGTATGGGGCAAGGAAGACCCGTTCGGCGGCGCAGAGTTCGGCCGCTCTGTCGCCGCGAAGACACCCGGCTCCCGATTCGAAGTCGCCGGCGTCGGCCACCTTCCGTGGCTCGACGATCCCGCCGGCTGCGCGCGGGCGATTCTTCCCGCACTCGCGCCCGCAACGCGCCGCGCCGCGTGACGCAAGCATGCCGTCCTCCCCTTCGCGGACTCGATGACGTGCTACGTTTGCGCACGTGCCCACCATTCAGATCCTGTCCGACCTGCACTTCGAGTTCCACGCGGACGGGGGTCGCGAGTTCGTCGCATCGCTCGATCCGTCGGGCGTCGACGTGCTGGTGGTCGCCGGAGACCTTGCGTCGTACCCGGTACTCGGCGCATCGATCGATCTACTCTGCGAACGATACAGTGCCGTCGTGTACGTCACTGGCAATCACGAGTACTACCACTCTTCCCCCGCCGAGGTTCACGCACTTCTCGACGCGGCCGGGCGCCGCCACGCCCACTTCCACTGGCTGCATGAGTCGCTCGTCGAGATTGACGACGTGCGATTCGTCGGGACGACCCTTTGGTTCCGCGACGTCCCAAGTGCAGTGCCGTACCGTACGTGGATGAGCGATTTCCAGATGATCGACGGGTTCGTTCCGTGGGTCTACGAAGTCAATACTCGCGCAAGAGAGTTTCTCGCGCAGGACGTCCGATCCGGCGACGTCGTCGTCACACACCATCTGCCGTCGCCCAGGAGCGTGCACGCGAAGTACGTCGGCAATCCGCTCGACCCGTTCTTCGTATGCGACGTGGGCAGCGTGATCGAGGACAACGAACCCGAACTGTGGATCCACGGTCACACGCACGAGCGAGTTGATTACACACTCTGCGCGACGCGGGTAATCGCCAATCCACTCGGCTATGTCGGGTTCGAGAGCCAGGCGCACTTCGATCGCAACCTGCGAGTCACCGTCTGAAAGGGCCGGCCCGTCAACGCACGGTGACGGGCACACGCTGCACGAGATTGTTCCCCATGCCCTGCAGGTTCCACTGCGGTTCGACGGGCTGAACATTTCCCGCCGCGTCCGTCGCGCGACACGAGAGCACGTGTTCGCCGGGCTCGGACTGCCACTGTGCCGTCCAGCGTCTCCACGCGAATGGACCCATCGATTCACCGAGCATCGCGAGCGCGAACCCACCGTCCACCCCGAGTTCGACCTTCGTGATCTCCCCCATCCCCGACCACGCCCGTCCGACGACTTCCACGACGCCACGATCGACCACGCGATTGCGCGTGAGGAAGTCCGGGAAGCCCGGCGGAACCAACAGTGCCCTGGGACGAATCCGCGTCACCGCCTCGCCGACTTCTTCCGCACGCTGCTTGTACCAATACGCGACACGCTGTTGGTATCCGTCGAACGGCGTGTCGACCGCCTCGATGCGCGACAACCACTTCACGTGCGTCATGCCGTACCATCCCGGCACGAGCAGTCGCAGCGGAAAGCCGTGTTGCGGTTCGAGCGGACGGCCGTTCATTTCGTACGCGAGCAGCACCTCCGGCCTGCGCGCGTCGGCGATGGTGAGACTCCGCGCATAATCATGCTCGTGTTCCTTCTCGACCCCGTGGTCCGCGCCGGTGAACACCCACTCGACGGCATCGGGCGCGGCGCCTGCATCGTCGAGGATCCCCGCGAGCGGCGTGCCCGTCCATTCGGCCGTGGACACGGCCTCGTTGAGCCACGGCTGACTGATCGGACGCGGCAGCAGCCTCGCGCGTCCGTTGCCGGCGCACTCGAGTGTCACGGTGTGCGTGCGTCGAGGTCTCGCGCGCAGATCCGCGAGCGTCAGTTCGATGGGTCGTTCGACGCGACCGCCGATCCGTAGTCGCCAATCGGATTCTGTGAGCATCGGAATATCGAAGTGGACCAGTAGATAGTGCAAGCCCGTCGGCGTGACGTCGTATCGCAGTGCTTCCAGTGGAATGCCGCGATTGCGTGTCGCGAGTTGCAGTTCTTCGATCGTGAGGGGCCCGTCGGTCGGTGGGGGCGCGTACATGCGGCGATGATACACAGCTGCACGGGAATCGGTGAGCCGTCGTGCTGCGCTGCGGTGCCGAGGGATGCTGTTCGGGCTCTTCTGACGCCTCACTCCACCCCGCAAGGGACGTCGGGCTCGTTTCAGTCTCGCCCGGCGGCCGTCCTCGGCGTGCCGGTCGCCTCGGCGATCAGCGCGGGCGCGGGCTTTACGTGTGCACTGGGCACTCGGGCGGCGCTACGTGTTGGGGCAACAGACTGCCCGGGGACCGCAGACCCGCGGCGTGCGCTCGCCGCGGCGCGGGCGGTGTCGTGTGCTGGGGCAACAACCTCCAGGGTCAGCTCGGCGACGGCACGCGGTTGCGCACGACGCCGGTCGCCGTGGTCGGGCTTGCACTGTAGCTGTCGTGTGGGTGCAGCCTCGCGTGTCGAACGGGCTCACAGGCCGAGTGCGAAGCGCAACGCATCGTCGAGGCGCTCGAGTTTCGCATGAGACAACGCGCCGGCGCGCTCGACGAGATCTGCCTTCGGTACCGTGACGAGCCAGTCACAGTTGACGACGCCGGCTCGCGGCAGCCCCTCGGCCGCACCGACCCGAACCTCGACTGCAAAGCCCCGAACCGTCGTCGAGACGGGAGCGACGATGACCAAGGCCCGGACCGAGTACGCTTCGTCCCTGGAAACCAGCACAACCGGCCGACGTTTGTCGACCGTCGCCCACCAGACCTCGCCTCGCTTCATCCGGACTTCCACTCCAAGGCACTGAGCGCCCGCGCGGCGAGCGCTCGCGCGGACTTCTCGTCGCCCGCGGTTTCGGGCATCCGGCGATAACCGTCCACGTATTGCGCGACACGCTGCGCCTTCTCGTCGCTCGCCAAGACCACACGTAGCGCGCGCGCGACGAGTGCGCTGCGCGACTCGCCCGTCCGGCGGCGCATCCTCTCCGCGTCGCGCAGTACGGCGGGATCGACGCTCACAGTGACCTTCGTAACCGTCCGCGGCATGGTATGACTTTGTCCTACCGCACTCGCGCTGTCAACGCGCGGTGCCCGCTCTCGCTTGCGCCCGGGCTCGTGTCGCCCACCGCGAGCGATCACCCACCCGCTCGATTCGACCGTCCATCGCACGGAACGAACCGTTCACCCGATCGAGTGGAATGGGGCGCGCACACGCGACGTTCGCGCAACCATGTCGACCTCCATCCATTCCGCAGCCGGTCCGTCCTCCGCAATCGATCCATCGTCCCCGTGGCCCGCGCCGCGGAACGAACTCTCGCCCACCGTCGCGCGCCGCGTGCTCGCGGCTGCGCTTGTCGGTGGCCTCGCACTCCAGGCGTTGTTCTTCGGCGCCGAGATCGGTGCGAACTGGTTGATCTGCACATCGTTGTGCGTCTCGGCGTTGATCGCCGGCGCGCCTCGCGAGAAACGGACGCCGGTCGCGTGGCTCGCCGCCGCGGGCGCCGTACTCACGTCGGCCGGTGTCGTCTACCGTGCGAGCGCGTGGGCGCTCTGGGTCAGCGTGCCTGCGACGGCGATTGCGTTGGTCATCGCAGCGTTCGCCGTGACCGACGGCACGCGTTGGTCGGACGTCGGCAACATGCCCTCGCGATGGCGCGGGGCGTTTCGGCCCATCGGCGCAGTCGCGGACGCGGCGCGCGTGCCGCTGGTGGCAACACGCAGTGGACCCTGGCGGGTGGTATTGGGGGGCGTTGCGGTGGGAACACCGGTGGCACTGGCGTTCGGACTGCTGTTCTCCGGCGATGCGGGGTTCATGTCGGTGTTGGATGCCGCGTGGCGTCGGCTCGACATCGCCGCGCGTGTCGTCACGTGGACGCTCGTCTCCGCCGCGGGACTGCTGTTCGTCAGTCGATTGCACGAGGCGCGCAACGTGCCAGTCGCCGCAGCGACGCGAGACGTCGCCTTCCGGTCGACGTCGAACGGACCGTCCCCGGCGATGGGCATGCAAACAACCACGGACCCGTCGCCGCAGCGCGCGTTCACTCCGCTCGCCTGGGGCATCGTGCTCGCACAGGTTGCCGCAGTCTTCGGCGTGTTCTCGATTGCGCATGCGCGCGAGTTGTTCGCAGGCCACGCGTTCGTGCGCTCGGCCGCGCACGTGACGTATTCCGGGCATCTTCATCGTGGGTTCAACGCGCTGACCGTCGCCGTCGTCGCGTCGGTGGTTCTCGTGTCGTATGGTCACCATCGGTTCGCTCGTGCCGAAGTCGAAGTCGCTGCGTCCGCGCCGACGGGACGCGGGACGGCCGCGATCGCTGCGGTCGAACTCGCGTTGCTCGCCCTCACGGGCATCGCCGCCGCCTCGTGTTGGCAGCGACTCCGCATCTATGAAGAGGCGTACGGCGCGACGTACCTACGCGTGGGCGTGGCGCTCGTCGTGCTGTTCGCGTTCGGTGTGCTCCTGCTGACGGCGGCGCGCTCGATCGCGCGACGCTGGCGTGGGCACGCGAGCGCGGTCGTCGGTCTCGCCGCCGCGCTGGGCCTTGCGGCGTCTGGCTTCAACGCCGATGCGTATGTCGCGCGCGCGAATCTCGAGCGCGCCGAACGCGGACACCCGCTCGACGTGCGCTACCTCGCAGGACTCGGGAGCGACGCGTGTGAAGTCGCGGGGCATTCGTACCTCCGTGAGCACCCAGACATTCGCGCGATCCTCCGCAGCGGTTGGTCGGCAACAAGCGGCGGCTCAGGCTGGCGAGCGTGGCGGTTCCGGGCTCGATGCGTGGGGCCACGGTGAACTAAAGCGGTTGCGATCGCCGCCTGCTAACGAACGCGACGACGACGAAACTGGAACGACACGATCGCGAGCAAAGCGAGTGCAGCAAGCCCACGGCCCGACGCGCGCGGTTGCGGGATCCCGCACCCGCAGCCCCGCGGCGGCATTCTGGTCGTCGACGCGTCGCCCGCATCCGCTCCACTGTCGCCCATCGCGGCCGAGTCGTTGGGCATTGCGCCGGCATCTTCCGGAGCCGCGACCGTGATCGTCGCGCAGTGATGGTAGAAGCACCCGCCCGGGTTGTTGAGCGCATGGTTGGACATGAACTCCGTCACCTGCAGAATGCAATTGGTGCACGTGAAGTCCGGCGGCAGCGGGATCTCGATGGTCTGAGGACCCGTGAACGCGCGTGTGTGAAGGAACACACCGTCGGCGATCAATGGCAATGTCGGGTTGGGTTCGATGTCCGTTGATCCGCACGCGGTCGTGCCAGTGCGGACGACGGGATCGGGCGGAAGCGACGCGATGTCCTGCGCGATCGAGATGCGATAATGCCCCGGGTGAAAGATCATCTCGTTGATCGAGATCGTGATCATCTGGCCCTGCACGTACGCCGTCACCGCACCGGTCGATCGAAGCGGCTGACCGGGATCGGCTTGCCCACACGGCGCACTCTTTTGCGGGCCGCCGAAGCTGTCCTGGATCGAGTAGCACGCGGGTTCGTCGAGTCGGAAATGCGCGTGCGACGCCGCGGGGGTCAACAGGAAGAGCGCGGCGACGAGGACTGCAGCGGTCGGGCGACGAGAAAATGACTTCCGTGTTGAACGCGTCGTGGGCATCGTTGCAGCTCCATTGAATCGTGGCGCGGGCGAGTGGCGATGGTGACGTGGCACGGGCGCGGTGACAAGACGTGGTCGCGTGCTACAACGGCCAACACATTCGCGGGCCGCCGCGGGCTTCGCACCGGAATCCCGATGGACACCGGCCGTCGCCGCACGCAATCTGCGCGCAGTTTCCGGCGTTCACGCACGGCCCCCAGCACATTCCGACCACGGTGTTCACTTCGCCCGTCATGCACATCGGCGGGAGAGACTCGCACACGGGTCCCGCGTGCACCGTGTCGCAGTTCCAACCGGTGCAACACGAGGGCGGAAGCGCCGTTCCGCCGGGTCCGATGCACGACGCTCCCATGATCACCGCGCCGGTGCACATCCCGCCGCCACCGTCGGACGCGCTCCCGCCATCGATGACATCGGTTGCCGTGACTCCGTCGCTCACCGTCACGCTGTCCACGCCGCCGTCGCCGCTTGGCGACACAGCGCCGCTGCATCCGAAGACGACCGCGGCGATCGAACCGACGAGGCCCGCGACACGGGCGGCGTTCGGGAGTTCCCTTCGCCTCGTTCGTCTCATCGTTTCCTCGCTGTGCAAGCTCGGCGCCTCGTTCGCAATTCTACATCCTCGGCGACACGCGATCCCCCACGATTCGTCTTTCGCGCTACGATTCGCGCATGGGTTACCGGGACGATCTCTCCGCCGCGCTCGCGCGCGTTGCAAGCCTCGAGGGTGCGGCGGAGCGGGCGCGTGATGAAGGCGCAGACGCACGCGTCAGACTCGAAGTGGATCTCGCCTCCGCGCGCGCGGAGATTGTCCGACTGAAGGCGCGCCGCGAGTTCGGCGTCCCCGCGTTCAACGCATGGATGGTCCGCGGTGCATGGGCCGCGACGTTGCTCGCCGTCGGCGCAACCGCGGCAGCCGGGGCGCGTTCGGAGCGCGATGGGTTGCACATTGCATTCAGTGCGGCGGGCGCGGTCGGTGCGGCGCTCGCGGCAACGGCATTCCGCCGGCGGTCGGGGGGCGCCGTCGTGGCGGGCGTTGCGTTCGGCGCGATTGCGGGCGTCGTGCTTTTCGTCGGGTTTCTCACGTCGGTGTGGCCACGATTGTGACGCGCCCAATCTTTGCGGTGGCCACTCTCACTCTCGCACTTCTCACCTCGTGCGCGGGCGTCCCGCGCGCTGCAACGTCGCCTCCCGCGCCGACCGTCGATGCGCTCGCGTGGCTCGTGGGCCATTGGTCTGGGCCGCACGACGGCGCCCGCTACGACGAATCTTGGACTCGAACGTCGACCGGGAGCTTGTCGGGCACTTCGCGCTTGGCGCGCGATGGTTCGAGCGAGGCGATCTTCACAGAGACCCTTTCGATCGATCGTCACGGTGACACGCTCGTGTACACGTCGTTGCCGAGTGGGCAGGCCCGCGCGGAATTCCGCGCTACCCGTGTCGGCGACCACATGGTGGTGTTCGAGAATCCCACCCACGACTGGCCAACGCGCATTGCGTACGTTCTCCAACGTGACGGCTGGTTGCAGATCACCGTCGACGGCCCTGGAGCCGATGGCGGCGCACGCGTCCTCGCGTTCCGCCTACAGCGAGCGCTCTGAGCGTCAATTGCGTCGCCCGGTGAATCGCATGACGTGCGTGCCGCCTGGCATCGGCGCCTCGGGACCTGTGAACACGACCGACGTGCGCAATTCGATCGAGACCGAGTGGCCATCAAATCGTGCGCTCCCCGAAACGACGGTCGAGGTGACCCCGTCGTCGGCGCGTCCCTGCTGACAGACTTCGTCGGGCACGAACGCCCAGGTCATCGGGCCGCCCGTCAGGGCAAACGTGCAGAGTGGCGGGTGTCCATTGTCTCCGATTGCCACGGTGAGACGGTCGCCCGCACGACGTACGGTCGCGGTCGCCGCGCCGCGCTCCTCGATGGATGCCCCTGCCCCGGCGCCGCGCGGCGTCATCGTCCCCAGCGACGTGCCCGCGTACGTGCCTTCGATTCCGCCACCGGATCGGCACGCGTGCGCCGACACTGCGAGGGACGCGAGAGTTGCGACGATCACGGCAACGTCGCCGCTCGTGTGGCGCACGCTACGCACCACGTTCAACCTTTGCCGCTCGGATCTGGTGGCCGTCGTTGCTTCGGTCGAGCCACGTCGCGTAGTGCACACCGGTCGGGTCCACGGCGATCGCACCCGCGAACGCCTGCATCGCCTCGCCCGGCAGTTCCGACACGAGCATCGACCACGCAGTTCCGTCGAAGCGCGCGACACGCATGCGACTGTCGCGCCAGAGCAGCGCAACGGAGTCGGAAGGTCCCGCTGCGAGCCGGAGTGTCTCGACGCTGCCACCGGCGCTCAAGGTCGTCAACGGCAGCCCAACACTGGCCCACGTTCGCGTTGCGGCCGTCCACCGCATCACGTCGCTCACACCGGGATTGATCGACGCCACGACATAGACCGACTCGTGCGTTGCGGCCAGCCCGATGCGGACGGAGTCTCCGTCGGCCGTAGGTCCACTCGGTGGCGCGAGCGCCTCGAACGCCGAGCGCACGGGATCCCACCGACGCACTTCGAACGATGTCACGGGCCCCGCGCGACGGACGGCGGCGATCACGATCTCGCCCGACACCGCGCTCGTGATTGCGTGCGATAGGATGCCAGTCGTCTGCGCGCTCGCGAACAACGTGGGCGCGCTGCCCATCGGCTGCCACGCGTTCCCGTCCCAACGGCGAACCTGCAAATCGGCACCAGCGTTCAACCGTTCGCGCCAGACCAGCACGGGACCGGGCGCGCCGACGGCGATCACCGGAAGATCAACGTCCTGCCCCGGAACCGGCGTGCTGATCGATCCGCCGAGGGGCTGCCACACACCGGACGCGAATCGCGCCGCGTGGATCTCGCCCTGATCATTCGAGTTCATCTCGCGCCACGCGACCAGCACACGACCATCCGCTTCGAGCGCCACCGACGGGGTGCGTGCGTCGCGATCGGTGTGCACGTTCAGCGGCCCGGCGCCCAGCGCCGACCACGCGCTGTCACTCCATCGCCGTGCGTACACTCGCCCGGCCTCACGCCACGCGACGACCGTGGCGCCATTCGCGCCCGCGGCCACGGCGGGGTCCCCGGCATTCGGCGCGCTCGGGTTGACGTTGAGCGACGTACCGAGCGGCGAGGTCCGCCAGACTCCCGCGGTCGCGGGTTGCGTCGGAGTGGGCGCGGACGGGTGCGCGAGCAGCAGTGGAGTCGCGATGGGCAGCGAAAGGACCGCCGCGGGCGACGGCGGAGTTCTGGGCGGAGTGACGTTCCCGGAATCGCGGCGACACGCGGAGGTGTTGATCGCGAGAGCGAACGCGATGGCGTAACGTGCCCGCATCGCGTGCAAATGTTGCGCGGCTTTCATCCCGCGGAGAGGACCGCCCGGCCGGTCGGTTGTCAAGATGCCGCGCGGTCCGCGGCACGGAAATGGCGCATCGATCGGAATGTGTGCGCGGCACGTCGAAATGATCGCATTGGAAACAGCGATCCGGCCGCTCCGCTCGATCAACGCCGCACTTCCTGCGAAGGACGGGAGCAGATCGCGGCACGGTCACCATCGAGTCGCGATCGCTTGCGACTGGCACGCGTGTTGCTCCGCTGTCGAATCGCTGGCGACACGAAGCTGGCTCGCTCAGGAGCAAACATGAACATCATCGCGTGGCTACTCTTCGGTCTCATCGTTGGCGCAATTGCCAAGGTTCTCATGCCCGGGCGCGACCCCGGCGGGTGGGTCATGACGATCCTGCTCGGCATCGCGGGCTCGTTCGTCGGAGGGTTTCTCACGTCGGCGGTGTTGGGCCGTCACGAGCAAACGGTGGGTTGGATCGGTTCCGTGATCGGCGCGGTCGTGCTGCTCTTCGCCTACCGAGTGATCGCCGGACGTCGAATCGCTGCGTGATCCGACGGGGGCGCGCCGGACCGCTCGCGGAGAGATCGCGCGCCGCGGACGACCACGCCCGACCACGGCATTGCGCTACCCTCACCTGATGCGATCCGTCCGTCGAGCGCTATCTCTCCGCGGCGAGGCGCTTCTCGCGCTCGCAGTGATGTCCGGCGCGTGTGCCGCCGGTCGATCGAGTCCGACGGGCGCCATCACGCTCTGCAATCGCCCGGCACTACCGTCGGCGGATGCGCCGGACGCAGTCGGCGTCACCGATGCCGCGTCGGACGCACCGTCGCTCGTCCACGCGCCGCGCGTGATTCTCCCGCGTGCCCACCGCGATCCCGACGCCGCGTTTGCGGCGCTCGCGCCGGACGGACCTTGCGCGTCCGACTCGGACTGTACGATTACGTCCGCGCCGCCGAGCTGCGGCCCCTGTGGCGGCTGCCACGTCGCAACGACGCGACCCGAGGCTGCGCGACGTGAGCACTTGCGTTGCGCGCCCTACCGCGGACCGCCCGTCGACTGCGAAGCGTGCGGACGCGCCCCCGCGCGGGCGCTGTGCCTGCGAGCGCACTGCATCGGGATTCTGGACCCACGACCCACCATGGATCCCGTCGGGTGCGCCAGCGACGACGACTGCGCGCTCGTTGCGTTCGACGGCTGTTGCGCCTGCCCGACGTCGTGGCACGTCGCAGCGCCGCGTTGGATCGACGATGCCGAGCGATTCTGTGCGTCGCAGCCGTGTCTCGTTGCGCCGACGTGCAACTCGATTCCCGCGCGGCCAGGAACCGCTCCACAGTGTGTGTCTGGCTCGTGCCGGTGGGACGCATCGCCTCGGCCGTGACGCGACAGCCCAGTCCGCGGGTCGTGATCAGAGCCCCCGCACGCCCCAGACATCGGGGCGCGGCGGAGCACCGATTTGCGCGTCGAAGCCAATTCGTAGCGCAAGCGTCGGCAGCCACTCGCGGGCGATGGTCGGATTGCCCACGACGAAGAACTGTCGCAGTGCGACCGCAGGACCCACGACGAACGCACCAACGCGCATGTCGAAGTTGACTCCCACGACCCAGCCGACACCAACGTGATCGAGATCGGCCGCGGCCTGCGTTCGGATGTTCAGGTTCGAGCGGTCGCTGGCAGGCGCCGTGCCCGTCCCAGCGTCGGCGATCGCGACGGTCGCACCCACGTACCCGGAGACGAACCACTGCCGCGATCCGCGATGCATGCACGGCAGTTCGGTGCGAAACACGTAGGCAAGATCGAACACTCCCTGGCGAAATGCGTAGTCGGGCCCGACGATGTCGCCCGACGGTACGTACGTTCCACGCGCGAGTACGCCGTGGTGGAAGTAGTCGTGGCCGAGCGGTGCCATCACGCGGGTCTCGAGGTCGACGATGGGCGCCGTGGCCGCGGCGTAGCCGTATCCGGTCAACGGCGCGCCGACCCCGGTCGTGCTGCGATCCGCGACGCCGATCGACGTCGTCCATTCCCACACGGGGACGTGGATCCGTTGAGCGTGTGCGACGCCCGGCGCGACGATGGTCGCGATTCCAAGGGCAAAAGCCGCCGCGAGTGTCGTCGGAGCGGGGGATCGTTCGTGCGATGCTGGGCGTATCATGGGGACAGACCTCCGAATCGTGCGTTGCGCGGCAGACGGACGAGTGCACATCGGGTTGGTGGCCGCGTTCCCGTGAAACGGTGGAGCGAACGATCGCTTACAGCCCGCCGTTCGAATTGGGCTAGGCTGCGTCGCACACGGACACTTTCCCATGCCCGCCGCGACCGCACCCGAGCCCGAGAACGCGACGGCGCTCTGCCTGTCGGGCGGTGGATACCGCGCGATGCTCTTTCACCTCGGGACGCTCTGGCGGCTCAACGAGCTAGGCGTGATGAAGACGCTGCGTCGTGTCTCGAGCGTGTCGGGCGGATCGATCACGGCCGCGACGCTCGGCCTGCACTGGAAGCGGCTGACTTGGAGTGCGGACGGCATCGCGACGAACTTCGCGCAGGTCGTCGCCACGCCGCTGCACGCGCTTGCGTCGCACACGCTCGACGTCACGTCGGTGCTATCGGGCGCGCTTCTGCCGTTCGTCACGGTCTCCGATCGCGTGCAGTCGGCCTACAGCACGGATCTGTTTGGAACCGCAACGCTTCAGGACCTCCCAGACGACACAGACCGAGCGGCGCCCCGGTTCATCGTCAATGCGACGAACGTTCAGACAGGCGCACTGTGGCGCTTCTCCCGACCCTACGCGGGAGACTATCGGGTGGGACGCATTCGGCATCCGACGACGTCCCTGGCGATGGCCGTGGGCGCATCGTCGGCATTCCCTCCATTCCTGTCGCCGTGCTTGCTCTCGCTGCAAGGTGCCAGTTGGATGGAGGGAGAAGGCGAGGCGGCGTATGCATCCTTTCGTGATCGAGTCGTTCTGACGGACGGCGGTGTGTACGACAACCTGGGTCTCGAGACTGCCTACAAGCGCTGTCGCGCACTGCTTGTGAGCGACGCGGGTCAGGCGCTCGGTCCCGAACGCGCACCGCACGAAGACTGGGCACGTCACGCTGTGCGGGTCCTTGCGCTCATCGACCACCAGGTGCGCAGTTTGCGCAAACGCATGTTGTTGAATGCGCTCACAACCGGGGCGCGGACGGGGGCGTACTTCAGCATTCGGACCCCCCTCGAACACTATGGACTGCCGACGGCGCTTGCTGTCGACGCAGCGCGGGCGATGGAACTCGCCGCAGTTGAGACGCGACTCGCGAGCCTCGGCGAGACTGTTCAGCAGCGCATCGTCAATTGGGGCTACGCGGCGTGCGATACGTCGGTGCGACGGTGGTACTTGCGCGACGCGGCGGCGCCGACGGCCATGCCGTATCCGGGGAGCGGCGTGTGAGGGGGCGGAAAGATGAACAGGGAGGTTGGGAGAAGGGGAGAGGGTGCTAGTTCGGAAGGGAGAGTGGGAATCGGTTGTGACGCGCGGGGGCGTTGGTGGGGGGTGTTGAGGGCGTGTTCAGGGTGGGGTTGAGGTTGAGGTTGAGGTCGACGATCATGTCAATGTCGATGTCTCGTGCGCGGTGCGGCGGAACGTCGGGCGGGGGGGAGACATCGCGGACGTCGGGAGGTGAGGGTGCGGCGACGACGGTGTCCGATGTGTCGAGTTCGGTCACGTCCCCGGGTGGCGAACGGCCACAGGCGCACATCGCGACGAGTACCCACGCGATGAAGCCGTCGCGCGACGCTTGGGTCATCGCGTGCACCAGTCGACGATTCGGAACGGGATCGACGATGCCGCCGCGATCCTAGCGAAGCCGCGGCGATTTCGGGTCGCGATCGGGAGGTGATGCGTCGACGCGGTGGCAGCGATCAGGATGTTGCCGAGGGCATGCCTCGAGGACGATGGCAGTCCCGCCCAGATCGTCGCCGCAGCGTCGGCCACGTCGGAACGCGGGCGTCGAGTTCCCCGCGCGGCCTCTCAGTGATATCGTACAGATTCTCGTGGCCCTTGGTGTCCGATGACGGTGCAAGCGTCGCGCGCGGCGATCTCTCGCCATGCCGCGTCGCGTGCACTCGCGCCGATGCTGACGGCGGCAATCTGTGCGAGCGGCTGTGCCACGCCACCGACCCAGATGGTCATCAACATGGAGACCGATGCGCCCATGTCGCGGCGTGGACTCTCGGTAACGATCCGCGCGGGAACGGCACCCCCGCTGACCCTGCGCTGGCGGGCCGGCACGTGGGGCTACGATCAAGCATGCCGGGATCGCTCCGTTGGCCAGCCGTGCATTCCACCGTTGCGCTGGGACGCGAGCACACCGGTCGACGCACCCACGTCGCCGCCCGACGCCGGCGGCATGGATGCCCTCGATGCCACCACGGGTCTCGACGGTGGGGCTCGGCCCGATGGCAGCGACGACGTCCCGACGGCACCGAGCGGTGATGGTTCCGCCGGACCGGCCGACGCGCTCCGGTCGAGCTTCGTATTTGAACTCGGGTCGTTCGGGATTCCGCGGGCGGACTACCCCTTCGAGCGAGACTTGGAGATTCAGTTCGACGTCGTGATCGAGCCGTCACGGCCCGAGGAACTGCCCATCGTGTGGTCGCAGTATCTGGTTGCGCGTTTTCTCGCCGGCGTGACGCAACGCTATCCGATATTTCTCAGTGCCGACTGTGCGCGCGAGACCGTCGGTTGTTCACCGTCGATCCCCGCCGTGCGCTGTACGCAGGACCGTTGGTGTCGCGATCGGCGCTTGACGTGCGGGCGCGGGGGCGAGTGTTTCACTGCGCAGGTCACACCGCCCTCGGGCGACGCCGGACGCGATGGGACGATGGACGGATCGCTGCCCACCGACTCCGGATCGACCACGACCCCTCCCGCGCGCTGCGGCGACGGACGATGCCAGACGCGCGAGACTTGTTCGAGCTGCCCCGACGACTGTGGCTGTTGTGCGAGCGACATCGTTTGTGCCGGCGCATGCGTCGACCCGTCGAGCAACCCGTCGAATTGCGGCGGCTGCGGAATTCGATGTGCCGCTGGAGAGCAGTGCTCCGGCGCGCGGTGCGTTCCGGCGACGAGTGGTACGTGCGGAACGTGCGCGATGGGCACCACGTGTTACCTCGGAATGTGCCGCACGACGTGCGCCGGCACGCGAAGCAGCTGTGGTCCGCCGGGCTTTTGCACTGCGTGTTCACCCGACGAAGCGTGCACCGGCCAAGCTTGCAGCGGCCCTTCGAGTTGTTTGGGCACCAACGCGAGCTGCGGACCCGCCGGGGCGTGCGTCGCCTGCGCCTCTGGCACGACTTGCCTTCTGAACGCGTGTCGAATGAACTGCGCGGGCACGCGAAGCAGCTGCGGCTCGCCGGGGTTTTGCACGGCGTGCCCACCCGACGAAACCTGTACCGCCCAGAACTGCGTGAGCCCCTCGAGCTGTGCGGGAACGAATGCGAACTGCGGCCTTCCGGGCGCGTGCGCGCCATGCGCGGCCGGGTCGAGCTGTGTGAGCAACTCGTGTCGAGCGAACTGCGCGGGCACGCGAAGCAGCTGCGGATCGCCGGGGTTCTGCACGGCGTGCGCGCCCGACGAGATGTGCAGTGCACAAAACTGCGTGAGCATTCCGAATTGCGCGGGGACCAACGCGAGCTGCGGGTTGCCAGGGGCGTGCGGCCCGTGCGCGGCCGGGTCGACGTGTGTGAGCAACTCGTGTCGCGCGAACTGTTCGGGCACCCGCGGAAGTTGCGGTTCGCCAGGGTTCTGCGTCGCGTGCGCACCCGACGAGATGTGCACTTCGCAGCGGTGTGTGACCATCCCGAATTGCGCGGGGACCAACGCGAGTTGCGGCAATCCGGGCGTGTGCCGTGCGTGTGCGGCCGGCACGACGTGCGTGGGCACTTCGTGTTTGACCAATTGCCTCGGGACTCGCAGCAGTTGCGGTCGAGCCGGTTCGTGCACTGCCTGTTCGCCCATCGAGACGTGCATCGCGCAGTCGTGTACGTAGCCGCGTCGCGCCGCGCCTGACGATGAACTGTCGCGCGGCTACATCGTTCCGCGGCAGCGTGTCGCAGGTCTGACGACACACGCGTCCGACGGCACCGGCGGGCGGCCCGCAAGTCGGTCGCGAACGAAATCGAGAATTTCTGGCATGGACCAGAGCGTCGCCTGAACATGCTGTGCACCCGCGCACTCGAGATACTGCATCTGCATCCCGCGCGCGCAGAGGGACCGAAAGGATCCGCGTTCGATCGTCGTGCTGACGAGTTCGTCGCGCTCGCCGAGAACGTAGAGCACTCCGTAGCCTGGTTCGGTCGAGGGAATGCGCGGAACGCTGGTGGTGGTCAGACTGTTCTCCCCCAACAGGCATCCCCACGGCACGAGCGCATGGAGTATGTCGGTCGATGCCGCGGCCGCAAGGATCGCCGGCTGAAACGCGTCCGTCAGCACGTCGACACGAGCGCCCGAGACGCCGCACGACGTCGCGAGGTTCATCGGAATCCGCGTGTCGTACGGCGCACGGAAGACCTCGCCGAGCCGGCCATCGAGCCCGTACCACGGGGCCAACGCGGCGATGATCGCGACCGAGTTCTGCGTCGCAGGGATCACACTCCGCAGCGCCAGCGCGATTTCGCCGGTCACGTCCGCCGGCGGCACGGTTGCGACGACTCCCATGTGTCTGAACTCGCGGAGGTAGTACGGCGCGAGCCGGTCGATCCACAGCGCTGCGTGGCCGCCCTGCGAGCCGCCGACTGTGACGTACCGAGTGGACGCACACACGGGGCCGCGTTCGGACGCGAGAAACCGCACGCCGGCGCGCACGGCGTCGAGTGACGCGATCGCCGTCGGCTGACCGGCAAGGTACGGATGAAGGAAGCCAGTCGGACTTCCGAACGCCCGAAGTCCAATGTAGTCGGGCGCGACGACGACGTAGCCCGTCGACGCGACGACACTGACCAGCACGCGCGCGAGTTCGTCGTTCGATGGTGCGCAGCGATCATTGACGCCGGAAGTTCCATGCGCAAACAGAATGACATCGAGCATGGCCGCGTCGGTTCGTCGCACGGGTCTCGCAATCATCATCGTCGCGGTGTGCAGGGCGCCGCGGTCCTGCGTCGTGTACGCCAGCTGGTCGACGTCGACGTCGGAGCCGACGACGGACGACGCGTTCGCGAATACCGCGCCGGCGAGCACGCGCAGCGTGTTGGTCGTGTAGCGGGTATGCATCCCACGCGCGGTCACGGTCCCGAGCATCGGGTCGGCTCGCCACGCGTGCGCGTTCTGCCCGCAGCGCGCCGGCGCTCGTGCGAGCGAGTCGGTCTCAGACGTGCCAGCGACTTGCACGGGCGGCACGGGGTACATCGCGCAGACCACGTCGGCCGCGACCTCGGGCCCTGCGTCGCTCGCGGCGTCGGAGAGCATCCCGTCGGGGAGCGCGATGTCTGCGTTGGCGTCGACGTCGATCGTCGGTTGGCCGCACGCGCACACGATCAGCACGAGGGCCCCGGCGCCGAGCCGTGGAAGACGGAACTGCCATGGGAACATCACGAAGTGCGATTGTGAAGGGTCGCCGCGTCCCGCCGCAAGGGCCACGGACGCACTCCAGGGGCTCCGCAAGCCGGCGGACGCGGACCGCGGCCCGATCGCGGGCGATTTGTCGCGACTGCGGCGGTCGTGGCTCGGCTGCGAGACCTGTTCTGCACGCAGCGAATCACATCGGACGGTTCGAATTCCTCGTCAGCGCGCGGTGCGCGCTGGGGTCTGGGCCGAGATGGAAAGCGAGGCGCATGGTGCCGCGGCCGGTTCGGCGCCAGACAGCCTCGATGGGCTCAACTGCTGTTCCAAACGAGCGATTCGTCGAGCCGCGCGAGGTCGTCGATCATTTCGACAACGAGACGCCAGATCGTCCGGGTCACGTCCTTGCCGCGATCGCGCCCGTGGCTTCGCAGCTGCCGGTACGCGAAGAGTTGAAGCAGGTTGAACGCGAGGAAGAAGAGAAAGAAGAGCGCCGGCAGCGCATCTGCGCCGTGGGTGAAGACGTGGCCGAGCTGCCAGTACGTTACCCATTGGTAGAAGCCGGTGTTTTCGAGATGCCACCGAGCGCGCCCTGCGGCCAGTACTTGTCGCGCGCTCAGTCGCGTCGCCTTGCCGGTGACCGCGAAGCACCACGTGTGCACATCGACCGCCTTGGGCTTTGTCACGACGCCCCGGACGACGCGAATGGGAGCTTTGTACGTGCTGAGCGTCTCGATCTTCGGGCAGTCCCACAACTCGATGTGTTCCTTCTTCTTCGGGTCATCAAGTGTCTTGTCTGGCGGCTTGCCAAGCCAAAGAGCGAGCGCGTCTTTGAGCGGTTCGTCGGTGTTTTTCTTCAATACGGCGATGACGCCGAATCCGGCGTTCTTCGCAACCGTGAGCATCGGGCCGTTGCTGTACAAAGCGTCCATCACGACGACGTCGATCCAGCCGCCGTAGGTTTTGCGCAATCGCTGGACCAGCCGCTTGGCCGCGGTGAGTTCGCCTTCGGCTCCGGCGACGGTCGCTCCAAGTTCATTGCGCACGTCGGCGCTCTGCACTGGCTCCATGTCGAGCACGAGTTCAGTGCGCTCATCGAGCAACAGGGCCACGACGAAGCAGTGGTAGTACTCCGTGACGGTCTTCTTCCCGTCCTTCACCTCACGCGTGAGACAGGCATGGCAGTGTCGCGCGCGGCTGCAGAAGGGTTCCCATCCGTCGATCGCGACAAAACGCATCGCCCCGTGCCAGCCCTCTCGAAAGACCTTGTTGCGTTCGGCCTTCTGCACGACGTCGACAACGGCCCGACGTGTTGTCTCGGGCTCCATCCGCTGAAGTGAATAGATCAGGGTGTCGACCGAGCAGAGCTTGCGGGGCCTCGGTGACGTGCCGAGTGCACGCTGAAGTTGCGGCTCGCCGAGCCTCGGTTCCAGCGCGTTGAAGCTCCGGATCCGCAACAGCCCGAGCATCACGATGATGCGCGCCACAAGCGCGGTCGCGATCTGCGGCGACTGCCGCCGATCCCTGACGTTCTCCAACAGATCTCCGAGGTCGAAGACCCTGTTGGCGTACGCCAGCATCTTGCGAAGTCGTTGCGGGCTGACGCTGCCTTCTGCTTCCGCTTCGACCAACGCCGGCGAGCCACCGTCAGCCATCGCGTGCCCTCTTTACCCGCTTGCGGCCGCGCTTGGCCGGTGGGGGAATCGGATCGCTCGGTGGGTAGGACGCGAGCAGTGCCACGCAGAGAGCGTCGACCAACTGCAGCAGTTCGGCATCGACGATACCGAGGTGAGTGCGACGCTTGCGAAAGTGCCGATATCTTTCGACAGCACTCGCCACCGTGACTTCGTCGCCATCGGGGACGTGCACCTGGCGCGTCTTGCCGCCGACGGTCGCGGACAAATACTTCGACTCGTGCAGCGAGCCGCTCGCGCACTTACAGCCCGGGTTGCCGCAGACGCGCGCACGGGTACCGAAGTGTCCGCGGATCATGCCGGGCCGCTCGTCGAGGATCGCTTCGAGATCGTCTGACAGGCGCTGGCGGAGCGCGCGGATACGCTGACGGAGATGACCTGGATCGTTGGGCACGGTCGAAACGTACCATGGCTGGCATGTGTATACAATCATAAACGTGCCAGTTTGGCGTTCGAATTCCCGCTGGGGAACGCCCGGCTTCGCAGGCGCCATCAACTCAGCGGCTTAGCGATGCTTGCGGAGCCCCTGGTGTGAGCGCTGCGGCGGTCGGTGCAGCGCGCCATCGCGTCAGCAGTCCGGAGTGCTCGGGAGACTTGAGTGTGAACATTTCGCGCGTCGTGAGCAGCGGCCGATTGCGAGACGGTGTTTCGGTCTCGACGGCCTCGCGACGAGTCCTCCTGCGGCCGATCGGTTCGCCGACCCCAGCCTACACCTGCGATACCGTAAGCCTCCGGCCGTCCGCGAAGGTTCGCAAAACCGCGAGCGCACGGCGGGCGTACATCCAGTGTTCCCCGATTCTGATGGCGGCACTACGATGTCCCCGGTGTGTCACTCGGGGCGGCTTCGCAGTGCGAGGGAGACTGACGGCCAGTGTTCGATCGCTTCCGACATCGTCTGCGAGCGCTAGCCGCCAGCCTTGCCATGGGCTGTGTTGGCTCCGTGGTGCCGGACGACGGTACCGTGGATGCGGGTGAGTCGTCGGCGGATGCGGCGGCGGACTCCGCTGTGAGCGATTCGTCGTCGGCCGATCAGGCAACCGCACCAACGGACTCCGTCGATGCCCTCGTTACGGACGCAGGCGTCGCTGATGTTCCAGCAACCGAAGGGCTGCCCTCCGACGTTCGGCCCGCCGACGTGCCGGGCTCGGACGTTCCGTCGACATGCGCGGTCCCGTGCGCACCCGCGGATCGCTGCGTTTCCGGCGCTTGCGTTCGATCTCCGAGTTGCCCCAATCCGACCGAACGCGGCTGCGGCGCCGTGCTGGTGCCCGGCGGCACATTTGCGATGGGCGAGACGGGCATCGCGGCACCGGTTCAGCCGAACATCGCGGTGCGCACGTTCGTCATCGATGCGTACGAAGTGACCGTCGCCCGCTTCCGCCGATTCAGCGCGGGCGGAATGCCGGCCCCCGCGTCGATCGCGTATCCGTTGGGCTCCGTCGCGTTCACCGGCCGCGTCGATGTGCCACAGACGACGCGAAGTCTCACGCCCTGCAACTGGTCGACCGCGGCGGCAACGCGCGAATCGCTTCCGCTGAACTGCGTCACGTGGTGGACCGCGCAAGCATTCTGCGCGTGGGATGGTGCGCGACTGCCCACGGAAGCCGAGTGGGAGTTTGCCGCACGCGGGCGCGTGGTCGCGGGACTGACGACACCGCGCAGCTATCCGTGGGGCAACAATCCGCCGAGCACCTCGTGCGATCTTGCGGAGTGGAACTTTTGCGCCGGCGAGAGCGGCGGCTCGATGCGCGCCGTGGGACGATTCGCGGGCTCGGGAGGCATTTTCGATCTTGCGGGCAATGTCCGCGAGTGGACCGCGGACACGTACATCGGCTACGCCGACGCTCGATGCTGGGGCGGCGGCGCGCGCACGGATCCGTTCTGCACGGTCGGCACGAACCGGGCGTATCGCGGGGGATCGTGGTGCAGTCCCGTCGAGGCTCAGTTGCACTCGTCGTGGCGATCTGGGCTGAGCGCGACGTCGGGGAACGACTTCATCGGATTTCGATGCGCGCGTAACCCGTAGCGCGGTCGGGCGTAGGAACGGAACTCTGGAGGGATCGATGCACTTCCGCGTTGAAATGTTGGTGAGGATGATCGCGTGCGTGTCTGCTGTTGCCGGCTGCGGGCCGATTGCGATGGGCACCGGTGACGCGGGCGACGCGGGCGTTGCGGGCGATGTCCACGTGCCGAGCGCGTCCGTGCCCAACATTCTCGAGCCGCGGTGCGCGGCCGCGGATCAAGCGCCGATTCGAACGGGAATGACCACGCCGTCGTGCACTCACGTGGGGCCAGACCTCGCACCGGCGACGGCCGAGTGGCCCGCGGTGATGAACCCAGCGATGCCGGTTCTCTACGTGCGCGCGGGCGCGACCGGCGGAGATGGTTCGATGGCGATGCCGTTCGGCGACATTCCGACCGCGCTGGCCGCGACGCCTGCCGCAGGCACGATCGTCATGGCGCGGGGCGAGTTCATGCTGAACGGCCCGATCGCGCTCGGTCGAAACGTTGCGCTCGTCGGCGCGGGGCCCGTAATGGGCACGACGCTGACGATCACAGGCACGACCGCGGGGTTGAGCATCGCGGCGGCTGCCATGGTGACGGTGCGCGGGATCGCGCTGCGATACGCGGGCGCGGCGGGCGGCGGCGTGGCGATCGACCTGGCCATGGGCGCGACGGCGACACTCGCGCAGGTCGCGATCACCGGTGGCGACCAGGGCATTCGCGCGGTCGGCGGCACGCTGAACACCGACGGCGTGAGCGCGCAAGGTGCGAGCACGCGCGGGATCGCGTTGACGGCCGGCGCGACGGGGATGTTGCGAAATACCGTCGTCCGGGACGGCGGCGGGATTCTCGTCGATGCGTCGTCGATCGACTTCACGATGGGCTTTGTGACGCGAACCCATGGCGGCATGGAGATTCGCAACGGGCGATCAGGCGTCACCGATCGGATGTCTCGCGTGAGTCTGCAATGCAACGAACGCGCGGGACTGACGATCGATGGCGCGGTGACGTTCGAGGGTTCGCTGCTCGAGGTCTCGGGTAACACGGCGGTCGCGGGCGCGGGCGGCGACGGACTCCGCGTGAGCGGTGGCGCACGCGTGCTGCTCGACGGCATGATCTCGAGCGACGCGGATCGCGCGCGCGGCAGCGAGTTCATCGCAAACGCTCGCGCGGGCATTCTCGTGGCCGGTGCCAACACGGCGTTCGAGATCCGCGGCGCGCACGTTTCCGGGAACGCCGTGACCGGGATGTTTGTTCAAGACCGGGCGAGCGCGAGCCTCGTGGGCTACTCGACGTTTCGATCGAACACGGGTGCAGGCCTCGTGGCGACGAGCGGCGCGTCGATCGTGTCGTTGCAGTGCAACGAGTTTGACGGCACGCGTGCCGGCAACGTCACGACCAGCGCGGGTACGACGCGAATCGGCGACGCATTCGCCGCCGCCGACGCCAACGGCAGCACGCGAGTGAGTGGGACAACGTTCACGCGGAACGACGGATTCGCACTCGTGTTCCATGGCAGCATGGCGACGCTCACGGGCAACACCGGCACGTGCAACATGTGGGGCGTGGGCAGCTTCGGATCGATGGTCTCGGTGGACGCGACGAACAGCATCGATGCCAACACGCCGCTGCCGACATCGGCGCCGCCGCACGTGACCGGCATGCTCATGCCGTAGCGGGAATCTCGGGAGCCAGCGTCGCGGGCACGAGGTATCTGCGCATCCAAGCGCGTACGAAATCGGGTCGGTCGGCTGTCGGGATTCTCGCGGCCGCCCGCCCGAGATCGTCGCGCAGCCGAGCACCAATCGTCGCGTCCGAACGGCTCACGTCGAACGCCGCCGCGAGCAGCTCGATTCGCGCGGCTGGGTCACGGGTGACTTCAGCGGCCTCCACGAGGTGCCGAATCGCGACCGGCGACGGGTCCCCCGCGCGTGCCGCGGCCCGCGCGGTCACGGCATCGACGGACGTCCGCAGCGCAGAGATTGCGATCGAATCTGCAAGTGCTGTCAGTTCCGCCGAGCCCCTTCGAATGACGTCGGCAGCAGCGTTCGACTCCAGCAGTCCGTAGATTCGCTCGACCTCCGCATGAATCCGTGCGCGATGGTGTCCACTCTGTTCTGCAAGGCTCGCGGCTTGCACTTGCAGTGTTTCCGCCGCGCCGCGATCGCCCTGAAGGCGGCGCACGACGCCGAGGTTGCTCGTCGCGACCGCGCGGGCGCGCGCATTGTGGGCGGTCGTGGACAGATCGATCACACGTTCCAGCTGCGCGGCGGCTTGCTCGAGCCGGCCGATCTCGATCCATTGGTGTGCTGCGTTCCCACGGACTTGTGCCTCGCGGCGCCGAAGCCCCGCGCGTGCGAACAGGTCCGCCGCGCGTTCGTAGTCGGCCGCCGCCGCGAACCACGCACCCGATTGCCCAGCCACGTACGCAGTGGTCGAGAGTGCCAGTGCCGTCACCGCAGGGTCGCCGACGGCCTCCGCATGGCGTTTGGCAGCATCCGCGTGCATCGTCGCCGCCGCGTCGTCCTCTTGGTCCGCGAACAAGAGCGCCATCTCGCGATGCGCCATGGCTGCAATGCGCGGGAGTCGCTCTGATTCCGCGAGTGCGACGGCCCGTGCGCCGGCTTCTTCCGCGCGCGCGGTCTCTTCGCCCAACCGGGCGTAGCTCGTCTCGCGCAGCGCGACCTCCGCTTGTTCGCTCGGCCCCAGTCGTTTCGCGAGCAGGACGAGATCGTCGATTCCCGCGCGGCGCTGATGATTGTTGATGAGCAGCGCGGCCGTGTCGTCCGCGAGCCGCGCGCGGAAACGCGTGCGCGGGTCATCCGTCAGCTCGAGGGCCCGAGCGACGTGGCGGCGAGTGACCTCGACGTCGGCGACTTGCGCCGCGGCTTCGGCCGCGCGGGCGTGCGACTCCGCGGCGCGTGGCGCGTCCCCCGCAAGGTCCCAGTGCCGCGCGAGCTCGTGAGCGGGCGCGTCGCTTCGACTCGACAGCCACTGCGCTGCGAGCGCGTGCAGCTGCGGTCGTTGTTCGTCGGGCCAGAGGTTGTACGCAACGTCCGCCAGCAGGCTCGTTCGGAACGTGAACTCCCGCGCGCCTGCGAGCCCCTGACGACTTCGCGGTGCGATCAGATTCGCGCGTCGCATCCGGGTCACCGCTGCGGCGTCGCCCCCAAGGGCTTCGACACCCTCCTGCCAGAACACGTTTCCGAACACCGCCGCGCGCTTGACGAACTCCCGGTCGGGTGCGGAGATCAGGTCGAGCTGTGCGAGGAGCGCCCCCTCGATCGTCACCGGTAGGACGAACTCGTGGGTAAACGTCGCCGGTCCGCGCTCTGCGTAGAGCCGACCGAGTTCTTCGAGAAAAAGCGGATGACCGGCCGCGCGCTCGAGCAACGCATCCGGAGCGTCGGGCGCGATCGCGTGGAGAAGTTCGGCGCTCGCTGTGCGGTCGAGCGGGCCGAGTTCGACGAGCGAAAACGATCGCGCGATGTTCACGACGGCGTCCCGAGCTTCGGTCCGTGCAAACGCCCATACGGCGATCGGCAGATCCGGGCAGTTGTCCAGAATCCAGCGCAACGCATCGCGACTCGACGTGTCGAGCCACTGGGCGTTGTCGAGGTACAGCAGAAGCCCGGCCGCAGCGGATTCGCGTTCGAGCACGCGCTGCACCGTCTCGCGTGTGGCGTCGAGCGACGCGACGGGGTCGTCGTACTTCGGATTCGCCGTGAATGCCGCGAGTTCGTGCGCCTGCACGATGGGACCCAGCGCTTCGATGAGTGCGGCGTAGGGCGTGTCCCGACGGTACGGCTCGCAGCGTGCGCCGAGAATCGTCAGCGACGGGTGACGCGAGCGCACGCGCGTGAGGGCTTCACGGCGCACACGAGTCTTGCCCACGCCCGCGCTTCCGAGCGCCACCGTGCATCGCGCGCGCAGGTCTCCGACCGCCGCGTCGACGTCGCGCACGAGCAGGTCGATCTCGACCGATCGTCCAACCAGCGGTGCGGCAGGCGGCGCGATCGAACGCGCACCCGCGGAGCCCTCCACGCTCCCGAGCAGCTGGGCACCACCATCCGACGTCGCGGCCGTGTGTGCGAAGTCCGATCGAACGAGCGCGAGCGTGGTCCCGTCCACGCGCGCCCCGCCCTGGCGTGACAGCTCCACTGCGATCGTCACCGCGGCCCCCGCCACCGCGGACGCGCTGCGAAGCACACGTCCCGTCGCAACGCCGGCGCTGCGTCCGTCCGCGGCGGCGGCAAGCGCCAATCGCGCGGCGCGTTGCGGTTCGTCGCCGATCCATCGATCGATGCCGAAGACGACGAGCAGGTCCGGGTCGATCGAAATCGCGCGGCCCTGCATTTCCGAAGCGATCGAGATGAGACCCGCATCGTCCGCCGCACCGGGAATGTGAACCACCGACGTGAGCCGCCGTTCGAGTCCCGCGAGCGTGTCCCCCGCGGCAGTGTCTCCCATGGTGGGCGCCGTTGGCGCAGTCGGCGCGGCCCCCCGCGCGGCGATGCCAACGGTAGGCAACACTCGGCGATCGACACCGGCGAGCGCGTCTCGCATTGCCCGCGCCGACGGAAAGCGTTCGTCGCGGGACTTCCGGATCGCGCGGGACACGGATTCGACGAGCGTCGGCGGCAGTCCCGGTGCGAGCGTCGCGAGATCGGGCGCCGGCTCGAAGAGGATCTGGAACAACGTTGCGGGCGCGTTCGCGCCGTCGAACGGCAGTCGCCCCGCGAGGCACTCGTACAGGACGATCCCGAGGCTCCAGATGTCCGTCCGAGCATCGAGCGCTCGATCGCCGCGCGACTGCTCGGGGGACATGTACGCAAACGTCCCGAGAATGCTGCCCGTCGCTGTCATCTTTCGATCTTCAGCCAGTCTCGCGATGCCGAAATCGAGCACGCACACGTCGACCTGCGGCCCTTCGCGCAGAAAGATGTTCTGCGGCTTCAGATCGCGATGGACGACGCCCTGCGCGTGCGCGTACTCGAGCGCTTCGCACACTTGCATCGCGATGGCCACTGCGTCCGAAGCGTGGAGCGACCCGCGGGACAGCCGCGCGTCCAGGTCTTCGCCCGCGAGCAGTTCCATCGCGAGGTAGAGCTTCCCGTCGTCGGCCCGTCCCGCGCCGAGACCCCGAACGATGTGCGGGTGCTGGAGCATCTCCGCGATGCGCCCCTCGCGCTCGAACCGTTCGGCGTTGGCGCCTCCCGCGTCGACCGCGAGCACTTTGACCGCCACGCGTTCGTCCGTGCGCACGTCGCGCGCGACGTAGACCTGACCCATGCCGCCGCGCGCGAGTTCGCGCACGATCTCGAAGGGACCGAGGCGCTTGCCCGCCACCTGCGCAGCGTCATCCGACACGGACGAGATCATACCCGGGTCGGGGCCATGCATGCGTACCGACTTTTCGTCGCGGCGGCGCTCGGCGCCCCGTGGCGCCCGCACGGGCCGGTTGTTCAACGCAAGAGCGCAACTAGTCCGGCGATGGCTACGACCGCTGAGACTCCAAGAAGGGCTGCTACGCCGAACGTCGTGTACAAGTCGGTCGTTACGATCGAACTCGCTGCACGTGCCGCCTCTGCGCGCCGAGACGACGGCAGCGCAACACGTTCGGTGGACTCCAACGACGACTCGATGGGAACCGCGAGGAGCAGTTGTCGCTGATCGATCTGAATCGCGAAGAGGCCGCGCATGAAGCGTTCGACCTCCGCTGGGCCCATGGGCGTTCCGCCCTGCGCGAGGAAGCGCTCGAGTGCGTGCGCCATCCGGGCGGCGTCCGAGTACCGGCCATTGGGCGCACGCTGCAGTGCCGTGTGAACGATTTCACGGAGCCCGTCGGGGCAATCCGCGCGGAGGGTTTCAATCGACGGAATCGGGTCGTTGATCACCGCCATCATCGTGCGCGCGTCGGTGTCTCGCTTGAACAGTCGCCTGCCCGCGAGGAGTTCCCAGAGCACGACGCCGAGCGCCCATACGTCCGTCCGACGATCGACGAACCCCTGGCTCATCTGTTCGGGCGACATGTACGCAAGCTTGCCTTTGATCTCGCCGGTGCCAGTGATGTCTCCGCGCTGCTCGTTCGATCGCGCGATGCCGAAGTCCACGATCTTCGAAACGCCGTTGAAGAGCACGAAGATGTTCTGCGGCGAAACATCGCGATGCACGACTCCGGCAAGCCCGCCGTCGACTGCCCGCAGTTCGTGCGCGGCGTGCAGTCCGCGCGCAGTCTCCGCGATGATCTTCGCCGCGGCCGCAATGGGGAAGCTCCCGCCGCGCCACGCCGCGCGGGCCACTTCGCTCAGCGGTTCACCGTGGAGGTACTCCATCGCGAGGTAGTACACACCGCTGTCTTCGCCAAAATCGAACACCGTCGCGACGTTGGGATGATCGATCCGGGCGGCGAGCCGGGCTTCGTCGAGAAACATCTTGACGAAGCGCGCGTCGCTGGCGACGTGTGGATGGATCGTCTTGATCGCGACCCACTTCTCGAATCCGGCGCTGGACGACAGTTGCGCGAGGAAAACCGCCGCCATGCCGCCGCGTGCGACCTCGTAGCGAAGTTGGTAGCGCCCGAGTCGGCGACCTGCGACGGCCGTCGGCGTCCGCGCACCGGGCCCGCTGTCCGATACGAGCGACGGGCGCGGCGGAACGCCGGGCGACTCGGCACTCGCAGTGGGCGACACGGCCATCGGTTCCATGATCGGCCACCTCCGATGTGTGCGCAAGGATTGGGTGTTCGCCGAGCGTGCTCGCGCAATCGAATGGCCTTCGGCGTCGGTGCGTGTACACTGCATTGGGGTACTGGTGTTGGGCGTCGACAAGACCATCGGCGGCTACGAGATCGTCGCGAAGCTCAAGTCAGGCGGCATGGCGGCGATGTATCTAGCGCGACGGCGAGGCGCGGCCGGCTTCGCGCGGCACGTCGCGATCAAAGTCGTGCATCCGCACCTCGCAGAAGACCGCTCGTTCGTTCAGATGTTCGTCGATGAAGCGAAGCTGAGCGCGCGAATCGACCATCCCAACGTCGTTCACATCGAGGAGTTCGGGGAATTCGAGGGCGCGTATTTCCTCGTGATGGAATACGTCCACGGCTGTTCGCTGGGTCAGTTGCTCCGCGAGTTGGCCCACGCAAGGCGCCGGCTCGCGCCAGCCATGGCGGTGTACATCGTCAGCCGAATTGCGGATGGGCTGCACGCCGCGCACGAGACCACCGACGAGCGCGGCCGTCCGCTCGGCGTCGTGCACCGCGACGTGAGCCCGCAGAACGTACTTCTTTCGTACAAGGGTCAGGTGAAGGTGATCGATTTCGGCGTTGCGAAAACGACCGAACGCTCGCGGCAGACCACGGGGATCTCGCTGAAGGGCAAGATTCGATACATGTCGCCCGAGCAAGCCCGTGGTCACGCGATCGACCGGCGAAGCGACGTGTACTCCCTCGGTGTCGTCATGTGGGAACTGTTGACGATGCGCGCGCTGTTCTCCGCGCCGAATGATCTCGCACTCTTGGATCTCGTGCGCCAGCCGAACGTTTCGCCCCCGACGCGCCACGTGTCGTCGCTGGCGTCGGCGCTGGAGTCCGTCGTGATGGACTGCCTCGCCTCGGATCCTGCGCTCCGCCCGCCCACGGCAATGAGCGTGCGCCGCAGACTCGCGGATGCTGTTCCCCAGGTGCGGGACATCGACGACGCGCAGTTGGCAGCAGTGTTGCGGCAGGTCGTGTCGGAGAAGATCGAGTTGGACCGACATCAACTGCCGGAGAGCCTATCCGGTTTGATGCTGGCGCCGCCAGACCGAAGCACAAACGACGTGACGCCCGAGAGCCCCCGCCATGTGCCCGACGCAGCCGATGCGATGACGATCGCCCTGGCCCCGGCGGACGTTGATGCGCTCGACGTAGTCGATGACGTCGCGCGACCGGCCGCGCGCGACTTGGTACCTGGCGCGGATTCTGAACGTGCCGCGGGCGCGGCGACCGATGGGCCTCCAGTCGTCGCCGCGATTTCGTCCGAGGAACCCGCAACGACGGTGTGGATTCCGGTGGAGGTTTCGGCGAGCGGTGTGAAATCCGCCGGCGGCGATGCGTCCAGCGTTGCGCTTGCGGAGTCGAGTTCACGCCCGCGCGACGCGCCCCGACGTCCGTGGGTCCGGCGCGCTACGCAGGCGGCCGGCTTTCTCACCGGTGCACTGGGAGCGCTCATCGTCTTGTTGTTCGTCGCGCGCGGAGGCCAGGGTCGCCTCGGTGCGTCGACCCGCAGCGCGCAGCCCGGTGAAGGCGCACCCCCCATCCACGCGGCGTCGCCGGCCGACGGGATCGTCGGAAGTCCCGCACCAATGCCCGTCGTGCCCAGTGTGCCGCTGCCGAGCGTCGCGTCACCCCCCCCGGTCGCCGCGACGGCGGCCAGTGTAGACACCGACCCCGCGCAGCCCGGGTCTCGTTCGGCGGTTCCGCGCACTGCCGCTCGCACCGCTCCGACTGCGCGGTCCGTGGGCGTGCCGACGCGTGTACGCGCGCCCGCTCGCACCGGCTCCTCGCGCACATCGACGGGGCTGCCGATCGTCGATCGACTCGATTGACCACCGCTCGTGGCCGCGCCGCGCTTCGAGCGCGCGGCGATGGTAGACTGCTGCCCGTGAATGCGGACAGAATGTCCTTCGACGACGAAACCACGCGCCAGCCTGGGCCCGCCGAGTACCGACCGAGCGCGCAACGGCAACGCGCCGAACTTTCCTGGAGCGATGCGGCCGGCGCCCATACGTTCGTGTTGGACGCAAGAGCGGTGGTCGGGTCGGGCGACGGCGTCGACATCGTTGTCTCGGACCCAGCGGTTTCGCGGCTCCATGCCGAGTTCGACCTGCGGGACGGAGCTGTCTGGGTGCGGGATCTCGGCAGCCGAAATGGAACATTTGTTTCCGGTGTGCTCGTCGCACACGCATGCGTTCCGGACGGCGGTCGCGTCCGTGTGGGATCCTCGGTTCTGAACATCTCGCGCGACGCTCCCCCCGCGAGCGTACCCCTGTGGCCGCACGCCACGTACGGACCTCTCCTCGGTGGCAGCGTCGCGATGCGGGAGTTGTTCGCGCGGGTCGACCGCATCGCGCAGACAGACCTCACCGTGCTCATTCTGGGCGAGACCGGCAGTGGCAAGGAACTGGTTGCGCGGGCCTTGCACGACGCCTCGCCTCGCCGGGCGGGCCCGTTCGTTGTCGTGGACTGTGCAGCGCTACCGGAGAATCTGCTCGAAGGCGAGTTGTTCGGCCACGCACGCGGAGCGTTCACGGGCGCGGTGGCGGCGCGAGCCGGGGCGATCGAGGCGGCCGATGGCGGCACGGTGTTTCTGGACGAGATTGGCGAGCTTCCGATTGGCATGCAGCCCAAACTGCTTCGGACGCTGGAGTCGCATTCTGTGCGAAGGATCGGCGAACACGAGTACCGTCGGATCGACGTCCGATTCGTTTCGGCCACCAACCGCGACTTGCGCATGCTCGTGAACACGGGCGGATTCCGTGAGGACGTGTACTTCCGCCTCGCCGTGGTCCCGATCTCGATTCCACCGCTTCGCTCCCGTCCCGAGGACCTTGTGCTACTCGCGGAGCATTTCGCCGAGTCGATCCGTCCAGGCGCTGTGTTGAGCGATGCGCTGCTTCGCGAGATCCGCTCGCGTCCGTGGATGGGAAACGTCCGGGAGCTGCGCAACTTCGTTTCTCGCGCGGTCGCCCTCGGGAGCGCCGACGCACTCGCATTCGACGCCCGAGGCGCGGAACCGAGTGGCGTGAGCCATGGGGCACCTGTGGTCGACCTCGATCGTCCGTTCAAGGAGATCCGCGACGACTGGGTCGACGCGCTCGAGCGCGAGTACATCCGCGGGCTGCTCGAGAGGCATCAACGCAACGTCGCGAGCGTCGCAACGGCCGCGGGTCTCGATCGAACATGGGTGTACCGCTTGATCAAGAAACACGACCTGTAACCGCGCGGGGCATTCAGAACACTGTAACGGAGGTACGTAGGGTTGCGTAACCGTCGTCGTTCTCGATCCACACGCAATAGGCGCCGGCCGTCGGAGGCGTGAAGCAGTTCGGCGGGGCGGCCGTGACGCTCCAAAGTCCCCCGGGCGCCGGGAGGAGAGCGGGAGGCAGCCGGAGGCGGCCACTGGTCGACGGAAGCGAAGTTCCGCAGGGCCCGAAGTGCCAGTACGCCGCACGACAGACGCCGCCTCCGCGCTCGAGCGAGAAACTCGGGCAGAACTCGCGCCCTACGACTGCAGCCCCGAGAACCGGCGACACGAGCACCGGCCTCGATGCCGAGAGAGTGAACCGCGACGCCGGTGCGCTATGCACCATGTCGGGGTTGGCGACCCAGAACTCGTACGACCCGGCTTCGCCGGTGTGGTCGCACACTGCGACGTACAGTTCGGTGTCGCCTCGTCGGGTGACCTGGGTTGGATCCATCCGAACAATCGGCCCACCGCCACCGGGACACGACGTTCCGGAAACGCACCGAAACTCGACCGTTGCGCCGGGCTGAAAGTTTCGGCCGAAGATCGAGTACGCAAAGCAACTGCATCGAGATGCCTCCGCGGTGGCCGGAAGCAGCGACGTGATCACGGGCGGGAGGCTGGCACACGCCCCTGCACGGCACTCCTGACCCATGCCGCACGCACGACCGCACACGCCGCAGTGTGTCGCGCTGGTTGTGACGTCGACACATTCGCTTCCACAGGGCTGACGCGGTGCGACGCACGAGGCATCAGCGCCAGCGTCAGCGCGCGGCGCTGGCGCATCGACGGCGACGTCCGCGCGGGGGATTGGAGCGACGTCGCGAGAAGCCGGGACGTCCGCCGGCGCGACACCGTCCTGCGCTGATCCGTCGCGCGCTTGGGGCACGTCCGCTCCGGGGCGACGCATGTCACTCGAATCGTCGACCGCCATGGCGCACCCCGCAACAGCAGCCGGAATGAATGCAAACGTGCCGAGCAGTCCGAGTCGAAGTGGCGTCATGAAACTGTCCTTTCGCGTGGCCGACTGAGCACGAGCACACTTCGTGCCGGACACGCCGCGCCGCTCTGCGTGTGTTCCCACGGTCATCGGACCACGTTGTGGTCGCGAAACCACAACTGTCGTTGCGCGGCAGCACCTGGCGCGGCGTGCGCGGCAGCGGCCGCGCGGCCCGACGCGGCGCGAGACCACCAGTGCACACGCCCGCACGGGCGACCGACTCTCGGCCGGGCGCGGATCGCTGGCGCGGCGACGATCTTGCATCGCCGAATGCCAACCGTATCCTGATCGCGATTGCCAGCCGCGCCGACGAGGTCAACACCCATGCAGAGTTCGATCTCAAGTTCTCTCACGTCGAGCGTCGTGTTTCTCGCGGGTGCGCTGGCGGCGTGTGGCGGTTTCGATCCAGCCGGCGGCGCTGGCGACACGGGCGTCCGGCGCGACGCGATGACCGAGATCGGCCGGCCGGCCGACGCTGCAAACGCCGACCCTCGCGCTTTGGACGTCCCCGCGGCGAGCGACACGCCCGCGGTCATCGACGTGCGATACACGAGCGACGTGCCGATGAGTGTAGATGCCCGACACGTCGATGCACAGATGGCGCGCGACGCGCCGCGGGTCACTGATGTGCCAGTGGTTGCACCGGACGGCGGCTCGCCGGACGATCCGAACACCCGTACCCGATCGGCGATGTGCACTCGCTGGCTCGCGGATCGCCCGCCACGGGTCACGCCGACGTGGACGATGGGCGCCACGATATGCGACCCGGGAACGCTCAATACCGGTGCGCACGACGATGCTGTCAGGATCCTCAACGTCTATCGCTGGCTGTCGGGCGCCGCTGCGGTCGGCACAGCACCCGCGTTCGCGGCCCAACAGCAGGCCTGCGCGATCATGATGGACACAAACCTCATGCTCAGCCATGCGCCGCCATCCAGCTGGATGTGCTACTCGGCCGCTGGCGCGAGCGTGGCACTCTCATCGGCACTTGCACTCGGAGCGACTGGACATCCTGCTTCCTCGGTTCCGATGTTCATCGACGAGCGCGGATCGCAGCTCGGGCACCGGAGATTCTGCCTCTACCCGTCGCTTGGGCCGACGTGGTTCGGCGCGACGAGTCGCGCGACATGCATGCAAGTGTTCCAACGAGCAACGGGCTCGCTGCCTCGCCTCGAGTTCTTGGCGTATCCAAACCCCGGCTTCGCACCCATCGAGAACACGCAGGGAGTCTGGTCCATCCAACCGGGAAGTCGTTCGGTCGCGGGCGGAACCGTAGCGATCGTCGACACGACGACCGGAATCTCCATGCCGACGACGCCGTTCGACGCAGGGAGCACGTACGCTGGTGGAGTTGCACTCGGGTGGACGCTCGCGGGCTGGACACCGCTGGCCGATCACACCTATCGCGTCACGATCACGTATCCGTCGGCTCCGATGATCCAGTACAATGTGACGCCGACGGGTTGTCCGTGACGTAAGCTGGCGAGCCGGTCGAAGGCTGGGAGAAGTGTCATGCGTTTCGAGACATCGATGAGCGCCTCCATACGTCGCACCGCGCCTGCCATGTCGCGGAGCCTCCCGTGTGTGGGCGTGCGTTCGATCGTCGTTCATGATGAGCAAACCTCCTGACCTCGCTCGCGGAGCAAACGTCGTGCCGACATTCATCGCGCGCGGCGCGCACAGTCAGCCGCGATTGGCGACGGTCACCGGCAGGCCGCTCGACGGCACGAGTGCAACCCCGCGACGCACGGCCAGGACCCGTGACCCAGGCGCTCGCGAAACGTCCACCCCGCGCACGATCGCCGCCAGAACCACGCGCATCTGCCGTTGCGCGACAACCATTCCGACGCAGCGCCGCGTGCCGCCACCGAACGGGAAGTACGCGAACGGACTCGGGCGCGATCGGAGGAACCTCTCGGGATCGAAGCGTTCCGGGGCGGACCAACACGCCGGATTGCGGTGTGCGAGCCAGGCGTTCGGGGCCACGCGGACGCCCGCGGGAAGTTCGAGTCGACCGATGCGTAGGTCGCGCGCGAGGGTGCGGCCCACGATCGGCAGCACAGGCGACAGGCGAAGCGACTCGTCGAGTACGGCACCAATGTCCGGCAGTTCGTCGGCCAGCGCGTCTCGCGCACCAACGGAGAGCGCGCGATCGGCTTCCGCACGTGCGCGAGCAAGCCACTGTGGGTTGTCGAGCAGGTGATGGACGGACCACGCGAGGGCGGCGGCCACCGTGTCGTGCCCCGCGACGATCAGCGTGAGAAGCTCCGCGCGTAGCACTTCGTCCGAAAGCGGCCACCCGGCTTCATCGCGAACACACATCAGGCGACTGAGCACGTCGCGCGGTTGCGCTCCGCCGGCGGCTTCCCGTGCGCTGGAGCGCCGCCGGGCGATGAGGGCGAAGAGTCGCCGATCGACCGAACGCCGGACGCGCATGAGTCGTCCCCACGCCGTGGCGCCTCCCAGATCGACCTGCGCGACGCGCAACAACATCACCGGACGCGTGGCCCGATCGACGAGGTCTGCCAGATCCGCGGCCAGCGCACGGCGTTCCTCGTCGTCCTCGACGCCCATCGTGGTGTGAAGCACGAGTTCGAGTGCAAGTTCGTGCAGTCGATCGTGCAGAGGAACAACGCGATTGCGGGGCCAGCGCGCGATCGCCCGTGCGGCGATGTCGTAGACCGCGGCGTCCATCGGCTCCACGCGCTGTGCACGAAAGACCGGCTGGAGCGCGCGCCGACGCTGTCGGTGGCGGTCGCCGTCCAGGACGAAGAGCGACTCGGCACCCAGCAGCGGCTCGAGCACCCCGTTGGCCGCACCGGCCAGGAACCAGTCTGGAGGTCCGGTGAACACCTCGCGGACGATGTCCGGTTCGCCGACATGGACGATCGGCAAGAAGCCGGCGAGGCGGCTCGTGAACACGTGGCCAAACATCGCCCGTGCGCGCTCAAGGTAGCGGACCGGGCGAAGTGCCCACTCGAGGGTCTGCGCGAACGCGGGCGTGCGGGGGCCGGGAGGAAGGCCACTCGACGACGCGCGCGCCGGGACCTGCGGCGACCGCTGCGCCGCAATCCAATGGCTCGTGCGCGAGAACGGACAGCCCCGGTCGGCGTCGGCTCTCTCTCGAATCGTGTCGACACCGAACGAAACAGTGTCGGTGGATGCATCGGCAGCAATCGCGGTGTCCATGCGGTCGGTCGTAGCAACGGGCATGCCCGCGAAAACGGAGTCGCGCGACTGGAGCGCGTGTCGGAGGTTGCACACCGCCGGTCCATCGCCCGGCGTGGGCGAGCAGCCGACTGCACACACTCGACGCGAGAGGGCACAACGGCCCGGAGATTCGCATGGCACGCAACTTGTAGACGGACCCGGAATGGCGCTCTCGCTACCCGCTTCCGTCGTCGCACGTGATTGGTTCACGGAGGCCGCCGTGCGCAGCAGTCCGTCGCCAACGCGGATCCGGCCAGACGACGGAGCGTGGTTTGCGGCCGAGCTGCAACCGCATGTGATGCATCCCCGCGTGCGTTCGATGGGGCCGCAGGTCGAGACCGAGCTGCTGCGTCGCGCACTCGGTCACTACCTTCACGCAACCAGCGTGCTCGAAGTCCTGATCGTCAACCGTGTCGCCGCGGACATTGCGCACGGGACGCTCGAGATCGGCGCTTCACCGACCGACCGTCGAATCGCCCTGCGGCTGTACTGCGACGAGGGCTACCACGCGCTGGTCGCGGCGGAGATGCTCGCGAGAGTCGACGATCGGGAGCCGCGCGAACGGCCCGCGTTCGCCGAGCGACTCGACAAGCTCTGCGCGCTGCATGCAACCGACGAGGACGACATGCGAAGGCTGCGGCTGCTGTTCACCGTGATCACGGAAACCTCGATCTCGGCAAACATGCGCGATCTCGCAGCGAACGCGTCGCTCGCTCCAGCCGTCCGAGAGTTCGTGGCCGAACACGCCCGCGACGAGGCGTGGCACGCTGCCGTCTTCTCGGCGCTGTTCGTTTCCTGGTGGCCGACGCTCGGGGACGACACGCGCGAGCGGTACGGGCGCCTGCTCCCCGATCTCGTGTGCGCGTATCTCGAACCGGACACGCGGGGGGTCGCGCAGGACCTGGTCGCCGTCGGACTTGCTCCTCGTGACGTCGCGAGCGTGCTCGCCGAGGCGTATCCGCGCGACGCGGTTCGCGCGTCGATCCGTCGATCGGCCCGGCCGGTGCTCTCGTGCTTCCGGCGCGCGGGTGCACTCGCCGGGAACACGCTGCGCGCGTTCGTGCGGGCAGGACTCGTCGAAGGAGGGAATTGACATGTGCGGAATTGGCGGCATCTGGAATCTCGACCGTTCGCGCGCGGACCATGGAGCGTTGCGACGAATGATGACGGCCATCCGGCACCGAGGCCCGGAGGGCGCAGCGTTCGGCCGGATGAATCATGGGTCGCTGCTTCTTGGATTCCTACGTCTCGGATTCACAGACGGCGGCACGTGCCAGCAGCCGCTCTACAACGAGGACTACCGCGTCGGTCTCGTGTTCAACGGTGAGATCTACGACCACGTCGTGCTCGGCAACGAGCTGCGCGCCAAGGGACACACGCTTCGAACGGCTTCGGACTCCGAAGTGATCGTGCACTTGTACGAAGAGCACGGCCCGCAGCTGTTCGAACGCCTCAATGGCGAGTTTGCGTTCGCGATCTGGGACGCGCGCCGGGACGAGTTGCTCCTCGCTCGCGATCGATTCGGCGTGAAGCCGCTGTTCTACGCGTGGCATCACGGCGCGTTCGTGTTCGCGTCGGAGGCGAAGGCGATCCTCGCGCTCGATGGATTCGCCGCCGCGTTCGACGCTGCGTACTTCGCGGGACCGGGCGTGGGACTGGTCGGTTCGGCCGTCACGCCGTTCCGTGGAATCCGAGCCGTGCGGCCGGGTCACAGCCTGCGCGTTTCGCGCAAGCGCACGTGCGAGACGCCATACTGGACCCCGCGGTTCGGTACGTCGTCGCGTGCAACGGCGCCGCCGACGATGGCCGACGCAGCAGGCGAAGTACGCCGTACGCTCGAGCGGTCGGTCGCACGAAGGATGGAGGGCGATCCGCCGATCTCCGTGTCCCTCTCGAGCGGAGTCGACTCCACCATCGTGTGCGGACTCGTGGCGGCCCAAGCGCGCGCGAACGGCCGGGCGCTCACGGCGTTCAGCGTCGGTTACCCAGGGGAGCCATACGACGAGTCAGCCGCGGCCGCCCGCACGGCGAAGCACTTCGGCGTCGGTTTCGAGCGCGTCGTGTGCTCACCGGAAACGCTCGCGGACGAATTTCTATCCACGATCCGCTCGATCGAAGTGCCGACGAACAGTCTATCCGCCGTGGCAAGAATCCAACTCGCCGCCGCCGTACGGTCGTCGGGCAACAAGGCGCTGATGTCCGGCGAAGGCTCGGACGAGCTGTTCGGCGGCTATCCCTACTTCGGTCTCGAGGCGATCTGGCGCATGCGACGCAGTCCCGATCGCGCCACGCAGCAACGAGGTGACCGTGCTTGGGAACGATTCCGACGAGAGGAAGCGTCATCGAGAGGGATCTTCTGGGACGACTCGAGCGAGTGGCAGAAAGCGCCGTTCGGGTTCGGGTACCCGAGCGCGTACGAACTTCGGGCGCGTCGCGTGCGCCGGTCCGCGCGTCACCTCTTCTCCGCGGACTGGCTCGCGAGGATCGAGGCGGCGACGCAGGACGGCGGTCCCGCGAGCGATCTGGATCCGAGCGTCCTGCGTTCGCTCGCGCCCTTCGATGCCACACGTCTCGTCGCACGCGAGGTACTCGCGTCGCTGATCATCCCGGGACTGGGCGATCGAGTGGAGATGGCGCGGGGCATCGAGGGTCGCACGCCGTACCTGGACCTCGATGTCGTCCAATGCGCCTACTCGCTGCCCGAGTCGCTCTGCGTCGATCCGACGACGTTTCGCCGGAAGCATGTGTTGCGAAACGCATTCGCTGATCTGCTCCCGCCCGCGTTCTGCCCGCCGGCCAAGACGACGCGCATGGCGCCGAGCTTCGCAGACATGGCGCGGACACGTCGCGGCAACGACGTGCTCGAAACGCTCCTCGCCGACCGCGCCGTACGGCACGCCGGCGTGTTTGACCCACGTTTTGTCGCCGGACTGAAGTCGCTCTGGCGGTTCTGGCCTGTGCGCGGCCGCACGCAAGCCTCTCTGGATCTCCTTCTCGGATACGTCGCGTGCACGCAGGCACTCCACGCAACGCTCGTCGAAGGTGTGCACGCCTCGCGTCCGTCCGACTCGCTCGCGCTGGACGAAGATCGGTCACCGCCGGCGGCGTCCTGCGACCGGCCGGCGGAACACTGGGTGGCAGCGACGGCTCCGACGAGCCCGCGTTCGGCATCGTTCGCCGAGGAAGGTGTGTCATGAGCAAAAGCGAGCCATCGAATCGCTGGCTGCGCCTCGGTCGCGTGCGACATCTCGCGCTGTACACGACGTTTCACCAGTCACGCGGAAACAAACTCGCGCACGGGGCCTTCGTACCGGTGATCTTGTTCACGACGACCGTCATCCTCGCGCATGCACGCTTGGCGATCGGCGGCCCGCTCGGCTCCGTCGCACACATCGCGACACCGGTTGCCGTCGGTCTCGGCGCGGTCCTCGCGACAATCGATCTCGCAGGCGCAGCGCTGCTCACCGCGTTCCTACTCGGCGCGTGCGCACTGGCCGGAGCGCTCGTCGGGATGCTGCCCGCAGGCGTCCTCGTTCCGGTGTGCGCGTTGCTGCACGGTCTTGCGTGGTACGGCACGGTCGTCGTCGGGCATGTGCGCATCGAGCCAGCTCTCGCGACCGAAGGCGGCCCCGAGGACTCGAACCTCTACTTCCGTCGCGGCTACTACCTCGCTCGAGACCTCGGGACCGAAGTCGGCGTGCTCGACGCGTTGGTGCAATTCACCATCGCACCGCTCTCGGTCGTCCAGGACGGACTTGCGTTGCTGGGACTTCGCCGAAGGCTCGAGCACGACGTCGCCCTCGAGCGCGCCCGTCTCGTCTCGCGGCTTGCGCGTGGCGAGGCACCGTTGGCGGTCTCGTGATGACGCGCAACACGAGCGTGTCGCCGACGTTCGCGGCGTGGGGCCGGCGGATCCACAGAGCGCGGTACGCGGTCCTTGCGGCGGCCGCAGCGCTGCTTGCGCTCTCGGCGTACGGCGCCGCGCAGACTCGAACGCCAGCACGAACGGGCACGGAGACCGAGGCGGGCCGTGGCTACGCGCTGCTCGAGCAGGAGCTGCCCGGCACGGCCGGAGCAACGTTCCACATCGTGTTTCGCCACCCGCGCCTGCGCGTCGACGACGCGGCGTATCAACTCACGCTGTCCCGTGCGCTCGCGCCTCTCCACGCCGATCCGCGGGTAATCCGCGTCGAGTCACCAGTCGACGGGTCGCTGGCGAGTCGAACCCTGCGGGTTTCGCGCGACCGCCGGTCGGTCGTCGCAACGGTGGCCGTTCGCGGAAGCACCGCATCGGCTGCGCGTGAGTTCCCGTCCCTCCGCGCGCTGGTCGGTGGGCATGGACTCCCGGTGCTTGCCACGGGACCCCTCGCACTGCGCCACGATTTCGAACGCACAATCACGGGCGATCTTCGCAGAGCCGAGCGACTGACGCTGCCACTCGTACTCGCGGTGCTCATGTGGGTGTTCGGGTCGCTGGCGGCCGCGACGCTCCCGTTGGCCATTGCGGTGCTCTCCGTGCTCGGCGGGATGGCGGCGCTTGCGCTTCTCTCGAGGGTCATGGACGTGTCGGACTACGCACCGAGCGTCGTGACGCTCGTGGGCCTCGGCGTCGCGATCGACTATTCGCTCTTCGTGACAGCGAGGTTCCGCGAGGAACTCGCGCTCGGTGCGAGCGTCGCCCGCGCCGTCGAAGTGGCGGTTGGTACGGCGGGCCGCGCGGTGCTCTTCTCCGGGCTGACGGTTGCGATCGGGTTGAGCGGCCTGCTGTTTTTTCGTGGAACGCACCTCGCGTCGATGGGCATCGCGGGCGCGGCGGTGACGGCGCTGGCCGTGGTCTACGCGCTAACGGTGCTGCCCGCGATTCTCGGTGTCCTCGGTCGCAGCGTGGACGCGGGGAGGCTCAGACTCCGGCGTCCGCCCCAATCGGGACCTTCCGCTTGGCGTCGAATTGCGACCGGCGTGATGGCGCACCCGGGCTGGGTATTGATCCCCACACTCGTGTTGCTTGCCGCGACGGCGCACCCATTCGCGCGGATCTCCTTGGCGGGCGCGGAAGAGAACGTGATTCCAGAACACACGGAGTCGCGCCAGGGACTTGCGATCTTGCGCAGCGACTTCGCCGCGCAGGAGTCTCCGCGCGTCGTACTGGTGGCGCACGTGCTGGACGGACGAATCCTCGAGCCCCGGCGGCTCGCGCAGCTGGCGTCGTTGGTCGCCGACGTTCGATCGATGTCCTCCGTCGCGTCCGTCGACAACCCCGTCGAATGGCTGGCGGCCGCACCGGACGTCGCGGCTCGCACGATGAGTACTCGGGTCGTCGCGTTGGGCGTGCACACGCGACCATCGTGCTCGATGGAGTGTGAGCGTGCGCTCGTTCATCGATTGCGGGCACAGCTGGACAGACCGTCCGACATCGCACCGCTCGTGACTGGTCCGGCCGCATACCACCTCGACATGGTCGCATCGATCCGTGCGAGCGCGCCGCGCGCCATTGCGTGGGTCATCGGCCTCACGCTCGTGGCCGTCTTTGCGCTCCTCGGTTCCGTGGCACTGCCTGTGAAAGCCGTTGTGATGAACGTGATCTCCATCGCGGCGTCGTTCGGCGCACTCGTATGGATCTTCCAAGACGGGCACTTCGCCCATGTGCTCGGCTTCCGCGCCGGGCCGATCGATCCGGCGCTGCCGGCAATCTTGTTCTGCCTCGTGTTCGGTTTCTCGATGGACTACGAAGTGCTGATTCTCAGCCGGATTCACGAAGCGTACCGACAGCACGGTGACAACCGGCGAGCCGTCGTCGAGGGGATCGACCGCAGCGCGGGGCTGGTCACGAGCGCCGCGGCCATCATGGTGGTGGTCTTCGCGTCGTTCGCGCGATCGGAGATGGTTCTCGTGAAGGCGCTTGGCATCGGGATGGCGATCGCCGTCGCGCTGGACGCGACCGTGATCCGGTTGCTCGTCGTCCCCGCGACGATGCGACTCTTCGGCCGGCTCAACTGGTGGTCGCCCTAGATGCGTCCGGCGCCGTCATGGAGTGGGCTCGCACGCGCGGGGCTGGCCGCCGCCGGCGTCGCGGCGATCGCGTGGCTCGTGCGATCTGCCGGCATGGGCGGTGTCGCGCGCGCGGTCGCGGGTGCAGGGCCGTGGCTTCCGTGGATCGCGTTGGGTGAGTTCGCCGCGATTGCGTCGGACGTGGTCGCCCTCCGCCTGATCCTCGGCGAACGCGGCGTGGCAGTGCCTGGAGGCGTATGGCTGCGCAGTGCGATGAGTGCGTACGCGGCGATGGTCTTCCTGCCGTCGGGTCGCGGCGTGGGGGAGATCGCGCGCGCAGCGATGTTGGGACCGCATGTGGGCGTCGCGCGCGCCGTCGCGGCCGGCACGTCACTCCAGGGTTTGTTCCTGTGGGCGAATGCCATCGTGTGCATTCCGTGTTGGCTGGCCGTCGCGAGCGTCGCCGGTCCGAGCAGCGCGCTCGCTGGACTGCTTGCTGCCAATGCGCTGATCGCCGCCGTCGTGAGCGTCGCACTGCTTCGCGGACTCCGTCACGCCACCATCGGAGCCTGGCTAGGACGTCGCGTCTCGCGCCTCGCGGCGCACGGCCCACAGTTCGACGCCGCGCTGCGAGAACTTCCGGCACCCCCCGTGGGAGCCTACGTCGCAGCCGCTCTCGGGCGGCTGGGGCAAGTCGTTCAGGCCGGCGCGCTCCTCGCAGCCGTGGGAGTACCTGTCGGTGTCGTCCCGTCCCTCGTCTGTGAGGCGATCCATCTCGTCGCGTCGGGCGCGGGCGATTTGATTCCCGGACAACTCGGCGTGAGCGAGGCCTCGTACCGCCTGTTCGCGGCGCATCTCGGGCTGACGCACGCGGCCGCGGCGGCGGTCGCCATCGCGTTGGTGCACCGGACGTGCAAAGTGGTGCTCGGAAGCGTGTGCGCGGTGGGTGCGGCGATGCCGAGCGTCGGGGCGACGTCGCGGACATCGAGCTGCGCCACGACGCCGGCGGCGAGCGGACGCATCAGATCTCGATGAGCCGACGCGATTCAGATCGACGTCGAACTGTGTGCGGAGCACGAATTCTTGAGCACGGTGCCCGCGTGCGTCGATGTGCGTACGAACGCGAGCCACTGCGGCTCCTGCGGAAACGCGTGCTCGGCTGGAGCGATTTGCTCGGCCGGTGCGTGTGCCTGCCCCGCCGGACGCACGCTCTGTTCAGGACTCTGCGTGGACCTCCAGATCGACACGAGGAACTGTGGGTCCTGTGCCAGGGCGTGCGCAGCAGGCCAAGCGTGCTCGGCCGGCGCATGCGGCGCGACGTGCGCGACGCCTCGGACGCTCTGCGGAGCCGTATGCGTCGACTTGCAGTCTGACTCGTCGAACTGCGGTGGATGCAGCCGCGCTTGCGGAATGGGTGAGACTTGCCAGCTCGGTATGTGCGCGACGACGTGCGCGGCGCCGAGAACGCTGTGTGGCACTGTGTGCGTGGACCTGCGGACAGACGCCGCGAACTGCGGAGCCTGTGGCAGGTCCTGCCCTGGCGGCGTAGCGTGCTGCGCTGGCTTGTGCACAAACCTCTCCAACGATCCGAACAACTGTGGTGTGTGTGGCACCCACTGTGTCGGCGCGAATTCGATGTGCTTCGGGAATGCCTGCCGGTTGCCGTCGTGCGCGCCTGCGTGCCTGGCCGGTCAGATGTGTTGTGACACCCAGGGCGGCGGACCGCGTTTTCAGACATGCGTAGTCGGAACCACGTGTCCGGTGGGCTGCCCGCTCTGCGGGTGAGTCGGCGACGGGACACGACGTGATTCGTCGGGCCATGGTGGGAAATCTGGTCGCCCGCGGATTGTTGGATGGAATGTGTGTAGGATCGCAAGCACGGTAGCGGGCGGTCGCAGGCCGGGAGGACGATCATGCGTTTCGCGTCATCGTGGGTCTCCCGGGCCAGGGAACCGCTTGCCTCGAGTGCGGCGGATTCAACCAGCCGTGCTGCCTCGGCGCGTCACCATCCTGCAACGCGCCGTACACGTGCAGATCGCCGCGTTGCGTACCGTAGCGCATGAGAACCGCCGACCTGGGCCGCTGCTTCGCTGCATGGACCGCCTGTGAGATCCACGTTACGTTCCTGACCGTGGCGCGCGCGTGGCTGATCTTCGTCTGGGCTCTCGTGTCGGGCTGCGTGGTCGCACTCGACGTCGGGACCCGTGACGCGGACGTGCGCGATTCGCCCGGCGTCGACGGCTCAAGCAGCGACGTTGCGGACACCACCGTGGATGCACCGGTCGATGCCGGACCGCTGTGCGGAACTTCCCATTGTGATTCGACGGAAACGTGCTGCCAGGGTCGCTGCATCGACACGTCGTGGAGCCGCGAGTCGTGCGGGCGCTGCGGGCAGCCGTGCGCGGCGATGCAGGCGTGTTCCAATTCGACTTGCGTCAGCGACTCGCTGCCGGGACCTGCGTTTCGCGTGCTCTCGCTCGGGGCGACAGGATGTGCTTCAACCGAGAATCGGAACCTCGGAGACGGGTTCGCCGTGCTCCCGACCCGAACGACGGTCGCCTACGTGGGATCGAGCAACGCCGTTCGCGTCGACCTGCCCGACCTCGCAAATTCCGCGAACCTCGCCCGGTCCGTTCGAGACTATCGCGACTCGGTGTCGAACCTCCGCAACGGTACACCATATGTTTTCGGCACGGGCGCAGGGCCGATCCGGTCCGGCATGGCCACGCACCTCCTGGAACTGGATCCGATGACCGGGATGACCAACTCCACGGTGATCGCCTTGTCCGTGCCGGTCAACCTCCCTTCGTCGGATGTCGGGTACTTTTCCGGCTACGATCGCGTCGCCGTGCTGTCCATCGCCAACGCGATGGCTCCCGAGTTGACCCATGTTCTCTTGCCGTCCGGGACAGTGACGCGCATCGTGAGCGGGATTCCGCCGATTCGCGTGACGCAACGATGTGCATCCTCCGGACTCTTCTACGGCGTGCTCGAGTTTTTTGGTGGCCAGATCCATCTGCTCTACGTCCAAGACAACACGACGATGGCGCGAGCCAATGTCGGCACGCCCACGTCGGCGAGTGCTGCGATGTTCACGAATCTCGCCGATATCTGTGCAGTCGGGGTTTCTCTCCAGCGCAATCGCTGGTACTGGACTCACTCTCAGCAATCGCAATTCACGACGACCTCGCGAAGCGTCGGATACTGTCCGATGACTTGGGATCTGCCCGGCGAGGCCTGCAACGCTGCGACTCGGTGCCTGGGCACGTGCAGTGATCCGCAACACGACGACATGCACTGCGGAACTTGCACCGTGGCGTGCACCGGAGGGCGCCTGTGCCGCATGGGGCGCTGCGACTGCCCCAGCCAGCGGCCGCTCTTCTGCACCCAATGCGTCAGTCCGCAGAGCGATCCCGCGAACTGCAACGGGTGTGGAACGGCGTGCCCCACGCGGCCGAACGCTCGTCCGATCTGCACGGCAGGCGTGTGCGGCGTGGCTTGCAATCCCGGGATGGGGGAGTGCAACGGCAATCCCGCCGACGGCTGCGAGCAGTCGCTCCTGACGACGTCGCACTGCGGCGATTGTGGAGTCGCGTGCACCGCCCCGATCGGCGGAACCTCGTCGTGCACGTCCGGCTTCTGCATGCAGACATGCCCCGCCGCTCTTCAAAACTGTTCCGGCACATGTACGGCGCTCGGCACGATGTCGAATTGCTCGTTCTGCGGAGACGTCTGCGCGGCCGGCACCAGTTGCAACATGTCGGCATGTCGGTGAACCCGACGCACGCATTGTCAGTAGATCGGGACGCGACCCGGCGGCACGTTGCCTGAGTACGCGTCCGTCGCGACAGCAATGGAAATCCCTAGTACGAGCCCGATTGTCGCGGCAGCCGCCACGGATGCCCCAGCAACCCAAGGAAGTGCCGACGGACGGCTTCGATCGGCCGGAATCGCGTGCGGAGCCGCAGTCCCAACGAGGTCTCGCAGGTCGACATCGGCGATCGCACCCTCGACCAAACCCACCGAACGTCTGAGCCGAGCGACGCCGTCGCGACGAACCTCGACGACATGCTGTCCGGGATCCACCGCGACGCGGCCATCGGGTCCCGGGTCGACGACGAGACCATCGACGCGGACTTCTTCGGTCCCGCCGCCATCCGTACCCCGCATTCGGAGACTGGGTATCCGACGCTGAACCATCGCACGTGCCGACAGAACGGCAGTACGCTCTGCAGTGCGTTGCGGAGTGTCCGCCGAGTCGCGCAGATAGCGGTCATACACCTCCGCTGCGGCCACCAGTCGGCCGAGTTCGACATTCGCGGCAGCGATATTGACGAGGATTCTGGGATCGCGCAGCGCGTCGTAAGCGCGCTGGAGCGCGGCGAGTGCGTCGGCCCACCGATGGTCGCGCCACGCCTGCATCCCGGTGCGAAACTGCTCACGCCCAGCCGCCCCGGCGCCGGACGCAACCGATTGTGCGCCGGCGGACGAAGCCGATACGCCCACAATCAGTGCCGTGAGAAGCGCCGCAGTCCAGTATCCCGAATCTAGTGCACGCCGCGTCATTGCAAGGGCCTACATTGCCGTTCCGGACCAGCCGCCAGATAGGGTGCCGTCGTCGTTCTCGATCCAGACGCAGAACGGACCGGCCATCGGGACGGTGAAGCATCCGGTGCCGGTGGCCGTGGCGGTCCATAGCGCCGTCGATGATGTGGGCAACGCACCGGGGGGGAGGGGCAGTCGACTCAGCGAGGGTGAGGCGGGCGGACAGGATCCGTATCGAAAGTGCCAGTACGCCGTTTGGCACACACCGCCGATTCGTTGGAGCGTGAATGTCGGACAGAATGGCATGCCCACTCGGGCCGCCGTGAGCAGGGAGCCGACCAACATCGATCGGGCAGGCGTGAGCGTGAACGCCCACGGGGCGCTCGCCAGTCCGGTCCCGAACGGCATGTTTTCGACCCATACTTCGTAGTCGCTCGCAGCGCCGCTGTTGTCGCAGAAGTCGACGACGATCTCCGTGTCGTTGACGCGCGTGAACTGGCATGGACGCGTGGGAGATGCACAATCGATGATGGTGATCGGCGGGCTCGGAGCCCCGGGGCACTGAGCGCCTCGAATGCAGCGAAAGCGCACACCGGCGCCGACAGCGAATCCCGCGCCTCGTATGCGGTAGAATAGACAACTGCATCGCGGCGCGTTCAATACCGCCGGCTCGGTCGACGTGATCGTGGCCGCCACATTCCGGCACGTGCCCGTGCCGCACGCCTGGCCTGCGGCGCAAGCGCTGTTGCACACGCCGCAGTGTGCCAGAGAAGCCTGCAGGTTTGCCTCGCATCCGTCGCCTGCAGTCATGTTGCAGTTTCCCCAGCCCGACGAACACGACGCCACGATGCAGACCCCGCCGGAGCAGGTACTGGCGGCGTTCGGTAGTGCGCAAGTCATCCCGCAGCGCCCGCAATTCGACGCGCTCGTCTGCGTGTTCGTGCAGGCGCCTGCGCATAGCGTTTCGCCGGTCGGACACGAGCACACGCCGGACACACATGCTTGGCCCGCGGCGCACGCGCGGCCGCACATTCCACAGTTTGCGGCGCTCACCGACGGATCGACGCACGCCGAACCGCACATCGTGAGCGGCGCACGGCACGTCGGCGAACAAGCGCCGCTCGCGCACACGCTTCCGGGACCGCAGACCATACCGCAGGTCCCACAGTTGGCGGCGTCCGATTGCCGATCGACGCACACTGCCCCGCAGCGCGAGAGGCCGGGCGAACAGCTCGCGTCGGTGGCGTCGGACGCGTCGGTCGCGTCGATGGCGGGCGTCGCGTCCGTCGCGTCGCTGGCGATGGACGAATCGATACGGGGTGGCGTGCCGGTCCACGGCGGCAGTTCCGCAGCGGTTCGGTCGATCGAGCGGCAGCCGCCGACATCGCACGCCTGCCCAGCGGGACACGACGATCCCACGCATCTGCGCAGAAGGAACAGGCGGACCACGCGAGTCTCGCCCGGAACGAACGCGGCCCGAGCGACGGCGCGGACGACCTCCGAACCAGACCGCCGGCCGATGGCGGTCACGGTGATCGGGCCGTTCGAACTGCCCGCGCGGTACAGCGTCAGCGTCAGGGGCATCGAGATCCGCCCGCCATCCGAGAGGGGCGCGGGAACCGTCAGCCTGCCGTCCGACGGCTGGATGACCTCGATGTCGACGAAATCAAGTTCGCCCGGCACGCGTAGGTCGGTGTCCACGACGACCACCAACTCGGTTCGTGCAGCGCAGCCGGCGCCTCCGATCAGGAGCACGGCGATCCATGTCGAGCGCAGCTTCAGGACGCGCGCGAGCCCCATCCGTCACCTCAGCGAAGTTCGAGTGCAATCGCCGCACCAAGTATAGCGTAGACAGGCGATGCGCTCCACAGTTCCACGCCGTCGATGCGAAGCGATGCTCGGAGCAAGGACGCAGCGACATCGAGGAAAATTCGCGCACGGAGCGGCGTGTTCGTCGGAAACTCGACCAGCGCACGAGCGCCGAGACTGCTCGCGACCGTCGCGCTTGATTGCGGCTGTGACACGTTGCCGGAACCGCCGACGATGCTGCCAAGCGTCGCCAGTGCGCATGCGCCCAGCGCCGTCCACCGTAGGCAAGGGACGAGCGCCGCCGAGACCCCCCAGACTCCAACGCTTGCGCCGCCAGCGAACGTACCCCACGACGGAAGATCGACGCGAAGTTCGACGGCCGCTGAAAACGCCCGCCAACGGAAGCCGGCGGAGGTCATCACAGCCGCCGAGACCGACGGTCCAAGTCCGATTGCGGCACCCGAGCCGAGACCGCCGTTGAAGCGAACGGGCGACGGGTCCTGTGCGACGGGCGGATGCGCGTCCGCCTGGGCGATCTGCGGGACGGAGCCGCGCGCGGAGATCGTCACTACGCTTAGTGCGCCGGGCGATGCCTCGAAGTCCTCCCGCGCGATCTCGAGTCCGTCACGACGAACGGCGAGCGCGTGGCGCCCCGGATCAATTGGCAGCGCGGAACTGAGATCCGGCACGATTGCCCCGTCGAGTTCATAGACATCGCCTGCCGCGGCGTTGGAGAAGCGGACGACGAACGTCGCGATTCGCCTCTCGACGCTCTGCATCGCCGCCTCCGCAGCCGCCCGCTGCGAAATCGCGCGCGGCGAATTGGCGTCACGCAGAAACTGGCGATACGTCGCCGCGCCCAGGACCAGCTGCCCCGTCTCGACCCGCGCCGTCGCGATGTTGAGCAAGATGAGAGCGTTGCCGGACAACTCGTACGCTCGCGTGAATTCCGCCAGCGCCTCGCGCCATCGACCGCTTCGACCGTGCTCGACTCCCGCGGCGAATGTCCGCGACACCTCGGAGGTTGGACCACCGCCCGCCGCCTGTGCTCGTGCGGCGCCCGTCGCGAGCACGCACGAAAGCACGATTAGCACGACGCTCGGCGCGATGCGGCGAACGGATGGTGTCCGACGTCTCCCGTAGTCGACGTACCACGCTTTCACGTCGTCCGCGCCGTTTGCACGTGGCTCCCCTTGGTGGGCGCCCGGAGCGACCCCGAGCGCGGGCAACTCTACCACGGTCGGGTGCCACGGGGTCGCCGACACTGGCGGTGGCCCGTGATACGATTCCGAACATGGCGGATGGTGGGCTCGTCGGGCAGGGACGCTCGCGCGCGAGAATGCTCGTGCGAGTCGCGGCTGCCTCGATGGTCACGATCGTCGGGGGCTGCGTCGTGGCGCTCGACGTCGGCTCGCGAGACGGTTCCGCGGACGCACGAGATGGCGCGAGCATCGACGGCTCCGCAGAGGCGGGAGTGCCCGACGTCCCGACTAGTTCCGATGCGCGCGGCGAGTCCGACTCGACCCCCACCGACGCATTCGATGCCGCCGACACCGTCGATGCGCCCGACGCCGCTGACGCCAGTTGTGCGATGGGACTGCGGCGGTGTGGCACGTCATGCGTCGATCTCCAGTCCGACCCGAGGAACTGCGGCGGCTGCCTGACGAGCTGTACGAGCGGTTACGTTTGTGCCGGCGGGGTGTGCTCCGAGTCGTGCGCTCCACCACGCACGATGTGCGGTTCGAACTGCGTCGATCGGCAGTCGGACGCGGCAAACTGCGGAGCTTGCGGTCGCGCATGCTCGGGCGGACAGTCATGTGTCGGCGGCGTGTGCTCGTGCTCGGCAGGACTCAGCCTTTGCGGGTCTGTGTGCATCGACACGCGAGCAGACTCTCGCAACTGCGGGTCGTGTGGAAGGGCGTGCATCTCCGGACAGGTCTGCAGTGCTGGAACGTGCGTCTGCGCGGCGTCCCGCACGCAGTGTGGCGCAAGCTGTGTCGACCTGACGTCAGATGCTGCCAACTGTGGCGCCTGCAGTCGAGCATGCGCCCCCGGGACGTCGTGTTCATCCGGTGCCTGCGCGTGCGGCGCCCCGGGACAGCCGTGCTGCGGGTCCACCTGTTCGGCCGGCGCGAACTGCACTTCAGTCGGATGCCAGGCATGCGGAAGTCCCGGCCAGCTATGCTGTCCACCGGCGAGCACTTGCAGTGGAGGCTCGATGTGTTTCACAGGCTATTGCATCTTCATGACAGGGGGTACGCCAGACACGCCGGGCGGGCGGTGCGCTAGCTGCTGTTCGTGCATGCCGATTGGCCGCTGCTCGATTCTCGCGCCCTCCCAGAACTTCTGCACGTCCTGCGGCGGGTACTATCAGGGCTGCTGTCCGGGCGCGGCGCCCTGCAACGGGACTTACACGTGCGACGCTACCTCGCGATGCGTCCCGTGACGCAACGATCTCACTTGAAGAACGAATTGAACTTCGGGTCGTTGTAGCGTTCGTAGTCGAGTTGAAGCGGGGTCATCTGGCTGACGCCGTCCCGGTACTTGATCATGAGTGCCATCGGCGTGACCTCGCGATAGTTGCTGTCGGCCGGCAGGTCGTCGTTGGTCTTCCCGCCCGCAGAAAACAGGTTCAAGAGCATGCCGTCTTCGTCGTCGTAGACCCGCCGGAAGCCCTCGGTCACGCGCTCGTGCCCGCGGATCATGGTGTTGCAACCGATGCGCGACATGAAGTGGCGGAACTGCTTCTTCCCGAACGGGAAGCGCGCGTTCGCCTTCTGCAGATCCAACGGGATCACGTCGGCCTCGCTGGGATCGCTCCACAGCATTTGGAATCGAATGTCTGGATCGTTGAGCGACGCGATGCCGGTGAATTTCTCCGCGAGCGTGTCCTCGCGCGGAATCCCCGCGTGAACGAACAGCGTCTTGTCGAACACGAGCATGTTCGGCATCGACTCGAACAGACGCATGTACGTCTCGAAAACATCGTTGCTCGCGACGTCGGCAAGATCATTCATCGCCTCAGACGGCCGGACGGCGCCATACACGCGACCCTTGATCTGAACGTAGTACTCGTGATTTCCGCGGAGCACGTAGACGTGCTCGGGCACGCGCATGAACAAGTTCAGGACCGTTCGAAGCACGCCGTTGTAACTGAATCTGCCGCGGTCGATGTAGTCGCCCAGGAGAATCAATTTCATCATGGGATTCTTGGCGGGGTCATCGTGGTGCGCTTGCACCTTCGCGAAGAAATCCGCCTGGAGCAGCGCAGCTTTCAGGCACGAGTAGCAGCCGTGGAGATCCCCGAGAACGAGCAGCTCGTACTCGGTGCCTGCCTTGGGCGGCAGGACGTAGACATGCCCGTCGAGGAACGGTGTCTGTCCTGCGAAGTCGACCATCGATGTCGCGGTCGCGAGGCGGCCGGCGCCCAGTGCTCGCTGCGTGTCGAACATCTCCATGGCACGGTGAACCAAGTCCATGTCGCCCTGCGCTTGCTCCGCAAAGCGACCTTTCTCGTGCACGTAATCCCACTCGTACGCCTTGAAGAATGGATGATCGTCTTCGCGTGGGACGACGTTCTTTGCGGCGTCGATGACCACGGAGCCGTCTCCCGACGATTCAATGTCCACCGCATCGATTTCCACGTCTGCGGTCAACAGGGACTGCAGTTCATCTCGGAACTTCGCCTCGTTCGGATGGATGACGCCGTCTGCGTGCATCAACTCGTCGACGCTCTGGAGCAGAACGCCGCGGCTGCCCTCGTCGAAGCCTTTGAACAACTCGAAACACCGGAGTTTCAGCTTGGCGAGCACGAACTGTTCCGAGTTCTCTCCGTCGGCGACAGGCTCCGTGAAGAATCCGCGAATCTGTGCGTCGATCTCGTCGAGCACTTCGTGAAAGTGCTTGGTCCATCGCACGATGATATCCGTTTGGGCGTTCACGCCCATCGCTTGCCGCGCCCGGTGGTCGACTAGGCGGCCGATGTAGTTCTGGATGTACACCTTCTCGGACTTGTCGAAATCGCCGTCGATGTACCCGAACGCGGTGAGGTAGAAGATGATCGCGTGCATCTGCCGCTCGGCGACCTTGGGATCCGGACTGAACGACATCATGGTCCCGCGAAACTATCACGGACCTAGGGTCGTCGGTCGGGACAACCGTCGGTGTCGGCGTGCCCGTTGAGGGTTTCGGGCTCGTTCGGACACTGGTCCGACGCATCGCCGATGCCGTCCTGGTCGTTGTCGGGATCCGGGCAGCCGTCGACGTCCTCGAAGCCGTCTCGGTCCTCCGGGGCGCTGGGGCAACGATCGGTGGAATCGAGAATGCCATCGCCATCCGAATCTCGGTCGCCGCTTGACTCGGCGTGCGGCGGAACCGGCGCGGCACCGACGGCCGGCGGGCGCGGTGTTCCCGACTCGATCACCTCGCTACGAAAATCGAACGTTCGCGTACGCGATTCGCCGACGCTCGTACCGTGTGAACGCGTGGGTGTCGGTGCGACGGCGCCCGTCGACGCGACGGCGACCGCGGCGGTGGCCGAGGGGCGAGACGCTGCGCACGCGAGCACGGCGCAAGCGGCAATCAGCGCGACACGGTCTCGAGCGGCCATCGGTCGCGAGTGTGACACGATCCGTCATTCGCGGCCGCAACGGCACGTCGGTGGAAGTGTGCCGCTCGCCCGTATTACAGTGCCCGCCCCGATGCGATCCCAAGCTCCTCCGGACGCGAACGAACCCGTTGCGCGCGATGATCGCCCCCGCGTCGTGTTGTGCGACGACGACCCGCACGCGTCCCGCGCCGTGGTGCGGGTGCTCACCGCCGCTGGATTTGCGGTCGAAGCGCATGGGACCGGCGAGGAGCTTCTCGCGGCGCTCGAACGCGGTGCGGATGCGTTCGACGTCGTGCTCACGGATCTCATGATGCCGGGAATCTCCGGGCTCGACGTGCTCGCCCAAGTGCGCGAGCGCCACCCCGGGCTGCCGGTGATTCTCATGAGCGGACATGCGTCCGTCGCGGCGGCGGTCGATGCGATGCGGGGCGGCGCGCTGGACTATCTCGTCAAGCCGTTCGAGTCGTCCGCCGAGGTCGTCGCTCGGGTCGCGCGCGCGGGAGAACATCGCAGGTTGCAAGCGCGCAATCGATTTCTGGAATCGCAACTCTCGATTGGCAGCCGTTTCGAGGGCATTCTCGGACGATCGCCCGCGTTCGAAGAAGTCTTGTCGCTCGTCGAGCGCGTCGCACCGACGGAAGCGACGGTGCTGGTTCTTGGCGAGAGCGGCACCGGCAAGGAACGGATCGCCCGCGCGATCCACGATCGCAGTGCGCGCCGCGCGCGGAGTTTCGTCGCGGTCAATTGCTCTGCGATGACCCCGACGCTGGTCGAGAGCGAGCTATTCGGCCACGTGAAGGGCGCGTTCACCGGTGCAGACGCCGCGCGACGCGGGCTGTTCGAGGAGGCGGCCGGCGGAACGCTCTTTCTCGACGAAGTGGGCGAGCTTGCCGCGACGACGCAGGCGCAGCTGCTGCGCGTCGTTCAGGAGCGCGAGATTCGCCCGGTGGGCTCGAGCATCATGCGCAAGGTCGACGTCCGACTCGTCGCCGCGACCCATCGCGACCTGTCCGCCATGGTGAAGGCCGGGACGTTTCGCGAAGACCTTCTCTACCGTTTGCGCGTGGTCTCCGTCGAGATTCCGCCGCTGCGCGATCGCCCGTCGGATATTCCGGAAATGGCCGCGCACTTCCTGGCCCGCATCGCCCGCAAGCACGCCCGCCCGGTGGACCGCATCGCGCCGGCCGCCATGGAAGCGCTCCTCGCGTGGCGTTGGCCCGGCAACGTGCGGGAGCTGGAGAACGTCATCGAGCGCGCGGTCGTCGTCGCGCGCGGCGAGTCGCTCGGACTCGAATCACTCCCGCGAGAAATGCGCGAGCGGCGCTCGACGGGTGGCGTGTCTCCGGTCGGTCCGTTCACGGACGCGAAGGCCGAAGCGGTGACCGCGTTCGAGCTGCGCTACGTCGAACGTCTGTTGCGCGACGCGAACGGCAACGTCGGCGAAGCTGCACGCATCGCCGGACTCGACCGAGCGAACTTCCGCCGACTTGTCCGTCGCACTGGAATCGACGTCGACCGGTTTCGCACGCCGTCCGAGTAGTCCGTCCGTGTCGAACACGGGGCGCGCGCTGGCTCCGGCGCGCGTGTGGCCGTCCTACGAGACTTGCCCACGGCGTGCTAGGCTGGGATTCACTCGAGGAGAATCAAATGCTTCATCGTAACTTGATGCTTGGACTGTTTTGCGGATCGCTCGGCGCGTTCGGATGTTCCGGAACGCCCGAAGTCGATGGCGGTACCGACACCGGCGGCGAGGTCAACCAGCCTCCTGGAATGACCTACGACTACGTCGTTCGCACGTTGACCATCGACGACAGCGACGCCGTGGAACTCGGGCACACGGGGTTCAATGTCGACGGTTTGTTCTCCGGTCCCACCGACGCGGACGGATGCAACCACGAGGACTTTTTCTCGCTTCACGATCGCGACCAGCACCGGCCTTCCGGCTGCGCGATGGGCACGGCGGGCTGCACCGCCGGCGTGGACAACCAACTTCCAACGGTCATCAATTCGGTCCAGGCGGCCGCGATGGGCATGGATCTCCGCATGGTCCTCGCGGACCAGATTCGCAACGGCGGTGTTTCCATTCTCATTCGCGTCGCGGACGTCAACGACTTCGTGAACGACCCGTCCGTCAATGTGCGCATCTGGCAGGGGTTTCCCGAATTCGCGGATTGCAGCACTGCGTTCTCGGGCAGCGCACAGTACTCGGTGTCCAGCGCGTCGCTTCGCGCAGGCGGGACGAACATCGACACCGATGCGTCGTTCAACTTTCCGGGCTCCATCGTCGGCGGGCGTCTGATCGTGACGACGGGAACGGGGACGTTCCGGTTGCCGTTGCCTGAGATCATGGGCGCGCGGATCAACCTGGATCTGAATCAAGCGCAGGTCCGACTGTCGCTCTCGAACGACGGAATGACGGGCACGAACGGCGACATGGGCGGCTACGTGTCGGGCAACGCGCTCGTCGCGGCCGTCATCGCAATCGTGCCGGACTTCGGGCCTGCGGTGGAAGCGATCCTCTCCGGCGTCGTCGATGTGCGCCTGCCGGGAATGACGATGTGCGTCGATCGTTCGAACCCAACAATGACTCAGTTCGGCGGCATCTCGATGGGCCTTGGCATCTCGACGGTACGCGCCACCATTCGCCCGGCGGCCGCGTCGGCACGCACGATGGGAATGTGTGGTTTCACCGCCGCCGGCGACGGCGGGCGAGGGTAGTCTCGCGCCACGTTCGCGCGGCGATCCGTGATAACCTCCGGCGCTCGTGTCGGCGGTTCTCCAGCGGTGGTGTCGAGGGTGCGCGCTCGCGTCGGTGATGCTCGCAGCGCACTGCGTGTATCCGCCGACGCAGGTGTTGATCACCGTCGAGACGGACGCCACGGCCGATCGGGACGTCACGGTGAGCGTCACCGTGCGCCCGCTCGGTGGTACGAACGCGACGCCAGCGCTGACGTTCGGCCGCTTTCTCGGGGCGACGTTCCCAGCGTCGTTCAGTGTGGTTCCGGCACCGGGCCAACCGCGAGACGGCCGCGTCGAAGTCGTGTTCGACGTCGAGATCGGCGGGAGCGGCACGTCGCCGGCGGTGCGGTTTCGACGAGTTCTGCGCTTCTCGTTCGTCCCGCGGCAACCGCAGGAACTTCGGGTGATGCTTTCGCGTGCGTGTGCCCGCGGCGCCCTTGGCTGCACGAGCGTTTCTCCCGACGTTTGCACCGTGACCGTCTACTGCGAAGAGCGCGGCGGGACGTGTGGCGATCAGGGTGCGTGTGTGCCGTACGATGTCACACCCGTTCCCCGGGACGGCGGAGGTGTGGAGATCGACGCCGCGGACGCGACATCCGCGAGTTGCGTTCTGCCCCGAATGTTCTGCGGACCGGCCTGCGTGGATCCGCGCATCAGCAACGCGCACTGCGGTCGATGCGGCAACGTGTGCAGTGCGCCAGCCGTGTGCGCGAATGGTGCATGCATTGTTCCGGTTCGGGATAGCGCGCAGGCGTGCACGTCGGATCAGGTGTGTGGCCAAGGGGGTTGGTGCATCACCGCGGGCCTCGGGTACCCGGGTGGATTCTGCATCTACTCATGCTCGACGGACGTGGATTGCCCGGGAGTCGGCGCGTGTTTCTCGAGCTCACCAGAGCCGTTCTGCATGCGACGCTGTTCGACATCGAGCGACTGCCGGAGTGGCTATCGCTGCAGGGCCATCGGCGGACTGTCTTCCATGGTGTGCTGGCCTGGCTGCACGCAGGAACCCGAGCGAGCGTGTGGGCCTTTCCGGTGCAACACGGCCACCGACCTCTGCAACCTCTCGTGCGCGAACAACGCCGATTGTTCCCTCGGAAGCACCTGCGACCCCACGACACGCGTGTGTCGCTGCGGCGTCGCGACGGCGTGCGGCGCCGGGCGAACGTGCAACACCGGCAGCGGGTTCTGCGGATGCGCGGAAGACTCCGTGTGTGTTCCCGGCCGACACTGTGACACCGTGACGGGCGGCTGCCGGTAACGGGGATCGGGTTCGCGCTCAAGCTTTTCGCGCTGCGACCGTTGGTCCTTCCAGAGGTGCCCGTGAGTGCCGTCCCCCGCCGCGCGAACGCCATTGGTTCGCCCGAAACCCGAACGCTCCTGGTCATCGACGCGGATCCCGACGTTGCACGGACGCTGCGATCCAGTGGGGACGGTACGGAATTCACCGTCGATCTCGCGCCAACCCCCCGCGACGCCCTCGATCGGGCCGCGCGCGGAGATCTCGACGCCATCGTGCTCTCGCTCGCGCTTCCGGATCAGGACGCCATCGTGCTGATCGCGCAGATCCGCGCGATTCCGGCGTTGCGCGGAGTTCCACTGGCCGTGATCGTGAGTGAAGCGTCGGAACTCACGAAGCTCGAGCATGCCCTGGCCGCCGGCGCGGACGATTTCGTGCGCCGACCGGTGGACGCGCTCGAACTTCGCACTCGCATGCGCACGCTCGTGCGACTGCGAACGCAAGTGGTCGAAGCACGCCGCGAGAGCGCACAACTCGCGCGCGTGAATGCCGAGCTGGAAGTCCATGCATCGACGGATGCACTGACCGAGACGCACAATCGCCGGACGTTCGAGCGTCGGCTGCGCGAGGAAGTCGAGCGGGTTCGGCGACACGGACAAGCGCTCACACTCGTCGTGATGGACATCGATCACTTCAAACGTGTGAACGACAGCCACGGGCACGCCGTCGGGGACGAAGTGCTCAAGGCCGTGTCGTCGCTCGTGCAGCGTGCGATCCGAACGTGCGACATCTTTGCGCGAATCGGCGGCGAGGAATTTGCGTTGCTCGCCCCGGCAACCCGCGAGGACGGTGCGCGGATCCTGTGCGAGCGTCTCCGCGCGGCCATTGCGGGGTTGCCCATCTTCGCGCGAACGGGCTCAGGATATCACACGACACTGCACATCAGTGCGAGCTTCGGAATTGCAGTGCTCGAGGGTCGCGACCGTCCCGGTGCCGACGCCGGAGCGTGGTTGTTCGAATCCGCGGACGCCGCGCTGTTCCGCGCGAAGCGAGGGGGCCGCAACCGCGTCGAGTGCGCGGAAGCGTAGCGCGCGGCCGACCGCTCGCCCGCGCCGCCGCAGATCTTACGTCGTCTCGGGTGGCGCGAGCGGGCCGAGAAGTCCGTGCCGCGAACCATCGCTCACGTCCGCCGCGGACGACGCGCTGCACGTCCAATGGGCGCCCCCCGTGTTCGTGCTGCTGCACTGACAGCGTATCGTCCCCGGTGAGTCGCGCATGAGCCGTCCTCGGTCGTAGTTGCAGAACCATTCGTCGGAGATGCGACACGTCGCGTGGTCGCGCGGCGCGCGGACGGGGCAGGGCGAGACGGTGCGTCGCGGTGGGCGGCCGCGTTGTGCGCTGGCCGGCAGCGGCACCGCGTCGAGCGCGAGCAACGGTGCGAGAAGTGCGAGGGAGCGCGCGATGCGCACGTGACGAAGGGTCATCCCCCGATTGTCGCAGGGATCACGGGCGAGGGCGATAGGGACGCTGTCAGCGATAGAACATCACACCGACCTCGGCGAGAACGCCGAACCCGGGCGAAACGATGTCGCGTCCACCCTGACGCGCATACCCGTACGCTTCGAGGAACGGCCGCGCGAGGAACTGAAACCCGACCGCGCGCGAGCGCAACAGCAGTTCGACGCCGACGCGCATGGGAACGCGGAACGCGAACTTCACCGGATGTGTCATTTCGTACAGTCCGCCGACTCCCACGTCGCCGCCCACCTCGAGTCCCGCGGCAACGATCACCGAGTGTGCGCCGCTGGCGAACGGGATGTGAAACGCCCACAGGACGCCGAGGCTGGCGAAGATCAATGAACCTGGCTCCGACGGCTGCCGCGGGAGCGCCGCGCTGATGGAGCTGAGCAGCGTGTTGCCGAGTTGCGAATACACGTCGATGCTGTAGCGTTCCGTCACGAAGAACCGCAGTTCCAGCGTGCCGAGGTCGGCCTGTGCGCCGAACGCGACGGCGGGCGGCATCAGCGAGGGCACGACATTGTACGAGATCCCGCCACCGAAGACCGTGCCGATGCCCCACGAACGCCGAGGAAGTTGGGCGTCTGCGCGGCGGGATGCGCTCGTGAGCAACGCCGCGAGCATCGCCGCCGAGGCGAGGGCGCGCCACCGAAGGCGACGGACGGACGAGACGCGTGCCATTCACCACTGTATCGTAGCGTCCGCGTGTTGAACACCCGCACAGCTCACGGTGCTCACGGTTGCGCCGCTCGCGGTGGCCTTCGTTCTTCGATTGCGACGAAAGGCCGTTCGCGTCGGCGTTCGATGTGTCTCGTGATGCTCTCGTTGAGTGCGTGCGTACTCTCGGCGACCGTGCGGGTGGGCGCGCAAGCCGGCACGACGGCAACGCCCGTGTCGCTCGCCGCGGCATCCTCGACCACCACGGCGCCACGTCGCACGTTGTCGTTCCGCGACCGACTCGAGGACGGTTTCGCGTGGACCGCGCTCTATGTCAGTCCGCGCGCGTCGTCGGGTTCGCCGTTTCGATTGGGCGTGCAGGTGCTCCCGACGTTTGCGTTCGGCGTGCCGCTCGCGACGCCTGGGCCGCAGAACGAAGCGGCCCGCGCGGTGCTGCACCCTTCGTTTTTCGGCGGCTTCTTCCTGCGGGTCAGTCCCATCGGATTCTGGGGCTCCGTCCACGGCTTTCTCGGCACGGCCGAAGTACAGGGCGCAGCGACCCTTCCCGAAGCGTCGTTTCAATCTCCGGCGATCCTGGTCTATGGCGTCGGACTCGATGCGCTTGGAGGAATCCTGGGTGTGAGTTGGTGCGGCGTGTCCTTGCGCCAGGCGGGCTTTTTCGGTCCCGAGGCTGCGAGCACGAACTTCGTACGATTCGAGCTGGATTTCGGCGCGATGGTGTCACTCGTCGCGGGCACGATTCGCGCCGTCGATCCGCGATGAGCCTCGTGGGTCCGCGTTGATCGCAGATCGCACCCGAGGCTCGTCGATCGACGCCATGACTACCGCCCGGTCTTGAACCGCTCCGGGACAATCGACGCATAGCGCTCGTTCAACTCGGTCGAAAGCCATCGCCGGCCGAGCAATTCAGCCGCCAATGCCGTCGTCCCCGTTCCGCCAAACGGATCGACGACGAGCTGTCCCGGTTTCGACAGGAGCTGGATGAAAAAGCTCGGAAGCGCGAGCGGGAATCTCGCTGGATGGCGGATCGGGTTCGGGCTGAACTCTGGTTCGAGGTGAAGCAGTGTCGACGGACGAACGAGGTCCGGTCCCGCCTGCACGCGCTTGCGACCCTGGCCCGACGGCGTGTTTGCTCGTTCGTAGTTGTGCGCGAGTTTCTTCCGTCGTTCGCGATCCTTCGCATCCCAGCGCGCGGGCGACAAACACTGCTCTGGAAAGAACTGCCACTCCGACGTCTTCGCAAACTGAAAGCAGTACTCCACCGCGTCCTTCAAGAATCGATTGAACCGACCGGGCGGCGGGGACGGTTTGCCCCACACGAAATCCTCGCAGAACCTGAAGCCCTGGTCGCGAAGCCAGAACACCAGTTCGTACTGCAACGTTCCGCGCTCGCCTCCGTGTCGTTTCGAGCGGTAGTTCAGGACGAAGCTGCCGTGCGGTTTCAACACCCTCAGTATCTCGGCAGTCACACGCAGGAAGTATCCGCGATACCACGCCCGTTCGTAGCGTTCGTCATCGCCATATTTCGGCTGCCCATCGTACGGCGGCGAGGTCACGACGAGATCGACACTGTTCGTTGGCAACGCCCGGAGAGCCGTCAGGCAGTCCCCGACGATGAAGCGCCCGAGCTTCGACTGAAAGTACACGTGTTCATCGACTTCGATCTCGAGTGCGCTCAATGACAAAGCCCTCTCCACGACGAATGTCTACAGCGAATGTCTACGGCGCCACCATGTCCAGAATGGCGGCTCCCTCGGTCTCGCTGCCGACGGCTGCCCAGCCCGTCACGATTCCCTGAACGGTCGGAAGCCCGACCAAACACCACCCGGGTTCGTCGCGCGAGCCCGCCGCTGCGAATCGTGCGTCCGGCACCGCGCCGACGACCATCAGACTGCCAGTCGACGGTCGCGGTGTCGGCATGAACGCGTGTTCGCCGAGCGCGACGCGGTCCACACCCGACGCCGGCCCGCAGCGCACCGTCACCCACTCGAGCGTCACGTGGGTTCCGCCGGCACCGGAGCATTCTTCGTCGACGCGCGTCACGCGCGCGAGGCCGATGAGCGGCGCGCCACGCACCGAGTCGATCGACGACGTGCCGGGCAGGCGGCCCGCGTCTGCACGAACGGATGGACACGAGCGAATCGGGCCGTTGTCGGCCGTGGATGCTGCGTCTCCCGCGTCGGTGCCCACTGCGCTCGCGCAACCGATCGCAGCCGCGAGGAACGCGAGGAAAGCCGAGGCGCAGAGCGGTTGGAGTGTGCGCATGGCCAGAGTGTAGCGCGGGAGCCGTCGTCGAAGCGCGGAGTTCGGAGGTCGTCGGGCGCGGTCGCGTTCCGCCGATGCGGGGGGACTTGTCTCGTGGCGAGAGCGTGCGATGCTAGATCCCGTGGCGTTTCTGACTCCCTGCTCGGCGTGTGCGCGGCATGTCCGCGCGGAGGAGACGCGTTGTCCGTTTTGCGGCGTCCAACGGGTCCGCACGACGTTCCGCGCGCACGCGGTCAGCCCGGAGTCGCGGCTCGGGCGCTCGGCGCTGTTCACATTCGGCGCGGCCGTCACGCTCGCAGGCTGCGCGAGCAGCGTTTCGCCCGCGTTCCCGGACGGAGCGCCGATGGACACCGTCGCGTCGAGAGACGTGCTCGGCGTGGACGCCCGAGGCGTCGACGTCGAATTGCCCACACCGCGCGATGTGCTCGTCGACGATCAGGGCAGCGTTCAAGGCTTGTACGGCGGTCCCGGGCCGCTGCTCGACGCGCAGGTCGACGACGATGGTTCGATCACGAACCTGTACGGTCTGCCGCCACCGCCAGACGACGCGATGGAGTGAGAGCGCTCGCGGAAACGACGGCCGCACCGCCGTGCCGACGCCGTTCTCGCGGAATTCACCGTCCGATGCGCTGTAGGGCTTCGTCGATTCTTCGTCGCCGCCACGCCAAGCACGGGCGACGCTGGGACCGGTGCTGTCGACTCGGCGGTCGACCGCGCCTGGACGCGCGACCCATCAGGACGCCCAATGCAGCCAGAACCATGCTGACCGTTGCCGCCCGCGTCCAGGCGCTGATAGCATTGACGGATGAGGCCTGTCGCGCAACTGTGTCTCGTACTCTTCGCCATTGGCTGCCGCGGCACGGCCACGGCGCAGGCGACCCGGATTCCTGCGGAGTGGCGGCGATGCCGCACGGACGCCGAATGCGGCGCCGTCATGGTGAGCTGTTGCCCCTGCGGTACAAACGGGCGCGTCGGGATCAACAATTCGTTTGCGCGTCAAGCGAACGCCCTCATGGCCATCAGCAACTGCATGTGCGCGAACCAGCGCTGTCCGCCGACGCGCAACGCATGTCGCGCCGGAACGTGCGAAGTGCAGAGTATGTAAGCGCCAGGGTGAATGCCGCTCCGCGGGGCGTCCGGTGGGGCTACGGCAATCGAACTGGCCCGCAATCGACGCGTCGGTTCAGACTGGCAAGAACGATTGCGCACGGTGCGAGCGGCATCGCCTGTTCAGCGCCAGGGCGGCCCGCACGTCCATCCGACCAGGCTGTAGCGAACGCCGCGCGTGACGGGCGTGACGCGATGCGGGATGAACGACGGGAACGCCACCATCGTCCCGCGCAGACGCTTGGGGTTCGGCTGCTCGATGCGCACGCGATCCCGCGGCAGACCGAGTTCGAATTCGAGGTCGCCACCGTCGTACTCGTCGCCCGCGTTGAGCATGACCGACACGCTGATCTTGCGCAGCAGCCCGTGAAACTCGGGCGCCACCCGGTCGTTCTCGCCGTAGACCTGTCCACGCCGGTCGTCGAAATGCCAGTCGTAGTGCCCGCCCTCCGCGTACACGCCGAACTGCAACGGCACCATCCGCTCGACGTTGAAGTTCCATCCCGCCGCGCGATTCGCCTTGCTGACCGCGGGCTGCACCAGGTCGAACACCCAGCCGTCACTGAGCCACGCGATGCTCGACCTGCGCTGCGTACCGTCGTTTCCCGTGCGAACGACACCCTCTTCGCGCTCGAGACCCAGACCGTGCGCGATGACCCGATCGCACGTCTTCGCATCGAGAAGCTCGGGAAACATCCACCAAGGTTCACGGACGATCATGACCCGCATCGTACCTGCAGCGGCCGGCCCGCGTCGACGTACAGCCCTCCCCCCGAGCCGCTCCGCAGCTCGACCCCCTCCCGAAACCGGGAGGGGATGCATGAAGAGAGACGAAACACCGTTGTGACGCAGGAGTGCTAACGCAAATCGAATTCGACGATGCCGGTGAACGAGCGTTGCCACACGACGGCCGAGTAGCTCGGCGAACCGAACGTCGCGACACCCGCGGCCGCAAAGTTCGTCACGTAGCTGCACTCGAGTCGGTAGTGGCCGGGAGTCGTGAGGTTGCCCCATCGCCCGACGTCGACGCTGTCCTGCGCGGTTGCGCCCGCTGCGAGCGGCGCGAAACCCACCGGGCATGCGCTGGCCCCGGGCTCGAGGCTCGCCACGCGATGACCATCGCGAAACACGACGATCGAGAAACGCATGCAACCGACTTCGCGCTGCACCGCGGGTGCATCCGCGGGGTTGCGGAACGTCACGCGGACTTCCATCGTTGCGCCGGCGCGATACACTTCCGCGCTCGCTGTGAAGTGTGCTGTCACTCGTTCCCCGTGCGGCGAGCGGTCTTCGCGCGCGATGCCAAAGGCGCGCGCGGCGCGGTCTGCATGCGCGCGATCCAGATTGAAGTCGTATCGGCATTCGCCGTTGCCGCGTCCGCTGCCGCCAATGGACATCGCGGCTCGGTCGAGCAGGAGCACGGTCTGTTCCGGGCAGCCCCGACCGCGATAGGCCGCCGAGTAACGGTAGGCGCCGTTCGCATTGTCCACGGCCACGAGCGACTGCGAGGTTGCGGCCGACATGCGGCGGCCGAGGCGCGCGCGTGCGGTGCTCGAGCCGAACGGAACTTCGATGGTGCCGGGGCTCGCGTGCTCGGTGAAGACGGCGGCGTACAGGCCGTCCGGGCGCGTCTGCGCGTTGGACGTCGGTGCGAATAGCGAGCCAATGCCAGCGAGGGAGAGAGCCATGGCGAGACGAGTGGGTGTTGCGCAGCGGGGCATGATGGAGCGTTCGTTGCACGTTGCAGACCGCGCGACCGGGGCGATCCTTGGGTCGCGGCGCTGCGCGGCGGCTACGCAGTCGATCGCTTGTTCGCCGGTGCCCGACGGACGGCACGCTGGATGGTTGCGCCAGATTCGCGCTCCGCCACTCGTAGGTCGAATGCCTGTTGGAGACCGAGCCAGAACTCCGGCGTCGTGCCGAAGTAGCGCGCCAGCCGGAGTGCGGTGTCCGCCGTCACTCCGCGGGTCGTGTTGAGAATGCCCGAGATCCGATTCGCTGGAACCGCCAGCGCATTCGCGAGCGCGAGCGCACTCATGTCGAGCGGGCCGAGGAATTCCTCGCGGAGAATTTCGCCGGGGTGGATCGGTCGCATGCCATTGCGCATTGGAGTCTCCATCAGTGATAGTCGACGATCTCGAGATCCGTGGGGCCATCGGTCGTCCAGCGGAAGCAGATCCGGAATTGATCGTTGATTCGAACGCTGTGCTGCCCGCGCCGGTCGCCCCGCAGGGCTTCGAGCCGATTGCCGTAGCAGCTGTACGCTGTACGTCAAGCGTACAGTCACGGTGCGAACCGCGCAGCGCGCCGCAGCGTCCGCGCGACCGTCACATCGCGGTCCACCGCGCGTACGACACGACGACTCGGTCGCCGATCTGCGGATGGTATGTGGGGCCGTAGATGAACGCGGCCTGTCGCTCGACGGAGTACGCGAATCCGTCGCTTTGCAGCCGCCGAGCAACGTCGCCAACGCGAGCGAGAGCACAGCAGACCGCACGCAGCCGCACGCGCCCGAGAACGCGCGCGATGGCGGTGCAGTGTGACTACGGCGGCAGCGCGACGCGAACGATCGTTTCACCCGGAGCGAGCGTCCCGCCGAGTTCGCCGACGCGGTTGGTGCCCCAACACGCTACGTCGCGGGATCCGTTCATGACCGCGCACACGTGGTTCCACCCGGATTCTACGATCTCGGTCGAGCGGGTGCCTGCGATCAACGTCGGCGCAGCGCCCCAATCCGCGACCGAGGGTCCAAACCCGCGGGTGGTTCCCGAGCCCCAGCACTCGACGCCTGCGCCGGCACGGAAGACGCATGAGTGAACGTGTCCGAGCGTGACGAGGGATGCGCCCACGAGGCCGGCGACCGGGCGAGGGACGAGACTGTTCCCTGGGGGGTTGCCCAGAGCCGCGCAGCTGTTCGAGCCCCAGCACCAGACAGCACCGGTCGAGTCGATCGCGCAGGCGTGCACGCCGCCGACAGCGAACGCGCGGGGGGCCGAGAGTCCGATGACAATCGAGCGAGACGACGTGCTGGTCGACATCGTTCCGTCGCCGAGCTGGCCAGAGTCGTTCCGTCCCCAACAGGCTACGGCGCCGGTGGTCAGTTCGGCGCACGTCGTCGATCCTTGTGCAGACAGTCGAATGGCACTCGCCGACAGCGAGACGACCGTCGGAATGCGCGGAGACGCCCCGCTCCCCGGATCACCAGTCGAAAACTCCCCCCAACATCGGACGACGCCGCCTGCCTGCAATACGCAATTGTGGCCCCGGCCGACGACCAGCTGCAGCACGCCGTCGAGTCCGGGGAAGCGCCGCGGCGAATAGACGTTGGGCGCGGCCGTCGCGGAGGCTTGCCCGAAGTCGTTGTTGCCCCAACAATAGAGCGACCCGTCCCGCACTCGCGCGCACGCATGCCTCACACCGGCGCCCATCTCGACGACGTCGGAGAGGTAAGGATTCAACGTCGGGCGCAGCACACTGACCGTGTCGCCCATGCCGAGTTGACCGTTGCCGTTGCCACCCCAGCACGCAACTCGCCCGTCGGCGTACACGGCGAAGGTGAAGCCATCATCTCCGAGCGCGAGCCCACGCACACGCGGACACGTCGCCGCGTCGCATGCCGCGGCCGCATCGGGAGCGATGTCGGCAATCGCGTCGGGGCTGCCAGCATCGTCGGGTGCATCCGACGGCACGTCGGGCGGCGAAGCGTCAGGCGTGCGGTCGGGTAGCGAATCGCGTGAGCCGTCAAGCGCGCGGATTGACTCATCGTCCGTCCAAACGTCAACTCCGATCGCGATGGCGCGCACGTCGAGTATGCCTTGGGAACGATCGGTCCAGCGGGCGCACGCGCCGTTCAGGCCCATGCACAGCACCATGAATGCGGCGGATCTGCGCACGACACACCAGTGTAACAGAGTGGCGCGTTGCAGTCGAAGCGCGTCGGTGTGCGACACGATGGGAGCAGGAACAGTCGCCAAAGCTCCATCGTGACGCTCAGGGCGGCAGTGGAACGTGCACCCACGCGTCGCCGGGCGCAGGCGTGCCGCCGAGCGAGCCGAAACCCGGGTCGCCCATGCACATCACTTCTCGAAAACCATTCGTCAGGATGCACAGGAGCCTGTGCCCGGAGAACATCGCGTCCGCCGTTGCGGTGCCCGCGAGCGCCGTCGGCACCGCACCCCACGCTGGAGTCGTCGGGCCGGGGGAAGCCGACCACGAATCTCCCCAACAGACGGCGTCGCGACCGGTCTGACCCACGCACGTATGGTACCCGCCGACACTGAGCGACGTGGCACCCGTCACGTCGCTCACAGCGCGAGGAAGTGCGCTGTTGCCGGGGGGATTGCCGAGCGACGAGAAGCGGTTCGAGCCCCAACAGAGGACGACGCCCCGTGCATCAATCGCACAACTGTGCATGTTCCCCATCTCGAACGCGCGTGGATTGCGAAGCCCGAGCACCGCAGTCGGCGGAGAAACCATCGCCGTGACTCCCGTTCCGAGCTGACCTTCGGTATTCCTCCCCCAGCACCACACTCCGCCGCTTCCCAGCAACGCGCACGTCGCCTCGTAGCCGGTCTTGAACAAGCGATTCGCAGGCTCTGGCAGCGGCACGACCGGGACCGCTCGACCTGCGGCGGGAAAGCCGTGTTCACCATCAGTGTTCGACCCCCAGCAGAGCACGCGGCCATCGCGCCTCAGCGCACACGAGTGACTCCAACCCGCGATGATCTGCACGACGGAGTCGATGCCGACGACGCGACGCGGCGAATAGATCACCCCCGCCACCGAGACGGCACTCTGGCCATTGTCGTTGGCTCCCCAGCACGACACCGTGCCGTCACGCAGAAGTGCGCACGTGTGTCTGCCTCCCGCCGACACGTGAACGACGTCTGCGAGATACGGATTGAGTTGCGGAGGCGCGGAGGGTGACACTTCGCCAATTCCGATCTGACCGGAGAAGTTGGCACCCCAGCAGGCGACCCGCCCGTCGCCGTGGAGCACGCAACTGTGCCCGCCCCCGACGCCGATTTCGCGAAGAACGGGACACGTCCCGCCCTCGCACCGCGGGGTGCCGTCGAGCATGGTGTCGGGCCAGTAGGCATCGGTGGCGTCGTCCTCGCGAACGTCGAGCGGCATCGCGTCCCGGGCGACGCTCGCGTCAGCGATCTCCCGCGCGCTCGTGTCCGCGGCGTCGGCAGTCGCTCCTTCGTCGAGCGGCGTGACGAAGACCTCGACCGCGAAGGCCAGCGCGTCCCGACGATCGCGATTCGCATCGACGCTGCCCGCGCATGCGACGGCAGCCGTGCCGGAGGCGAGGATCATCGCGAGTTCGCCACGCACGGGATCGCAGCATAGCAGATCGCGCGCCCCAGTCGTCCGCGAGCGCAGCGCGACGCATGGCGTCAGCGCAGCGGATTCGATCTGGGGGACTATTGGGTGGGCACTGTCGCGTCAAAGTACGGCGAACGGCAACACAACGTCTGCTGAATCTGGTGCTCCAGGCAAACGAGCGCCGAGCGAGTGGATGTGACGCGATCCACCACGCACTCTCCGGTTCCGCGCGCCTCGAGACGAAAGCGGACGTAGCTGCCGCCGGAGAGCGCGCCCACGAGCGAGTCGAAGTGATCGATCACGGGCGAAAGCGTCCAGTCGCTGTGCGTCCAGTCGACAATATCACTCAGCACCCACGATCGTGTCACGCCCGTCGCGCTGCGCTCCATCTCGATCGCAAGCGATGTTCCGCTCGTACAGCGCGCCGCGAGCTGAAACGCCTCACCGTCGCCGATTCCACTGAGCCGATACTCCATCGTGGCAGTGGATCCACCGGCGATGTGCAGGGCACGGTCGCCAGGATGAAACGAGTCACCGATTGTCACCCCAGGCGGAGTCACGATGCGCGTGCCGGAGTCGCGGTCTTCGAACGTCTCGACGGTCCGTCCGACGATCTCGACACTCTCCCGCACGCACACGCGCCGATCGGGACCGCAGACGTAGGATTCGCCGCTGCAACAGCCCGAGAGCGCACTCTCGACAGCGAGCAGGCCAATCACAAACGCGGCGGCGCGCCTCACGAGATCCCCCCGATCTCGAACATCATGTACGCACCGGCCAGCGCGGGATCGAACGGGTTCCCGCCCGCCCCGTTCCACGGCACATATTGGACTCCCATTCGAAAGCCGACGACGGCGCCGTCCGGCACGCTCTCGTAGCCCGCAAACCCCGAGATGCCGACGATCGGCGCGACAAGCCACTGGTTGACGCCCCGCAGCGTCGCGGCGCCGAACGCCACACCGGCGTCCGCGGTAACGTCCGCGCGGAACGCGTCGTGCTCATTTCGCACGAGTCCGACGAGGCGCACGGAAGCTGCCAGGTCGGCCACGTCGAAGGCGAGGTCAGCCCCCGCGCCCGACGGCGAACGCTCGTCCGCCGGTCCCAGCGACACCATCCGTAGGAATCCCAGGCGCGCGCCGATGCGGATCCACGGGCGCGGTACCGTGTAGCCGCGCGCTGCGAACGTCGCCCCGAAAAGGAACGGTGTGCGGTCGAGCACGGTGAGCGTGCGCTGGTAGTCCGAGCGAACCGGATAATGGACGCCGCCCGCAAACGTGATCTCGATGCGCCGACGCGGAGGCGTTCCAGGCGCGGGTGCAACCTGCGCCGTCGCCGGACACACCGGGACGAGAAACACCGCGGCGGCGATGGCGAAGGGCGCCACGCCCCGAAAGAAAGACATGGCACGAGTACACCGTACCGAAGCGTCGCGGTCAACTCGGGTGGGACGTGGGGGAGCGCGGCTGGGGAGCGTCACGGCCCCGGGCCCAGTTGACGGCTCCGGCATGACCGATCCGCGAGATCGATGCCGACGCCGCTCATTGCTCAATCTGCTAGACTACCTCCCGATGCCGCGAACGACGCTTGGCGGATCGGATTCGTCGCACGAACTTTCGAGCGACGAGAAGGATCGACAGGAACGCGAATTGCGAGAGGAAGCACGCCGCTTGGTACGGAAGGGTCGGCCGAAGGAGCGCCGGGAACGGGAGAATCGCGCGAAGAGCATCTCTCGCAGGCCATCGAAGTCGGCCCAGCATCACTAGCGAACCACCATGGCAGTGCATCGGACCGAACTCATCGCTCGCTATCGTGCGCTCGTCGTCGCGCCCGCCTCGGCTTCCGCGCTCCGCGAGGCAGTCGATCTCGCATGCGCAATCGCCGGGGTTGAGCCGCTCTTGCCGCCATGGATTGATGACAAAGTGGGTGCGATCCACGCGGAGGAAGCGCGGGACGAACGCCTCGTACGCGAACTCAATGAAGACGTCGCGGAATTCATGCGTGAGAGGTTTGACGCTGCGGCGCACCGTCGGCGGCGCAAACGGCAGGAGCTGGCCGTTACGCGACGCGTGCTGCAAGCTTCGAGCTGCTTGCTGTTGCCGGACTACTGTCGCTCCCGGGATCATCGACCGCCTGGCGGCTGGAGTTTGCTGGTGGACACGTGCCTCGTGGTTTTCCACCAACTCTATTTCGGAGTACTCGAGGCCTTGCCTCCCGCCCTCAGCACGTTGCGCGATCACGCCGTGAGCTGTGCCGTGGATCTGTCGCGGCATCTCCCCCTGGCCGACCAAGCGCGCGTCCGTGCGATGGTCCACGAGCTGCACGGCGACGCGGAACTCGCGGGATCATTTCTTCGCGAGGAGGTCGAGCGCACACAGTCGGAGTCACACGAGTTCCTGACGGTTCTGCAGAGCGCCTGGTCGCAGTTGATCGAACGGGGTCGGACGAACGACGCGCTCATGCTGCTCCAAGCACATGCGCGGCGCGTCGTGGATCGAGACGTCGCGGAGTTCGAGCAACTCGTTCTCGAGACGATGCGCATTCACCGCGCGGCGTGACGGAGATGCTAGAGTCATGTTTCGCATCCGCGGACCCGTCCGCGGAGGAGGAACGAATGGGGCGTCGCCGGATGAAACGCGCCGTGCTGTGCGGGGCGATCAGCGTTGTCGGCTGTGCGGATTCCAACCTCACCGACGGCGGCACCGACGTCTCGCCGGACCGTGTGAACATCGGTGCGCTGACGTTCGACTACGTCGTCAATGCGCTGACCATCGACGACACGGATGGCGTCGACGTGGCCCACACCGGCTTCAACGTAGACGGTCTGTTCTCAGGTCCGACCGACGCGGACGGTTGCAACCACGCGGACTTCTTCTCACTGCACGATCGTGATCAGCACCGTCCATCGGGGTGCGCGATGGGATCGGCGGGATGCGCCGGGGGCGTAGACAACCAACTGCCCACGATCATCAATTCAGTGCAGGCCGCAGCGATGGGCATGGACCTGCGACTCATGCTCGCGGAACAGGTTCGCACGGGTTCGATCACACTGCTGATCCGCGTATCGGGCGTCGACGACATCGCGAACGACCCTGCAGTGAGCGTCCGCATCTGGGAGGGCTATGCGGAGTTCACGGATTGCGGCGCAGCCTTCTCGGGTAACGCGGAATACTCGGTGTCGATTGCCTCGCTCCGGACGGGCGGCACGAACATCGACACGGACGCGTCGTTCAACTTCCCGGGGTCGATCGTCGATGGGCGCCTGGTCGTTTCCACGGCAACAGGCATGTTGCGAGTGCCGCTGCCCGAGATCACGGGTACGCGGGTCAACTTGGATCTGAATCAGGTGCAGGTTCGTCTGTCACTCGCACCCGACGGGACGCACGGGACGAACGGAGACATCGGCGGGTTCGTCCTCGGCAACACACTCGTAGCCACTCGCGCGACTGGACTCCCGCCGGAGTTTCTTGACGCGGCGTATCGAGTGATCGCCGCCGTCGTCGACGTCCGTCTCCGCGGCACGACCGTCTGCACTGATCTCTCGAACCTGGACATGCCCCAGCTGGGCGGCATTTCGATGGGCTTCGGCTTCTCGACCGTGCGCGCGAGGATCCGACCAACGGCAGTTCAAGCGCGCACGCCGGGGACGTGTGGGACGCAGTCGATGGACGGCGGACGCGGATGAGTATGCGCGCGCCGCACCGACACACTGCCCGACACATCGTGTCCGCGCCGGTCGCCATGCGCGCGGCACTCCTCGGTGCGCTCGTCGGCGGGTGCGCGCCGGACCGTGGGTGTTCGACCGCGGGGCGTGCTGGACGCGTGGAGTATCAGACGCGATACAACGGTCCTGCCGGCACCTTCAGTTATCTCGCAGCGCGGTTGGCCCTCGGCGGGTCGATGCGGAGCCGCGCGATCTCATCGTCCACTGCGTATGGTTCGACCGTCAGCAGCAATCCGAGCATCGCGTCGGTGTCGTCGGTTCGATTCATCCAACAATGCTGTGTGGAGACGGGCATCGGCAGCTTCGATTGCCGGGAAATGCCGCCGGCCGATTGCGCGCAGCGACGCGGGGGCGTGTACGCGATCTGGGAGGAGTTCGATGTCACCACGCTCGGTCCCGGGGTCGTCGACCTCGTCACCCATGCGACGGACGGAACGACGATCGACTCGATCTCACTGCGCGTCGACCCCGTCGCGTCGGTGAGCGTCGAGCGGTATGTCGTCGCTGACGGGGGCTCGTTCGTTCCTGCGCCGAACGGCTCGGAGATTCTGCTCAGTGTCGGCCAGCGATGGTTCGGCCGCGTGCAACTCCTCGCCGACGGCGGCACGCCGCTGCACGCCGACCACGAGATCGCGCTGACGTTCAGCATGCCCGGTGTCGCGCAAGTCGTACAGGGTGCAACGACGGACGGTGGCGTGTTGCAACTCGGCGCCGGCGAGCTGTTCGGCATCGCGGCGCAGGCGAGCGGGCAGACCGCGATGGTCATTGTGTTTCGTGATCTTCAACGAACGTCGCAAGTGCGAGTGCCGTAGCGGGGGGGCGTCCTGCGAGCAGCGCGCCGTGCCGTGGCCGCAGTTTGCACTGGTGCGAGCGGCGCAAGTCAGTCGTCGCGTGATCGTGGTATGCTGTATGGCGTGATGCGCTCATCCACCGTTCGAAGCGTCGCGCGAGTCGCGATGTTCACCGTCGCGACGACCGGTGCGTCGGTCGCCGCGCGCACGACGGCGAACGCGCAGACCAGAATGCAGGCCGCGCCCTCGACGCAAGTGCGCGACGACGAACGCGCACCGCCTCCCGTCGCCGAGCCCGCCACGAGTGCGACCGTGCCCCCTCCGGCCGCGCCGGCGCCGTTGGATCCTCCCGCGCCGCGCGTGCGATTCGGGCTGCAAGGCGGATTGCACACGTGGGCCGTCTGGCGTTCGTATGCCGACGACTTCGTGGCACCGCCGGCCGGTCGCCAGTCTCGTGCGCCTGCGAACAACACGAGCCCGGGTCCCACATTCTTCGATGCGGCCGTCGGCGGGAGCGTAACGATTCGATTCGGACCATCGGTGTCGCGGCGTGTGGCCATTCCGTTCGAGATCGGGACCGCTGTGACTGCGATGAACGCCGGACCGCACGTGGCAGTGCTCGCGGGCGTTGGTCTCGAGGGCGTGCTCAGTCGGCGATTGGTTGCATCGGCGGTGGTGCGTTTCGGAGGCTGGGTGTATGCGCCGGTGGGATGGAACGCTGTGTCGGGATTCGCAATCGCGCAGCGGTTTCAGATCTCGCTCGCGACGAACGGCAACGTAATCGCGTGCGGCTGTCACCGTGCGTCGGAATGGACGTCGTCGATCGGAATCTACTTCGAACCAGGGTTTGCGTTCAGCGGGTCGTTGCCGCATCCGGCAGTGGCGCTGGGAGTTGGGTTGTTCGGGTCGCTCGATCGGCGTTGATCGCGGCACGTCGGCCGCGTGAAGTTCGAGCAGCCGATGCCAAGCCACGCGGTCGAGTCCGGGGTCGAGTGACGGTAGGGGGAGCGCGGAGCGTGCGCGCCAGGTTCTCGGACCCACTTCGCACGGATCAACGAGTCGCAACTCGAGCCGGCCGTGGTCTGCGCGTCGCGGCGACACGAAGATCCCTCGACGAATCTTTCATCGGCGGTTCGAACGAGATCATATGTCGTGAGGCAGAAGTACCGATCGGGATTCCGGTGCTGGTCCAGATTGGCGTCTCGCCGCGCGAGAGTTTGGTCATCCGCGCCCCACTCGCCGTCAACGCCTAGCCGACGTCGGGAGGCGCCAGCGGTCCCGTGATGCCGCACGGATACGGCGGACTGTATGACTCTCCACTCGTACAGAAGCGGCCGCGGGTTGGCGGGTCCACGTAGTCGTACGTGATCACACCGCCAGGTGGCAATTCGATCGCCCCGTCGCCCCAAACCGTGCTGCCGTCGGGCAATGATCGCACGACGGCGCATCGCCCGTCGCCCGTAACATACGCCCCCGCGCCGCGATACACGTAGCAGCACTCGCAGGCGTTCGCGTCCGGCGCGTCGGCGCGTGCGTCGATCACGTCATCGCGCTGCGAGTCTGTGGCCACATCCGAACCTGAGCCCTCTGTGTCGTCAGATTGCGCGTCGGCGCGTGCGTCGATCACGTCATCGCGCTGCGAGTCTGTGGCCACATCCGAACCTGAGCCCTCTGTGTCGTCAGATTGCGCATCGGACCGTGCGTCCACCGACGCAGTGGTCGTGACACACCCTCGACCGAGTGAGAGCCCGCCGACTGCGGCGAGCGCGCAGAGGAATCCGCGTCGTCGCGCGCGGGCGACAGGGGGCCCGGATTGAAGCGCGACCCCTGCGGAGTGTCGGCGAACATCCAGCAATGCGTGATCACTGCCGGACGCCATCGGTCGATGGTACATCGGTACGCCGATCCGCGCTACCAACGAACTTGATGCGTGCGGATCGCCGAGGCGGTCCCACGAGTTCAGGTTCGGCGTCGGGCACGAGCAGCCCGAACTCCCACGCACAACAAGCCATCGATTCGGGTGACCGAACGATTGATGCTCTCGGAGCACACGATGCAATCGCGCTCGTCGGCGCACTGCGAGTCGGCGTCCTCGCGCGTCGGGATCGTGAATGTCGTGCTCGTTGCACAAGTCATCGGTAGCAGCGGGCCGCCCGCGACCGTTCGTCCGCAGAAGCAGTCCATATCCTCGATGTAGACGACGTACGAAGTGGGTCTGCCGCTCGCGTCCACCCCCTGTACGCACGTGCGGCAGCGGGCCGAATGCCCACAGCTCTGCTCCGCGATCGCGAGCGACCCGGTGTCGAACTCGGCGATGCCAGTGCACGCGTGCAGCGCGGCGGGCACGTCGACGGGTGCGCGATCGCTCGCTCCACCGTCGAGCGCCTGAACGTCAGGCGCCGTCGCATCGAGTGGCGCAACGCTCCCGGTGCACGCGCACAGGATGGTCGAGACCATCCACGTGCCAATTACCGCGTACTCGGGATACGAATCGAACCGCACTCGACGCTCCGCTACTCGCACCGCACTGCGAGACCAAACGTCGCTCCGTTCGGATGCGCAGTATCGACCCCCACCCAATGCAGAAGCACGATGCCGTCGTGCGACGCGCCCGCGACGGCGGTGAAGCGAAGTGACGTGTTTCGCGCAATGGGAACGGTCACCGGCACGCCGCCCAACGCGCCGTCGCCCGCGACAAACTGAACCGCGAGTTCCCCCGCGGCCTGCGTCTCCTGCGCGAATGAAGGCAGCGCGACGATGTAGCCGTCGCGATGCGGCACGATCGCCGGCGTGTGCGCGGACGTCGCGTCGGCACCGATGCGCGCACTCGACATGCCGGTCGACCCGTCCGAGTGCACGACGCCGACCGCTCCCGTACCCGGAAACGCCAGTGCGACGTCGGTGGACGTGCCGTATCGAGCGATCCCCGGAACCGTCGGCGAGCCCCAACCACCGACCAGAAACCGCGTACGTCCTGCGTCCGGATTCGTTTCGCTGAACCATTCGACGGGGTAGCCGCCGCCTCCCTCCGGGTTTCCGACGAGCGCAATTTGAACGCCGCCGAGGTTTGCCGCCGATGCTCCGCCCGGGACGCCCGGCGTGCGCAACGCTTCCACCGCCTCGCCAACCCATCCACCGCTCGCGTCGATGCGTCCGACGTTCACGCCGCGCTGCAACGACGATTCCGACATCAAGAAGACCACCCACGTGGCGGTCGATCCAGGCAGGACGGCCATGCAGCCGTAGGCCGGGGAGCCGGTCGGCGTCGCGGTTGCGGACACGGGATCGTACCGCTCGCCGTTCGTGTGCTCGAGGACGATCGTCGGCCGGCGCGCCTCGGGAACCGGGTAGCACGTGACCAGCTCGGAACCGATCGCGGTCGCCGCAAACTCGAGACTTGCCGCGGCGACCAGTTGCGTCGGCGATAGAACGAAGCGACTCCCCTCGACGCGCACGCGTCGTCGCGCGAGCAAACCGCGGCCGGTGGTCGCATTCGTCACCTCGAGGGCCAGCGCATCGAACGCTCCCGCGCGATCGACCACACGCGGATAGGCGAACGCACGTGCAACGCCGGCTGCGTCGTCGATGAGCACCGACGGTCCCGCGAGAACGCGCACGGTGCACGGCGGGGGCGCGTCGCGCGCAAGGGGTACATCGCGGAACGGCGCGGGCTCGTCGAACGGAGCATCGACGGACGCATCGAGCGGCGCGATGGCGTCGATCGTCGGTGACGGGGCCGGCGCGATCAGGAATTCGGACCTCGCACCGCAGCCCGCAATCACACATGCGACGACGATGAATGCGAACCGAAGCATTCCGGCAGTATCGTTGAATGACGAGACGCTGGCGAGGCCGGGATCCCGCGGCGGTCGGCCCAGCGGTGCTACCATCCGGCGCGTGAGGCGCAGCAAGACGATGGTTGGAGTATGCGTGGCGGCGATCGGCGTGGTCGGCTGCGCCGCGTCCGTGGGCAACGACGGCGGAACCGACACCAACGCCGACACCGCGCGCGCGCCTCCCGCGACGTATGACTATGTCGTCAGCGCACTGACCATCGACGACAGCGATGCGTTCGAGATCGCGCACACGGGATTCAACATCGACGGCCTGTTCTCGGGCCCGACTGACGCGGACGGTTGCAACCACGAGGACTACTTCTCGCTCCACGACCGCGATCAGCACCGGCCGACGGGATGTGCGATGGGCTCGGCGGGATGCACCGAAGGCGTGGACAACCAACTGCCCACGATCATCAATTCCGTGCAAGCGGCGGTCATGAATAGGGACCTGCGCATGCTCATCGCCGACGATCTTCGCGCGGGATCGCTGACCATTCTCGTTCGTGTATCGGACGTCGACGACCTCGAAAACGACCCGGCCGTGAACGTCCGCATCTGGCAGGCGTATCCGGAATTCTCGGACTGCGGTACGGCGTTCTCGGGCAGCGCCGAATACTCGGTGTCGACTGCGTCGCTGCGAGCGGGCGGCACGAACATCGACACGGACGCGTCGTTCAATTTCCCGGGAGCGATCGTCGGCGGACGTCTCATCGTGTCCACGGAGACAGGCACATTGCGCGTGCCGCTGCCCGAGATCATGGGCGTGCGGATCAACTTCGATCTTCTGCGTGCGCAGGTGCGCCTGTCGCTGTCGGCGGACGGGATGCGGGGGACGGATGGCGACATTGGCGGTTACGTCGACGGGAACGTGTTCGCAGCCGCCTTCACTCGACTGGGCACGGACATTGGCGGCGTCCGGGATTCGATTCTCCTTGGTGTCATCGACATTCGCCTGCCGGGCATGACGACGTATGTCGATCGTTCGAACCCCATGGGGCCACAGTTCGGTGGCATTTCGGTGGGCATGGGCCTCTCCACCGTGCGCGCGAGGATCCGCCCGACCGCCGCGCAAGCGCGCACGCCGGGGACGTGTGGCGCGCAATCGACGGACGGCGGACGGGGGTAGGTCGCGAGCCCCATTCGACCGTCCGCCCGAATCGGCGGTACGATTGCGCTGCATGCCCCGCCCGCTCGCACTCGTCATGGCAGCGTTCGCGCTCGTCGCGCTTTCCTGCGCGAGCATGAGCGTCACGCCGTCCGATGGGAGCGCAGGCCCAGACGGCGACGCGAACACCACGGGACCGGCTTCGCTCGGCGCCGAGGTCAGTGGCGAGCCCGTCGATCAACTCGACATTCTCGTCGTCATGGACAACTCGGGGTCGATGTTTCCCAATCAGGCGCTCCTCGTCGCGCAGTTGCGGCCGCTCTTCGAGGCGCTGACGAATCCGCCCGACCTCGACGGCAATGGCCGACCCGACGCGCTCCCGCCGCGAAGCATTCATGTCGGCGTGGTGAGCACGGACCTCGGCACGGCCGGCGCGAGCATTCCCGGTTGCGCGAACGCCGAGAGCGGCGACGACGGCCTGCTCAATCCCATCCGGAACGGGCAGGCGACCGCGCGACACGAGCCGTGGATCTCTGCACCCATCGGCTTTCGACCGGACGATTGCACGCGCCCCGATCAGTTCCCGAGCTTCCTCACGTTCTCGTCGGGTGCGAGCGGCCTCGCGACCTTCGTGCACGATGTTCACTGCAACGTGACGCTCATGACGCACGGGTGCGGACTCGAGCAACCCCTCGAAGCCGTCCATCGCGCGATCGTGTGGCGCCGCGCGGACGACAGGCCCGGCAACACCGATCCGAACGCAGGCTTCCTCCGCGAAGATGCTGTTCTTGCGATCGTCGTCATCAGTGACGAAGAGGACGGTTCGGTGCGCGACTGTCGTTATGCGGAACCGGGCGTCGCCTGCAGTGAAGCCACCGACGTGTTCCAGATGGCATCGACACCATGGGGCTCGCCAAGTCTCAACTTGCGGTTCTACCTGTATCCGCCGGGCAGCGCGCAGGATCCGACCTGGCCACTCGACCGCTACGTCGATCCGCGCAATCCGGCCCGCGGGTATCTCTCTGTCAAACCCCGTCACCCCGAACGCATCGTGTGCGCCGCGATCACCGGTGTCCCATTGACCCTGCCGACTCGTCGCGTCGGCAACGAGACGCTCACCGACTGGACTGCGCTCCTCGGCCGTCCCGCGGGCGGCGACGTCGACAATCTTGCGGGACGCGACAACGCATCGGCCTACGACAATCCCACCGAGCGAGAAGGCCCAACGTCGATGCGTCAGGCCAACTTGGATCCCGCGTGCGTCGACCGAGTCGTGCCCGCGTGTCGCCGCGAGGGGAGTTCCTACAATCCGGCGAGTCCGCCGTGCCAGGTCACGGAACAGTACTTCGCGTGGCCGGCGCGACGCATCGTCGAGATTGCGCGGCGCATGGACGAGGCCGCGCTGTGCGCAGGGCGGCCGTGCCGGAATGGCATCGTCGTGTCTGCGTGTCACAGGGACTACGCCGCTGCGGGTATCGCGATTGCGCAACGCATTCAGTCGCGACTCGGCGGGGGGCGCTGTGTGCTGATGGCGCCGCCGACACGGCAGTTCGCCGAGGGCACCGGGATCGCGTGTCGCGTGCGGCAGTCGCTGCCGGCGGGCTCGGCGTGTCGGCCCGAACAAGGCCGCGTGGGCGCCACGGATGACGCGGGACGACCGGTGTCCGATCCTCTCGATGCGAGTCGGGTGGTTTGCGACATGGCGCAATTGCCGGTCCTGGGGACATCGCCCGTGACGTCGAGTCGCGGGTACTTTCCGAGCGGCGAGCGAGCCCCGACGAACGGCGTGGGCTACTTCTTCGACACGTCGCCGGATCCGATCACGCCGGCGTGCCTCGGGCGCGTCGCGTTCACGTCCCTCGCGGCGCTCCAGGTGGGCGTGCGCGCGTACATGGATTGTCCGTGACGGACGGCGAGCGCTCGATGGAAGTCCGCACGATGCCCACGGACGTGATCGGCAGTTCGCACGCCGTCGAGATCGCGGCCGGTGGAGAACACGCGCGCGAACCTACCGGGCATCTTCGCGGTCCCTGCCATTCGGAATGCAGTGCGGCGCCTCGGTGGCATTCGGCGACCAACACAACTCGTCGCACGCGCACGGCGGCCCGTTGCCGCAACAGAACCACTGATCCACGATGCCGCCCGACGCATCGTCTGTGATCGTCTCGACGTGTGAGCCCGGTCCGCAGCCGATCCAATGCACAGCGTCGGGACAAACGCCGGCACCGTCCAGCGGCGGCCAAGCTGCCGGTCTGCAGATTCCGCATGACACGCCGGCGTCGGACATCTCCCGGAACATACTCGCACACCGGCCATACGTCGCGAGGTGGCGTGGCGGATTCATCGAGCACGACGTCGCTCGCAGCCGGCACAATGTCCGATGCCCCGCCGTCGGTCGTCACCACTGTCCCGTTCGCATCGGTCGCGTCTGTTGCGGGCGACATCCACGGGTCGGGCCGTACCGCTCGCGAACACGCCGCGCACGCCGCAGCGACGGCGAACACAACGCGCCGAATGCGGCCTGTTGTGGCGAGGTCGAGGACGAGCACACGTCGGCGCCAATGACGATGAGGTCGTACCGTTGGAAGTCGGCGGTCGTCATCGCGCGCCGAGGGTAGAATGCGCCATTGTCGGCGCTGCAGAATATCTCCGCAAGCGCCGATGGCGGCCTGCCGGCGTCAATCCACTCACGCCTTGTCGCGCGGATCGCGCGCGCTGGCGTTCTTTGTTCAACGATGCCGCACGCGCCCACACGGCACGTGGCTTGCTCCGCTCGGCGTGGAGGTGCCGTGTGACGTGTGCAGAGCCATGGGCCTACGTTGCGGCGCTGTGCAGCGTAGTGTACGCGTGTGTGCAGCCTGCCACACCGCCGGGTCCGGACCCGCGGACGCAATGCCATTGGCAACGCCAGGTCGGTACCGCGTCGCAGTGCACGGTGGAGTTTCGCTGCGACGACGGATCCACTCGCAACATTCGATGCGAGGACAATCGCTGTCAGTGCATCGAGCCGGCGGGCTACGGTGCGGGGTTTGACCCATCGCCATTGTGTTCGCAGACAGCGGCGCAGTGGGAGATGACCCATCGCACTCGTTGTCCGCCGCAGTCGCCGCCGATCCGCCCCGCATGCGCGTCGGCATCCGCGGACGCGGGAAGTCTCGACGTGCCCGCGGTGGCGCCGCTCGGTGGGGCCGTCGATCTACTCGTCGTCGTCGACAACTCGAACTCCATGCGAGAGAACCAGGCGAATCTTGTAGCGCAGCTCGGAGTGCTTATCGGCGCGATGACGAGTCCACCCGACGTCGACGGCGACGGCCGGCCCGACTGGCCCGCGCTGCGTGATCTCCGCGTGGGTGTCGTCTCGACCGATCTCGGGACGCCGGGAGCCACGGTGCCTGGCTGCGCGAACAGCGACGTGGGTGACGATGGACTTTTGAATCCCATTCGCTACGGGCAAGCGCTTGCGCGGCACGAGCCGTGGTTCGGTGCGCCCATGGGGTTCCGCCCCGACGACTGCGTCCGTGCTGACCAGTTTCCAGCGTTTCTGTCGTTCGCATCCTCCACGACCAATGTCGCGACGTTCACGCACGACTTCCACTGTACCGCTGCACTTTACGTGAATGGATGCGGCCAGGAGCAACCGCTCGAGGCGATCTACCGTGCCTTGGTGCCTCGCGTGACGATCGGATCGTCGATCACGACCATTCCGAACGCAGGATTTCTGCGCGACGATGCTGTCCTCGCGATTCTTGTGCTGACGGATGAGGACGACGGATCAGTTCGCGATTGTCGGTATGCCGCGACGGACGCGAGTTGTGCGCGGGATGCATGCGTGGACGCGACGGACGTCTTCGAGGCGGCGTCGACGCAGTGGGCCGCGCCGAACTTGAACATGCGATTCTACATGTACGGTCCGGGAAGTGCGACGGATCCCACGTGGAGCCCCGACCGATACGTCGACGGGCGCCACCCCGAACGCGGCCTTCTGGGACTCAAGCCCGGCCATCCCGAGCGCGTGGTGTTCGGCGCGATCACGGGAGTGCCACTCACGATTCCACAGCGGATGATCGGCGCTCAGAGCGTGACCGCCTGGGATGCACTTCTCGGCGCTCCCGATCCGTCCGATCGCGAGAACTTCTACGGTCGAGACTCGATGACGGCATTCGACGACCCCGCGAATCGCGAAGGACCGATCTCGATGCGACAGGCCAATCAGGACGCCAATTGCCCCGATCGTGTCGTTCCGGCGTGTCGACGCGAGGGCAGCTCGTACGATCCGGCGCGGCCACCGTGCAATCCGACGGAGCAGTACTTCGCGTGGCCGGCGCGGCGAGTCGTCGAGATTGCGCGCAGGTTCGACGAGTCGCCGCTGTGCGGTGGGCACGCGTGTCGCAACGGAATGGTGTCGTCGATCTGTCGACGGGACTTCTCCAGCGCGGCGCGTGCATTCGCGACGCTCGTTCTGCGGCAGATCGCGCTGCCGTAGGATCTGGATGAGCGATTGGAACGTGGCCCGAGCGCATCCACTCAGTCGGGCATCGCCGCAGCGTCCGCAACGTCGAACGCGTCCGGCGTCGGGCCGGCGTCTCCCGGACACTCGAGGCATCGCCAGAATGCCGTGAAACTGTGTGGGCAGCCCTCGGCGGAAAGCCACTCGTACGTCCCACAATGCATGAAGTCGATGCACCACAGATGAGGGTGGGGATCCCAGTGCTCGTTGCAGCAGACCCTCCTGTCGACCGCCCGAACATATCCGCATCCGACGTCGACTGTGCAGCCGCAGGGCCCCCGCGCGACATCGCGGGGCCCGGCATCACAGGGGTCCAGCGTCTGACACATCGGGTCGGTGTAGTGATCACAGCGCCCCACGCAGTCGACCGCGACCGAGCAGTTCCACCGACCGCTCTCGCAGAGACATTGCGGGCTCTCGGTCGTCCACCGGGAAGTCGAGCACTGGTAGCATCCGCTTCTTGCACGACAGTACGTGCCGAACGAAACCGCGCAGGGTTCGCCGTGCGCGACTGTCTCGGGCGTCGGACATCGGTCCAGACGGCCGTGGGTTGCGTCGGCGACATCGATCGACTCGGTGTCGTCGCCCAATGCAGCGTCTCGATCCGCGTCGGTGAAAGCTCGTGGAATCTGCCCATTCGCGCACGCTGCGAGCGGGAGCGCGAGCGCGAGAACGCGTCCGAACGGAATCCAATTGAGCGTTGCGCGCACGGGATGACGATACCACCGGACGTCGCCCGGCGTGGCCTGGAAGGCGCGAGCGGGACCGCGGGTCGAACGGGCATCTTTGCAATGCGAGCTTCACATCACACACGTCACCGCCGTGGCCCCACGCGGTGCGCACGTGCGCAGTCCGAAGCTCGCGCAACTCGTTGCTACGTATCGACCGTTGGCGCACGACTCGATCGAGTCGCCGGCGCACCGGTCGGGCGAATCGCGCGTGCATTCGGTGGCCGTCGGTTGGCAATCGGCACCCGTCGTCGCGGCGACGCAGGTGCCATCGAACGTGCGCGCGCAGTCGATGCGCTGCTCGCGGCCGAAGAGGCAGCGCACCAGGGTGGCGCCCTCGCACCGCGCTCCGTCCGGCGAACACGCGGGGGCGTCGGGGGCGCAGCCGTACGAGCTGCCGCCATCGCGCACCTCTGCGACGCAGACACCATTGTCGACGTAGGTTCGACAGTCGGCCGCTCGGACGTGGGGCGGGTCGCCGTAGCATTCGATCTGGAGTCGTCCCGCGCACCGAACGCCCGTTCCGCTGGTCGCCGGATCGCAACTGGGACTGGCGGTCACGCAGAGACCTCGCGATGCATCGCAACGCAGTCCGTATTGCGCGCAGTCCATCGCGAGGATCGGCCAACGGTCGGGCGTCAGAATGCTCGCGGCGTAGCACGGCACCAGAACCGCTCCGTCGCACGTGACGCCGTCGTGAGTCGCACAGTAGGTCGGGTCGTGGCCGAGCGTTGCGCAGCGGAGCGCCGACGCGCAGTCGGTCGAGTCGTGCGCGCAGCGTGCGAATCGACGAATCACGTCGGGTGGCAGGACGAGCATCGCCGGGAACCCCGTCGCGATCGCCCGCTGCAACTCGTAGGTACACGCCGTCGCGCTTCCGATTGGCGCGTTCTGCAGGCAGGACCGCTGCATGACGCACGCACGACGGATGTCGTCGAGCGACACCGTGCGTGGCGCGCACCTGCCCACGGGCGTGCACAACTCGTCTGTCGCACACCGCGGGTTGCACTCGGCCACGCAGACACCGGAGATGCAGGTTGCGCCCATGGCACACGCGGGCGAGCAAGCCGACACGTCCATCGAGGCATCGAATCCAGCGTCGCCGCCGCCCAGATCGCGAGTGCAATTCGTGGTACACACGGCAGCGATGAACAGCGTCGTCCACGATACGCAACAAGACATGGCTGCATCGTAGCAGCTGCGCGGTTCGACGGCGCGCACGCCCGCGAACTGACCGCTTCGCGTTCGCCGGGCCGAGCGGGTCCGACTTCCCGCAACGAGGTACGACTTGGCCCGCCGCGAAACAACGAACGACGGCGGTGAACGTTTCGCGATGGGACTCGTTCTCGCGGCCGTCGTGTCGAGCGCGGACCAGTGGCGGAGCTGCGCTGCGCGTGACGCACAACACGGTCGATGGGCTGAGCGTCGGTGGCGATCTCGGCGTCGGGGTCGAGCACCGACTCCCGCGCGAGGATCGTGCCGAGCCCAACGTTGGGGTCGCGCTGCGAGTGCACGTACGCTGGGCGGCACCCGGCGGCCGCGTGGCGGTCGCGTGGCGGTCGCGGGCGGACTCGGGGGGTTCGTCGCGGAGCGAGCGAACACGTTCAGCGGAACCGTTCAACTCGACGTGGGCGTGCACTTCACGCTGCTTCGCACCGAGTGGGTGACGCTGTACGCTGGGGCCGCGCTCGCCGGTGGCGGCCAGCCGTCTGTGACGTTGTACGGCGCGATTCTCGGCGGCGTCGAGTTTCACTGGGGGCCGCGCATCGACGTCGGAACGGAACTCCTGCTCGTCGGCACGGCGATGACCACGGGATTCGTGGAACCCGCATGGGCGGTTGTCCCGATACCGTTTCTTCGTGTTCACTTCGGTGCAATCGACGAGGTGTCGGCGACGGGTGCGCGACGGCGATGAGTCGTCGGCGGCATCCGACCGCGCCCGCGTGCTACGATCCCCCATTCATGCGCAAGGCTTGGCTACTCCCGATCGCCGTCCTCGGACTGTGTATGCAGTGCGGCCCGCTGTCGCCGGCGGACACTGGCCCCGCCGATGGGCCGGGCTTGGACTCCGCCGCCGACGTCGTCATGCAGGATGTCTCGCCGCTGGATCTCGGGATGCCGGATGGCGCCATGGACGTTCGAGTCGATCGCGCGGACGTGGGCACTGATGTCGTCGTCGACGCCGGACCGCGGACCGTCCGCGCCGTGAACGATTGTGATCCCGCGATGGCCATGGATCTCCGGTCGACGCCCAACGTGATCATCACGTCCGGACCCGACTATGCGTTCCATCCAAATTGTGTGCGAGTGAGTGTTGGGCAAACGGTCACGTTCCGAATCGACTCGACGGTCACGTGGATGACGCACCCACTCCGCGCCGGCGAGATCGTCGATCTGAACGAAGTTGCGGATCCGGCGAGTCCGATCCCAACACAAGAGACTGGCATGCTCGACGTGCCCGTGACGTTCACGACCATGGGAACGTACGGCTTCTACTGCACGCACCACTACATCAGTGGGCACATGGGTGCCGCCCACGTCGTGCCGTAGCGGTCGGCGAGTGCGGAGGACAGAGAGTGAGAGTGCCGTGGATCGTATGGGCGATGGGGACACGAGGACGACTCGCGTGCGGCGCGATCATCGGGCGGGGTTCGGGCGGGCTGGGCCGCGGCGGACGGATACTCGGCCGGCATCGCGATGGTCGGTCGGCGCTGCGGCTCATCGCCTGGCAGTCCTGGGAAGCGCCGGCGTCCCCAAAAGTTAAAAAGTTAGAAAGTTAAGTCCCGGATGCCGGGCCCCGCGTTAGCTTCTCGAGACCTCTAGGGAGCACTCCATGACCACCGACTCGATCTGGAAACCCACCACCGCGATGGTACTGGTGACCGCGCTTGTCTGGATCAAGCTGTACGCTGACCGACTGGGCGAAATGCGCGAGAAGCGCATCAGCCCGCAGGCGGTCGCGACGGCGCGCGCCGCCGGTGGCAAGCTCGAGAAGACCCTGGCTGCGGACAATTTCCGGAATCTGTTCGAGGTGCCGGTGCTCTTCTACGCGCTCTGCATCGCGATCGCGGTCACCGGCGGTTCGACGCCGCGTTTCGTCACGGCGGCCTGGGCCTATGTCGGCCTGCGCGCGCTGCACAGCCTGATCCACGTGACCTACAATCGCGTGACACACCGGTTCCTCGTCCACGCGTCGAGCACGGTGCTGCTGTTCGTCATGTGGGCCGTATTCGCGCTGAGAATCACGCGATGAGCGACTTCGAGGGCCGCTGTCTCTGTGGCGCAGTGAAGTTTGCGATCGCGCCGCCGACGCTTTTCTTCGCGCACTGCCACTGCGAATTCTGCCGCGAGGCGCATGGCGCCGCGTTCGTCAGCTGGGTCGGAGCCGCTGAAGAGCGCTTTCGGTTCCTGGCGGGCTCGCGCGAACCGCGCTGGTATCCATCGTCGCAGCAGAGCCGCCGTGGATTCTGCGATGTCTGCGGCACGACCCTCTTCTTCGCCTCGACGCTTTGCCCGGGCGAGATCCACGTCACTCGCGCGTCGATCCAGGGGCCGGTCGACCGCGGACCGCAATGTCACGTGTTCATCGATCAGCGTGCCGAGTGGATCCAGCTCGGCGACGAGCTTCCGCGCTACACGAGCGAAGAACCGGGACTTCAGAAGTACAAGTCGGTCCGCAAGCAGGACACCTAACGTTTCTCTCGCTCGGCGTTGCCGGCGATCGCCCCTCGCGACCGCGGCGTGTCGGCCGTTCTCGGGTTCGATGGGGCCGGTCAACCATTTCCCTGCCCGAAGGCGTCGTCGCCCCAGCATCAAGTGCTGTTCACTCAACCCGCTTCGAGCGGCGGCGACGCGCGAGACGCGAGCGTCCAGCCGATCCACCCGACCGGCGCAACGCCGCACGCCAGCACGAACACGCCGGCGATCCGCCGTGCGAGATCTCCGGGCAACAGCCTGCGTGCGACGACACTCACGGCCGCGAGTACGAAGAACCCGAGTGCGCGGCGGGGCAGGAGTCCCACCTGGGCTCCCGCCAACGCAAACGCCACGAGACCGAGTACGAATGCGCCGACGCTGGGCAACAGCAGCGCTAGATCCGGCCCCTGCAGCCTCTGCATCACGAGAAGGGCAACACCATGGTCGACATCGGAGCGGGCAAGTTCGTACGCGGCGAGGTGGAAGATGGCATCGGCCGAGTTGCCGGTCATGCCCACGGCCAGCAGCGACGTGCCAACCCACCAGGCCACCGGTGCGCGTGTGCGGCTCGGCGCTGGAAGCAGCACAAGTGCTGCGGCCCAAGCAGCGGCGGACAACAACTGCACAACGCACGAAACGAGTACGCTCCCGCGGGACTTGGCGACGGCGTCCAGGATGAATGTGGGGTCACGGGTGCCGGGCAACGGCATCAGTGCCCATGACGCACAAAACGTCGCGCACGCCAGCACTAGCCCAACTTCGTCACTTCAAGCATGGCAGACGTGTCCTTTCGCGCACTTAGCTCCAAGTTTCGGCACTACATTTTCACTCCCTGGAGTCGGATCCTGAGGCGCTCGGGGAGCTGAAGT
>Ga0080064_1000411_pt1 | contig 115600 bp, 116 predicted proteins | sample Subgrocontami54m_FD_69260 | JGI IMG/M metagenome (GOLD analysis project Ga0080064, IMG submission 69260) | Subsurface groundwater microbial communities from S. Glens Falls, New York, USA - GMW46 contaminated, 5.4 m (SPADES assembly) (version 2) ...
TGCGCGCCAGGGCCTATTTCAACCATTCCCCGGAGGTCATTGATTTTAAATAAACTGGATTCCCGATTAAATATCTGGTGGCCGCCCCATTTCCTAGGCTATCGGGAATGACGGATTCAGAGTTTTTCAACACCCTTCTAAAGCGTTGACCCGCCACTCTCTGCGTTGAGCTAGTTTTGATGGTCTCGTAAAAAGCTATTTTGTCACCCTGAACGAAGTGAAGGGTCTCTCACTCAATAAGAATACAAGATTCTTCGCTTTGCTCAGAATGACAGATTTGGCGGTTCGACTTTTTACGATTGCATCAGTTTTAAGCGACCTTGCCGACAAAAACTGTCACAGATGTATCTGTAAATTGGCGTTCCGGCAGGGCCTTTGCCCCATCCTTGCGAGGGCCTGAAAGTGCAAGACATTGAAAATCCAAATGTTTTAGTTTTACATCATCCTTTTTTGGGATGGCACACAGTCTGCATTCTACTCCTGTGAAACGTTGCAGGAAAGTCGTTCAATAAAAATAAGAGGAGGATAAAATGCTTCATAAAATGAAAAACCAAAAAGGGTTTACCTTGATCGAGTTGATGATCGTGGTGGCCATCATCGGTATTCTGGCCGCGATCGCGATCCCGAACTTTATGCGCTATCAGGCCAGGGCCCGGCAGTCGGAAGCCCGTATCAATCTGGGGGGGATTGGGACCAACGCCGAGGCATGGCAGGCAGAGGCGTCCACCTACGTCGCGACGGCCGCCCAATTGGCCTGGGCGCCCATAGGGACGCTACGATATGGCTACAGCTATCATGCGCTCCTGATCGCTGAGCCGGTGGCTTTGTTGGCGGGAGGCTGTGCCAACACCAAGACTGCCGTTGCCCTGCCAGTGGCAACCGCCACTACTTTTACCGCGACTGCAACGGGAGAGGTTGATACCGATGCAACGTGTGACATATGGACCTATACTCAACTCCGGGTGCTGGCTAATCCGACAAACGATGTTTCGACCTAAATTTCCCTAAAGTAAGGTTGCAGGAGATCAAGGGGCGCTGCAAAGCGCCCCTTGATTTTCACCCATTGGTAATCTATCGGGTCTGTCCTGCTGTGGTATTAAAATAACACATTGAAAATAAAATGGCATACCATCTGCCTATGACCTTTAACGTATTGCAGATCTAAAAATCAATTAAGCGAAGAGGGCAAAATGCCTCATAAAATAAAAAACCAAAAAGGGTTTACTTTGATCGAGTTGATGATCGTGGTGGCCATTATCGGTATTCTGGCGGCAATCGCGATCCCGAACTTTATGCGGTATCAGGCCAGGGCCCGGCAGTCGGAAGCCCGGATGAGCCTGGGAGCAATCGGAACCAATGCGGCGGCATGGCGGGCGGAAAGCGGCACCTATGTCGGCACATGGCTTGAGATCGGGTGGGCGCCCCAGGGAAATACAAGATATGCTTATTATTATTCTGCATCAGATGATGTGCCGGCAATAACATCGAATGGTGTTTTGGCAGGTAGCCCAAGTGTGGCCGCTGCTCCCTGTGTTCCCGCAGATCCGACTGCGGCGGTTGCAGGTGCGAACAACTACTTGGCGGGAGCCACCGGCCAGGCCGATTTGGATATAACCTGTGATGCTTGGACCTTTGATGGGGGCAGGACGCTTACGAACACGGTGAATGATGTAAGCACCTAAAATGGGCCGGTTTAGAACCGCTTGAAGCTTTTATGAACTTGTCGAACCACGAACGGAATCTGTTGAAATGCATTACCCTTCGACAAGCCTGTCCTGAGCGAAGTCGAAGGGCTCAGGGTGAACGGGGTATTTAAAGAAGTGTTAGCGACATCACACAAGAGAATAAAATTTGATATAATTTCTTCATTCAGGTTATTGTCTTGAGATTGATTCTGCCGGAACGTAAGATGAGTTCGTTTTACATGGTGTCCCCTTCAATTCAATTCATAAAGCCATTTCTAAAGCTTTCGGGAATCCTCCTGTTGGGTCTTTCCATCTATCTGGCCCAACTCCAGATCGACCGTTCCAAAAATATCAACCAAGAAATGAAAGGGTTCCTCCATCTTCCCAAAGGAGAGTATCTGAAGGTGGCCGCCCTCGGATATGATCAGTTGCTGGCCGATCTCCTTTGGCTTCGCGTGATTCAGATGATCGGCGAACACACCGTTACTGAAACGGCATATGAGTGGGTCTACCATGCCCTCGATGTCATGACCACGCTCGATCCAAAATTTGTCGATGCTTATCAGATGGGGGGGGTCACCCTCTCCACCCTTGCCAATCAGCCGGAGAAGGCCAATGCATTGCTCCTGAAAGGGGCAAAAGAAAATCCGGACGTCTGGCAGCTTCCTTTTTATATCGGCTTTAATGATTTTTTTTATTTAAATGATTACAAGTCCGCGGCGAAAAATATGGCGCGGGCCGCCCAACTTCCGGGCCGTCCTGATTTTGTCCCCGGATTGGCGACCCGGCTTTTTGTCCAAGCGGGAGAACCGCAGACTGCTTTGGAATTTTTGGCACGGATGGCGGGAGAAGCGAAAGATGAAAAAGTAAGAGAGGCATTACGGCGTAGGATGGAAGAAATCCTGGCAGGAGAAGTAAAAGGAATCTTTCCAAAACCCAAGCGTGAATAGTTTATAACTGGAGCGCCGTAATCTTTCGCGCCAGGGCCTACTTTAAACGGTGTAAAATATGGTCGCCATTGAAATAAAAAATCTAACCAAGGTTTATTCCTTGGGGCTTTTTAAAGAGCCTGTGAAGGCGTTAGACAATATTTCGTTGACCGTGTCAGAAGGAGAGATTTTTGGTTTTCTTGGCCCCAACGGAGCAGGAAAGACAACCACGCTGAAAATCATGACCGGTCTTAATCAACCCACCTCAGGATCAATCTTGCTTTTTGGGCAGGACTGTAAGAAACCCACTGTTCGAGAAATCATGGGATACCTTCCTGAGCAGCCTTATTTTTATGACTACCTCACCGCCCGCGAATTTCTCGCCTTTTATGCCAGACTGTTTGGATATAAAGGGGGTGTTATCGAATCAAAAACCGAGGTTCTCTTAAAGATGGTCGGCCTGGAAGGGGCGCGTGATCTGGCGCTCAGAAAATTTTCCAAGGGAATGCTTCAGCGAATTGGCATTGCTCAGGCCCTCATCAACGATCCGAAACTGGTTGTTTTTGACGAACCGATGTCGGGCCTTGATCCGATTGGGCGTCGGGAAGTACGCGACCTTATCTTAAGAATGAGACAGGAAGGAAAAACGGTCTTTTTCAGTTCGCATATTATTTCGGATGTTGAAATGATATGCGATCGTGTCGCGATCTTAGATAAGGGGAGAATAAGGGCGGAAGGAAAGATCGATGATTTATTACAAAAGAAAAGCATCACCCGCGAGATTGAATTTTCCGTATCAAACCCATGCATCATCCCAGTGCTCGGGTCATTCGGGACGATCATTACCAAGACGCCGGAGAGATTATTAATCTCCGTTTCAGAAGACCATGTAGAGCAGGTTTTGGAAATCGCCAGGCAACAGGGAGCGAAACTTCTTTCTCTCGTTGCCCATAAACAGTCATTAGAGGAGCTGTTTACCGAAAAAGTTTCCGGGAGCGACAAGCAATGAAGATCATCGTCATTGGATTAAATGTTTTTCGGGAAGCCATCCGGGATAAGATTCTCTACAACCTCCTTATCTTTTCTTTAATAATGATCTCCTGCGCCGGTCTGTTGAGCACGTTAACCGTCGGAGAGCGAAATAAGATCATCATTGATATTGGGCTTGCCAGTATCAATTTGTTCGGCGTACTGATTGCGATCTTCCTTGGAATCAGCCTGGTGAACAAGGAAATCGACAAACGGACGATCTATACGATTCTCTCTAAGCCGATTCGAAGGTCTGATTTCCTTCTTGGAAAATATCTTGGGTTGTCCATTACGTTATTTGTCAATGCGATCGTAATGGTGTCGGTGCTTGTTACCATCTTATGGTATCTAGGAGAAGCATTCAGTCGGAGAATTTTTCTGCCGATTGGTATGATCTACTTGGAATTACTGGTCATTGTGGCAGTCAGCCTCTTCTTTTCGACGTTTACGACGGCGACGCTGAGCGCAATCTTCACCATAGCCGTTTACGTGATCGGCCACCTTACCGGTGACCTGTTGGGACTGGCCAGGAAGGCTTCAGCCGGTCAGGAGATCCTTCTTCAGGTTTTGTATTATCTCCTTCCAAATCTTGAGAATTTTAACTATAAACCGTATGCGCCCTATTCGATAGACGTTCCTTACTCCGTTATTTCTTTTAGCATTTTTTATGGTGTGGCCTACATTGGACTTCTTATGGTTTTTTCGGTTTTAATTTTCCAGTCTCGTGAGTTCAAATAGCCTCCGATCAATATCATTTTAAAATAAGCCCTTAAGCGAAAGATTATGGCGTTCCATTTCTATATAATTGAAGTCTGCAGCGTCCTACCTGTTTGCTCAAAACAGCTCGGTGTTAAAAGCCAACATTCAACCGCCCCGTGTAGAGGGGAATTTCCGAAAAGTCGGCCTCAAGCACCAGATTAATTAATAAAAGCGAGATCTTGACCCCGATAAACGGTTTTGCTAAACTCAAATTTTCCTGCTCTAAACTAATTAGGCTTGACTTTTCCTTACTCCGTATCCAAAGTTGACCGTAGCCCGCATAGGGAGTGACGAAAGCGATGCCTTTACTAATAGATAAATCAGCTCCGAAAGTTTCTAAATCCAAGTCATTGACGCCCAAGAGCCTTGTATAAGATCCGCGAACGGCAAGGGCGGGAAAGGCTGTATTCCCAGCCAGATAGGCCCATTTGATCTCGCCACCGACCATCGAAATATTTGATTGAGGAACCTTCGCATAAACGGCCCCGATATCAAAACCGAAAGGAAGCCCTTTCTGAACATGTAATTTTGGAATGATCAGCAACCCAGGGGGATCACTGGTAATTTTTGTCCAATAAGAACGATCTTCACGAATATCTGCGACGGTGGCTTCGACCCCGATGTCAAACCCCACAATCCCGAGTGGTTCTGCAGGTGAGGCCGGGACGTAGCTGATGGCAAGACCGGCCTCAGCGCTGAAATCCTTAAATTCTTTTTGTGTAATAGTGCTAGTCAACTCGACGTCGGCATTGATCCCCCAAGCGGGGTTCCTGTGCGCTAAAAGAGAGAAAACAACAAGAATCCAGAAAGGATACTTTCTAAGCTGAATGAACATTGACTGCCTCCTTAATGTCTCGCCCGGTTTCTAATGTGAAAGCTGGAATTTTGTCTTTTTTGTACTTGACAAACTGAAAAGTAGAAACTATAATATGTCGTTTATCTGGCTATTTCTGGTCCTTTCCCCCTTCATCAAGGGTACTTTTCTATTAATTTCCAAGGAAATATGGGAGCTTATAACATAGTTTTTTTTTGTTGTAAAGATGATTTAGACCGGTGGCTGGCGTAGCTCAGTTGGTAGAGCAGCTGATTTGTAATCAGCAGGTCGGGGGTTCAATTCCCTTCGCCAGCTCCATTTACGACGCGCGCGCTCACGGTTTGGGAGGATGAATCCGGCTGGGGAGGTTCCCGAGTGGACAAAGGGAACAGACTGTAAATCTGTCGCTTTCGGGCTTCGGAGGTTCGAATCCTCCCCTCCCCACCAATATGGTGTTTCTTGTTTGGCCTGATCGTTTAAAGTGCAAGCCGAATGAAATGCGGGAATAGCTCAGTGGTAGAGCGCTAGCCTTCCAAGCTAGGGGTCGCGGGTTCAAATCCCGTTTCCCGCTCCAATTTAGAGCAGGGTTGTCAAAAAGTTGGCCCTTGTAGCTCAGTTGGTAGAGCACATCCTTGGTAAGGATGAGGTCACCGGTTCAATCCCGGTCGAGGGCTCCAGTTAAAGTAGGCCCTGGCGCGAAAGATTACGACCCCCAGGGAGTGGTTGGAGGTGGAAACGGAAACCACGGCGCTCCAGTCATACTTCGTATCAGCCGAAAGGTTTAATGAGCAGTATTTCCATCAATTAAAAATAACAACAGTAATTTTTTGGAGGGGTAGATGGCGAAGGTGAAATTTGAGCGGACGAAGCCGCATGTGAACATTGGGACGATCGGGCATGTGGATCATGGGAAGACGACATTGACCTCAGCGATCACGAAAGTGTTGGCCCAGAAGAAATTTGCGGAGTACTTGGCGTATGATCAGATTGACAAAGCGCCGGAGGAGAAAGAGCGTGGGATCACCATTGCCATCGCGCACGTAGAGTATCAGACGGAGAAGCGGCATTATGCGCACGTGGACTGTCCTGGGCACGCGGACTACGTCAAGAACATGATCACGGGAGCGGCCCAGATGGACGGAGCGATCTTGGTTGTTTCGGCTGCGGATGGACCGATGCCGCAGACCCGGGAGCACATTTTGTTGGCCCGGCAGGTGGGAGTGCCGTACATCGTCGTCTACATGAACAAAGCGGACATGGTCGATGACAAAGAGCTCTTGGACTTGGTGGAGTTGGAAGTCAGAGAGCTGCTGTCGAAGTATGAATTTCCCGGAGACGACATACCCATCGTTGTTGGGTCGGCCTTGAAAGCCTTAGAAGGGGACAAAGGGGAATTAGGAGAGCCGTCGATCTTAAAGTTGATGGACGCCATCGACAGCTACATTCCGACGCCTGTGCGAGAGATCGACAAGCCGTTCATCATGCCGATCGAAGACGTCTTTTCCATTTCCGGGAGAGGCACTGTGGTCACGGGGAGAATAGAGAAAGGGGTTGTGAAAGTAGGTGATGAAATTGAGATTGTCGGGATCAGGGCGACGCAGCGGACCATTGTCACCGGAGTAGAGATGTTCCGGAAGATCCTAGACCAGGGGCAAGCCGGAGACAACGTTGGGGTGCTCTTGCGAGGGACGAAGAAAGAAGACGTCGAGCGAGGGATGGTATTGGCGAAGCCTGGCAGCATCACCCCGCACACCATCTTTACAGCGGAAGCGTACATTTTAACGAAAGAAGAAGGGGGTCGGCACACCCCATTTTTCAAGGGATACCGGCCGCAGTTCTACTTGAGGACGACCGACGTGACGGGCGTGACGAAGTTAGCCGAAGGGGTGGAGATGGTGATGCCCGGGGACAACGTGACGATGGAAGTGGAATTAATTATGCCGATCGCCATGCAGGAAGGGCTGCGCTTTGCCATCCGAGAAGGCGGCCGAACCGTCGGCGCCGGCGTCATCACCAAAGTCATACAATAAACCGTGAGCCGTAGGGGCACAGCATGCTGTGCCCCTACTTCCAGGCTCCATTAAATAGAAGAGGACCAGGGCAATGCGTGAAGTAGTGACGATGGCCTGCACTGACTGCAAGGAAAGAAATTACGCAACGGAAAAAAACAAAAGAAACACTCCAGATCGGATTGAACTAAAAAAATACTGCAGTTCCTGTCGGAAACATACGCCCCACAAGGAAGTGAAATGAAGTAGAGGAGAAAGTCGCCGGCGAACATCTGGCTATGCCAGTGCGAGCATGGGGGCATTAGATTTCCCAGCGAACAGACTTTATATACCCAAAAAGCGAGCGACTGGCTTCGCCAGCGTGAGCGCTAGGGGCGTGGGGGCATAGGAAGCGCGCAGCAACGCGAGCACTGGACTGGCCTCCACATATTATAGGCCAGTAGCTCCAATTGGTTAGAGCGGCGGTCTCCAAAACCGCATGTTGTGGGTTCGAATCCCTCCTGGCCTGCCAAGCTAATTCAAAACCCTCTGTCAAACAGGGGTGCCGGTGACTGGCCCAGGGTATATGGCATTAGGTAAAGAAGCGCCCGATCGTAGAGATCTGAGCGCCGTAACTTTTCGCGCTAGAACTTATTTTAACGGAGACGGTAAAAAATGAAACGCTTAATCCAATCTCTGACCGATTTTTTTAAAGATGTAAAAGCCGAGCTTGCGAAAGTGACCTTTCCAAGCAAGAACGAAACGATAGGGTCGACAACCGTCGTCATTGTTTTTACGCTGATTGTTTCTATATTTCTGGCTGTGGTGGATATCATCCTCGTTCGCTTACTGCGTTTGGTGGTTTGAGCCTTAATAAGCTTTAGTAAGAAGGAGTGGTTCATGGAAAAAAACTGGTATGTCATTCATACCTACTCCGGTTTTGAAGGCCGGGTAAAAGCCAGCCTTGAAGAGCGGATAAAGACGCTCGGTCTGGAGGAAAAAATAGGCAAAGTGCTCATTCCAACCGAGGAAGTCGTCGAAATTAAAGATGGTAAGAAGCGGGTCTCAACCAAGAAGTTTTTCCCTGGTTATGTCCTGGTTGAGATGAGTATGGATGAAGAAGTTCAACAGCTTGTCAAGAGCACCCCGAAGGTCACCGGGTTTTTAGGCGGCGGCGCGACGCCCTCTCCGCTCTCCCAGCAAGAGGTCGATGTTCTTTTAAAGCAAATGGATGAAGGGGTGGCGCCGACTCGGAAGAAGACCGAATTTGATAAGGGAGACCCGGTCCGGATTATCGATGGGCCTTTCCTGGGGTTCAATGGTGTTGTCGATGAAATCAACGTCGATCAAAGCAAGGTCAAGGTGTTGGTTAGTATTTTTGGGCGATCCACGCCGGTTGAGCTGAGTTTTCTGCAGGTAGAAAAAGTTTAACGGTAACAATGGGGATGCCTGCCGCCGTCAGCGGCAGTGTTTCATTTTCAAATTGAGAGAGGTAGACCAAAATGGCAAAAGAAATTACAGCAATGGTAAAGCTGCAAATCCCGGCGGGGAAAGCCAACCCGGCTCCTCCTGTCGGTCCGGCTCTGGGCCAGCATGGCGTGAATATTATGGAATTTTGCAAGGGCTTCAACGCAAGGACGCAAGGTCAGGAAGGAACCATCATTCCCGCTTTGATTACGATCTATTCCGATCGCACATTTACATTCGTGTTGAAAAGTCCGCCGGCATCGGATCTTTTAAAGAAAGCAGCCGGTGTGATTAAAGGATCTGCGACACCACATAAAGAAAAAGTCGGCAAAGTGAGCCGGGCGCAGGTGGAGGAGATTGCCAAGACGAAGATGCAGGACTTAAATGCCATCGATCTTGCCGGGGCGCGTAAGATTGTCGAAGGCACAGCGCGAAGCATGGGGATCCAGGTGGAGTAAGAACAATCGGGCCTGCCATCACGACCGTACCTTCAGCCGAGGGGGTGGCCCACGTTTTAAAATAAGTTCTAGCGCGACCGAGTAGGTCCCCGTCAGAAGCAGCATGACGGTGAAAAATTACGACCTCCGGGAAGTGGTTGGAGGTAGGAACGTAAACCACGGCGCTCCGATAATTCGATTTTTACCATAAGGGGAGAAAATGGGGAAAAAATATAATGCAGCGGCGACGAAAGTAGAAGACCGCTTCTACTCGCTGGAGGAAGCATTAGGTCTCGTAAAACAGGCTCACTACACCAAGTTTGACGAGAGCGTTGACCTGGCGGTTCGATTGGGAGTCGATCCAAAGCATTCCGACCAGATGGTCCGCGGTTCTGTCGTCCTGCCGCATGGGACCGGGAAAAAAGTCCGCATTCTGGTTTTTGCAAAGGGCGAGAAGGAAAAAGAAGCCACCGAGGCAGGGGCCGATTACGTGGGGCTTGATGAGTTGATTGAAAAAATTAATAAAGGGTGGACCGACTTCGATACCGTAGTTGCCACGCCTGACTTAATGGGGACGGTCGGAAAATTGGGAAAAATATTGGGTCCACGCGGGTTAATGCCCAATCCGAAAACAGGAACGGTGACGTTCGATGTGGCCCGGGCGATCAGAGAGATCCGACAGGGAAAAGTAGAGTATCGTGTCGAAAAGGCCGGGATCGTTCATGTAACGGTCGGTCGTATTTCATTCACTGCGGCGCAGCTGCTGGAAAATGCAAATGTCGTAATGGAATCGATTGTCAAAGGAAAACCGGCTTCGTCCAAGGGGACGTATATCAAGAGCATTGTCGTTTCTTCGACCATGGGTCCCGGCGTTCCGATCGACGGGGCGAGTGTCCAGCAAGGAGCAGCCGCTTGACGATTCGAATAAGAACTAAGGAAAGATGGCCATCCGGCGTTTGACTTTAAACGGCAGGCCTACCGGCGCGCCGAAGGCGTCTACATAATAAAAAAGGACGGGCAATGAAAAGAGAAGAAAAAGAAGGGATGGTTTTGGAATTACGCGATAAGTTTTCCCGGGCGAAGGTGGCTGTCCTGGCGGAGTTTTCAGGCATGGGGGTCGAGGAAATCCGGGAGGTGAAGAACCAGCTTCGCGGCGCCAAGGGCGAATTTAAAGTGGTCAAGAACACCATGGCGATTCGGGCGGCAGCGGGTACGACCCTCGAAGGAATCAGCCGCCATTTTAAGGGTCCTATCGCGGTGGCGCTCGGTTATGAAGACCCGATCGCGCCGGCCAAGGCGCTAAAAACGATTGCCGATAAACAAAAGAAATTAAAGATCAAAATAGGTGTGTTTGAAAACCAAATCATTGATCTGGCCGGACTCAAACAGATCGCGCAGCTTCCGGCGAGGCCTGTTTTATTAGGCCAGTTGATTGGCCGGTTAAAGTCTCCCCTTTACGGCCTCGCGGGGAGCCTGAATGGCGTGCTCAGCAAGTTTGCCCGCTCACTTCATGCAGTGCATGAAAAACGGCAGACGCCGCAATCATAAGATTAAAATAGGCCCTAGCGCGAAAGATTACGGCGCTCCGCTTTGCATCAAAAAACAGAATAACTAAACCGATGACATTCATTAAACATTAATATAAAAAGGAGATTGTTTAAAATGGCAAAAACAGAAGCGATGGAAGAGATGGAATTATCGAATGAGCAGATCTTGAAAGCGGTAGAGAAAATGCCGGTCCTTCAACTGGCCGATTTGATCAAGATGGTCGAAGAGCGCTTTGGCGTCTCCGCAGCGGCCCCGGTTGCCGTGGCAGCGGCTCCTGCCGGCGGTGGCGGACAGGCGGCGGCGGTGGAAGAGCAAACGGCGTTTGACGTTATCTTAGCCAGTGCCGGAGAGAAGAAAATACAGGTGATCAAGGTCGTTCGCGAGCTGACCAGCCTTGGCCTGAAAGAAGCGAAAGATCTGGTCGAAGCGGCGCCCAAGGCGGTGAAGAGCGGCGTGGCCAAAGAAGAGGCGGAATCGATGAAGAAGAAACTGGAAGAGTCGGGCGCCAAAGTCGAGATTAAATAGAAATAATATTGCATTGACTGGCTTCAGCTTTTTTATAGGGTGAAGCATTCACAAGTCGGTTTGAGTCTGAATCAATAGGGGGAGTGCTCCCAAGCGAACGCAAGCGGAGTGGTTGCGCGATTCGTGTCAGATAATAAAAACCAGCGGGGCCACCGGTCCCTCTAAAATTGATTTGGATGAACAAACTTGGAGGTTTTATGACAAATAACTCCGGTAACGGTAGCGGAACCAGAGAACGGAAAGATTTTTCTAAGATCAACATCCAGATCGGCATTCCGAATCTGATCGAGATTCAGAAGCAATCTTACGAGCGTTTCCAGCAAAGAGATGTCGCCTCGGACCACCGCGTCGACATCGGGCTGCAATCGGCCTTTACCAGCGTTTTCCCTATCTCTGATTATAATGATACGGCGATGATCGAATTTATCGATTATTCGATCGGCAGCCCGAAATATGACGTCCAGGAATGCCTGGAGCGCGGGATGACCTATGCCGCTCCGCTGAAAATCCGGGTCCGCCTGGTGGTCTGGGACAAGGAAGCAAAGGGGGACGCGAAGAAGATCCGAGACGTCCGGGAGCAGGAGGTTTATATCGGCGAGCTTCCACTGATGACCGAAAACGGAACATTTTTGGTCAACGGAACGGAAAGGGTGGTCGTTAGCCAGCTGCAGCGCTCTCCCGGAGCGGCTTTTACGCATGACAAAGGGAAAACCCACGCAAGCGGCAAGGTCCTTTATTCGGCCCGGATTATCCCGTATCGGGGTTCCTGGCTCGACTTTGAATTTGACGCCAAGGATATTCTTTACGTCAGGATCGATCGCAGAAGAAAACTCCCCACCACCGTTCTGCTGAAAGCCTTTACCCAGGAAGAAGGAAACGGAAAAGAGAAAAAGTACTCTCTCGAAGGGCGGGAGGGAAAGGTAGCGGGGGACAGCATTGAAGAGGCGATCCTAAAACTCTTCTACCCGATCGAAGAGGTGAAGATTTCCGATGGATCGTTCTGGCGAAAATTAGATGTAGAAATGCACTCCGGCATCAAGGCTCCTTCCGATTTCATGGATAAAAAGGAAAAAGAGCTCCTGATCAAAGAAGGCGGAAAAATGACCAAGGGGATCATCCGAAGGATGAAAACCGAGGGGATCAAAGAGATTCCTTATCCCAAAGAGGAGCTCATCGGCAGGGCCGTCTTGAACGACGTCATCAACCCGGAAACGGGCGAAGTGCTGCTGGAAAGGAACCAGGAACTGACCGACGAGGTCATCACCAAAATCGTCGAGTCGGGAATCAAGGAAATAAAAGTTCTTTATATCGATAACATCCAGGTCCTCCCGGTGATCCGCGACACCCTTGCCATGGAAAAGGTGGCTTCTTCGGGAGAGGCGATGGTGGAGATTTATCGCCGCCTTCGGCCGGGTGAAACGCCGACCGTCGATTCGGCAAGACAGCTTTTTGAAAACCTGTTTTTTAACTCGAAGCGATATGACCTCTCTCCGGTCGGCCGATTGAAGCTGAACAAAAAGCTCGGTCTTAATCTGCCGTTGGATAAGCGAACGTTGACGGCGCAGGATATTGTGGAAGTGATCCGCTATCTGATCAATTTGAAGACCGGCAAAGGGGAGATCGAGGATATCGATCATCTCGGCAACCGTCGCGTCCGCTCAGTGGGTGAGCTTTTGGAAAACCAGTTCCGGATTGGATTGGTCCGGATGGAGCGGACGATCAAAGAGCGGATGAATCTGCTCGACCTTGAGACGGTGCTTCCTCACGATCTGATTAATGCCAAGCCGGTGATCGCGGTGATCAAAGAGTTCTTCGGAAGCAGCCAGCTCTCGCAGTTTATGGACCAGACCAATCCCCTGGCTGAAATCACGCACAAGCGGCGTCTCTCCGCGTTGGGTCCGGGCGGTTTGACCCGGGAGCGGGCCGGGTTCGAGGTCCGCGACGTTCATCCGAGTCACTACGGCCGTATCTGTCCGATCGAAACACCGGAAGGTCCGAACATCGGGTTGATCACGTCGTTGGCGACGTATGCGCGGGTCAACGAATTCGGTTTTATCGAATCGCCCTATCGCAAGGTGGTGAAGGGCCGGGTGACCGATGAAATCGAATTTATTTCGGCCATCGACGGCGACAAGTATGTGATCGCTCAGGCGAATACTAAGCTCGATCCCCGCGGGAAAATCACAGCCGAAACCGTTTCGGCCCGTTCTTCCGGCGATTTCGTGTTGGTTCCCCCCGAGCGCGTGGAATATATGGACGTCTCGCCGAAGCAGATCGTCTCGGTGGCGACGGCGCTGGTCCCTTTTCTTGAAAATGACGACGCCAACCGGGCTTTGATGGGTTCGAACATGCAGCGGCAGGCGGTTCCTTTGATCGCCACCGAGGCCCCTCTCGTCGGGACCGGCATGGAAGCGGTGGTGGCCCGCGACTCCGGCTATGTGATCCTGGCAAAGCGGGACGGATGGGTGGAAAGTGTCGATGCAACGCGAATCGTGGTGAAGGCGGAGCTGACCCGAAAAGAAAAAGAGAGCGCCGCCGATGACCCGGAAGTGGCGCTCGACGTCTACAGCCTCATCAAATTTCAGCGGTCGAATCAGAATACCTGCATCAACCAGAAACCGGTTATAAATGCCGGAATGCGGGTCAAAAAAGGGGACGTGTTGGCCGACGGTCCGGCGATCGATCAGGGAGAGCTGGCTTTAGGCCGAAACGTCCTGGTCGCTTTCATGCCATGGGGCGGATATAACTTTGAAGACGCGATCCTCATTTCGGAAAGACTGGTGAAGGGAGATCATTTCACCTCCATTCATATCGAAGAATTCGAACTCGAGGCCCGCGATACCAAGCTGGGAAAAGAGGACATCACCCGCGACATTCCGAACGTCAGCGAAGATGCGTTAAAAAACCTCGACGAGTCGGGGATCATCCGAATCGGCGCGGAGGTGAAGCCGGGCGATATCCTGGTCGGAAAGGTGACCCCAAAAGGGGAGACGCAGCTGACCCCGGAAGAAAAACTGCTCCGGGCGATCTTCGGCGAGAAAGCGGGAGACGTGAAGGACGCGTCGCTCTACGTTCCCCCCGGCATCGAAGGGATCGTCGTCGACGTCAAAATTTTCTCCCGAAAAAGTGTCGAGAAAGACGAGCGGACCAAGAGCATTGAGAATGAGGATGTGATCCGGCTTCAGCGGGATCACCATGATGAGCTTCGGATCATTGAAGAAGAGAAACATAAGAAGATCCGGAAGCTCCTTCTCGGCAAGCTGGTCGGCGTCGATATCGTCGATCCCGAATCGGGCGAGATTCTGCTTAAGAAAAAGAAGAAAATCACCAAGGAGATTTTAGACGCGATTCCAGACGAGGAGCTTAAAAACGTCGTTTTAAATGAGACGGAAGAACAGGACAAAATCGACCGGATCGAGGCGTTTACCAAAGAGCAGATCGACATTCTGCAGACGATCTACGACGAAAAAGCGGGCCGGCTCAAACTTGGCGACGAGTTGCCTCCCGGCGTGATCAAGCTGGTGAAGGTCTTTATCGCCATGAAGCGGAAGCTTCAGGTGGGAGACAAGATGGCCGGGCGGCATGGCAACAAGGGTGTCGTCTCGCGCGTTCTTCCGGAAGAGGACATGCCGTACCTTCCGGACGGCACCCCGGTTGAAATCGTTCTCAACCCCCTTGGGGTTCCTTCCCGTATGAACGTCGGTCAGATCCTGGAGACCCATCTCGGCTGGGCGGCGAAGGTGCTTGGCATTCATGTGGCCAGCCCCGTGTTCGACGGCGCGACCGAAAAAGAAGTGAAGGAAATGCTGACAAAGGCGAAGCTTCCCACCACCGGACAGACGATTCTCTTCGACGGTAAAACGGGAGAGCCTTTCAACCGGCCGGTGACGGTGGGCCAGATGTACATCATGAAGCTCCATCACCTGGTCGATGATAAAATCCATGCCAGGTCGATCGGACCCTATTCACTCGTGACGCAGCAGCCGCTCGGCGGAAAAGCGCAATTCGGCGGTCAGCGTCTGGGTGAAATGGAGGTCTGGGCCCTTCAGGCGTACGGCGCTGCATCGATTCTTCAGGAATTTCTCACGGTGAAATCGGACGATGTCCCGGGGCGGTCGCGGATCTACGAAGCGATCGTGAAGGGAGAGCATTTCCTCGAGCCGGGTCTGCCTGAATCCTTCAACGTTTTAATCAAAGAGCTTCAGAGCTTGGGGCTCGATGTGGAATTGCTGAAGGGAAAAGACCGATAATCCGACCACGCCGTCCCCTCCTTTTGAAGGAGGGGAATGAGGGGCGGTCTCATTTTTTTATTATATTGGAGGTTCAATGGAGGCAATTAGTAAGGTCGAAGCGATTAACACTCTTTTCGAGAAATCGAAAGACCCGATCTCTTTTGACGCCATCCGCATTCGCATTGCCTCGGGGGAGAAAATTCGCTCGTGGTCCTATGGCGAGGTGAAAAAACCTGAAACGATCAACTACCGCTCCTTTAAACCGGAGCGGGACGGCCTCTTCTGCGCCCGCATTTTCGGACCGATCAAGGACTGGGAGTGCAACTGCGGAAAATACAAACGAATGAAGCATCGCGGCATCGTCTGCGATAAGTGCGGCGTGGAAGTGATTCAGTCCAAGGTCCGCCGCGAGCGGATGGGACATATCGAGCTCGCCTCCCCGGTCGCGCATATCTGGTTTTTAAAGGGGGTTCCGAGCCGGATCGGCACGCTGCTCGACATGACCTTAAAGCAGTTGGAGCGGGTCCTTTATTTTGAAAACTATATCGTCGTCGATCCCAAGGATACCGATCTCAAGGAAAAAGAGATCCTCGCCGAAGATCGTTATCGAACGCTGATCGAAGAAAATGGGGTCAACGGTTTTCGCGCGGAAATGGGAGCCGAAGCGATTCGGGATCTTCTGAAGAAGATCGACCTGGAACAACTCTGGAATGAGCTTCATGTGCGGATCGCCGACGCCAGCTCGGCCGCCGTCAAAAAGAAGCTGACCAAGCGGCTGAAAGTGGTCGAGTCGTTCCGCAAATCGGGAAACCATCCCGAGTGGATGATCCTGGACGTCATTCCGGTTCTTCCTCCGGAACTCCGGCCGCTGGTTCCGCTCGACGGCGGACGTTTTGCGACGTCCGATCTGAACGATCTCTATCGCCGGGTGATCAACCGGAATAACCGTCTGAAGCGTCTGATCGAGCTCAAGGCGCCGCAGGTCATCATTCGAAACGAAAAAAGAATGCTACAGGAATCGGTCGATGCCCTCTTCGACAACGGCCGCCGCGGTCGGGCGATCCGGGGTCCGAACAAACGCCCGCTCAAATCCCTTTCCGATATGCTGAAAGGAAAGCAGGGTCGATTCAGACAGAACCTTCTCGGAAAACGGGTCGACTATTCGGGCCGGTCGGTCATCGTGGTCGGACCGGAGCTCAAGCTGCATCAGTGCGGGCTTCCGAAGAAGATGGCGTTGGAGCTTTTCAAGCCGTTTATTTTCCAGAAGCTGGAAGAGCGCGGCTACGTCACCACGATCAAGAGCGCCAAAAAAATGGTGGAGAAAGAAAAGCCGGAAGTTTGGGACGTCTTGGATGAAGTCATCCGGGAGCACCCGGTTCTCCTCAACCGCGCGCCGACGCTGCACCGTCTTGGGATCCAGGCGTTTGATCCGGTCCTGGTGGAAGGAAAGGCGATCCGGCTTCATCCGCTGGTCTGCGCCGCGTTTAACGCCGACTTTGACGGAGACCAGATGGCGGTCCACGTTCCCCTCTCGGTCGAAGCGCAGATCGAAGCGCGCGTCCTCATGATGTCGATCAACAACATCCTCTCTCCCGCCAGCGGGAAACCGATTATGGTCCCCTCGCAGGATATGGTGTTGGGCTGCTACTGGCTGACCAAAGAGCGCGCCGGGGCCAAAGGAGAGGGAAAGACTTTTTCCGATCCGGAGGAGGTCCGTATTGCGTATGATCACCGGGAAGTGGAAGAGCATGCCCGGATCAAGGTCAGGCGAAATGGAAGCATGGTCGAGACCACGGTTGGAAGGATCATCTTGGGTGAGGTTCTTCCCCCGAACATTCCTTTTGAATCAGTGAATCAGGTGCTCAACAAGAAGGAGTTGATCAAGTTGATCGACACCGCCTATCGTGAATCGGGACACCGGGATACGGTCGTTCTCCTTGATCAGATCAAGGACATCGGATACTTCTATGCGACGAAGGCCGGCATCTCGATCTGCATCGACGACATGCATATTCCAAGCAAGAAAGAAGCCTTGATCGAGAAAGCCAGAAAAGACGTTCTGGAGATTGAGAAGCAGTATGCGGAAGGGTTGATCACCAACGGCGAGCGGTATAACAAAGTGGTCGATATCTGGGCCCATGCCACCGAAATCGTCGCCAGCGAGATGATGAAAGAGTTGGCGCAGGAAGAGGACCACATCAAAAGAGGAACGTCCAAATCGAAAGACCGGCTCCAGTTCAACTCGATCTTTATGATGGCCGATTCGGGTTCTCGGGGAAGCACGCAGCAGATCCGGCAACTGGGCGGAATGAGAGGCCTAATGGCCAAGCCGTCGGGAGAAATCATCGAAACTCCGATTACGGCGAACTTCAGAGAGGGATTGACCGTGCTGCAGTACTTTATCTCCACGCACGGCGCGAGGAAAGGGTTGGCCGACACGGCGTTGAAAACCGCGAACTCCGGTTATCTGACGAGAAGGCTGGTCGACATCTCTCAGGATGTCATCGTGAATGACTTTGACTGTCATTCGACCGATGCGATCACCGTGACCGCCCTGGTCGAAGGGGGCGAGGTCATCGAACCGCTCGAAGAGCGCATTTTAGGAAGGATTGCCGCAGAAGAGATCCGGGATCCGATTACGGGCGATGTGATCTGTCCAGCGGAAGAAGAACTGGAGGAGCGAAGAACCCAGGCGGTGGTGGATGCCGGTATCGATAAGGTGAAGATCCGTTCCGTGTTGACCTGCCAGGCCCGACGCGGTGTCTGCGTGAAGTGTTATGGCCGGGACCTGTCGCGGGGCCGTCTGGTCGAAAAAGGAGAGGCGGTCGGCGTGATTGCGGCCCAGTCGATCGGAGAGCCGGGAACCCAGCTGACGATGCGGACCTTCCACATCGGCGGCACGGCAAGCAAGGTCATCGAGCAGACGGTGCTGGAAGCGAAAAATGCCGGCATCCTGAAGTATCTCAACCTGAATACGGTCAAGAACAAAGACGGCGACATGGTGGTGATGAACCGGAACGGAAAAATTGCCGTCTATGATGACACAGACATAGGACGTGAGAGGGAGAAGTACTCGGTCGTCTACGGCGCCAAGATTAAAGTCAAAAGCGGTGACAAAGTCGATGCAGGCCAGAAGCTCGTCCAATGGGATCCCTACTCGCTCTCCATCCTGACCGAGGTCGGAGGAAAAATTGCGTTTGGGGATATTACGGAAGGCCAGACGATGCGCGAGGAGGTGGATGAGGTGACCGGGTTGTCCCGTAAAGTCATTGTCGACTATCCCGGCTCGAACCTTCGCCCGCGGATTTCCATTAAAGACGAGTCGGGCAAGACGGCGAAGATCTCCTCTTCTGCAGCGGTCGCCCGCTATCTCCTCCCGGCCGGAGCGCATATTCTCGTTGAAAGGGGACAAAGCGTTCATCCGGGGGATGTCTTGGCAAAGATTTCACGTGAGACCACCAAGACCAAGGACATCACGGGCGGTCTACCGAGGGTGGCCGAGCTGTTCGAAGCGCGGAAGCCGAAGGAGCAGGCGGTCATCTCCGAAATCGACGGCACGGTGGAGTACGGCGGTTTCGTCAAAGGGATGAGAAAAGTCATCGTGAAAAACGAGATGGGTGACAATCGCGAGTATTACATCCCGAAAGGAAAGCATGTCAACGTTCACGAGGGAGACTGGGTTCATGCCGGAGAGCCATTGATGGACGGATCGGCGAACCCGCATGACATCCTGGATGTCTTGGGGCCGAAGGAGCTTCAGAAGTATCTGGTGGATGAAGTCCAGGAAGTCTATCGTCTTCAGGGAGTTTCGATCAATGACAAGCATATCGAGATTATCGTCCGTCAAATGTTGAGACGGGTAAAGATCGAAGAGCCGGGGGACACCGAGTTTCTCATCGGAAACCAGGTCGATAAATTTCTTTTTGCGGAAGAGAACGAGAAGGTCATGGCAAAAGGGGGAAAGCCGGCCATTGGAAAGCCGATTCTGCTCGGGATTACCAAGGCGGCCCTTTCCACCGATAGCTTTATCTCGGCCGCATCGTTCCAGGAGACGACACGGGTTCTGACGGAAGCGGCGATCAGCGGAAAAACCGACGAGCTTCTGGGTCTGAAAGAGAATGTCATCGTTGGCCGGCTGGTTCCGGCGGGGACCGGTCTCTCCTCCTACCGGGAGGTTTACGCAAGGCCGCGGCAGGGAGTCGAAGCTGCAGCGGGTTCTGAGGTTCCGGTTCAGGGGGAAGTCGCGACTCCGGCAGAATAGCTCTTGACAAGTAAGGATGTTTTCACTATACTTCCAAAGTTTTAGAACCTGTTAAGGAGAGCGCGTGCCGACGATCAACCAGCTGATTAAGAAGGGCCGAGAGAGAGCCCATTCTAAGACAAAGAGCCCCGCATTGAAGCGGTCTCCGCAGAGACGAGGGGTCTGTGTCCGAGTCTATACAACGACACCCAAGAAGCCGAACTCCGCTTTGCGGAAGGTGGCGCGTGTCCGCCTCACAAATGGAATTGAGGTGACCTCGTACATTCCGGGTGTCGGGCACAATCTGCAAGAGCATTCGATTGTGTTGGTTCGGGGAGGAAAGGTAAAAGACCTTCCCGGAGTTCGGTACCACATCGTTCGAGGGGCCCTCGATACGGTCGGGGTGGCGAACCGGAAGCAAGGCCGGTCCAAATACGGTGCGAAGACACCGAAGTAATCGTTATTCGTGAATCGTTATTCGTGTTGGCTCGAAGCCGTTACCCTTAACGAAGAACAAATAATGTTTTCCGTTTTTCACATAGAGGTTTGAATGCCAAGGCGAAAAGTAGTAGTCAAAAGGGAAGTGCTTCCCGATCCGCAATATGGAGATCGGTTGATTTCTAAATTTATCAGCCTGATCATGCGGCAGGGAAAACGCAGCATCGCGGAGATGATCTGCTATGAGGCGTTTGATGTGATTAAGCAGAAGAGCGGCAATGATCCATTGAAGGTATTTAAGAATGCCGTCGAAAATGCCAAGCCGATGGTGGAAGTGAAATCGAGAAGGGTCGGCGGCGCCTCTTATCAGGTGCCGGTTGAAATTCGTCCGAATCGCCGGACGACCCTGGCGCTTCGCTGGATCACCACCAATGCGCAGAATCGCTCCGGGAAAAGCATGGAAGAAAAACTGGCTGCGGAGTTAATGGATGCGTCCAACAACACGGGCGGCGCCGTTAAGAAAAAAGAAGACACGCATAAAATGGCGGAGGCGAACAAAGCCTTTGCGCATTATCGCTGGTGATATTTAAACCGGCAATCAGGGTGAAGGCGCTGCCTTCACCTTTTTTTAATCCGTTCGTTTTAAAAAGATTGAACATGGCAAGGGAATATCCGCTAGAGAGAACGCGAAACATCGGTATCATGGCGCATATTGACGCCGGAAAAACAACGACCACGGAGCGAATTTTGTATTACACCGGGGTGACCCACCGGATCGGTGAGGTCGATGAGGGAACCACGACGATGGATTGGATGGAGCAGGAGCGGGAACGGGGGATTACCATCACCTCCGCCGCGACGACCTGCTACTGGAAAAACCATCGGGTCAATATCATCGACACCCCCGGGCATGTCGATTTCACCATTGAGGTGGAGCGCTCTTTGCGTGTGCTGGATGGGGCCGTGGCGGTTTTCGATTCGGTCCAGGGGGTGGAGCCGCAGTCTGAAACGGTCTGGCGGCAGGCCGACCGTTATAATGTTCCCAGAATCGCTTTCATGAATAAAATGGACCGGACCGGCGCCGATTTCTATGCCAGCGTTCAGTCGATGGTGGACCGATTGGGGGCCCGTCCCGTTCCGATTCAGATTCCGATCGGAAAAGAGGAGGGATTTAGAGGTCCGGTCGACCTGATCAACATGAAGGGGATCTTTTTTGACGACGAGACCCTCGGAGCCAAATTTACGGTCGGTGAGATCCCGGAAGATCTCCTGGGAACCGCAAAAGAGTATCGCGATAAGATGATCGAGGCCGTGGCCGATTGCGACGATGCCGTTATGGAGAAGTATCTGAACGGAACTCCGATTTCCCCTGAGGAGATCAGGTCGGCCCTTCGAAAGGGAACATTGGCGATGAAGATCGTTCCGGTCCTCTGCGGCGCGTCGTTTAAGAACAAGGGGGTGCAGCTTCTGATTGATGCCGTCGTCGATTTTCTTCCCTCGCCCCTCGATGTTCCCCCCGTGAAGGGAATCGATCCTAAACTGGGAGCGGAACTGATCCGCCATCCCGATGACAACGAGCCCTTTTCTGCGCTGGCTTTCAAGATTATGACCGATTCTTTTGTCGGTCAGCTGACTTTTTTCCGCGTTTATTCCGGCGTCCTCCATTCCGGCTCTTACCTCTATAACTCCACGAAAGATACGAAGGAGCGAATCGGAAGACTGTTGAAGATGCATGCGAATAAACGGGAAGATATTAAAGAGGTCTACTCGGGGGACATCGCCGCGGCGGTCGGCCTGAAGAACACGACGACCGGAGACACCTTGTGCGTCGATGACCATCCGATTCTTCTGGAGGTGATGAAGTTTCCGGAGCCGGTGATCTCGATGGCGATCGAACCGAAGACGAAGGCCGATCAGGAGAAGCTCGGGCTTTCCATGCAGAAGCTTTGCCAGGAAGATCCTTCCTTGCGGGTGGCGACCGATGAGGAAACGCTCCAGACGATTATTTCAGGTATGGGGGAGCTGCATCTTGAGATTATCGTCGATCGGCTGAAGCGGGAGTTCAAGGTCGAGACCAACGTCGGCAAGCCGCAGGTCGCCTACCGGGAGACGGTGCAGGGACGCGCGGAGGCGGAAGGGAAATATATCCGGCAGACCGGTGGACGCGGCCAGTACGGCCACGTCTGGCTGACGGTCGAACCGCAGGAATCCGGAAAGGGATTCGAGTTCGTGAATAAGATCGTCGGCGGCGCCATTCCAAAAGAGTATATCCCGGCCGTTGAAAAAGGAATTCGCGAAGCGATGACCTCGGGCGTGATTGCCGGCTACCCGATGGTCGACTTCAAAGTCACCTTGTTCGACGGATCTTATCATGATGTCGATTCCTCCGAGATCGCGTTTAAGATCGCAGGTTCGATGGGGTTTAAAGAGGCGACCAAAAAGGCCAATCCGGTGCTGTTGGAGCCGATTATGGACCTGGAAGTGATTGTTCCGGAAGAGTACATGGGCGACGTCATCGGAAATCTCAGCTCCAAAAGGGGGAAGATATTAGGCATGAAGATGCGCGGCGGGGCGCAGGTGATTTCCGCGCAGGTCCCCCTTTCGGAGATGTTTGGATATTCGACCGACCTTCGATCGATGACGCAGGGCCGAGGGGTCTTTACGATGCAGTTCGCGCAATACGATATGGTGCCGAAAAACATTTCAGACGAAATTATCGCCAAGAGTCAGGGAACAGCTGCGTAACAGAAAAAACGTTAAACGTTATTCGTTAAACGTGACCCCCCTTCCTCCCCCCTTATACAGGGTGGAAAGAGGGGGGAGGAACGAATAGCGATTCGCGAATAACGGTATTTTAGGAGGATTTTGAATGGCGAAGGTGAAATTTGAGCGGACGAAGCCGCATGTGAACATTGGGACGATCGGGCATGTGGATCATGGGAAGACGACATTGACCTCAGCGATCACGAAAGTGTTGGCCCAGAAGAAATTTGCGGAGTACTTGGCGTATGATCAGATTGACAAAGCGCCGGAGGAGAAAGAGCGTGGGATCACCATTGCCATCGCGCACGTAGAGTATCAGACGGAGAAGCGGCATTATGCGCACGTGGACTGTCCTGGGCACGCGGACTACGTCAAGAACATGATCACGGGAGCGGCCCAGATGGACGGAGCGATCTTGGTTGTTTCGGCTGCGGATGGACCGATGCCGCAGACCCGGGAGCACATTTTGTTGGCCCGGCAGGTGGGAGTGCCGTACATCGTCGTCTACATGAACAAAGCGGACATGGTCGATGACAAAGAGCTCTTGGACTTGGTGGAGTTGGAAGTCAGAGAGCTGCTGTCGAAGTATGAATTTCCCGGAGACGACATACCCATCGTTGTTGGGTCGGCCTTGAAAGCCTTAGAAGGGGACAAAGGGGAATTAGGAGAGCCGTCGATCTTAAAGTTGATGGACGCCATCGACAGCTACATTCCGACGCCTGTGCGAGAGATCGACAAGCCGTTCATCATGCCGATCGAAGACGTCTTTTCCATTTCCGGGAGAGGCACTGTGGTCACGGGGAGAATAGAGAAAGGGGTTGTGAAAGTAGGTGATGAAATTGAGATTGTCGGGATCAGGGCGACGCAGCGGACCATTGTCACCGGAGTAGAGATGTTCCGGAAGATCCTAGACCAGGGGCAAGCCGGAGACAACGTTGGGGTGCTCTTGCGAGGGACGAAGAAAGAAGACGTCGAGCGAGGGATGGTATTGGCGAAGCCTGGCAGCATCACCCCGCACACCATCTTTACAGCGGAAGCGTACATTTTAACGAAAGAAGAAGGGGGTCGGCACACCCCATTTTTCAAGGGATACCGGCCGCAGTTCTACTTGAGGACGACCGACGTGACGGGCGTGACGAAGTTAGCCGAAGGGGTGGAGATGGTGATGCCCGGGGACAACGTGACGATGGAAGTGGAATTAATTATGCCGATCGCCATGCAGGAAGGGCTGCGCTTTGCCATCCGAGAAGGCGGCCGAACCGTCGGCGCCGGCGTCATCACCAAAGTCATACAATAAACCGGGGAAGAACGCTGAGTCTCCTACAAGAGGAGCGCCGTTAAAATAGGTCCCCTTAAGCTAAATTTACGGCGTTCAATTAATCTTTCGCTTGACAACCTATTTTAATAGATAAGGATCATTTGTGAATCAGAAAATTCGAATTCGGCTGAAAGCATATGACTATCGGGTTCTCGATCAATCGGTCAGTGAAATCGTGGAGACCGTAAAAAGAACCGGCGCCAAGGTCTCGGGTCCGATCCCATTGCCGACGAAGATCAATAAATATACGGTTTTAAGATCTCCCCATGTCGACAAAAAATCAAGAGAGCAATTTGAGATCCGCACACACAAGCGCCTGATCGATATTTTAGAGCCGACGCCGGAGACCGTCGATGCGTTGATGAAGCTCAATCTCTCCGCAGGCGTAAACGTAGAAATCAAATTATAGTTGCCGGGATGTTTGTAAACCGGTCCTGCAAAGTGGGTGAAAATTATGGTTAACGGGTTAATGGGATATAAAATCGGGATGACGCAGATCTTCTCCGATGGGGGAAAGCTGGTTCCTGTGACGGTACTCGAAGTCGGGCCGTGCAAGGTGGTCCAGATTAAGACGGTCGAAAAAGAGGGATACCAGGCGGCGCAGCTTGCCTTTGACGAGGTGAAAGAGCATCGGGTCACCGCTCCTTTAAGAGGTCATTTCAAAAAGGCCAGTGTTTCTCCTGCTCGGGTTTTAAGAGAATTTAAGGGAGACCTCGGTGGAATGACCGTCGGCCAGGTGATCACGGCTGAAATTTTCCAGAAAGGGGAGATCGTTAACATCACGGGCGTTTCCAAAGGGAAGGGCTTTCAGGGGGTGATGAAGCGATTTCATTATCGTGGGGGACCGGCGACGCACGGCTCGATGTTTCATCGGCGTCCCGGGTCGATCGGCGCCAGCTCTTTCCCGTCGCGTGTCTGGAAGAATAAGGGAATGCCGGGCCATATGGGGAATGAGCAGGTGACGACGGAAGGTCTGGAAGTGGTCGAAGTCCGTCCCGCAGAAAACCTCGTTTTGGTCAAAGGGGCCATTCCCGGCAGCCCGAAGGGATTGGTGCTGATTCATCGATCAATCAAGCGCCAGGCCAAAAAGGAAAAGCCGGCGGAAGCAACGAAGAAGAAGTAATCGGAGCGCCGTAACTTTTCGCGCTAGGGCTTACTTTAAATAGAACTCTCCTTTTGAGGAAGACATGCCTGAAGTAGAAGTAAGGAATAACAATAATGAAAAAACGGGAACCCTCGCGCTGGAGGACCCTATCTTCGGAGTGAAAGTGTCGAAGCCGCTCCTTCATGAGGTGGTTCAGATGCAGCTCGCTTCCCGGCGGCAGGGAACCGCCGCTACCAAAACCCGCGGACTGGTCAGCGGAGGCGGAAAGAAGCCTTGGAAACAAAAGGGAACGGGCCGGGCCCGTGCCGGATCGAGCCGCTCTCCGATCTGGAGGGGGGGAGGAACCACATTCGGACCGATCCCTCGCGACTACTCCTACTCGATTCCAAAAAAGAAGGCGAGAGCGGCCCTTTTTGCGGCCCTTTCGTCGAAGGTTGAGGAGGGGCGCCTGGTCATTTTGGAAGAGTTGGCATTTGCCGAGGCAAAAACCAAATCGATGGTCCATCTGGTCGGAAAGCTTCAGTTGAAAGGGAGGATCCTTCTGGTTGTATCGCAGATAGAGGAGACCCTGGGCCGGGTCACCCGTAATTTGCCGAGCGTAAAAGTATTGGAAGTCAAGAGGCTCAATGTCTATGATCTGCTCCTGGCAGATACGCTTTTGACGACGCGGCGCGACATTACAAGATTAATTGAGATATGGGGGAATCATGAATCGGCATGATTTAATCGTTCGCCCTCTTTTAACGGAAAAAAGCACTTCGCTCCGGGAGACGCAAAATAAGTTTTGTTTTGTCGTGCGAACGGATGCAAACCGTAAAGAGGTCAAAAAGGCCGTTGAAGAGACGCTGAACGTGAAGGTGGATAAAGTTCACATCCTGAATGTGGGTGGCAAGGAAAAGCGCTTAAACCGGTTTGTCGGAAAGCGCCCTGATTGGAAGAAGGCGATTGTCACGCTGAAAAAGGGTGAGAAGCTTGAGTTATTTGAAGGATAGTTGGGGGCGATCTATTTAAAGGAACGCCGCAAGCGGAACGCCGTAAATTTAGCTTAAGAACCTATTTTAAAATTTTCGCTTAAGGACCTATTTTATGGGGATTAAAACGTACAAGCCAACCTCTCCAGGCCGTCGCTCCGCAATGGGGCTGACCTTTGACGAGATTACGAAAAGCGAGCCGGAAAAAAGTCTGGTTCGGTCATCGACCTCCTCCGGGGGGAGAAACAGCCGCGGAAAGATCACGATCCGCCACCGTGGGGGCGGGCATAAACGGGCCTATCGGCTGATTGACTTTAAGCGGAATAAGTTCGGCATCCCCGCGAAGGTAGCGGCGATCGAGTACGATCCGAACCGGTCGGCGCGAATTGCCCTTCTCTTCTACGCGGATGGAGAAAAGCGCTATATTATTGCGCCGGACGGCCTGAAGGTTGGGGACTCGGTGATGTCAGGACCGGAAGCCGAGGTCCGGACCGGGAATGCCCTCCCTCTGGCCAATATCCCGGTCGGAAGCACCATCCATAACATCGAGATGAAAAAGGGAAAAGGGGCTCAGTTGGCCAGAAGCGCCGGAACCGCCGCGCAGTTGATGGCGAAAGAGAACAACTGGGCGCAGATCCGGCTCGGCTCGGGCGAGGTCCGGTTGATCCATGCCGAGTGCATGGCGACGATCGGACAGGTCGGCAACATCGACCACGAGAACTATTCTTACGGCAAGGCGGGAAGAACGCGGTGGATGGGAAGGCGTCCAACCGTCCGGGGGGTGGCGATGAATCCGGTCGATCATCCGCACGGCGGGGGAGAGGGAAAATCGGGTCAGGGAAATCCCCATCCGGTTTCTCCATGGGGGCAGCTCGCAAAGGGATATAAAACCCGCAGAAGGAAGTATACCGACGCATTTATTATCAAACGACGAAATAAGAAATAAATGGAGCGCCGTAATTTTCCGCGCTAGGACTTATTTTAAGGGGATACGATGCCGAGATCGGTTAAAAAAGGACCGTTTGTAGACACATCGCTGGCGGAGAAAATCGCCAAGATGAACGAGTCCAACGACAAGAAAATTATCAAGACATGGTCGAGACGTTCCACGATTATTCCGGAGATGATCGGGCATACCTTCGCAATCCATAACGGCAAAAAGTTCATTCCGGTATACGTGACTGAAAATATGGTCGGTCACAAGTTGGGAGAGTTTGCCGCGACCCGTTTCTTCAAAGGGCACGGAGCTGCGAAGACTGAAAAGGCAACCGCATTAAAGTAGGTTCTAGCGCGACCGAGTAGGTCCCCGTCAGAAGCAGCATGACGGTGAAAAATTACGGCGCCCCATTAAAGTAGGTTTGGCAGGCATCAGGGAAAAGAAGGTTCGGTTCGCCTAGAAGCGCCGTTCCATCATATTCGGAAAAGCGGAGTTAAACATGGAAGCGAAGGCAATTTTAAGGTTTGTACGCGTGGCGCCCCGGAAAGCACGCCTGGTGGTCGATCTGATCCGCGGTAAAAACGCGGCGGAAGCCTTGACGATTTTGAAATTCACACCGCGACACGCTGCAAAAGTGGTTGAAAAGATCTTAAAGTCTGCCGTTGCCAATGCGGCCCAAAAAGAGATGGGAGACGTCGATGCCCTCTGGGTCTCCAAAGTGTGCGTCGACGGCGGCCCGACGATGAAGCGGATGGAGCCGAGGGCGATGGGAAGGTCCAACACGATTCGGAAGCGGACCAGCCATATTACCCTGATTCTTTCTGGTGAGACGCTGACGGCCAAGCCCAAAAAAGCTGGCACCCGGCTGGACAAGCCAAAAAAGGCCGGTGTTAAACCGGCTGGAGAGAAAAAAACGACGGCCAAGAGGAAGACAGCCGCAGATAAACCGCCGGCAGGGGATCCGAAGAAGAGAGAAAAGAAAAAGAAAAAGACGGATACGGCGACGGATACGGCAAAGGAGAAATAATGGGTCAGAAGGTTCATCCATTCGGTTTTAGGCTAGGCTATATCAGGACTTGGAGCTCCCGGTGGTATGCGGAGAAAGACTATTCCAAGTTGCTTCACGAGGACCTGAAGGTCCGAAAAATCGTCAAAAAGAAACTTTATCATGCTGGGGTCTCGCGCGTGGAAATCGAGCGCTCCGGGAACCAGATCAAGATCACCATTCAGACCGCCCGACCTGGAATCATCATCGGCCGAAAAGGGGCCGAAGTCGATAAGCTCAAGGTCGAGCTGGAAGCAATGACCAAGAAACAGGTCTACATCAATATCAAGGAAATCAAAAAGCCAGAGCTCGACGCTCAGTTGGTCGCCGAGAATATCGCGATGCAGCTGGAAAAACGGGTCGCTTACCGCCGGGCCATGAAGAAGGCGGTCGCTTCCGCGCTTCGGCTAGGGGCGCTGGGAATCAAAGTCTATTGCGCCGGACGGCTGGCGGGGGCGGAGATTGCGCGAACGGAGTGGTATCGGGAAGGACGGGTGCCGCTACATACCCTTCGGGCCGATATCGACTTTGGAATGGCCGAAGCGGCCACGACCATGGGGCAGATCGGCGTGAAGGTTTGGATCTACCGAGGAGATATTCTTCCTGAGACAGAGAAAGATAGGGAGTTGACCGCTGCAAGGGGTGAGAGAAGATAATGCTGGCGCCTAAAAAAGTTAAATATAGAAAGCGCATGAAGGGCAACATGAACGGCAAGGCCTATCGGGGGTCGGACCTCAGTTTTGGAGAGTTCGGCCTGAAGGCGATGGAGCCGGGCTGGGTAACGGCCAGACAGATTGAAGCGGCCCGAATCGCGATGACGAGATTCGTCAAGCGGGGCGGAAAAATCTGGATCCGGATCTTTCCGGATAAACCGATCACCAAGAAACCCGCCGAGACCCGTATGGGTAAAGGAAAAGGGGCGCCTGAGTATTGGGTTGCGGTCGTTAAGCCGGGACGCATCATTTATGAAATGGATGGGGTAACGCCCGATATCGCCAAAGAGGCATTCCGATTGGCTGCCTATAAGCTTCCAATCGCGACGCAGTTCGTATCGCGGGGAGAGATTTAAAATGGATACAAAAGAGCTGAGAGACCTGACTTTAGAAGAGCTCTCACAAAAAGAAAAAGATTTTAGAAAAGAATTGTTCAACCTTCGTTTTCAGGCGGTTTCGGGGCACGTTGAAAATCCGGGCCGCATTAAACAGGTCAGGCGGGATATCGCACGAATCTTGACGTTCTCTCAGATGAAAAAGGGAGCTTCCCCAGAGGCGGCTTCGAATAGCCCAGGGAATGGAGCGGCCACCAGAAAGGAATCACATGCTTAAGAAGAGAAAAGAGTCTGTCGGCCGGGTGGTGAGCGACAAAATGGATAAAACGGTGGTGGTGGCGATTGATCGCATGGTCCGGGATCCCCGCTATAAGAAATTTTTGAAAAGAACAAGCAAGTTTAAAGCGCATGACGAAAAAAACGAGTGTCATGTCGGCGATCGGGTCAAATTAATTGAAACACGCCCATTGAGTGCGGAAAAAAGATGGGTTGTTCTAGAAATCTTAGAGCGTGCAAAGGAAGTATAGCTTTTATTATTTCGAAACTCCTCATATAGAAATGGGTGCTTAGAATGGTACAAATTTACACAATGCTCGATGTGGCCGATAACTCCGGGGCCAAAAAGGTAATGTGTTTCCACGTAAAGGGCGGCTCGAAGAAACGGTACGCCAGCATAGGCGATATCATTGTTGCGACGGTCAAGGAAGCGATTCCCCATGGAAGCGTGAAGAAGGGAGAGGTCGTCAAGGCGGTGGTGGTGAGAACCACGAAGGAAGTCCGGCGAGAGGACGGCTCTTACATTAAATTTGACCGGAATGCGGCCGTTTTAATCAATGCACAGGGTGAGCCGATCGGCACTCGTATTTTCGGACCGGTTGCCAGAGAACTCCGCTGGAAAAAGTTTACAAAAATTATTTCACTTGCACCCGAGGTTTTATAATGTCCCTGGGTTTTAAAAGGAGACCCAGAGGTTGATAAGGATACGATGATGAAAGAGACGACAGCGATAAAGACGAAGATTCGGAAGGGGGATCTTGTCCGTGTCATGACAGGGAAAGAAAAGGGAAAAGAAGGAAAAGTGCTACAGATTCTTCCGGAAAAGCAGTCGGTGGTCATTGAGAAGCTGAACATTTTTAAGAAGCACACCCGGCCCAATCAAAAGAACCCGAAAGGGGGGATTCTGGAGCGGGAAGGAAGAATTCATCTTTCAAATGTCATGATCCTTTGCGGAAATTGCAATAAGCCGGTTCGAACCGGCGCGAAGTTCCTGGCTGACGGTAAAAAGCTGAGAATGTGTAAGAGCTGCGGTGAAGTGTTAGACAAATAGGGATAAAGCGGATCACAACGGAACGGATAAAGAGATTATGAAAACGGTTAAAGTGGCCACGTTAAAAGATAAGTATACGCAGGAAGTGGTTCCTGCGATGATGAAAGAATTTCAATACAAGAACGCAATGCAGGTGCCGAAGGTGGAGAAAGTCATCCTCAATGTCGGGATGGGGGAAGCGATCTCCAACGTCAAATTGCTCGACGCGGCGGTAAAGGAGTTGGTACAGATCACCGGCCAGAGGCCGGTGGTGACGAAGGCAAAAAAATCGATTGCTGGATTTAAACTCCGAGAGGGGATGCCGATCGGATGTAAGGTGACCTTGCGCCGGACGAAGATGTATGAGTTTCTGGAACGTCTTCTGCACGCGGCCCTGCCCCGGATTCGCGACTTCAGGGGGATCTCCCTGAAAGCCTTCGACGGGAAGGGAAATTATACCTTGGGGATTAAAGAGCAGTTGATCTTTCCGGAAATCAATTACGAAGAGGTCACGGCGATCCATGGCATGGATATTACGATCGTGACAACGGCTTTAAACGATACGGAAGGAAGAGCCCTTTTAAAGAATTTCGGGTTTCCTTTCAGGAAATTAAAAGAGGAAAAAGGTGGCTAAAAAATCACTCATTGCGAAAGCGTTACGGGAGCCCAAGTTCGCGGTCAGAAAATACCATCGTTGCTTGATTTGCGGAAGGGTTCGGGGATATTTAAGAAAATTTTCGATGTGCCGGATTTGTTTCCGCTCGCTGAGTTTGAAGGGGGAGATTCCCGGTGTCACCAAGTCAAGTTGGTAGCCAAAAGGAACGCCGTAAATTTTGCTTGAAATGACCTACTTTAAAAGGGTGTTTCTTGTAACCGAGTGCTTATTAATGTAATCGGAGTTTAGAATGACAGATCCAGTCGCAGACATGTTAACCAGAATTAGAAATGCAAAGCAGCGCAAGCATGAGGTCGTCCCGGTCCCTCTCTCCAAGCTCAAGCTGGAAATCGCCCGTATTTTAAAGGAAGAGGGATTCATCCGGAACTATAAAGTCGTCGGCGAGGCTGGAAAAGGGGAGTTGAGAATTTTCCTAAAATACGTCGACAATGAGGAGCCTGTCATCACCGATTTGAAGCGGGTCAGCAAGCCGGGAAGAAGGGTCTACGTCGGAAAAGAATCGATTCCGTCGGTCAAGGGAGGGCTGGGGATTGCCATCCTTTCCACTTCCAAAGGCCTCATGACCGATCAGAAATCGCGCGACGTGAAGATGGGCGGCGAAGTCCTCTGTTACGTTTGGTAAGCGGAACGCCGTGGTTTTCATTCCCACCTCCAACCACTTCCCGGAGGTCGTAATTTTCCGCTTCAGGGCCTATTTTAATGGTGAACCTTTTTAGATTGTTGAGGTTAAGATGTCCAGAGTCGGCTTAAAGAAAATCCCCATCCCCAGCGGGGTTAATGTCAAAATCAACGCGGAAAGCATTCACGTGAAGGGACCGAAGGGGGAAAATCAAAAACCGCTTCGACCTGAGGTCACGGTCGCAATTGAAGGGAACGAAGTGGTTGTCTCCCGCTCTTCGGATGAGCGCTTCGTTCGTTCGCTTCACGGGCTCACCCGCAACGAGATCAGCAATATGATCCAGGGCGTGACGCAGGGGTACGATCGGGTTCTGGAAATTAACGGGGTCGGTTACCGGGCCACCGTGCAGGGGAGAAATCTGGTGCTCAATCTCGGCTTTTCTCATCCCATCCATTTTGAGCTTCCGAAGGGAATCGACGCCTCCGTGGAGAAAAATACCACCGTCACCATCAAAGGGACGGATAAGTACCTGGTCGGTCAAGTGGCCGCCAAGATTCGCGCGCTGAAGAAGCCGGAGCCTTACAAAGGCAAAGGGGTCAAATATCGCGAAGAACGAATTATTCGAAAAGAAGGAAAGACCGGGAAATAAATTATTATTTTTTGTATGTCCGCGAGGGTAGGATGACATTATCAGCGAAGAAAAAGGTTCTGGCGAGAGAAAGAAGGCATCGGCGGGTTCGGCGTAAAATTATGGGAACACCGGAGCGTCCGCGCCTCTCCGTCTATCGAAGTTTGAATCAGGTTTATGCGCAAATTATCGATGACCTTTCCGGGAAGACGTTGGTTGCGGCTTCCAGCCTCGGTAAAGGGGTGAAGGGAAAAGGGAAAACCCAGACGGGTGGAAATATTGAGGCGGCGAAAGAGGTCGGAGCGGCCATCGCAGCCCTCGCCAAAAGTGCAAATATCGGTAAGGTGGTTTTTGACCGAGGCGGCTCCATTTATCACGGCAGAATCAAGGCGCTCGCGGATGCGGCCAGAGAAGGCGGTTTGATTTTCTGACCTTCCGAGCCGTCCCAGAGCCGAGATTCCCTACTGACATGCCTGCCGGGAGGCAACTGTGTTGAAAAAGAAGATGCACGATAGAACCCGGTTTAAGGAGGACACTCTTTGAGAAAGATTAATGCAGACGATCTTACATTGAAAGATAAAGTGGTATTCATCAATCGGGTCGCAAAGGTGGTCAAAGGAGGAAAGCGGTTCTCCTTCTCTGCGATTGTGGTGGTGGGAGACAGCCGGGGACATGTCGGCGTCGGGAAGGGAAAGGCCGCCGAGGTTCCCGAAGCGATCCGGAAAGCGGTCGAAGACGCGAAAAAGAGCCTGATGCTCGTTCCTTTGAAAGATACGACGATCCCCTTCGAAGTGACCGGTCATTACGGCGCGGAGGAGGTCCTCCTGAAGCCGGCGGCCGACGGAACCGGAATTATTGCGGGAGGTCCGATCCGGGCCGTCATGGAAATGGCAGGGATCTCCAATATCCTCAGTAAGTGTCTTGGGAGTGGGAATCCCCTCAACGTGGTGAAAGCGACCCTTGACGGGTTTTCACAATTACGCCATCCGGCCGATGTCATGAGAATCAGACAGACCGAGATGACGGTGTCGGAGTAAAACATGGCAAAACAGTTGTCGATCACCTTGCGAAGAAGCTACATCGGCCGGCCGGGAAAACACAAGCGGGTCGTTGCCGGCCTCGGCTTAAGAAAAATGAATCAGACGGTGGTGCGCGTTGATACGCCGCAAATCCGCGGGATGATCAATAAAATTTCGCATCTGCTGGAAGTGAAGGAGATTTCGTGAAGATATCCGATCTTGCCCCTCAGCGCGGGGCGAAGAAAAAAGAAAAGAGAATCGGCCGGGGACCCGGCTCGGGGCATGGTAAAACCTCCACCAAGGGTCACAAAGGTCAGGCGTCCCGGTCCGGAGGGACGAAGGGGCCCGGTTTCGAGGGAGGACAGCAGCCGCTCATCCGTCGTGTTCCAAAGCGGGGTTTTACAAATATCTTCCGGAAAGAATATACGGTCGTGAATTTGGAGCGATTGAATCAGTTTGAGGCCGATAAGGTGGTGAACCCCCAACTGTTGCATGAGGCGGGCGTGATCAGAAAGTCGGGTGGGAATGTAAAGATCTTGGGGAACGGCGAACTCACAAAGCCTCTGGTGATCTCCGCTCATAAGTTCAGCCAGGAAGCGATGAAGAAAATTCAGGCTGCCGGAGGCCGGGCCGAACTACTTTCTTAGGAGAAGCGTTTGTTAGAGAGATTTATTCTCAGCGTCCAGAATATTTTTAAGATTTCAGAGCTCAGGCAGCGGATTGCTTTTACTGCCATGATGCTCATCGTCTATCGAATGGGAGCGCACATTCCGACCCCGGGAATCAACAATGAACAGCTCAGTCAGTTTCTGAGCAGTCGAGGGGGCGCTTTGATGGGCTTTCTCGACATGTTCTCCGGTGGAGGGTTGTCACGCCTGACGATTTTTGCGCTTGGGATCATGCCGTATATTTCCGCCTCGATCATTCTCCAGCTTTTGACCGTGGTGATCCCGTCTCTTTCGAAACTGGCCAAAGAAGGAGATCGCGGGCGGAAGAAAATTATTCAGTACACCCGCATCGCAACCATCGGAATCGGTCTGGTTCAGGCCCTCGGGATCGCCATCGGCCTGGAGGGAATGGAGGGGGGCGCCTTCGTGCGAAATCCGGGATGGGGATTCCGGCTGATGACGATGGTGACGATTACCGCCGGAACCGGTTTCCTCATGTGGCTGGGAGAGCAGATTACGGAGCGGGGAATCGGAAACGGAATCTCTCTGATTATCTTCTCGGGAATTGTGGTCCGGATGCCGGCGGCCGCCGTAAACACCTATGCGCTTTTTCAGGCCGGCCAGATCAACTTTTTCTTTTTGACCTTCCTGGTCATCATGATGATCGGAGTTGTCTTCGCGATCGTTTTTCTGGAGAGCGGCCGGAGAAAAATTTCGGTTCAGTATGCCAAGCGGGTGGTCGGGCGAAAGGTCTATGGAGGGCAGAGCACCCATATCCCTCTTAAGATCAACACGGCGGGGGTTATTCCCCCTATTTTCGCCTCTTCGATTATTGCTTTCCCGGCGACGATCGCCGGATTTATCACCGTCCCTTGGGTCCAGGCGATCGGTAGGAACCTGGCTCCCGGAACAATGTTCTACACGCTCCTTTATGCGATACTGATTGTCTTTTTTGCTTTCTTTTATACGGCGGTGGTTCTCAACCCGGTGGATATGGCCGATAATATGAAAAAGTACGGCGGGTTTATTCCGGGGATCCGGCCAGGGCAGAAGACATCCGACTATATTTACAAGGTCTTGACGCGGATCACCTTTGCGGGGGCGGTTTATCTTGCAGCGATCGCCATTATTCCGGAGATCCTAATTTACCGGTTTAATGTTCCTTTTGCCTTTGGAGGCACCTCTCTTTTGATCGTGATCGGCGTTGGGATGGACACGGCGCAGCAGATCGAGACCCACATGCTGACCCGTAATTATGAAGGTTTTATGAAAAAGGGAAAGTTAAAGGGAAGAGGCTTCTAGTAGATGCGTCTGGTATTCTTGGGGCCCCCGGGTGTCGGAAAAGGAACGCAGGCAGCCAAACTGACAAAGGAGTATGGCATTCCTCACATCGCAACGGGCGATATCTTAAGAACCGCCATTTCGAAGAAAACGCCTGTGGGTATGGAGGCGAAGTCTTATATCGATTCCGGAAAATTGGTGCCGGATGATGTCATCATCAATATTATCCGTGAGCGCCTGAAGGAGTCGGATACCAGAGGAGGTTATATCCTCGATGGTTTTCCGAGGACGATTAAACAGGGAGAAGCCCTCTCTAAAATGTTGGACCAGAACCTGGACAAGATTGACCGGGTCATCTATTTTCACTTGAATGAAGAAGAACTGGTGAAGCGGATCGCCGGCAGAAGCAGCTGTCCTTCGTGCCAGAAGGTTTACAACATCACCCATAACCCGCCCAAGCAGGAGGGCATCTGTGATTGCGGCGCTGCACTGGTACAGAGAAAAGATGACCGGCCCGAGACGGTAAAGGAACGTTTGGCGATCTACCGAAATGAAACGTCCCCTTTGATTCAATATTATGAAGATCAGGGCCTTTTGTCGAAAATAGAGGCCGGCGGGACGGTCGATAAAGTTTCCGAAAAAGTGAAGGCAGCGAGCACCGTTCAAAAGAAATCATCCTGATAGGCTCATTCCATCGCTGGAATAAATGTGGTGTGGGTGATTGGACCCTTTGGGAAATAGAATGATTATTTTAAAGTCTAAAGAAGAGGTCGGTAAAATTACATCCGCCTCCCGTATCGTTGCAGAAGCGTTGCAGGCTCTGAAAGATTTTATCGAGCCGGGAATGACCACCCAGGAGCTCGATCTTTTTGTCGAAAAGAAAATCAGGGAGAAGGGGGGAATTCCCGCCTTTAAGGGCTATCGCAACTTTCCGGCGACCCTTTGCATCTCCATTAATGAAGAAGTGGTTCATGGAATTCCCTCGGCGGAAAGGGTGATCCGGGTCGGTGACATCGTCGGGTTGGATTTGGGCGCGATCTATGACGGTTTTTATGGAGACTCCGCCATCACCGTCGCCATCGGGGAGGTCTCTCCTGAAGCGAAGCGTTTGATTCAGGTAACGGAAGAGTCCTTGCTGGCAGGAATAGATCGGGCCCGCGAAGGGAACCGGCTGTCGGATATTTCTCATGCCGTTCAGTCTCATGTTGAGAGGGCAGGCTATACGGTCGTCACCGATTTCGTGGGCCATGGGATCGGGCGGTCTTTGCATGAAGAGCCGCAGGTTCCCAACTTTGGTCCTCCGGGCCGGGGGCCTCGGCTTCGCGAGGGAATGGTTTTAGCGATCGAGCCGATGGTGAATATGGGAAAAAGTGACGTAAGGGTTCTGGAAGACCGATGGACGGCGGTGACATCGGATGGAAGTCTTTCAGCCCATTTTGAGCATACGGTGGCGATTACAAAAGAAGGGCCGGTTATTCTAAGCAAAGTGTAACAATTCATGGTCTTGACCTCGCGGGGTGTGTTGGTTTTATGGCAAAAGAAGATTCCATTGAGGTTCAAGGAACGATTACTGAGACCTTACCGAATGCAATGTTCAGAGTTGAGCTGGAAAATGGGCACCGGGTTCTGGCCCATATCTCTGGAAAGATGAGGATGCATTACATTAAAATCTTACCCGGAGATAAAGTGACCCTTGAGCTTTCGCCTTATGATTTGACGCGGGGGCGGATTACGTACCGGTTTAGTAAGTAACCATATTGACGGCAAGAAATGGAGTTAGAATGAAAGTTCGTTCATCGGTGAAAGCCATTTGCGCGAAGTGCAAAGTTATAAAGAGGAGAGGGGTCATCCGCGTTATCTGCGAGAACCCTCGCCATAAGCAGCGACAAGGGTAGCGGTTCAGCCCCTGATCTGCCCGGAGTTCTGCTCTGAGGTTCGCAGGCATTTTGCAGGGGAGCCCGGCAGTACAGGTTGGGACCTTCCCGGTCCGGAATAACCCTCTACAGGATAAAAGGAGATTTCATGGCTCGCATTGCAGGAGTCGATTTACCGAGAGAGAAAAGGGTGGAAATCGGCTTGACCTATATTTTCGGGATCGGCCGCGCTTCATCGAAAAAAATTCTAAAGGCCACTTCCATCGATCCGAACATACGGGTGAAAGATCTCAAAGAGGATGAAATCGTGCGGCTTCGCGAGAGCATCGAGAGAGATCACAAGGTTGAAGGAGATCTTCGCCGGGAAGTTTCTATGAGCATAAAACGCCTCATGGACATCGGTTGCTACAGAGGTCTTCGGCATCGAAGAGGGCTGCCGGTGAGAGGTCAGCGGACCCGAACCAACGCCCGGACCCGAAAGGGCCGTAAGAAGCAGACGGTCGGCGCCAAGAGAAAAGAAACCAAGAGTTAAGCGGTTTTGTAAAACCGGCCCCCAAGGCCGATGAGATTTTAAGCTCAGGGATCTTCTGACCTGAAGTCTTCATAAAATGAGAGGTAAAGTCATTATGGTGGCCAAAAAAGGAGCCAAAAAAAAGGAAAAGAGAAACGTCCAAACGGGGGTGGCCCATATTCAGGCCTCATTCAACAATACGCTCGTTACCGTGACCGACATGAGCGGGAATGTGATCGTCTGGGCGAGCGCGGGGAGCCAGGGTTTTAAGGGTTCGCGTAAAAGCACTCCCTTTGCAGCGCAGAGAGCCGCTGAAATTGTGGCAAAGAAAGCGATGGAAAACGGAATGAAACAGGTCGATGTTTTTGTAAAGGGGCCTGGCTCGGGCCGGGAATCGGCCATCCGCGCGCTCCAGGTCGCCGGCTTAAAGATCAACCTGATTAAAGATGTTACGCCCATTCCGCACAATGGATGCCGTCCTCCCAAAAGGAGGAGAGTTTAAGAAATCGTTAAACGTGAATCGTTAGACCCCTCTTCCTCCCCCCTTGTGAAGGGGGGGGCGATTCACGAATAACGAATAACGATTCACGAATAGCAGGAGGTTTCATTGGCTAGATATACCGGTCCAGTCTGTCGGCTTTGCCGGAGAGAAGGGACAAAGCTTTTCCTTAAGGGAACCCGTTGTTTTTCAGAAAAATGCGCGATTGATCGTCGAAGTTATCCGCCGGGCCAGCATGGTCAGGCCCGTCCGCGGATTTCGGAATACAGCGCGCAGCTGCGGGAGAAGCAAAAACTGAAGCGCATTTACGGGCTGTTGGAACGCCAGTTCAGGCAGTACTTTTTCAAGGCGGAGCGAAAAAAAGGAGTGACAGGAGAAAACTTGCTCATGCTGCTCGAATCTCGTCTTGATAACGTGGTTTACCGCCTGGGTCTTGTATCTTCAAGAAAGCAGGGCCGGGTGCTGATCCGGCAAAATCATTTTGCAGTGAACGGCAAAACCGTGAATATTCCTTCCTATCTTGTCAGCGTGAATGACGCAATCGAGGTCCGCGAGGGGAGCAGAACGCTGGTGGCCGTCCAACATGCGCTTGAAACGACCGGGTCACGCGGGACGCCTGCTTGGTTGGAACTGGACAAAGCCAATTTCAAAGGACTGGTCAAGGCACGTCCAAGTAAAGAAGAGATTGCACTGCCTGTCAACGAACAATTGGTTGTGGAGCTTTATTCCAGGTAGGGAGGTAGAGCGCTGGGTGGAGCAAAAGGGGATTTCTCCCGCGCTCATCGAGTCGCTCCCGCTCAAAAAAGGGTGAGGGTCGTATGATTATAAGAACAAAAGATTTTCAAATACCAAAGAAACTTGAAGTTGAAAAAGAGACACTCTCTAAGACGTATGGAAAGTTCTTCGCAGAGCCATTTGAACGTGGTTTCGGAAGCACGATTGGAAACTCGTTGAGGCGGGTTCTCCTTTCTTCCATCGCAGGAGCGGCTGTTACCTCCATCAAAATCGAAGGGGTTCTGCACGAATTCTCGACGATATCGGGTGTCAAGGAAGATGTAACCGACATTATTTTAAACATTAAAAATCTTCGTTTGAAGCTTCATTCGGACAAGCCCAAAGTCATTCACATCAAGAAAAAAGGGCCCGGAGAAGTGCTTGCGAAAGATATCATTATTGATGCAGATGTGGAGATCCTGTCTCCCGATCTTCATATCGCCACCTTGGATAAAGATGGAAGCTTGGACATGGAAATGGTCGTGAAGACGGGCCGGGGATATGTTCCTTCAGAGCGAAATAAGGAAGAGGGAATGGCGATCGGGGTGATTCCGGTGGACGCCATTTTCTCGCCGATCCGAAAAGTAAATTTTACTGTTGAGAATGCGCGCGTCGGCCGTGTTACAGACTATGATAAGTTGATCATGGAAGTCTGGACGGATGGAAGCGTTCGGCCGGATGACGTCCTCGGCTTTTCGGCGAAGATCCTCAAGGATCATTTAAATATTTTTATTAATTTTGAAGAACTTGAACAGCCGATGGAGCAGCAGCGGGACGAGGTCAAGGAATTTAATAAGAATCTTCTCAGAAGCGTTCATGAACTGGAGCTTTCGGTGCGGGCGGCGAATTGCCTGAAAAATGCAAACATCCGAACCATCGCCGACCTGGTCCAACGGAGCGAGTCGGAGATGTTAAAGACGAAGAACTTCGGCAGAAAGTCCCTGAACGAGATTAAAGAAATTCTCCAGGAGATGGGACTTTCCCTTGGAATGAAGGTTCAAGAAAGTGCCACTCCGGAAATTGCTCTATAATAATGGGCCTAAAAGATTAGCCTGACTCGAATCAGCGACGCCTTGGGAAGGCGCAGAGCGGGCGGGGCGGTAGATTCCGGCGTTGCCACGGACAGAATCGGAAATCAGGTAAAATAGAGAGGAATTTAAAATGCGTCATCGTATGGCAGGCCGCCCGTTGGGGCGGAATAGTTCTCACCGAAGGGCCCTTTTCAGAAATCTGGTCACCTCCTTCCTCCGCTACGAACGCATCGAGACGACGGAGGCGAAGGCGAAAGAAATCCGCTCCATCGCTGATCAGATGATTTCGCTGGGGAAAAGAGGGGATCTCCATTCAAGAAGATTGGCGGCGGCTTACATCCTGGATCGGGCTGTGGTTTCTCATCTTTTTTCAGAGGTCGCTCCCCGGTTTTCCACGAAGAATGGCGGCTATACCCGGTTGATCAAGACGCGTGTTCGGCACGGCGATGGCGCACCAATGGTCATTGTCGAATTGACCGAAGTGAAGAAAGCGGAAAAAGCGGAGAAATCTGAAAAATCAGAGAAAAAAGGAAAGGCGGCTTCCGCACAGAAAAAAGAAAAATCGGCTGCAGGAAAGAAAAAAGAAAAAGAAGCGGAAGCTAAAACAGAAGAAGCGACTCCCACCTCTTAATCCGTCAATTGACTTTATTTCTTAATTTCCACCGGAGCCACAGGAGCCGCAACGGCCGTCGGTGGTTTTTGTTCTCCTTCTTGGATCACAGGGGGGGTTAAATTTAGGTTAGGCTTTATAATTGTGTCCAGCTTCACTGTGTCACCGGGCTTTGCGGCGGCCAATTTTGCTTCGACGGCCTGCATTAAAAAATCTGCCGTAAAACCGACTTTTGTATTCGGGTCGGCATCCACCCATCGCCTGTTTACATCATCATGGATCTCAAATTTTCTCTGTATTTCAAGCTTGGTCGCCGTTGGTTTCGCTGCGGCTACCTTGGCTTCTTCAAATAACTTCTTGGCTTCTGCTTCTGCCTTCTTGGCATCTTCCGCCGCGGTTTTTGCTTCCTCTAGGAGAGTCTTGGCCTCATCTCCCGTTTTTGTCTTTGCTTCTTCTGTTTTAGTTTTGGCTTCGTCTGCAGCAAATTTGGCCTCGCCCTCCTTGGATTTTGCCGCCTTTTCTTTTACGGCCGTCTCTTGTGAGACGATGATCGTATAAGTATCCCGATAATGGTTCTCGACGACCGGTTTGGCGGAGAAGATTTTAAAATAACGGAAGCTCGGGGTGGTAATCTTTCCGGTCTCTTTGCTGGTAGTCATCTTACCGTGGGGGTGCTCTGATAATCCTTTTTCTGTCAGAACCTCGACGACTCTGTCCCAAACCGGATCGAAATCCAAGGGAAAGGTTTTTTCAGCAGGTCCCTTTGGGGGCGCCTTTGCGGCTTCGGCCGGCTTGGGGGCTTCCTGGGCGCGACCGGTTTGTGTCGGCATCAGACTGGCTGCTAAAATAAAAAATAAAAAGGTGAACTGAATCGTTTTCATTATCTCCTCCCAGTAGAATGCGTATCAGCAATATTTCTAGCTTTTTTAGATCTTTGTGTCAAGGAAAATCGCTTGGTTTCTTCCGTTCAAAAATAATAAGGTTCGAGGAGATCGACGGAGATCAAATCTCCCCGTCCCGGATGTTAACATAAGCGAATCCAGACGGATGAACGATCATCAGATCAGTGGAGTGACAGACGCCCGTCCGGTCTCCAAATTGCTTTACTCATATTTTTTTTTATGTTATATTTAGGCCATGCTTACACTGAGAATGCACCCAAAGCAGATCTTGCTCTTAATGATCACGGGCCTCCTTATTTTTTTATCTTTTTCATTGATATCCAGTTTTAAGAAAAGAAATTTTTCGGTCATGACGACAGGTACGGGCGGAAAATCGGATGTGAAAATCAGTCAATTTTCCTTCGTCCAGACGCATCAAGGCGCGCGGGATTGGGAACTGAAGGCCGAGCGGGCGGAACTGTTTGAAAAGGAGCAAAAGGCCCATCTCGAAATGATTGCCGTAACAATCCAGACTCCCCAGGGTTTGGAACTGAAATTGGACGGCGACGAGGGAACCATCGATACCTTTAGGAAGGATTTCTCCCTGAGGAAAAAAAAAGAGTTGATGGTGATCCAATTGAGCAACGGGTACACCATAAAGACCTCCGGTTTAAAATGGTTTAATGATCAAAGAGAATTGATGACGGAAGGCTCCGCCCATATTTCCGGACCTCAGGTTGAAATCGACGGGAAAGAGTTAAAGGTGGCAGTTGAAAACCAAGAGGTCACGGTTTCAGGTGATGTGCAGGCGTGGGTTTATTAAGATTTATGCGTTTTTTCTTCTAGTATTATATCCATTATACGGGTCTGCCATGCTCATGGCAGCCGACAAGCCTCCACCCAGTCAACCCGACGACCCGATTTCAATCACCTCCAATAAAATGACCGTAAAAAGCCTCGAAGACATTATTATCTTTGAAGGGAATGTTTTTATCAAAAAGGGAGATTTAAAGATTGGAGCGGACCGAGCGGAAGTTTTTTTTTCGCAAAAAAAATCGGATCAGCAAAAATCATCCTCCCTTTTAACGACCCCAGGAGCGAAAGGAGATAAAGACGTTTCCCGAATCGAGACGACAGGCAATGTCGACGTCCAGCAAGGGACTAAACACGCCAAAGCTCAAAAAGGGGTTTATGATAAAAGCAAAGAAGAGATTACTTTGACAGGCGACCCCGAGGCATGGGAAAATGATTACCGCGTCAAAGGGAAAGTGATCACTTTTTTTATTGCAGAGAACCGGAGCTTGATCGAGGGGAGCCAGGTGGTCATTCAGCCCGGGTCAGGCCAGTTAAAGCTAAAGGGGAAATGAAGATAAAAGAGGGTGCAGATCTAAAATAACAAGCTCGGGTAATGATGGATAAGTCAGTGCTGGAAGCCAGCGGTCTCGAAAAAAGCTACCAAGGTCGGCAGGTGGTACGCAATATCAATATCCATGTCGGCCGGGGCGAGGTCGTAGGGCTTCTCGGGCCCAATGGCGCCGGAAAGACGACGACTTTTTACATGATCGTCGGGCTGACGCCCCCTACGCGAGGAGAAGTTTTTCTAAACGGGGAACGGATTACTCACGTTCCGATGTACCTTCGTGCGCGTAAAGGGGTGAGTTATCTTCCTCAGGAAGCTTCGATCTTCAGAAAGCTGACGGTAGAGGAAAATGTAATGGCCATTTTGGAGACAATCGATCTTTCTCCTTCTGAGCGCCAGAGCCGCCTTGAATCCCTGTTAAAAGAGCTGAATATCACACATCTGGCAAAGAATAAGGCTTATACACTTTCGGGAGGAGAAAGGCGCCGCCTCGAGATCACCCGGGCCCTGGTGCTTTCTCCGCAGTATCTTCTCCTAGACGAGCCTTTTGCCGGAATCGATCCGATTGTTGTTCTCGAGATTCAGAAAATTATTTTTCACTTAAAACAGAAAGGGATCGGTGTTTTAATCACCGACCACAATGTTCAGGAAACGCTTGAAATTACCGACAGGGCATACATTATTCATCAGGGAGAAATCCTGATCTCCGGAACGTCTTCAGAAATCGCCAATAGCCCGAAGGCGCGGGCCATTTATTTGGGCGATCGGTTCCGTTGGCAGGATCAGAATGCCGGTCAATTTCGTTCGTAATTTTGTTTAACTCTCTAGAGGTTTGGACATGTCTTGGTCAGACGGTGGAATGAAAGCAAGGCTCGATTTGAAGCTGACGCAGAAGTTGATTATGACCCCTCAGCTTCAGCAGGCCATTAAACTACTTCAACTTTCCAGGCTTGAGTTGAACCAGGTGATCGACCAGGAGCTGATGGAGAATCCCCTCCTTGAAGATGTTACAGCCGAAGAGGAAGCTTCCCCATCGGCGGAGGGAGAAGCAGAGAAGAAGGAAGAGGAACCGTCAGAAAAGGCAGAAGAGCTCGACTTAAAGTGGGAAGATTATTACGTAGACGAAGACCGTGACGAAGCAGGAAGCTATTCGGCCGCCTCGTCTGAAGAGCGGCCTTCTTACGATCAGACCCTCACCAAAGCGACCTCGCTCGAAGACCATCTTCTCTGGCAGCTTGGTCTTTCCTCTGTAAAGCAGGGAGAGAAAGGGATTGGAACCGTTTTGATCGGAAACATCGATGAAAACGGATACCTGAGCACGCCGCTTGAGGAGATTGCCATATCCTGCGGGGCGTCGCTGGAGTCTATAGGAAAAGTATTAAAGATTATTCAAAGTTTTGACCCGAGCGGCGTTGCCGCCAGAAATTTAAAAGAATGTCTGCTCATCCAAATTGACCAGTTGGGACTTTCAGGATCTCTCGTTGAAACAATCGCGAAAGACTATCTGGAAGACCTGGAGAAAAAGCGGTATCAAAATATCGCCAAAGGTTGTAATGCTTCGATCCAGGAGGTGTTGCACGCTTCCAAAGTCATCGAGCACTTAGAGCCGAAGCCTGGCCGCCCTTTCTATTCAGCGGAAAACCTTTATATCATTCCTGATGTTTTTGTCGTCAAGTCGGAAGGCAAATATTTGATCTTGCTTAACGACGACGGTCTTCCCAAGCTGAAGATCAGTTCTTTCTATCGGACCCTCCTACGATCGAAAGAAAATGTCGGGGATAACACCAAAACATATCTGGAAGAAAAATTTCGGTCCGCCCTTTGGCTTGTTCGGAGCATTGAGCAGCGGAATCGGACGATTCATCTGGTAGCGGAAAGTATTGTGAAGTTTCAGTATGATTTCATGGAGAAGGGAATCAGCTTTCTAAAGCCGTTAATTCTTAAACAGGTGGCGGATGATATTTCAATGCATGAATCGACCGTCAGCCGCGTTACGACGAATAAGTATATGTACACGCCGCAGGGAATTTATGAATTAAAATTCTTTTTCAACAGCAGCCTTCCTCGTGTGGGTAATGGTTCCGACACGGAGAACCTCTCCTCTATTGCGGTACGGGAAATGATTCGAAAAATGGTTTCGACGGAAGATCCCTCTCGACCCTTGAAAGACCAGGAAATCGTAGAACGGCTGAAGCAGGATGATGTCGAGATCGCGAGAAGGACGGTCACGAAATATCGGGCATGGCTTAAGATCCCGCCCGCTAACCGCCGCAAAAGGCCTTTTTAAGATATTTGACATTCAGCATTTTCATCCCTTGACAAGGAGGGCACGATGGATGTGACGATCACCGGAAGACAAATGGAAATGACCCCCGCCCTGAAAGAATATGTTGAAGGCCGGGCGAAGAAGATCGAGAAATATACGTCAAAATCGGCTCAGGCTGTTTTTACCCTCAAAGTGGAAAAATACCGGCATACCGCCGAAGTCTTGGTGAAGTTGAACGGGTATATCCTTCAGGCGGAGGAAGAGACCGATGCCATGTATGCTTCGGTAGATAAAGTCATGGACAAAATAGAAAGGCAGTTGAAGAAATATAAGGAAAAGCTTTGTAATCACCGGGTCCGATCTGTGGAAGCCATTGAGGAACAAACTCCCGAAACGGAAACGATGGCCTCGAAGATTAAAAAGATGAAGAAGTTTGCCATTCGTCAGATGACGCTGGAAGAGGCCGTGCTGCAAATGGAGCTGCTTGGGAAAAGCTTCTTTTTATTTGGAAATCATGAAAATCACCTGAATGTGCTGTACAAAAGGAAAGATGGAAGCTTAGGGCTGATTGAGCCTGTTTATTAATTTAATGCCTTGCGGGGGCGATACCCGGTCTAGGGAAGTATCGCTCTGAAGGATCCTGGCGTTATGTCCGGCGCGAAAAAGGTTCGTCTTGTCATTATCAGTGGATTGTCCGGATCCGGCAAAAGTTATGTCATCAAATACTTTGAGGACCTCGGTTTTTTCTGTATCGATAACCTGCCGCCTCAGCTTCTCCCCAAGTTTGTTGAGCTTTGCACGCAATCGCGAAATGACATTACCAAGGCCGCCCTCGGCATCGATATCCGCGAAAGGGATTTTTTAGGAAATTTCCTAAACGTGTTCGACCAGCTCAAAGAACAGGGTTATCAGATGGAACTTCTTTTCCTGGAGGCGAGGGAAGAAATACTTCTGAGACGCTTCTCCGAGACCCGCCGGCCTCATCCCCTTGCAAAAGGGGGATCCATTGTCGAAGGTATCAAACTCGAAAGCGAAAAACTACAGGAACTCAGGAGACGCGCCGATAAAATTATCGATACCTCGGACTATCATGTTCACCAACTGAAAGAGGTGATCACCCGATATTACTTGGAAAAGGGAGAGAATAAACATCTGAACCTCTCCCTCATTTCGTTCGGTTATAAGTTCGGCATTCCATATGATCTTGATCTCCTTTTTGACGTGCGTTTTCTCAGTAACCCTAACTTCGAGAGAGAGCTAAAGCCGCTGACCGGTGAGGACCCCCGGGTTCAAAACTATGTCATAGAGCAGCCCGAGACGAAAACATTTTTGGAAAAGCTCTATGGCTTTTTGGATTTTTTAGTTCCCCTTTACGAAAAAGAAGGGAAGAGTTACCTGACTATCGGTATCGGCTGTACCGGCGGCAGGCACCGCTCCGTGGCGGTCGTAAATTTATTAAGAGGGTATCTTCAGGGAAAAGGGGTCCAGGTCCATTGCCGTCACCGCGACATCGGGCAGGCGGTTTAGGAGGAACATGTCGGACTACGTCGTCGCCATTTCGGGAGCAAGCGGAGCCGTTTACGGGATCACCCTGTTAGAGTATCTGCTCCGGGAAAAACACAAGGTCTATCTGGCCTTGTCCCGGGAGGCGCGCTTTATCATCAAAGATGAAATGGGGCTGGACTGGGGATCTCATTTTTCGGAAACCTCGGAGGTCTTGAAAAAAAGATACTCCGATTTTGAGTTGGTTTATTGTGATGAGGGGGATATGACTGCCCCGATCGCAAGCGGTTCGGTTCCGGTGCAAGGGATGATCATTGCGCCTTGTTCGATGAAAACCGTGGCCGGTATCGCTCACGGATTTTCGTCCAATCTGATCGAAAGAGCCGCCGACGTCAGTTTGAAAGAAAGGCGGCCGCTGATTATCATCCCACGGGAGACCCCGCTTAGCCGAATTCATTTGAAGAATATGCTGACCTTGTCGGAAATGGGGGCGATGATTCTGCCGGCCATGCCTGCTTTTTATAATCATCCGCGGTCCATCGACGACATGGTCCGGTTTATCGTGGGACGGGCACTGGATGCGCTTAAAATAGAAAACCACATTTACACCCGCTGGACTGAACAATGAAAGGGCACATGCTTAGAAAAATATTTTTGATGCTTTTCCCCATCCTCCTTGTGTCTTGCCAAACGGGACCGGAGAAAAAACTTCAGGACTGGGCCGATGTCACGCTGCGTGCGGTCGGAGTCGGATCGATTGAAGCGGAAGGGGCGACCCCGGAGCGGATGCAGGCCGTCCAAAAGGCCAAGAGAGATGCATATACCAGCCTCGAATTGCAAGTCATGAGGCTGCAGACCGATTCCGAAAAGCCGGTCTCCGAACTCGCCGCCCAGGATTTAGAGATGCAGAGAAAAATTTCCGCTTTTGTCAGAGGCGCCAGGATCATCAGCACTGAAAATAACAATAATCGAATTGAAATTTCCACGGAGTTATTTTTAGGCGAGAATTTCAAGGCGACCATCGGTCTCGCAAAGAAAAAACCAAAACCCGTTCCATCTGATAATAAGCAGCAGGGTTTTTCCAGGTGATTGAACGAGGAATACGGTGGGGAATAAAAAAGTCACTTTTCTGCCGCGTCTGAACGTAGAACTCCTTCAGCAGGAAACGCTTCTCTTTTTAGCGGGCGAGCGTTCAACAGACGGCGTTTTACTAGATCTGATGGCCAGATATTTTCTCACCACAGAAGCGCTGCTCCGGAAAATTCTTCACCACCCGAATCTCCTCGAATCGACGCTTAGCTATGTGCGGATGTTCGGCGACCCTTCCTACCGGGAATTAATTCCCTCTCAGCGGCAGCCATCTTCCGAAGAAGCCGAGCCGGAGCTGCGGGTTCAAAATCTCTTTCAGCAAGTCCAGCAAATGGGCGTCTCTGAGAAAATCAGCCTGGCTCTCAAAGGAAACAAGGAAGCGCGTTCGCTCCTGATTAAGGATTCAAATAAGCAGGTTGTACTGGCGGTGCTGAACAGCCCGCGATTAACGGAACAAGAGGTGGAGATGATCGCTCTTTCTAAAAATGTTTCCGAAGAAATCCTTCGCGTCGTCGGCAATAACCGGAGTTGGATAAAGAACTATCTGATCGTCGCCGCCCTCGTAAATAATCCCAAAACGCCGGTCGGTCTCTCTCTTGGTTTTTTAAAAATCCTGAAGCCCAAAGAACTGGGCGTTGTTGGCAAAAATAAAAATATTCCCGAAGTCATCCGGTCGTCGGCCCATCGGATGCTTCAATTAAAAAAGAGCGGCGTATAATGCCTCTTTTACTGCCTGCTTTCCTTCGATTCCCTAGTAAGCTTTAGCCCGCAAAAAGCCGTCACATAAAAAATTAATATTTCCAATAAAGTTTCTCCGTTTCTTGACAAACCTCAAATACTAAGTATACTTACTATCGTCAAATTGCATATCGGGATATTGGATCTACCAATGACGCAAAAACAAAAAGTTGAGTATAAAACAAGGGACATTTGTATTCTATTCGACATTTCAAAGGCGACGCTGTTCCGGTGGGAAAGCGAAGGACTGATCTCGAATGTCGGGCGGGACTGGAGAAATTGGCGTCTTTATTCCGACCACAATTTAAGAGAAATAAAGAAGATTATTTTAACCAGATCCGGGAAAAAAGGAAATTCTAGGTAAAATAAGGAGCTGCGTCCAATGGGTTTTTCCTTCTCTCTATCGCGTCAAAAAGATTTGATCGGATTAGATATCGGATCGGGCGCCATTAAGCTGGTCCAGCTTAAGAAGTCGGGGAAAGGTTACCAACTTCAGAAATTCGGGATGAAGTCGCTCGATTCCGAATTGATCGTCGATGGAACTGTGATGGATGCGGGACGGGTGGTCTCCAGCATCAAGGAACTCCTGCTGGAACAGTCCGTCAAGGTGAAGGACGTGGCCCTCTCGGTTTCCGGCCACTCCGTGATCGTGAAAAAAATAAACGTTCCTACGATGACCGAGGAAGAGTTGGAAGAATCAATCAAGTGGGAGGCGGAACAGTATATTCCGTTCGACATCAACGATGTCAATATCGACTTTCACATCCTGGGACCCGCAGATGCCCAGGATGGAAAGGATCAGATGAGCGTGATTTTGGTGGCCGTTAAAAAAGATAAGTTGACGGAATATACCACGCTGGTGACTGAAGCCGGACTGAATCCGGTAGTCGTGGATGTCGACGCGTTTACTTTGGAAAATATGTTCGGTTTTAATTATGACGTTAAGGAAGGTGAGATCGTCGCCTTAGTGAATATCGGCGCCAGCGTGATGAACATCAATATTTTAAAAGGCGGGATGTTTACCTTTACGCGCGATATCTCAATCGGAGGCAACCGGTATAACGAAACGATTCAAAGAGAGTTTAACGTCAGTTATGAGCAAGCTGAGCGTGCAAAACGAACGGAGCAGGTGGAGGGAATTGATCCGGAAGCGCTGTTGAACATGATTAATAACCTAAACGTCGAGATTGCTTCCGAAGTGATTCGGTCCTTCGATTACTTCAAGACCACCTCCAGCAGTGAAAATATCGATCGGATCATCATCAGCGGCGGGGCCTCAAAAGTTCCCAACCTCGTTGCGCATCTTTCCGATAAATCGGGGGTGCCTGTCGAAATAGCCAATCCATTTGGTAAGGTGGAAGTTTCACAAAAGCTGTTTGACTTGGATTTTATTCAGGAGATGGCGCCCGTGGCAGCGGTCGGGGTCGGATTGGCCATACGAAGAGTGGGTGACCGATGATTAAGATTAATCTTCTTTCTTCTCAGAAAGCAAAAAAGACCCGGAAAAAAATTGAGATACAATCTCAATTGATCGGGGCCTCCGTCGTCCTTTCCGTCGTCATATTGGGCTGCGGCTATGTTTGGATGGTGCTCGGTGAGAGAGTAGATCACCTTCAATCCGAAAAGGCCAAGCTAACGGCGGAATTGGGTGTATTGAAAACCAAAGTTAAAGAAGTAGAGAACTACGAGCGGGACAAGAAAATTGTAGAAGAGAAAATTAACGTGATCGAACAGCTCCGAAAGAATCAGTCTATTCCGGTTCTTCTTCTGGATGAGGTCAGCAAGAGCCTTCCTCAGAGGGTCTGGCTGGTCAGCCTTATCGAGCAGGGAGGAACGGTCGATCTAGATGGAAAGGCGACTACGAACAGCGAAATTGTTGATTTCATTAACAACTTAAAAAAATCCTCCCTTTTTAAAGATGTGCAGATTCTGGAGTCCAGGCAGAGTATGGAGGGAGTCATTTCCATCTATTCCTTTAAGCTAAAGTGGGCCATTGTTGCATAATATTTAAATCTGAGCGCCGTAATTTTTCACCGTCATGCTGCTTCTGACGGGGACCTACTCGGTCGCGCTAGAACTTACTTTAATTGGGAGATCAGGCGGCGTTATGGCGATTAATCTAGAAAGGCTTAAAAGTCTAACGAATACTCAGAAGTGGATCTCTCTCTCCCTTATCGTTGCTGTGATCTTGATTGCTTTTGTCTGGTTTGTCTGGATCCCCGAAAACAGCGAGATTTCTCAACTGAACGGCGAGATGGCCGGCTTGAATAATGAGATCAATATCCACCGTACCAAAGTGAGGCGGCTGGATGAGTTGAAGAAAGAAAATATGGAACTACAACGCCAGTTGGCTGTTCTCAAAGAGCAGCTGCCGCCGGAAGCAGAGGTGGAGATTTTGTTGAAGCAGGTTTCGGAACTGGGAGGAAGGACGGGGCTTGATTTTAGACTATGGAAGCCGGTGGAGAAGAAACAGAGCCCTTCAGGCCTTTATGTGGAGATCCCTGTAAACGTTGAGGTGGCCGGCGGATACCATTCATTAGGAGTCTTTTTTGATAAAATCAGTAAGCTTCCCCGAATCATCAACGTCTCAAATATAAGAATGGGAACCTCCAAAATGCAGCAGAATAAGGTTTTTATTCAAACCAGTTTTTCCGCAACTGCTTTCGCTGCATTAGAGGAAGGTGCGGCGACACCAAAGCCGCCAGAGCAAGGAAAAGCTCAAGGAAAAGTTCAATGAAAAGGTTATTAAACGGTTACTACCTATATCTCCTCTCGTTTGGGCTTTTGATTTCTTGCGGGTTATCCGAACAGCCCCCCGTGCCGCGCGCTCCGTCCCCCCCCACGGCCGGTGTGCCAAAAGCGGATGCCGCCCCCGCAGCCGTAGAACCGGTCACGGCAGAAAAAGAAAAAGTAGAACTCCCTTTTCAGTATAATCCGGAGGGAAGGCGTGATCCCTTCAAGTCGATTATCGTTTCATCCGAAAAACAGGCGCTGGCGGAAAACCTGCCTCCTTTGCAGCGAAAAGAGCTATCCGACCTGAAGGTGATCGGGATCGTCTGGGGAGGGTTTGGCTACGGGGCGGTTATTCAGACACCGGATGGAAGAGGGTACCCGGTCAGAAAGGGAACCCGGATTGGATTGAACAATGGAGTCATCAGCCGAATCACAAACAAAGAAGTGATTATTCAAGAAAAATATTTGGACATATTTAACGAAAGCAAGATGAGAGACTTCGTAATGGAACTTCATCCCCACAAGGAGGGGCTAGAATGATCGGTCAAATGACCCGATTTGCAGCAATCATCTTATTCTCCACCCTAGTCGTATCCTGTGCTCCCCGGGTATCTCAGGTAAAGACCGACGATTTGCCTGTGAATGAAATTCAAAATATCCGGGTAACAAAAGGCCCAGAGAAAACGGATGTGGTGGTCGAAGGTCAGCAGCCGATGATTTATACGACGTTCCATCTTACGAATCCGGACCGTTTGATTGTAGATATGGCTGGAATCAACCTCGGGAAATTTACAGAGAAGCTGATGGTCGATGAGGGACCCGTTCAGTCCATATTGCCCAAGTCCGGAGGGGGGAACCAGGTTTCTCGTCTGGAGATCGAGCTTAAGGAACCGAGCGAAACCAACGTCAGAACGGAAGGAACGAATCTTTTAGTGGAGGTTGTCAAGGCGAGCGGAAAAAATACGGGGCAGGCAGAGAAATCCCAGGCGGAAAATCCTCAGGCAGCGCTCAACGAGGAGACGAAGGCGATCTTGCCCCTTCCGGTAAAAGAAGAAGCGGCCCTCCCTCCCGCGAAGAATATAAAAAGCATCAGGTTTGACCGGAAGAATGGGTTGCAGCTGATTTTGACCGCGGACGGCCAACTCTCGCCCCAAATTTTTCATCTGGACAAAAACAGGCTGGTGATTGATCTTCCTAATGTGAAGACGAGCACAAAGGCAAAGTCGATTCCCGCGAAGGATCGGGCTGTGAAGCAGGTTCGGGTCGGACAGCACACAGACAAACTCCGGCTCGTCGTCGATACCGCTATGCCGATCGTTTACTCCTGGGAGCAACAGAACCACGAGCTAAAAATCAGCCTTCAAGATGCGTCTCACGTCGCCCCTTCCAAAACTGAAGGCGAAAGTAATTCGGCTGTTTCGACTCCTGACGCATCGCTGGCCATTCCGGTTGTTCCACCTCCGGTTGTAGTGGGAAGTTTGACCTTGGAAGGTAATAAAGAAATGCCTCCATCCGAGGAGATTGCCCAGACGCCGACCGAAAATCCGGAAAAATCGGAGCCGGTATCATCGGATGGTTCCAAAACAGACGCTCCCATATTAAGACCGTCGCAGGACGCGGTGGCGGAACAGACAGATATTATTTTGGAGAATGGAGAAACTTCAGCGCCCAAGCGGAAGAAGAATAAACCGGACATGGCGCTGCCTGGGTTGCCGAAATTTGCTGGAAGAAAAATATCTTTGGATTTTCAGGATGCGGATATCGCCAATGTCGTCCGTCTGATCGCGGATGTCAGCAGCCTCAATATCGTGATGGGAGAGGATATTAAAGGGAAGGTGACTCTAAAATTAGTCAGTGTTCCTTGGGACCAGGCGCTCGACATTATCCTAAAGATGAATAGCCTCGGCCAGATCCGCGAGGGGAATATCATCCGAATCGCGACCCTGACCAATATCGCCAAACAGCAGGATGAAGAGGCGAAGGCCAAGGAGAGCAAAATCCAGGCCGAGGACCTCATCACGCGGATCCTATATATTAATTACGGAAAGGCAAAGGAACTTTCCGAACCGCTTAAGAAGACCCTTTCCCCGCGTGGAGACATCACGATTGACGAGCGGACCAACTCCATGCTCGTCAAGGACATTGCTAAGAACGTCAACGACATTGAGGCCTTGGTAAGGAGGCTCGACACCCAGACCCCTCAGGTCGTCATCGAGGCGCGGATTGTTCAGGTGGCCCCTACGTTTAACCGGAGCTTGGGAATCAAGTGGGGCGCCGACTTCCGAAATACATCCAATGGAAATGTCATCGGTATCTCCAATGCGACTCCTATTTCATCCTTTGGAACCCCATCCCCGGACTTTGCGGTCAATCTTCCTGCCGCTTCTAATTTCGGAGGGATCGGATTTACCTTCGGCCGGTTCACCGAAAATCCTTTTAATCTCGATCTTCGGATTTCGGCCGGAGAATCCCAAGGGTTGACCCGGATTATCTCTACTCCCAAAGTTTCAGTTCTGGATAACCAGGAAGCCAAAATCGAGCAGGGCGAGTCGATTCCATTTTCAACGGTCTCCCAGCAGGGCACTCAGACCACATTTGTCGATGCAAATTTGACGCTCCTGGTGACCCCGCATATTTCACCGGATGGCGGGATTATCATGAAAGTGAAGGTGACCAAGAATGCAGCGGGAGAAACCCGTCCGGGTGCAGCGGGACCGAGCATTCTTAGAAAAGAAGCGACCACCCAAATCCTGGTAAAGGATGGCGAGACCACGGTCATCGGCGGCATTTATGAAACGAGCAAGACCGACTCGATCAGCGGCATTCCATTTCTGATGGATATTCCCGTATTAGGATGGTTTTTTAAAACGACGACAAGGAGAGAAGATACCTCGGAGTTGCTTGTCTTCTTGACGCCAAGGATATTAAAGTAGTTGCGCAATAAACCTCTTGGAATTAAGTGGAACGCCGTGGTTTCCGTATCTACCTCCAAGTGGAACGCCGTAACTTTGCGCGTTAGGGCTTATTTTAACCACTCCCGCGAGGTCGTAATTTTTCGCTTAGGAAACTTATTTTAAAAAGAATGTTCCTTATTCGATGCCGCCGACCGGAGAAGCGGTTCCCTGAATGAAGAATATCGTGTTGCTTGGTTTCATGGGGACAGGAAAAAGTGTCGTCGGAAGACGACTGGCGGCAGAGTTGCAGTACCGCTTTATTGATACTGATCAGATGATCGAAGAGAGAACAGGAAAAAAGATTTCAGAAATTTTCGCACAGGAAGGCGAAGCTCAATTCAGAGCCTTGGAGTCTGAAGTGGCACAAGATGCGGCTCAGCGAAAGGACCATGTAATATCTACCGGAGGAGGGATCGTGCTCAATCCCGCCAATCTGGAGGCGTTGGGCCAAAATGGCATTCTCGTCTCGCTGCAAGCCAGACCGGAAATTATCTTTAAAAGAGTTCAAAAAAGGGCCGGCCAACGGCCCCTGTTACAAGGGCCTGATCCCCTCTCAGAGATTAAACGTCTTGTTTTAGAAAGGGAGCCCCACTATCGGCGGGCTTCGTTCACGATTGATACTTCTGATATTCCACTGGAAGAAGTCGTTCATCTTATTAAAAAAAAGGTTCTGGAGCGTGAAGATCAAAAAAATACCGGTTCAACTGGGAGCCAATAGCTACAATATTATGATCGGACAGGGCGCCAGCCGTCTGATTGGAAAATATCTTAGAAATCTTTCGGTGGGAGAAAAAGTGGCCGTCGTCACCAATCCTAAAATCGATCGTCTGCACGGGGCCGGGATCAGAAAGAGTTTAGAGGCCTCCGGCTATCACCCTCTGATGATCCGGGTTCCGGACGGAGAAAAGTATAAAACGACTGCGCAGCTTGAGCGTATCTATGACCGGCTCGTTCAGCATCGATTTGAGCGGAGCTCCTCCCTGGTTGCACTCGGCGGCGGGGTCATCGGTGACCTGACCGGTTTTGCAGCCGCCACGTTTTTAAGGGGGATACCGTATATTCAATGCCCCACGACCTTGGTTGCGCAGGTAGACGCCAGCATTGGCGGAAAGACCGGTGTTGATCATCCAGGCGGAAAAAATCTGATCGGCGCGTTTCATCAACCCCGTTTGGTCTGCGCAGATCCGGAGGTTCTCACAACGCTTCCGAAGCGGGAGTTCATCGCGGGTCTGGCCGAGGTGATCAAATACGGCGTGATTTTAGATCGGAACTTCTTTAAGTATCTTGAATCAAATACCGATGGGATTCTCGCTCTGGATCAGAAGAAGATCCTCTATTGCATCCAGCGGTCGGCCGCCCTCAAGGCCAAGGTGGTTCAGTCTGACGAGAAGGAGTCCGGTCTTCGAAAGATTTTAAATTACGGCCATACCTTTGGACATGCCATTGAGACGTTAACCGGATACAGAAAATACAAGCATGGCGAAGCGGTGGCCATCGGGATGGCCTCGGCTGCACGGCTTTCTTACCTCCTTGGGATCTCCTCTTGGAAAGATGTCCAAAGACAAATTAGGCTGTTGGATCTATTCGGGCTTCCGACGACCTTGCCGAAATTAGACCCTGGCAGTATACTTGCAGTCATGGAACGGGACAAGAAGGTGATCGGCGGAGAAATTTATTTCATATTGCCAGAAAAGATCGGTTCCGTCCGGATCGCCCCTGTGGAACGGAAGGTCCTGAAAGGTTTTCTTAAAACGTTATTAACCAATCATTAGGAGTGTCGGATGAGAAAACCGGCTGTGTTGCTCTTTTTATTCGCCCTGCTCGCAGGATGCGGCGATTCCCGCGCCCCCCTCGATGCAACCGTGACCGGGCCGGAAGACGGTACATTTTCGATTGAGCAGAGTGGAGGCGGGTTCCATATCGTTCGGGCGTTGGATTTTCAGGTGAGAAGCAGCAAGGGATTTGCATTGCCTGAAGTGGAAATCGAGCTCTTTGCGGGAGGAAATGGCATTTTAACCGATATCGATGGAAATCCGCTTGACCCCGCTAACCCAACTTACTTTAAAACCAAAACAGACGATCGGGGAATCGCACGGGCCTCTTTTCTCATCGCCCTTCCGGCTTGCGTCCCGGCGGACCTTTTATTCACAGGATCGGTCGGAGCCAATGTCGGCGTTACAAGCGATCTTTGGACCGGCACCTATACCGTTAAGGCATGTTAGGCAGGACTATTTCAGGTTCCATTCACGAGAGGAATAGATGAAAAACGTCGGTTTCTCGCCGGCGTTCGTCTCGTTTTTTATTTTTCTGATGAGATGATCAGGTGACTGCTCCGATTCTCCCGAGACCCACGTCAAGCCGATCGGCCCCCACGCAATAACAAGGGTCCCTCTATCAGCGTTATCCCAATGGAGACCACCCGGAAGGCGGCTCTTGATCGATAGAAGAACCGCCAACTTTCGCTTGAGTTTCCCGGCTATTTTCAATATACTCCAAAGATTCTTTGTTTTGGAGAATGACATGTCTAAAGAACGCTTTCAAAAGGTGACCGTAAAAACGATTCCCGTCTTCATCCTCATCGTGCTGTTAATCATTTTCGCTCGGCCGAAATTACATTTATTCTTAATGGGGCTCCCGTTAATTGCGGCGGGAGAGATCCTGCGTCTCTGGGCGGCCGGACATCTAAGCAAAAACCGTGAGGTGACAACCACAGGCCCATATGCATACGTCAAAAATCCGCTTTACCTCGGAACTTTTTTGATCATGATCGGATTCTGTTTTCTGGCCAGTCAATGGATGATCCTTGCGGTCGGGCTGGGCGGATTTTTTATTTATTATGCTCCCTTCAAAAAGAAGGCGGAGGCCGATCGTCTCAGGGAGATTTTTGGATCCGCTTGGGATGACTATGACCGAAGCGTGCCTGATTATATCCCACGCCTTTCTCCCTATGAAAAAAGAGGCCGGCACCGATGGGAGTGGTCCCGGGTCGTGTCAAACAGCGAGCATGAAACGGCGATCGTGACGCTGACCGGCGTCCTGGTTTTGGGTGTTCGGTTTTTTCTACAGTAAGATTTCGTTAGATCGGAAGAATCTTTCTGGGGGGCGGGTTCTTTGGGAGAATGATTTTATCCCTCCGCTCACTGCTCCTTCTCACAAAGTAGGGCTTGCGCCGGCTATGTTTGTTCAGAGAGCCTCATTTCATCAATATATTGAAAATACCCTCAGAGAAGGGAACCCCTGGAAGCCCGATATCTTTTTAATCCAAAAAGATGGAGAGCGCGCCATTGTAAAGGACTATGCTTCGAAGCCGTTTTTTTTCCGTTTTTTCATTGGGACGATTTCGAACCTGCGAGAAGCCTATATTTATCGTAAACTACAAGGGCTTCGTGGTATTCCGAAATTCTTTGGTCTCGTGGATCGGTACGCCATCGCGGTCGCCTATATTCCCGGTCGGAATGCTTCCGAGTTGAATGAGGGGGAGTTGACCCCGCCTTTTTTTAAAAAATTAAAAGAAATCGTGGATGGCATCCATGACCGCGGGGTGGTTCTTTGTGATCTTCGAAATATTAAAAATGTGATCATAGGCGACGACGGAGAGCCTTATCTGATCGACTTTTCAACCGCCTTTCAAAAGGGAGGGCGATTTAACTTTTTAAAAAACGGGCTCTATCATATTTTCTTTCAGGATGATTTGTTAGGAATTGCAAAATTAAAAAGAAATAAAGCGTCGCAGCTTTTGACGGATGAGGAACGCGCCGCCTTGGAGAAAGGGGTCTTTTTGCAAAAAGAAGCCATCTATCTTAAGCTAAAAGGGCGGGCCTTTCTCAAAAAATTATTTAGAAATGGGAGAGTCAATGCAAAAAATCAGAAGGGCCATATTAAGCGTTTACAATAAAGAGGGAATCGTTGAGTTCGCCCGGGGGCTCCAGTCGTTCGGCGTTGAGCTTCTGTCGACGGGAGGGACTTACCAGGTTCTGAAAGAAAAAGGGGTGGCGGTCAAGGAAGTCTCTGAGCATACCGGATTTCCCGAAATGCTGGATGGAAGGGTAAAGACGCTCCACCCCCGCATTCATGGCGGTATTCTGGGGAAGAGGAGCGACCCGAAGCATCAGGGAGAAATGAAAGCGCAGGAGATTCTGCCGATTGACCTGGTGGCGGTCAATCTTTATCCATTCAAAGCCACGGTTGCCAAGCCGAATGTGACGCTCGAAGAAGCGATCGAGAATATCGATATCGGCGGTCCGGCGATGCTTCGCTCTGCGGCCAAAAACCATGCCGACGTCGTTGTGGTGGTCGATCCGAAAGATTATCCGGAAATTCTGGATGAGATGAAAAAAACAGGCGGGACCATAGCGGATGCGAAGCGATTTCATCTTGCCGGTAAAGTCTTTTTTTATACATCCGATTATGACCGCGCCATTTTTTCCTATCTCAGCGCTCAAGCGGGAGGCGCTGAAAAATTTCCCGATTCCCTGTCCCTCCAGTTTGAAAAGGTCCAATCTCTCCGGTACGGTGAAAACCCGCACCAGCAGGCGGCGTTTTACAAAGAGCCTCAATCCGAAGAGGGTAAAGTCCCGGCGCAGCTTTGGGGAAAGGAGATGTCGTACAACAATTTTCTCGACACTGATGCCGCCTTCGGACTGGTAAAGGAATTTAAGGAGCCGGCCGCGGTCATTGTAAAGCACAATAATCCGTGCGGGGTTGCGACGGGGGGGACCTTGGCCGAAGCCTATCGGAAGGCGAAGGCGACCGATCCCGTTTCTGCCTTTGGGGGGGTGGCCGCGTTCAATCGACCGCTCGACGCCGAGACGGCGCAGGAGATCACAACGACTTTCATGGAAGTGGTCATCGCGCCGACGGTTGATCCCGCGGCGCTCGATCTTTTCAAAAAGAAAAAAGATCTCCGCGTTTTAGAAGCGGGAAGCGCTTCTGTGAAGCCTTCCCGTGAGACACGATTGGATGTGCGGCGCGCCGCAGGGGGCCTTCTTGTGCAGGAACATGACAGCGCCATGATCGAAGATCCGGCGTCATTGAAGGTCGTCAGCCGGCGCGCGCCGACCCACGAGGAGCTGTCGGCCCTCCTTTTTGCATGGAAGGTCTGTAAGCACGTTAAATCGAACGCGATTGTTTTTGGGCGGGGAGGCCAGACCATCGGCATCGGCGCCGGACAGATGAGCCGTGTCGACTCCGTAAAGATCGCGACCATGAAAGCCCAGATGCCTCTGGCCGGCTGCGTGATGGCTTCGGATGCCTTTTTTCCTTTTCGAGATGGAATGGATGCGGCGGCCCAAGCCGGCATTGTCGCCGTGATCCAGCCCGGCGGATCGATACGGGATCAGGAAATCATTCAGGCTGCAGATGATCATCAAATGGCCATGGTGTTGACCGGCATTCGGCATTTCCGGCATTGACCGGTTTTAAGGCGGAACAGTCCATCTTCATTCCAAAAGGAACGCCGTGGTTTCCGTTTCTATCTCCAAGTGGAACGCCGCCGAGTAGGTCGGCTCTGGAATCATGGCCTTGATAACTTTGCGCGTTAGGGCTTATTCTAACCACTTCCTGGGGGTCGCCGGGTAGGTCGGCTCTCGGAATGTCGCCTTGATAATCTTTTGCTTCAGGTCTTATTTTAAAGGAGTCTCATGAGAGAGTTTCTTTTTAAGTATCGAGGTAAAATCCCCCTTCCGCTGATGGCTGCGGTCTTCATTTGGCTTTTTTCCCGCCCTCATCCGCCGGAGAGAAATTATACGATTATTTTTATCGGGCTCGGTATCAGCCTGATCGGGGAGTCTATTCGAATTTGGGCCGTCGGCTATGCCGGCGCTTCCACACGGGGCAAGAAAGCCAAGGCCAAGCAGTTGATCACCGGCGGCCCGTATGCTTACGTTCGAAACCCGATTTATATCGGAAATTTTCTCGTTGCGCTGGGAGCGGTCTTGACGATCCAGTCCTGGGTGGTTGCCTCCATTTTTATTTTTTATTTTGCGCTGATCTACCATCTGATTGTAGAGCATGAGGAGGCCTACCTTGGAAAGGAGTTTGGAGAGGCGTACCGCTCCTATACGGAAAAGGTTCCGCGCTTTTTCCCGAGCTTGAAGGCATACGACGACTCACAAGGGGAGTTCAAATGGAGGGAGCTTCGTAAGGAATATTGGTCGATACTCGGTCTGACGATGGCATTTCTTCTGATTAACCTCTCTCCCGTCATTTCGAGTTGGATTCGGAATGGATAAAGGAGCGCCGTGGTTTACGTTTCCACCTCCAAGTGGAACGCCGCCGAGTAGGTCGGCTCTGGAATCATGGCCTTGATAACTTTGCGCGCTAGGACTTACTTTAACCACTCCCTTTAGGTCGTAATCTTTCGCGCTAGGGGTGATTTTAAAATGAAAATACTCGTCATCGGAGGGGGGGGAAGAGAGCATGCCCTCATATGGAAAATCGCCCAGAGCCCTCGTCTCACCCGGCTTTACTGCGCCCCCGGCAACGCCGGAATGGCCTCCCTTTCCGAATCGGTCCCCATCCCGGTCGATGACATCGACGCGCTTCTTCGGTTTGCCGAGGAGAAAAAAATTGATTTGACGGTCGTCGGGCCGGAGCTCCCTTTATCTTTGGGGATCGTGGACCGATTTGAGGCAAAAGGCCTTCGGATCTTCGGTCCTCACCGCGGCGCCGCCGAAATCGAAACCAGCAAAGTTTTTTCCAAGTCTCTGATGCAGAAATATCGGATACCGACCCCCGAGGCCGAAATCGTTTCGCTGGAGGAAGCCTACGGAAAGATCCCATCCATCGAAATGCCGATTGTCCTGAAGGTAGAAGGGCTGGCTGCCGGAAAAGGGGTGGTCATTGCAAAGGACCGGGAAGAAGCGAAAGAAGCGCTGAACAGTTTTCGGACGCTCGGCAAAGCGGCCTCCCGCATTATACTGGAACAATACCTGGAAGGGGTAGAGGCGACCTTTTTTATTTTAACGGATGGCCTCACCGTCGTTCCGCTTGCGTCCGCACAGGACCACAAACGGGTGTTCGATGCGGATCGCGGTCCGAATACCGGAGGGATGGGAGCGATCTCCCCCACCCCTCGGATCACCTCTTCCATCGAACGGGACGTGATGTCTCGGATCATTTATCCTGTGCTGGAAGGGCTTGCTGCGGAGGGGAGACCTTATCGGGGGGTCCTCTATGCCGGTCTGATGCTGACGCCGTCCGGCCCATATGTGTTGGAATTTAATGCCCGCTGGGGGGATCCTGAGGCTCAGGCGGTTCTGCCGCGGCTTAAAACCGACTGGGTCGATCTGATGGAGGCGACGCTCGATCACCGCCTTAACCAAACCCGGATGGAATGGAATGAGGCCGTTTCGGTTTGTGTGGTCCTGGCATCCGAAGGGTATCCGGGCGACTACAGAAAAGGGGAAATCATTTCCGGCTTGGAGACGGTCCGACCGGAGGAGGCCCTGGTCTTTCACGCAGGGACAGAGCGCAAGGGAGAGAGATGGCTGACCCACGGAGGGCGTGTCCTGGGGGTGACGGCTTTTGGAAAAGATTTCTCAGAAGCGCGCCGCCATGTTTACCAAGCCATCACCCGGATTTCTTTTCCGGGGATGCATTTCCGAAAAGACATCGGCGCCTCGGAAAGTTAATGGAACGCCGTAAATTTTCAACGTCATGTTGCTCCTGACGGACCTACTCGGTCGCTTAGAAAGCCTATTTTAATGAATGATAGAGGAGGGAGCAACATGACTAGGAGAGATTTCTTACTTATCTTGCTTTCGGTTGGAATGCTTGTCGGCTCGACAGGGTTGGCGGAGGAGACGCCTCAACCGCCGAAGGAGGGGGCCGCTTCAGAAAGTCCCGCCACGATAAATAATCCGTCTGCGCCCGCGCGTAGAGGAAAATTAATGAATATTAAGGGTGAAGTGACAGAGGTGGCGCCCGGCGCGAACAGGATCAAAATAAAGGAGGGAGCGAAAGAAGGAAATAAGGAATACGTCGTAAATCTAACGGAAAAAACGATTGTGACGGCGGGAAAAATGACAAAAACAGTTTCCGAAATTAGAGCCGGAGATAAAGTCGTCGCCCGGGTTTTGGACGAAGATGGAAAAATGACTGCGCGCTCTGTTCGCCTTGCGCAGAAGGAAAAGAAAGGAAAGAAGGAGCGGACTCCGGAAGCGATGGCTCCCGGAGCATCGAATGAAACGTCTGAACCTGCCGAGCCCCCTCAAGCCCCGCCGGACAAAACCCCAGGCCCCAGCGAGGGAGACACCCCGAAAACCGGCCCATAAGGGTTGTCGTTTTCTATTAAAATAGGCCCTCAGAGGAACGCCCGTAAATTTTTGCTTAAGCCTATTTTAAAGCGAAAGATTATCGAGGCGATATTTCGAGAGCCGACCTACCCGGCGACCCCCAGGGAGTGGTTAAAATAAGCCCTAACGCGCAAAGTTATCAAGGCCATGATTCCAGAGCCGACCTACTCGGCGGCGTTCCACTTGGAGGTGGAAACGGAAACCACGGCGTTCCATTTGCTAATCTTTTGACGGGGGTTTGGATTCAGAGGTCGATTCTTTTTTTGGAGATTCTCCGGAAGCGGCGGGTTTGGTCTCCCCTTTTGCATTTGAATCCGAAGCGCCCGGGCTCTTCTTTTTTGCGTAATCATTGACATACCATCCACTTCCTTTGAAGAGCAAACCGGCAGGGGAGGAGACTAATTTGTGCAATTTCCCGGAGCAGGCGGAGCAGGCGGCCAAAGGGGCGTCAGACATTTTCTGTATGACTTCGAAACGCTTTTTACATGCTTCACATTCATATTCATAAATAGGCAAACCAAACACCTCCGTGCATTAAGATAATTTCAGGATTGCTTTTTCTATTTTATCGAGTCCCTTTGTCAGGACCTCTTTTGAAACGGCGTACGAAAGCCTTAAATAGCCGGCCGCCCCGAAGGCTTCTCCGGGAATCGTTGAGACGCCCCCCTCTTCCAAGAGAAATGAAGCCAGTTCGGAAGAACTGTTTATTTTATGTTGTTGATATGCTTTTCCCATCAAGCCCTTCACGTTTGGAAAAACGTAAAAGCTGCCGGCCGGCTTAGAGCAGCGGATTCCCGGCATACGATTTAATCGTTCCACGATGAATATTCTTCTCTTGTCGAATTCTGCAACCATGGTCTGGATAAAAGAAGCTCCCCCGTGTAATGCCGCGGCTGCAGCTTTCTGCGATATTGAAGTCGGGTTGGAGGTGCTCTGGCTCTGTACCATCGACATCGCTTCAATCACTTCTTTCGGCCCGGCTGCGTATCCGATTCTCCAACCCGTCATCGAGTATGCTTTTGAGACCCCGTTTACCACGATCGTTTTATTTTTCAGCTCGGGACTCAATGAGGCGATGCTTGTATGGACCGCATCGTCATAAAGAAACTTCTCGTAAATTTCGTCGGAGACGATCCATGCGGGTGTGCTCGCAAGCAAAGGCGCAAATGCTTCTAAGTGCTGGGCGCCGTATGACGATCCGGTCGGATTCGAGGGATAATTAAAAATAACCGCTTTCGTTCGCGGCGTCATTGCTTTTTGCAACTGGACCGGAGTCATCAAAAATTGATCTTCTTCCCTTGTTTCCACAATAACCGGTTTTGCATCATTCAATAAAACCTGATCGGGATACGAGACCCAGTAGGGAGCGGGGATGATCACCTCGTCTCCTTTTTCAAAAAGTACCTGAGCGATATTGTAGAGGGTATGTTTTGCCCCGCAAGAGACAATGATTTCTTTTTTTCCGTAGTCAAGGTGGTTTTCGGTTTTTAATTTTTGAATGATCGCCTCTTTTATTTCATCGGTTCCCGAGGGAGGCGTGTATTTTGTATGCCCAGTTTGAATGGCCTGGATACCTGCCTGCAGCGCGACTTCGGGCGAGTTAAAATCGGGCTCACCTAACCCGAAGTCGGTGACGTCGATCCCCTTTGCCACCATCTCTTTTGTTTTGGCGGCCATCGCCATGGTCGGCGAGGGCTTGATCTGGCCGATACGACTTGCAAACTTCATGATTCCCTCACGGAAAATTTTTCTTGTAGTTTGGTTAAAACCACTTTAGGAACCAGGTCGGAAACATCCCCGCCGTAACTTGCAACTTCTTTAATCAGCGTTGACGTTAAGTAGGAGTATTCTTCGCTCGGCATCAAGAACATGGTCTCGATCTGGGAGTCGAGCTTTCTATTCATCAAGGCCATTTGAAATTCAAATTCAAAATCGGACACGGCGCGAATGCCTCGAATGATGGCGGTGGCCCCTTTGCGACGCAGATAATGAATAAGAAGTCCTGTAAACGATTCAATGGTGAGGTCCGGAAGCCCGCGAGTGGCTTCGCGGATCATGCCGATACGTTCTTCCAAATTGAATAAGGGCGCTTTTTTCGGGTTGGGAGCGACGGCGACAATGACGTTTGGAAAGAGCCGGAGGGTCCTTTTTATAATGTCGACATGTCCATTTGTAATCGGATCAAACGTTCCGGGATAAACTGCAAATTTAAGTTTTTCATTTTTTGGCATAAAAAGAGAGAATGGTTTCGCCGTATTTATACTTCTTTAGGAAAAAGAGATTTCCTGCTTTCTCCGGCAGGTTTTTTTTATGAAAATGTTCAATAACAACCATACCATGGTCAGTTATCATATCACCCTCCTCTAGCATTGGCAATATTTTTTCAACTTCTTTGCTTTCGTAGGGAGGGTCTATGAAGATGAGATCGAATGATCTATTGGATTTTTTAGCTCTTGTTAGAAAAGCGGAGGCCATGGTTGCGAAAACCTCCGCTCTTTCTTCAAGTGAGCAGGAGGCCAGGTTTTCTTTAAGGTATTGGAGGTGTCGTTTATTATTTTCGACAAAAATCACACTCCGGGCGCCGCGGCTTAAAGCATCTATCCCGATAGATCCTGTTCCTGCATATAAATCGAGGAACGTGGCCCCTTCGATCTGATCGGATAGAATGTTAAAGAGTGCTTCTTTGACTTTGTCGGAGGTGGGGCGGAGGTCGAGGCCGGAGGGTGCTCTTAGCTTCCGTCCTTTCATCGTTCCGGCGATAATCCTCATGAAAGCCTCCTATGATGATTATCGACGTTAGCATACTTTAAACCGAGGTGACAACTTTTTTGACTTTAATTTGGATATAAACTATAATAACCGCCCACAGGAGGAATCCCGATGAGAATATCGATTTATTCATTTGCTTTATGGGGCCTCATCGTAGGATGTGCTTCGATTTCCCCGCCGTTAATGCCTGTTTCAAACGCGCCCATCTCTTCAGATGTGGAAACAATCCAAGTCGTTGTTAAACCGATCGTGACAAAGGGAATTCGATCCGAGGATGAGAAAAAGTGGGGAGTCGATCTTTCTTCTTACTTCACTTCATTTGAAGTTCGGGTGATAAATAAGACGAATAAACAGATTTTCTTCAATCCGCGCCAGTCGTACTTAACAGACGAAAAGGACCTAAGACACGCTGCTTTCGATGAAAAGGAGAGCATTCGCTATTATATAAAAGGAGATGGCGATTTAGTGATGACTCTGGTCCCCAAATCGAATGTTAAAATTCAGGAAGAGACGGAAAAGATTTTAACCGCTCAATGGGTGGAGAGTTCGATCTCTCCTGGGAACCAAAAGGAAGGGATTCTTCTCTTTAAAAAGATAACCCGCGACCGTTGCCAAAAAGTGACCCTGGAATTGAACGGAATCACCGTTTCCGAGACGGCGGAAGAAAAGCGATTTTCTTTTGCTTTTGCCTGTGACAATGAAGGATAAAATGGGCCTTCTCAATTCTGAGGAAGGCCGGCCTTACATTTCCTCATTGTTTACGGCGCTCCCGACAGGTTCCAGAAAGGACAAGCTTTTTTTCTGGTTGTCCAAGATCGTTTTATCCATTAAGGCGCCGCAGTTAATACATTTCCAGGCGTGGAAGATGATGAAAAAATCGGAGAGTCGCTCTAAATACATCAGGCCTTCACATTTTGGACATTTCATTTTTTGCTCCTTTTTTAAGTAGATGTTTTCAATTTTTGCAAGCAGTATGCCATAAAATGGCACATCTATAAATATATGTTTTTTAATGAGAATTATTTTAACCGGCCACTAAAGTGCGGTTAAAGAGAGTATGGCGGTGACAAAAAACGTCATCGTCTGGGTAAGCAGATACCTAACCTCCAGGCCTTTCTTACCGATTATGTCCAAAATTAAAGAGTGGCCCGAGGGGGAGCGGCCTAGAGAGAGGTTACTAAAAGACGGCGCAGAAGTCCTGTCCGATGCGCAACTTTTGGCCGTCCTTCTGCGAACCGGCTCGGATCGCGCCAATGCCGTTCAACTGGCGATGGATCTATTAGAGATAGTTCATACTCTCCCTAACCTGGCGTATTTAAGTGTTTCGGAACTTTGTTCGATTAGGGGCGTGGGTCCTGCAAAGGCAGCGCAACTCAAAGCGGCATTGGAATTGGGCCGCCGATCGCTTGTTTCCCCTCTTAACCATGGCACAAAGCTGGTGACGAGCCAACATGTTTTTAATCATTTCTCACCCCGATTTAAGAATATCAAAAAGGAAATTTTTAAAGTTATTTTGTTGGATCAGAAAAACAAAGTAATTCGGGATGTTAATATTTCCGAGGGGAGTTTGACCGCGACGGTCGTTCATCCGAGAGAGGTCTTTAATCCGGCGATAAGGGATTCGGCAGCGTCTGTGATATTTTTGCATAATCACCCGAGCGGAGATCCGACCCCCAGTCAGGAAGACAAAGAAATGACGCAACGGCTTGTGGCAGCGGGAGAGTTAATGGGAATCCAGGTTTTGGACCATTTGGTCATTGGAGACAATACGTATTTTAGTTTTGCTGATAGCGGATATATAAAAAGGTCACCTCTGTTTGCCGTTTCGCGGAAAGAGAGATAAACTAAGATTAGGAAAGGCCTATGAATCCACTGCTTACTTTATGGTTGTTTGTCCTTGGAAGTACCATTCTTCTCTCCGGGGTGTTTTATCTGGCAGAGAATTATTCACACATCATTGGGAATTTTTACTTTCTGGCAGGAGCTTTTTTTGGCTCCTATCTTCTTTATACTCTCATTAATTGGATTATAAAAAGGAACCGGAAAGATCCAACATCTTAAGAAGGTGTAAGGATCAGATGACGATCAGCAAAGAGAGGCTCATCGCGCTTTTTGAAGAATGGGTGACGCTGTTAGAACTGAATGGTGAAAGCCCATTCAAATGTCGGGCTTACGCCAATGCGGCTCGGGTGTTGGCCCAATTGGACGGGGATTTGGCTGAGGCCGTTCAAAGCCGTTCTCTTTTGGAATTTAAGGGAATTGGGCAGGCGATGTTCGAAAAAATTTCAGAGGGAGTGGAGACGGGACGACTCTCCCTTTATGAAGAGTTGAGAGCGGCGACCCCTCCAGGACTGTTGGAGATGTTGAAAATAAAGGGTCTTGGACCCAAAAAAGTCCGGACCATTTATGACCAATTGGGCGTAAAAGACATTGTGGAACTGGAGTATGCATGCATAGAAAATCGGCTGGTTGATCTTCCGGGTTTTGGTAAAAAGACCCAGGATAGAATAAGAGAAGGGATCACTTATCAAAAAAAGCACAAAGGTTTGTATCATTCCCATACGGCAAGATTGGAGGGGGAAAGGATTCTGGCTCAAATACTTCAAAAAGAGGAGGTCATTCGAGCAAGCTTTGCAGGAAGCCTTCGGTGCCGGAATGAAGTGGTGAGAGAGATAGATCTGGTTGTCAGCAGTGATTCTCCCTTGCTCTTAATCGACTATGCCCGCTCCCTTCCCGAGATAGAGAACGAAGTGACAAGGACGGAAAATAGCGCCAAGTTCATTCTCAAGAAAGGGATGGAATTAAACCTTTACATCGTGCCGGACGATCGGTTTCCGTACATGCTTCATTATTATACCGGAAGCAAAACCTATCATGAGGCGATTTCCCATCGTGCCAGAAATTATGGCATCAAATTAAGTGAGTACGGGCTCTTTCTGGAAGATCACATTTTGCCCTGCCAGGATGAACGGGAGATTTTCTCCACCCTCGAACTCGATTATATCGAGCCTGAGCTCCGAGAAAATTACGGCGAACTTGAAGCGGCTGCGCGGCACGCTCTCCCCCGCTTGGTTGAGGAGAGAGACATTCGGGGCGTTTTCCATGTCCACAGTACTTATAGCGACGGGGCCGCCCCGATTTCTCAGATGGTGGAGGCCGCTGAGCGGCTGGGACTTCAATACATCGGGATCTCGGATCATAGTCAATCGGCGTTCTACGCAAATGGGTTAAAAGAAGACCAAATCAAAAAGCAACACGAAGAAATAGACCGGTTGCAGGAGATCTTAAAAATCCGCATCTTCAAAGGAATCGAAGCGGACATCCTGCCGGATGGAAACTTGGACTACGAGGATCGCATTTTGGCTTCCTTTGATTTTGTCATCGCATCGGTGCATTCCAGTTTTAATATGTCGGAAAAAGAAATGACGAGCCGAGTGGTTCGTGCGATGAGCCACCCTGCGACCACATTTCTAGGCCATCCGACCGGCCGGATACTTTTATCCAGGGAAGGATATCCGATTCATATTCCCGAAGTAATCGAGGCGGCGCGCCGGTACGGTGTCGCCATAGAATTAAATGCGAGCCCTTATCGACTCGACCTGGACTGGCGTTACTGCAAAATGGCAAAAGAGGCCGGTGTCCGACTGAGCATTCATCCTGATGCGCATGGAATCCACGGCCTGGCGGATACCCGGATGGGAGTCGGCGTGGCTCGCAAAGGCTGGCTTTCTTCGGGCGACCTTGTAAATACCCTTCCATTAAATGAAATGGAAATTTATTTGAAAAATAAAAGAAGTCAGGTCAGATAACTTCCCCCCTTTTGTAAACGCGAATAAATCCTTATCGCTGCAGGTTCAAATTCTGAATATGTTTGAGCGGTCGCGCATTGTGAGGAACCTCGTCCTTGTGTGAGATCGATTTAAGCCCCTATTTTCAGCAAGAAGCGGGCGCGGCAAAGGTGTATTTTTATTTACAGACAATGATAAAAATGCTAGCATGAAGGAATTTTGAGTCCGGAGGAAGGTCCGCCCATTGATAAAGTTTTTTAGCCTGGTCTCCATTCTTTTTTCCATTCTGGTTCCCTTTCCATCGCCGGTTTCTGCACAACAACAAGAAATTCGGATTAAACTCGTTGAGGTCAGAGGGAACCATAAAATCGATCGTAAAACGATCCTCTCCAAATTATCGATACAAGAGGGGGACCCTTTCTCTCCGGATCGCGTCAGAGAAAATGTGGAAATTTTATATCGAATGGGTTTTTTCGATCGGGTGGAGGTGGAGTCGGAAGGTCTGGAAGGGGGGGTCGCTCTTTTCTTTGTCGTTCATGAAAAGCCTTTTCTGATCGACGTGATATACGAAGGGAATGAAAACATAGACAAAGAAAAACTAAAGGAGAAAGTTCCCGTCAAAACCCAGACTTTTCTGGACGCGGAAGCGATCAAAACCTATGTTGAGAAGATAAAAAAACTTTACGAGGCGGAGGCCTATTACAATGCAGCGGTGGTTCCGGTAACTCAAATATTACCGGAGGAACAGGCGGTACTTACCTTTGTCATCAAAGAGGGAGAACAGGCTTATATCAAAAAAGTTCGGTTCAAAGGAAACAAAATATTCAAAGATAAAACATTAAGAAAGCAGATAGAAACGTCCAACTATTTTTGGCTGACGTCGTGGCTCACGGAGTCAGGGCGATATAAAGAAGAAACGCTCGAAGCGGATCTTGAGCGGATCAGAGAGTATTATTTAAATCATGGATATCTCCAGATGCAGGTCGGCAGCCCTAAAGTCGAGCTCAGCGACGATAAAAAATGGTTTGAGGTGACCCTCCCCCTTGTCGAGGGCGAGCAATTCAAAATCGGAAAGATTAAATATGAAGGGAACCGCCTATTTGACACGGAACGGCTGGTGGCTCTGACCAAAAGCAAAGAAGGGGAGATCTTCAACCGCGGCCGACTGCGTCAGGATATTATGGGCATCGTCGACCTGTATGGCGAGCAGGGATACCTCTTTTCAAATGTGGTTCCTCAGTTAAATCCGGAGCTCGCGAGTAAAACAGTCGATATTACCTTTCAGGTCACCGAGGAAGATCAGTTCAAGGTAAGAGAGATCCAGATTACCGGAAATAATAAAACGCGAGACAAAGTCATCCGAAGAGAAATTCGACTCAATGAGCAGGAGGTGGTCGATACCAAGTTGCTCAGAAGAAGTTTTCAGCGGCTTCAAAACTTAAACTTCTTCGAGAATATCGAGATTATTCCCAAGCAGGTGGAACCGGGCTGGGTGGATCTCAATGTAGAGGTAAAAGAAAAGCCGACCGGCACGTTCAGCATCGGCGGCGGGTATAGTTCGGTGGACCGGCTCATCGCCACCACGGAGGTGACGCAAGGAAACCTTTTCGGGCGGGGCCAACTTTTACGGGCAAAGATCGAGGCCGGTAAGCGCAGGAGCACTTACAGCCTGACCTTCCGGGAGCCTCGCCTCTTCGATTCGGATACTTCCGGAACCACCGATCTTTTCAACCAGGTTCGAAGTTTTGATACATATAAAGAAAAGAGGGTGGGAGGCGACCTGATTCTGGGCCGCTCGTTCGGGGAGTATGTCAGTTCAAACATCAGCTATACCATTGAGACGCTCAAAGTCTACGATCTGAATGAGATTGTCGATTCGACAACCGATCCGCCGGGGCTGAAGGTAGACCCTGGCATTCCCCAGCAGGTTCGGGATCAAGCGGCGTTGGGGAAGACATTGACCAGCGCTTTGGGATTTTCTTTGTCGCGGGATACCCGTGATTTTATATTTGATCCGAAGGAAGGTTCGCGTCATTCTCTCACCCTCGAATACGCCGGGACCTTTTTGGGAGGAGACAACGATTATTACAAGGTCGTTGCCGATTCCAGCCGGTATTTCCCGCTCTGGAGAGAGCATGTCTTTTCGCTGCATGGCCGCGTGGGGTACGCGGACGGAATCGGAAGCAAAGAGTTGCCGGTGGGAGAGCGCTTTTATGTCGGCGGGATCAATACGGTCCGCGGTTTTAAATTCGGGAAGGCCGGTCCGTTGACCTCGACCCGTCAAATACTGGGTGGCAACAAAGAGCTCTTTTTTAATGTGGAATATCTTATTCCACTCGTGACTGAAGCAAGGATCAAGGCGGTTTTATTTTATGATCTGGGACGGGCTTTTGACAATTCCGAGCGGATCCGTTTTCCCGACCTCAGGGAGAGCGCCGGATTCGGGATTCGTTGGATCTCTCCCATCGGGCCGCTCCGCCTGGAATGGGGACGTAACCTCAAGCCAGAAGAGAACGAGCCCTCTCACACGATTGAGTTTTCAATCGGAACACTATTTTAGGAGCGTGGAACGGATGAAGCGGGGGGGACCTGCTCGTAAACCTTGATTCCGCGCTAATTTAGGAGGAAAAATGAAGAAAGTGTTTTTCAATTTGGTCGTCATGTTATCCATTTTTGGAGTTGGAACGACCTACGCCGAAACGTTAAAAATCGGTTTCGTCGATGCTCAGAAAGTATTGGAGAGTTCAAAAGAGGGGAAGCGGGTACGGGGAACGATGGAAGAATATGTAAAGAGCCGCCAGAAAATTATCGATCTGGAGGAACAGGAGCTCAAGCAGATTGAAGAAGAGCTTGCCCGTCAAGGATCGCTCCTCTCACAGGAGGCGAAAAAGGTAAAGCAGGAGAATTTTCAAAAAAAACTGATGGAATACCAGAAGAGGGCAGCCGACCTCAATAAGGAAGTTCAGGGAAAGAAGTTCGAGTCCCTTAAGGATTTTAATAAGAAGCTGGAAGAGGCGGTCAGGCTGATTGCCGAGAAAGAAGGGTATACCTTTGTCTTGGATAAGAACACGGACGGCGGAGTCGTCATTTACTCCAAGGAGTCGTACGACATTACGCCGAGGGTGATCGAACAGGTCGACCGAGTTTCAACCAAATAAGCGCGCTTTATAGGGTGTGGGGCAAGGCGCACATGGTGTGAATATCTAAAACACCAGCGATCTTCCGGCGCTGGCCCCACTTATAAAATAAATATGGAAATCACGCTGACTGAAATAGCGCAGATGTTCAAAGGACGCGTTGTTGGAGATTCCCAACTTCGAATTCACGGGGTGTCCGCGATCGAGGATGCAAAACTGGGAGAGATTTCCTTCATTGCCAATCCAAAATACCATTCAAAGGCCGCCACCAGCCGGGCTTCGGCCCTGATCACCCGGGATGAAATAAAGGGAATTCAAACTGCGCTGCTGTTGGTCGAAAATCCTTATTATGTGTTTGCGCAGCTTTTGACGTTTTTTCACCCTCCCCGGCGTTATTCTGAGCGGGTGGACCCCAAGGCCTCGATTGGAACCGGAGTCACTCTGGGAGAAGGGGTATCGATCGGTCCGTTCGCGGCGCTGGAAGACGGGGTGAAGATTGGCAACCGGGTTCGGTTGGGCCCAGGCGTTTTCATCGGAGAGGGGAGTGAGATCGGCGAGGAGACCCTCATCTATCCGAACGTCACCATCCGGGAGGGGGTGAAAATCGGCAGGCGGGTGATCATCCACAGCGGGACGGTCATCGGGAGCGACGGTTTTGGTTTTGCCCCGCATCAAAGAAAATATTACAAAATCCCGCAGGTGGGGGGGGTGATTATTGAGGATGATGTCGAATTGGGAGCCAACGTCACCGTAGATCGGGGGACATTGGGAAACACGATTATCGGAAGAGGAACCAAAGTCGACAATCTGGTTCAGATCGGCCACAACGTGGTGATCGGGAGCGATTCGATCCTCGTGGCCCAGGTCGGTATTTCAGGAAGCACGAAGATCGGCCATCACGTCACGCTGGCGGGACAGGTCGGGGTCGCAGGCCATCTCACCATCGGGGACGACGTGGTGGTCGGGGGAAAGTCGGGGGTCACAAAAGATATCCCCTCGAAAGAGAACGTATCGGGCTTTCCCCCGCTTCCCCATAAGACGTGGTTAAAGGCACAGGCCTCTTTTCAGCATCTTCCCGAAATGCGGAGCCAGGTGAAAACGCTTGAGAGCAAAGTGAGAGAGTTGGAGAAGCGATTAGCCCAGTTCGACAACATGGAGAGGAACTCATAATGGATATCGCGGAGATCTCGGCGATCTTGCCTCATCGTTACCCGTTTTTGCTGGTCGATCGCATTTTGGATCTGGAGCCTGGGAAGAAAATTGTCGGGTTTAAAAACGTCACGATCAACGAGCCTTTTTTCCAGGGGCATTTCCCAAAGCATCCGATCATGCCGGGTGTTTTGATTATCGAGTCGATGGCGCAGATCGGAGGCGTCCTCGCCTTCAAATCGACCAAGGGAAACGAAGGGCAGCTCGTATTTTTTCTCGGTATCGACCGGGCCAAGTTCAGGCGGCCGGTCTACCCGGGGGATCAGCTGCGGATCGAAGTTGAAGTTCTTCAAGAACGTCCCCCCTATTGGAGGTTGAAAGGAATGGCTTATGTCGACGGCAAGTTGGTGGCGGAAGCCGAATTGAAGGCCATGTTGGGACAGTCGGAGCGAGGAGGGTCAGAGAAGTGAGTGTTCACCCCAGCGCGATCATTCATCCTAAAGCGCAACTCGATTCAACGGTAGAAGTCGGCCCTTTTTCGGTCATCGGAGAGCATGTCCGGATCGGAAGGGGGAGCCGAATCGGATCGCATGTGGTGATCGACGGATGGACCGAAATCGGCGAGGAGTGCATTTTTTATCCATTTGCCTCCATTGGGATGGGTCCTCAGGATTTAAAATATAAAGGCGAGCCGACGTTTCTGAAAATTGGAAGTCAAAATACCTTCAGAGAATATGTGACGATCAACCGAGGGACGAAGCAGGGGCGGGGCGGCACCGTGATCGGGGATAAGAACTTCTTTATGGCCTATGTCCACGTGGCCCACGACTGCATCGTCGGAAATCAGGTCATCATGGCCAATGCCGCGACCTTGGCCGGTCACATCACCATCGGGGACCACGCGATCTTGGGCGGCCTGGTGGGGGTTCATCAGTTCGTGCAGATCGGCGCCTACACCATGGTCGGGGGCTGTTCGGCGGTGGCGCAGGACGTTCCTCCTTTCGTCAGCGTGGCCGGAAATCGGGCCAAGCTTTACGGACTCAACCTGATCGGATTAAAGCGCCACGGTTTTACGAAAGAGAGGGTTGAAGCGCTGAAAGGGGCTTATAAGCTTCTGTTTCGGTCGGGCCTGACGATGCGCGAGGCGGCAAAGCAGGCGCGGGATCGATGGGGGAAATTTCCCGACGTCGAGGCGCTGGTCTTTTTTGTTGAGAACGCAGAGCGGGGAATTTGCCGATGACCTCCGATCGATCCGAAGCCGCAGACCGAAAAATCGGACTCATCGCCGGAAGCGGGCAGTTCCCCCTTATTTTTGCGGAGAATGCCCGGAGGATGGGGCTCTCCGTCGTTGCGGTGGCGCATACGGGTGAAACGGAGCCGGAACTTTCCGATAAGGTCGATGAAATCCTCTGGATTCGTGTCGGGCAGATTGGAAAGCTGATTTCTTACTTTAAAAAAACCGGCGTGTCGGATGCGGTCATGGCCGGGGGAATCCGCAAGACGCGGATTTTTGAAATGCGGCCCGACTTTCGCGCCCTTTCCATTTTGGCCCGTTTGAAAGAGAAAAAAGATGACGCTTTGCTGAGGGCGTTGGCCTCCGAACTGGAGCAGGAGAAAATTTATATCAAAGAGTCGACCCTCTATCTCTCCGCTCTTCTGGCGCAGGAGGGGGAGCTGACCCGCCGGCTCACAAAAGAGGAAAAAGAAGATATCGAATGGGGATGGCCTTTGGCGAAAAGCGTCGGGGCGCTCGACATCGGCCAGTGCGTCGTGGTGAGAAACGGCGTGATTCTGGCGGTCGAGGCGATTGAGGGGACCGATGCGGCCATCCGGCGCGGCGGGTCGCTGGGAAAAGAAAAGGCAGTGGTCATCAAAATCTGCAAGCCGAATCAAGATTTAAGGTTCGATATCCCGGCCATCGGGCCGGGAACCATTCGGGCCATGGTGGAGGTGCATGCTTCCGTCCTGGTGGTGGAAGCGGGGAAAACACTTCTTCTGGAGAAAGAACGGCTGCTGCAGGAAGCGAAGGCGGCCGGTATTGCCGTTGTCGGCTATGCCGGTCTCCCTATTTTATAATGACGGGTCTATCAGAGGCGGAAGAGATGGAGCAGAAAAAAGTGAAAGTGGCCGTGGTGGGGGTCGGTTATCTGGGACAGCATCATGCGCGGATCTATTCCGAGCTTCCCGATGTCGAGCTGGTCGGGGTGGTCGATCCCATTTTGGAGCGGGCCGAGAAAATGGCCTCCGACTATCGTTGCGCGGCCTATTCCGATATCGGGCCGCTGCTGGAGAAGATCGATGCGGCGAGCATTGTCGTTCCGACCATCGCCCATTACCAGGTTTCAAAAACGTTGCTTGAGAACGGAATCGACCTGCTGCTGGAAAAACCGATGACCTCGACTTTGGAAGAGGCCGATCACCTGCTCTCTCTGGCGGCTCAAAAGGGGCGCGTGCTTCAGGTCGGCCATGTGGAGAGATTCAACGCCGGGATAAAAAAATTGAAGGAGATCCTTACCCATCCGCGATTTATCGAATGTCATCGGATGGGTCCGTTTGTCGAGCGGGGGACCGACGTCCATGTCATTCTCGATCTGATGATTCATGACCTCGATATCATTATGTCGCTGGTCCAGTCCGATTTGACGGAAGTGCGGGCGGTGGGGGTATCGGTCCTCACCCCTCAAATCGACATTGCAAATGTCCGCCTTGCTTTTGCAAACGGCTGCGTCGCCAATGTGACCGCAAGCCGCGTTTCCCGCGAGCGGCTCCGCAAGATCCGGATCTTTCAACCCGATTCCTATCTGTCCCTTGATTACATGCTTCCGGAGCTGGTGGTTTGCAGAAAGACGGTCCCACCGGAGGGGAAGGCGGGGGTGACCATCGATAAAGTAGAGATCGAAAAGGCGGAGCCGTTGAAAACCGAACTGGCCTCCTTTATTCAATCGGTCAAATTGAGGAACGCGCCGAAGGTTTCGGGCGAGGATGGGCGAAAGGCGCTTGCCGTCGCCCTTCAGGTGGTCGATCTCATTAAGAATGGTCAATCGGTCTTATCATAAGAAATTCCGATTAAAATTAGGTGCCGGCGAGAAAGATTACGACCCCCAGGGAAGTGGTTAAAATAAGCCCTAACGCGCAAAGTTACGGCGTTCCACTTGGAGGTGGAAACAGAAACCACGGCGCTCCGTTTTCGCCTGGTAAATGGTTTGTGAAGATGAAGTCCTCTATAAAGCTGCGGATTTGAAAAAACAATGAATCACTTTCCCGGTTTTGAGAAAGCCGAGCCCTTTAAAGTAAGCCCTAGCGCGGAAGATTACGGCGCTCCTTTTAGTGGGGAATGCCTCGCGCCGTCCCATTCCGGTTTATCAGCCCCTGCCCGGAAATCATACCGCGTGATGATGGTGGCCGGGGAGGCGTCGGGCGATCTTCACGGGGGGGCATTGGCCGAAGCGCTCTACGCAAAGAATCCAAACCTTCAGATCACCGGGTTTGGCGGCAGTGCGATGAAGAAGGCCGGGGTCGATGTGCGTTTCGATATTGAGCGGCTCGGCGTGGTCGGCATCTTTGAAGTCTTTCTCCACCTAAAGGCGGTCATGCAGGCTTACCAGGAGGCCGTTCAGCTTCTGAGAGGAGGTGTCGATCTGCTGGTTTTGATCGATTACCCCGACTTCAATCTCCGGCTTGCGAAGGCGGCGAAAGCGATCGGAACGCCGGTCATCTATTACATCAGTCCGCAGATATGGGCTTGGCGGGCGGGCCGGATCAAAACCATTGCGGAGCGGGTCGATCGGATGCTGGTGATCCTTCCATTTGAAAAACAGATTTACCAGTCGGCGAACATTCCATGCGAATTCGTCGGCCATCCTTTGTTGGATGAGATCAAGCGTCTCGGACCTTCTTCGACTTCGAAAGGGGCCTATTTAAAAGAGAAGGGTCTTCATCCGTCGGGTGTCACCGTCGGCCTTCTTCCGGGAAGCCGGAAGCGGGAGGTCATGGCCCTTCTTCCGACGATGCTCCGCGGGATGGCGCTGCTGTCGAAGCAGGTTCCCAATTTACAGATTTTGATCCCCGTCGCGCCGTCTCTTCCAAAAGGACTGATTTCCGAGCTGGCCCAGTCTTACACATGCAGTGTCCCATCCTGTCCCCTTCCGATCCGTTGCGTGGAGGGAGAGGTATACGATGTCCTGCGCGCTTCCGAGGTGGCGGTCGTCGCTTCGGGGACGGCCACACTGCAGGCGGCGCTGGCCGGGACCCCGATGATCATTATTTATAAGCTTGCTTCGACCACCTATTGGCTGGCGCGCCTGCTGATCCATCTGGAGTCGGTCGGCCTGGTCAATATCGTTGCCGGCGTTCCTTTTATTCCGGAGCTGATTCAAAAGGACGCTTCGCCCGAGCGTATCTGCGAAGAGGTCCGCCGGCTGTTGACGGACGAGGCGGCCCGGGAAGAGATGAAGCAGGGGCTGAAGAGGGTGGTCGGACGGCTTGGAACCGCGGGCGCGTCGGACCGGGCGGCATCGGTGATCGATCGGTTCTTGGAAGAATTCTTACCGAGGAGAGGAGGCTTGCAACGTGAAGCTTTATTTTAGGCTGCTCGCCTTTCTGAAGCCTTACCGGGCACACTTTATCTCGGCCTGTTTTTGCGCTCTGATGGTGGCCGCATTAACCGCCGCCTATGCCTGGCTGGTCCGTCCCGTCCTCGATGACATCTTTATCCGAAAAGACCGCTTCATGCTGATGATCCTCCCCGGCGTCATTTTGGGGGTGGCTTTCTTCAAAGGTGTTTTTAATTACGGGCAGGCTTATCTGATGCGGTATGTCGGGAATCGGATTATCTCGGACATCCGGAGAGACCTGTACCATCATATCGTCCTGTTGCCGATCGGATATCATTCCAAAAACGCCACCGGGAAGCTGATATCGAAAATCATCAACGACGTCGGCCTGATGCAGACGGCGGTCTCTACCATTGTAAAAGATATCTTTCAGCAGACGCTCACGCTTGTGGCGTTGACCGGGGTGATCTTTTATCAGGATTGGAAGCTGGCCTGCTTTGCGTCGCTGGTGATTCCTTTAACGATGTATCCTCTCGCCCGCCTCGGGAAACGGCTGCGAAGGATCGCGCGAAAGGGACAGGAGAAGGTCGGAGATCTCACCAACATTCTTCACGAGACCTTCGCCGGCATCCGAATCGTGAAGGCTTTTGGGAAGGAAGATTTTGAAACGGAGCGGTTTTCGGCAAAAAACCTCACCTACTTCAAAAACGTCATGAGGGCGACTGCCGTCTCGGAAGTGACCCCTCCGATGATCGAGGTCATTTCGAGCCTCGGCGCGGCCGCGATCGTCTGGTACGGCGGGTATCAGGTGATCCAGGACGACATGACCCCCGGCACTTTTTTTTCCTTCATGGCCGCTTCGATGATGATGTATGCCCCTTTGAGAATCCTCAGCTCGGCGAACAACACGCTGCAGCAGGCGCTGGCGGCGGCTGAACGGGTTTTTGCGACCTGGGATGAGAAGAACGAAAGAGAACTCGACTCCGGAAGAAAGACCGTTCAAGAAATTCGGGGGAGCGTGGAATTTGAAAACGTTTCGTTCTCCTATGAGGGGATGGAGTCGGCGGCCCTTTCCCAAATCAATTTCAAAGCCAATCCGGGGGATCTGATTGCGCTGGTCGGAAGCAGCGGCGCGGGGAAGACGACCCTGGTCAATCTGATTCCGCGATTTTACGAGCCGAGTCAGGGGAGAATTCTGATCGACGGGATTCCGATCCAGGAAATCACCCTCGCCTCGCTGCGGAGCCTGATCGGGATTGTCGGCCAGGAAGTGATCTTGTTCGACGACACCGTCCGTTGGAATATCGCTTATGGCTGCGGGGAGGTGCCGGAACAAAAAGTGGTTGAAGCGGCCGAGGCGGCCTACGCCCACCTCTTCATCGGAAAAATGCCGGACGGATACAATACAATAATCGAAAAAGGGGGAACCAACCTTTCGGGAGGAGAGCGCCAGCGCCTTGCCATCGCGCGCGCGCTTCTTAAAAATCCCCCGATCCTGGTTCTGGATGAAGCGACCTCCGCGCTCGATGCCGAATCGGAGTTTATTGTCCGGAAGGCGTTAATGGAATTGATGAAAAATCGGACGACCTTTGTCATCGCGCATCGCTTATCGACCATTCAGAAGGCGACCTGCATCCTCGTCATTGATCAGGGCCGTATTGTCGAGGCAGGGCGGCACGATGAACTGATACGGAAAGACGGGCCATATAAAAGGGTTTATCAGATGCAGTTTCGAGATGCCGAAGAAAGGGTGGGGGGAAAGGCGATCGATCTGGAACATGCATAATATTTTGTAGCGGCGCCGGCTCTATTGAGGTTTTTATGGTCAACGATCGCCCAGAAATGGATCACAGCGGGAGAAAGCGGCTTCTCTATTTTTCCTATCAGTTTCTCATGGTTCTATTTCTGCCGTTTATTTTCCTTTTTATCCTGGTCCGCGTGGTCGTCCGGCCGGCGTACCGCGACGGCATCGCGCAGCGGTTCGGCTGGTATCCGGCCGGCTTTTTCAAGTCGCTCCAGGGAAAAAAGGTCTTCTGGGTTCATGCCGTCTCCGTCGGCGAGGTTGTCTCATCGGGATTATTGATCCAACTCCTTCGGGAGCGATACCCGAATGCGGCCCTTGTCTTTTCCACGGTGACGCCGACCGGCCAGGCGGCGGCGCGCCAACGGTTAAAGGGGATCGACTGCTTCATCTACTTTCCCTTCGATCTGATCTGGGTGACCCGTTCGGTCGTTCGTAAAATTTCTCCCGCCCTTTTTATTTTTCTGGAAACCGAAATCTGGCCGAATTGTCTTCGCGCCCTCTCCGAGAACAAGACCCCGTCTCTCTTGATCAACGGCCGGATTTCCGACAGAGGATTTCGCCGGTATCGCTGGATTCGGTTTTTTTTGTCGGAGGTCCTCTCTGAGATCGCTCTCTTCCTGATGCAGACCGACCGGGACGCCGCAAAGATGATCGATCTCGGCGCCCGGCCGGAACGGGTGGAGCGGACCGGAAATATGAAATACGACCAGGCCGTATCGGGGGATTTCCGGCAAGGGGGCGAGGCGTTGCGCGCCGGGCTTCGCCTTGAAAAAGGGGAGAGGCTGATGCTCGCGGGAAGCACCCATGAAGGGGAAGAAGAGGCGGTGCTGGAGGCGTATTCGATCTTAAGCGCCTCCGTTCCCTCGCTGGTGCTTTTAATCGCCCCGCGCCATCTGGAACGATTGCCCGCCATCGAGCAGATTCTCTCTCAGAAGGGATATGCCGCCGTTCGGAAAGGAACGCTTTCCACCCGGACGGGAGACGAGCGAGAGGCGAGAGGTCCGATCGTTTTGATCGATACCCTCGGCGAGCTCGATCGCCTTTATTCGCTCGCCGAGTTTATCTTTGTCGGGGGCAGCCTGGCGCCGGTGGGAGGCCACAACGTTCTGGAGCCGGCCGCCTGCGGTAAACCGGTCTTCTTCGGGCCGTACATGGCCAACTTTCAGGAGATCGGCGATCAACTCAAGGGATCGGGCGGCGGCGTGGAGGTCGCCAATGGAAAAGAGATGGGAGAAAAAATGACCTGGCTGGCCCAACATCCCGAGGAGTACAAGAAAAAGGGGGAGAGCGCCTATCTTGTCGTTTTAAACAATCGCGGCGCGGTGAGGCGAAACCTGGAACGGATTGCCAAATGGGCGGACCCGATCGGACCATGAAAAAAAAAGGGAGCGCCGTAATCTTCAAGGCCATGCGTCGAAGGCCGACCTACTCGGTTCGCTTAAGGGCCTATTTTAAAAGGAACGCCGTGGTTTTCGTTTCTACCTACAACCACTTCCTTCAGGTCGTAATCTTTCGCTTAAGGGCCTATTTTAAGCGAGATCAAAAAAAGCCGCTCTGGAAGAGGGTCTGGAACAAGGGAAGAGGAATCTCCGACCTGGTGCTGTTTCCTTTTACTTTGTTGGCGTCGATTTACGGGCTTTCCTGCCGTCTCCGGATCTTCCTTTACGAGAAAGGGGTCCTTCCCCGGAAGCGGGCCGGCTGCTACGTCATCAGCATCGGAAACTTAACGGTGGGGGGGACCGGCAAAACGCCTTTTACGATCTACCTGGCGGAAAAATGGAAAGAAAAGGGATACACGATCGGCATCGTCAGCCGGGGCTACGGAGGAAATTATAGGGAACGCCGTAATCTTGCGCTTCAGGGCTTATTTTATAAGGAACCGGTCGTATTGGTGTCGGACGGGACGACCCTTTTGGAAAAGGTCGCTTCGGTCGGAGACGAGCCGTATCTGATGGCCGAGCGTTTGAGTGGCGTTCCGATTGTGGTTTCGGCGGATCGCTTCAAGGGATGCCAATGGCTGATTGAACATTTCAAAGTCGATGTCATCCTGCTCGATGACGGCTTCCAGCACCTCCGTCTTCATCGTGATCTGAATCTCCTTCTCGTCGATGCCACGAATCCATTCGGAAACGGATGTCTCCTCCCCCGCGGTTCGCTTCGCGAGCCGGTCTCGGAGGTCCGGCGCGCCGACCTGGTGATCTTTACCCGTTCGGAAAATGGATCGGACGCCACCGAGTGGATCAGCGAAATAGAGCGGTTGGGCCGGCCCTGCCTTCGAAGCACGTTTCAGCCGACCCGCCTGATTCAATTGAATACCGGATCGGTCCGTCCCTTATCGGATCTGAAGAACCGGCCGGTTCTCTCTTTTTGCGGTATCGGAAACCCCGATTCCTTCGTTCATCTTTTGACCCTCTTGGGGGCGGAAATTAAAGAGCGGATGGTCTTCAGTGACCATTATTCCTATCAGGCATCGGACTGGGCCAAGATCAAAAAGAAAGTCGCGGAGACGGGGGTCCAGTGGGTGGTGACCACGGAAAAAGATGCCGTTAAAATAAAAGATTTTTTGCCGGCGGACTTTGAAATATGGGTGCTCCGGGTGGAGGTGGTTTTCCGGGAAGGGGCTGAAAAATGGGAGTCTCTCCTTTTCCAAAAGAAAGAGCGCTCCTTGCTGCAGCGGGTCGGCCGCTAAAATGAACGCCGTGGTTTCCGTTTCCACCTCCAAGTGGAACGCCGTAACTTTGCGCGTTAGGGCTTATTTTAACCACTTCCCTGGGGGTCGTAATCTTTCGCTTAAGGGCCTATTTTAAATGAAGCATCGGATCGAATATGCCGTAGCCCGCCTTTTTGTCGCTTTCTTCCAATCCCTCCCGCTCCGGTTTTCTATCCAGGCGGGGGGCCTGATGGGAACGCTTTTTTATTACGCCGACCGCCGCCACCGGCAGATCGCCCTGGAGAACCTGAAGAGGGCGTTGGGCCGGGAAAAATCGGAAAGCGAGCGGAAGAGAATCGCGCTTGAATCGTTTAAGAATTTAGGGAAATCGGTCGCGGAAGTTTGCCGCATTCAAAAACTGAATCACTCCGAAATCCAAAAGTGGATTCAGGTGGAAGGGTTCGATCATTACCGGGCGGCGCGGGAGCAGAACAAGGGGGTGATTCTCCTGACCGCCCATTTCGGAAGCTGGGAGCTGGCGCCGGCGGTCTTTTCATTTAACAATTTTCAAATGTATATTGTTGCCAGAGCGCTCGACAATCCTTATCTGAATCGAATGATCAATGCCTGGCGGGAGCGGACCGGCAACCGGATTTTAAATAAGAAGACCGCGGCAGACGAAATCGTCCGCCTCTTGCGGAAAGGGGCGACCGTCGGATTTTTACTCGACCAGAACACGGCGAGAAAAGAGGCGGTCTTCGTCGATTATTTTGGGATGCCGGCGGCCACGCACAAGGGGCTCGCGATTCTTGCGCTCAGAACCGGCGCTCCTGTGCTGCCGACGTTTATCCTTCGGGAAGCGCAAGGGCATCGGCTGATCGTCGAGAAGCCGCTGGAGCCGGTCCGGACCGGCCATCTTCAAACCGACCTGCTCGAGACGACCGCCCTCTTCACCCGAAAGATCGAATCGTACGTCCGTCAATATCCGGACCACTGGCTGTGGGTGCATCGAAGATGGAAAACGAAGAAGGGCTAAGGGACGTGAATCGTTATTCGTTAGTTGTGGAATGATTCTCGTTTTACGTTTAACGAATAACGTTTAACGAATAACGGGTCTTATGTTCAAAAAGATTCTAGTCAGAATGCCGAACTGGATCGGAGATGCGGTGATGGCGACGCCCACCCTCTCGGTCCTACGCGATCGCTTTAAGAAGGGCGAGATTACCCTTCTGGCCAAGCCGCCGGTGGCGGCGCTCCTTGAGCATCATCCCGATATCGACCGGATTTTTATTTATGAAGACCAGGGAAAACATGCCGGTATTCCGGGTTTTTTCAGGCTCGTCCGGTCTCTCCGGAAGGAAAAGTTTGACCTGGCCTTTCTTTTTCAGAACGCGTTTGAAGCCGCCCTTCTCGCCGCGCTGGCCGGTATCCCGGAGCGGGTCGGCTATGCCGCCGACGGCCGGCGGTTTCTCCTGACCCGGTCGGTCCCGAAGAGGGATGCGCCCGTTCACCAACGGGACGCCTATTTATATTTGATGAACTTCTGGGGAGGGCCGCTTAAAGTAGGCCCTCAAGCGAAAATTTACGGCGTTCCGCTCCTAGCCCAGGACCAGGAGCGGCCACCAGAAGCAAGAAGGCCTTACCTGAAAGTAACGGAAGAAGAGAAGCGGGGGGCCTTGGCGCGTCTGGAATCGCACGGCATCTCGAAAGACGATCTTTGGGTCGGAATCAACCCGGGGGCGGCCTATGGATCTTCTAAGCGGTGGGCGCCGGCCCGTTTTGCCGCCGTGGCCGACCGGCTGGTGGAACGCCACAGGGCGAAGGTTGTTATTTTTGGCGGTCCTGCCGAGGCCGGTATTGCGGAGCAGGTGGCGGCGGAAATGAAACATCCCGCCGTGATCCTGGCGGGAAAGACGAGCGTTCGGGAGGTGATGGCCCTGGTTTCCCGGTGCCGGCTCTTTATCACGAACGATTCGGGACCGATGCATGTGGCTTCCGCCTTCGAGGTTCCTTTGGTGGCCGTATTCGGCCCGACGAATCCCGCCGCCACCTCGCCGGCCGGCCGTTACGATTCGGTGATTCAGAAAAAAGCGGCATGCGCCCCTTGCACCCATCGTGAATGTCCCATCGACCATCGTTGCATGGAGGAAATTTCAGTCGAGGCGGTTTTAGCCGAAGCCGAAAAGCAACTTAAAATAAGTTCCAGCGCGAAAGATCCAAATGAACGCCGGAAATCTTCGCTTGAAGAGACTTATGTTCACGGCGCTCATCTTCACCGCGAGCGCGCCGCGACCGGGCCGCTCTATTCCCGTCCGGCCCAATCTATTCAGCCGGAGGAGAGCCTGGAAGAGATAAAGGGATCAAAGGAACGCCGTAAATTTTCGCTTGAGGCTATTTTAACGGAAAAAAAGGGGGCGGTTTTTTTGGATCGGGACGGAACAGTCAATGAAGATGTCGGTCATATGACGTCCCTTGAAAGGTTTGCGCTGATACCGGGCGCCGCCGCGGCGATTGCGAAGCTGAATCGGCGCGGTATCCCGGTTGTTTTGATCACCAATCAGTCCGGCGTGGCCCGGGGTATTTTTACGGAACGATTTGTCGGCGAGGTCCACCGCCACCTTCAACGCGTCCTGGCGGAGCAGGGGGGATTTCTCGACGCGATCTATTATTGCCCCCACCATCCCGATTTCATCCCATGCCAATGCCGGAAGCCGGGGTTGGGGATGATCGAAAAGGCGCTCTCTGAACACCCGATCGATTTCTCCCGATCGTACATCGTCGGGGACAAGCCGCTCGATATGGCGCTTGCGCGGGAAGGCGCAAAGGGGGTGCTGGTACAGACCGGCTACGGGAAAAAATCGCTCCAGGAAATGCTTGAATCGGGGAAGAAACCGGCGCATGTCGCGGAGAACCTGCCGGGTGCGGTCGAATGGATTTTAGGAGATATGAGAGAGAGGAAGCGGGTCGATGCTTGATCAAAAGGAGATCCAGCGCGGATCGAAGAAGGACCGGCTCTCCGAGCCGGTCAGAAAGATCGGTTTTAGGGAGATCCTGGTGATCAAGCCGAGTTCTTTGGGCGACATCATCCACGCCCTTCCGGCGGTCGGGGCGATCCGGAAGCGGTTCAGCGAAGCGCATATTTCGTGGCTGGTCAAGCCGGAATGGGCCGAACTGCTGAAGGGTCATCCTTACATCGATGAGGTCATCTCCTCTCCTTTTTCGTGGGGGGGGGGTCCGGTGTTGATCGGGTCTGTTCGCAAACGGCCTTTCGATCTGGTCATCGATCTTCAGGGGCTCCTCAGAAGCGCGTTATTGGGATTTCTGACCCCGGCGCTTTTCCGGGTCGGATTTGCCGAGGGGAGAGAGGGGGCGCCGTGGTTCTATACCGATCAGGTCGGCGTGCCCGGCGGCGTCGAACATGCGGTCGACCGGTATCGGAGGGTGGCGAAGGCGTTGGGGGGGGTGCTGCAGGAGGTCGATTTTGGATTGGCCCCCTCCGCGGAGGCGGTTGTTTCAGTGAATCGGTTGATGGAAGAGATCGGCCTGGCCGGGCCGGCCCCCTTCGCCCTCATTCATCCGACGGCCCGATGGGAAAGTAAAAAATGGCCTGGAGAGCGGTTTGCCGAACTGGGGGATTGGCTGGTGGAAGAAAAAAAAATGCCGCTGATCTTCATCGGAAGCCAGGGGGAGCGGGAAGAGGTCGGGCGGATTCTTTCGATGATGAAACAGCCTGCATCGAATATCGCCGGGAGAACGTCCCTTCTCGAAACGGCGGAGGTCATCAAAAGGGGGCAGTTTTTTATCTGTAACGATTCGGGCCCGATGCATCTGGCCGTGGCAATGGGGACGCCGGTCTTTGCGCTTTTCGGCCCGACCGACCCCGGTAAGGTGGGGCCCTATGGCGCGGGGCATACCGTGATTCAAAAAAAGATCGACTGCGCCGGCTGCGGGCGAAACCGGTGCGTCCGGGAGAACCAATGCATGAAAGGGATTACGACGGAAGAGGTACGGGAGACGATCGAAGAGAAATGGACCGCATTCAAGGAAGCGCGGCCTGCCGCCGCACAGGAGCGCGTTATTTAATTTTCGGCGGTCAGCGGATTTAATAGAGGAGAGGTTCATGGCGATCAATAAAGATTTACTCGAGATCTTGGCTTGTCCCAAATGCAAGGGAGATCTTCAATTGAATGAAAAAAAGGATGGGCTCGTCTGCCCGAAATGTAAGTTGTTATATCCGATCCGGGAAGAGATTCCGATCATGTTGATTGACGAAGCGATCAAGCTGGATCAATAAATGAACGCCGTAACTTTGCGCGTTAGGGCTTATTTTAACCACTTCCCTGGGGGTCGCCGGGTAGGTCGGCTCTCGAAATATCGCCTTGATAATCTTTCGCTTAAGGGCCTATTTTAATGATCGCCTGGCTTAGAAATCTGGTTAGTCATAACCGAATTTGGGTCAGCGCCTTTATCGGCCTGCTCTTTTTTGCGGCCGCGCGGCCGACCCTTTTATCGATGGGGATCGGGGTTCCGGTTGTCCTCCTTGGCGAAGCAATCCGAGTTTGGTCTTCCGGCCACATCGTGAAGAATGATTCTCTGACCATGACCGGCCCCTATCGGGTGACGCGAAACCCGCTTTACCTCGGTAACTTTTTCCTGGGACTCGGCTTTGTCGTTATGGCGGGACTTCCGGTGATGGTTCTGATCTTTGTCCCGATCTTCTTTTTTATTTACAATGCCACGATCGCCGAAGAGGAAAAGTTTTTGACGGCGAGGTATGGGGACGCCTTTAAGGAATATCAACGGACGGTCCCCCGCTTTTTCCCCAAAATGACCCCCGCCGGGTTATCGACCGGCCGTTTCAGCTGGTCCCTGGTAAAAAAACACCGGGAGGTCAATACCTGGCTTGCGATTTTGGCCGGTGTCCTTCTGTTTCTCTTTAAGATGTGGATCTACCCCGGGGCGTCATGAAGATTGCTTTGATCATCAGAGATTTCTCTTTATCGAAAGGGGGCGTGGAGCGCTATGCCGTTCATCTGGCCGAGGGATTGCTGAAAGAGGGACACGAGGTCCATGTCTTCTGCAACAGCTGGGACAGCGTTGCTCCGGAGCCGCTGCATTTTCACCGCGTTCCGATCGGTTATGGACCGAATTTTTTCAAGTTTCTTCTTTTCCATTTCACCTGCCAACGACAGCTTCGACGCCAGAAGATGGATCTGGTCTATGCGCTGACGCAAACCTATCCTGCTGATATTTACAGAATGTGCGACGGTCTCTATCGGCAGCGGATCTCGTCCCTCTATCCCACGACTTCAAAACGGTTTTTTCGGTATATTTCCCGGCCAATCTACCTTTTAAATATACTGTGGGAGAAGAAAATAATTGGAGGAGCGGGGTGTCAGTTTTTAATCGCCAATTCGAACGTAGGCGCCGAACCGATACAGGCCTTCTACGCCTTTCCACCGGAGCGGATCGCGGTTATTTACAACGGGGTTGACCTCAACACCTTTCACCCGGGGGTAAAGTCGCTTCGTTCGAAGATACGGAAAACCTATGGAATCGACGAGGATGCGCCGCTGCTTTTATTCTCCTCGATGGATTTTGCCAGGAAGGGCCTCGCGGAATTGATCCACAGTTTGGCATCGGTTCGCAAAATTTTCCCAAACATTCGATTGTTGGTGGTCGGAAAGGGGAATGCAAAACCGTACGTTACGCTCGCAAAGGAGCAGGGGGTGGAGGATGTACTACGCTTTGCCGGGCATGTGAGCAATTCTCCGGCTTATTATGGCGCCGCGGATCTTTTCGTCCTGCCGACTCACTATGATCCCTTCGCCAACGTCTGCCTGGAGGCGATGGCCTGCGGCATTCCGGTGATTACGACGCGCCGGAATGGCGCGTCCGAATTGATTCAGGATGGGGTAAACGGCTACACGATCGCGGCGCCGGGAGAGGCGGGAGCGCTCACCCGCGCTATCCAGCTTGCCCTGACCGATCGGAGCGATCAGAACCTGGGGGAAAAGGCCGCGGAGACGGCCCGGAATTTTTCACACGCGGCTCACATCAGAAGCGTTCTGGCCGTATGCGAGCGGATCAGCCAAGAAAAGGTTCAGACGGAGGTTCTCTGCCGCGCGCCGTTCCTCCTCATCAACCGCGCTTTTCGCTCCATTTTTGACGGCAATCAAATTCTTTCGTATGATGCGATCACCCGGTACGGCAAAGGAACCGGCCTCCGGCGGGGGAAGGCCCGGACGACCTTGTTCAGATTGGCCGACGGCGCCGAAGAGAAGGCTTTTTATATCAAAAGGCATCTCCGCTCTTCCTTTTCTGGCATCTTTAAAAGGGTTTGCAGTTTTTTTCTATTCGGTCTGAATGAGCGTTCTGAAAGCCGGAGGGAGTGGAACCGCATTCTTTCTTTTCGAAGGGCGGGCCTCCCCACCATGGTTCCGGTCGCGATGGGAGAGAAGGGACCGTTCTTTCGGGGAGAATCGTTTTTGATTACGGAAGCATTGCGGGATTATGAACCGCTTGACGAATGGATACCCGCACATTATCTTTCCCTGTCTCCGGAGAATCAGACCAGGCTTAAAGCAGACCTGATCAGGGCGGTGGCCCTTCTTGCCCGGAGGATGCATGATGCGGGATTTTATCATCGCGATTTTTATTTCACACATCTCTTTCTTAAGAAGACGCCGGATGGCATCGATTTAAGAATGATTGATCTTCAGCGGGTGCTTAAAGATCCCTGGTTTAAGAGGCGGTGGATGGTGAAGGATCTGGCCGCGTTGAATTATGCCTCTCCGGGCGGCGTTCTGACCGCAAGGGATCGCCTATTTTTCTATAAATGTTATGGCGGCGTGTCAAGACTAAGCTGGGGAGACAAGCGGCTGGTCCGAACGATTCAAAAGAAAACCGAACGCATTGCAGAGCATACGGAGAAGATGCGTAGACGGCGAGAGAAGAGGAAGCATGTTTGACTTCTTGGGGCATTACTCGGAATGGCGCGGCCCGCGGCGTCGATGGACGCTGCGCTGCGATATCCCATCGATCTCTTCCGAATAGCCGATGTGCGGATTATTCGGATATATGCCGGTTGAAAAAAAGAAGTTAGAGCGGGCACGCGCTGCGCTCCATACTCTTTCTCACCGCGGACCCGACCAATGGGGGGAGTGGTTCAACGATCAGGTTTATGTCGGCCATCGGAGGTTAAGCATATTAGATCTTTCTGCGCAGGGCCGGCAACCGATGGCCGATGAGCGTGGCAATGTCATCATTGCGGTAAATGGAGAAATTTACAATTATTTAGAGCTCAAGAAAGAACTTTCCGGGGAGTACACTTTTAAAAGCCAGTCAGATTCCGAGGTCCTTTTGCACGGTTATCAAAAGTGGGGCATCGAAGGCCTTTTGGAGAAAATTGATGGGATGTACGCCTTCTCTATTTTTGACAATGCCCGGCAAAAATTATTCTTAGCGAGGGACCGCGTCGGGATTAAGCCGCTTTACTATGCCGTCATCGGAAAGACCGTGGCGTGGGCATCCGAGTTGAAAGCGATTGAGAAGTTTTTTAGTCATGATGTATTGGTGACGGATGAGACGTCACTTTACGACTTTTTGACCTATCTCTACGTGCCGGCCCCCAAGACGTTGTATCGAAATGTCTTCAAGCTTGAACCGGCGCATTACATTGAGGTCGAATGTCATTCGGGGGGAATCACAAAACATCGCTATTGGAGCTTGGTGGTAGAGGAAAGGCCGATCCCTCCGGATCAAGCGGCCGAGACGCTCCGGAAGTTGGTTGCGAAATCGGTTCGAGAGCAGATGATGAGCGATGTCCCGGTTGGATTTTTCTTGAGCGGTGGGATGGATTCAAGCAGTGTGACTGCGGAGGCATCCGGCATATCGAGTCAGATCCGAACCTATTCAATCGGTTTTGATCAAGAAGGGCACGACGAGACCCGGTTTGCCGAAATCGTCGCGCGGCACTTTCATACCCGGCATGAGAAGAGGACCTTGGACAGGGCCTCTGCGATGGCGCTGTTTGATCGTCTCAAAGGGTGGTACGATGAGCCGTTTGCCGATACGTCCGCTTTTCCGACTTTTTTGGTTTCGAAGTTTGCGAAGGAAGGGTCTACCGTGGCGCTCACCGGCGATGGGGGAGATGAGGTATTCGGGGGTTACAGGTGGTATGCGCGTTTTAAAAAGATAAAAGCGCGGCGATGGCCCTACTCAGAGCGCCTCAGGCCGATGGTGTCGGCGATCAGAAACCGATTGGGGGCCGGCCGAATGGGAAAGCTGGCCGAAAAACTTCAGTTTAACTTTTTTTTGGACGACTTAGAACTTTATACGAAGCTCCTGGGCGGCCTGTTGAAGGATGAAAAAAAACGATATGCGCTGTTGTGGAATATTCCGCCCGACTATGACGATTATTGGCATTTTCGAAAATATTACCGGGAAGCGTTGCCTTTATTGACCCGTTTGCAGTATCTCGACCTCCACACCTATTTACCGGATGATATTTTAACCAAGGTCGATCGGGTCAGTATGGCCGTCTCCCTGGAGGCGCGGGTCCCGTTGCTCTCCAAAGAAATCATCGAATTTGCTTTTTCTGTTCCCGAGGAAACCCGCTATCTAAATGGAGAATTAAAGGGTTTGATGAAGCGCGCCTATCGCGGCATTTTGCCGGATGAAATTATTAGAAGGGATAAAAAGGGGTTCAGCATCCCGTCAGGGGGTTGGGCAAAGGAGTCCTGGATCGGGGCTCGGACGCCTCAGGAGTATATTCTTGAAACGCTATTTGCTCAAAAGGTGGGTCAAAAACCATGAAAAACTACTGTATTCGAGAGGATTATACCGCCCGGGGTGAAAGTCTGACACTGGATTCCAAGGGGAGAGTCTATTGGAATGAAAAGCGAGTGGAGGAGAGCGCCTTTTACCAATGGCATATCTATCATTATGCTCTCGCGCTGATCAAACAGCATCAGATTAAAAACGTGCTCGATGTCGGCTGTGGCGCCGCGACGAAGCTGGTACGGATGCTCTCTCAGTCCGCAGATATTTATGGCATCGATCAGCCAAGCGCAATCGAATATTGTAAGGCGACGTATCAGGTGGGGACTTTTTATGCCGAGAATCTTGAGGCGCCGACCGTCTCGATCGATCTCCCTTTTGGGTTGATTATCTGCAGCGATGTGATCGAGCATGTGGTCGACCCGGATACGCTGATTCGATATATCAAGAGATTCTGCAGTAAAGAAACGTATCTCCTTTTCTCCACCCCCGATCGGGACAAGCTAAGGGGAAAAGATTGTTTATATTCCCCTAAAAAAGAGCACATCAGAGAGTGGAATGCCGGAGAGTTTTCGAGGTACCTTGAGCAGTCCGGTTTTTCGGTCTTAGACCAGAAACACGTGCCGCCGGTGAAGACCACGTTTAATCGCCTGTTTTTAAGACATCTCTTGGCACAGATCAAAGCCTTCAGACCTTATCAATATACGATATTGGCGTTGTGCAGATTGAATCCGTCTTCTTCTTAGGAGGTCGAAATGGATACCAAACCTTTCGTTATGACAAAGTATCATACTTTTGAGGAGTATGCCGCTGCTGAGTATGCTCAGGGTTTGAATGGCAAAATTGCGACTCAGTTAATGCGGATGTACAGGAAGGCCAGAGAGAAAAGCAGCCCTGTCATCCTTGAATTAGGAACGGAAAAAGGGGCCTCGGCGACCGTATTTTTACAGGCTTGCGAAGAAACGATGGGGAGACTGGTCTCGGTAGACATCGCGGATTGCTCGGACATCTCAAACTCAAGCCGATGGCAATTCGTTCAGTCCGATAGTTCGAACGTTCCGCTCATCCTTTCTAAAGCGCCTTACCTTGGAGAGGGGATTGATATTCTCTACATAGATAGCCTGCATCGCCCGGATCATCTGAAGAAAGAACTGGTGGGCTGGTATCCCTATATGAGCGAGGGGTCGTGGATCTTCTTTGATGATGTTGATTCGAACCCGTATCGGAAGGGGAGCAGAAAGGACAATGCTAAAGCGGAAGCAGCCTGGGACGAAATACATGAGTATGTCGAATCGTTCTTCTATGCGAACGAGGAAAGTCTTTACCTGGACATCATGTATGGATCAACCGGTCTTGCCTGCCTGCTGAAGCTGAGCCCGAAGGGAACGATCCCCTTTAAGGAAAAACCGATCCTTCATCGCAAGAAAAGTATATGGAATCATTTCCGGTCGGTATTCTCCTCGATCGCACGCAGATGATGCGGCCGAGGGAGAGAGCCGGGCGCGCCGGTTCGTTTTCCAGGTTGTGCGAAATCATATGAAGAGGGACATGACCATCGTTTATCCGATCAATGAGCGGCTGATGCTTCGGAAGGCGAGAGACAGGCGGATCATGCAGATGGCCTCCGCGCTTGCGTCGTCGGGGCACAAAGTTTTCCTTCTTGTCGGGAAAAGCGGGGCGCCCCGAAAGGAAATTCTGGCGTATTATGGATTGGAGGACCTGGCGAGCCTTCAGATTATCCAACTGCCAATATTACGAAAGAGCAAGTTCTTCGGTCTCTCGTGGAATGGCGTATTCTATTTCTTTTTATTGCTTCGATTGATCCATCTCAGCCGGCGGGAAGAGATTCATCTTCTCTACCTTTCTGTGCCTAAACTGGCCTCTTTTCTCCTCCCCTGGAGGAGGTGGCTTCGCTCCGGTCGGATTGTTTATGAACTGCATGAACTTGGTATTTATCCCGAAACCACCGATCCTGATCGTCTTCAGACGAAAGTCGATCTTCTAGAAAGGCAAGTTCTGCCGCAGATGGATGGGGTGATTACCACGACGGAAGCCTTAAAGGATGTTTTGGAAAAGCGCTATCCCCGCTTGCCGATTGCCGCAATTCCGCTCGGGACGATGGCGGAGGCCCCCGGCTTTCATCCGTCTCCTTTTGTCCCAAAGGATTCCTATCGCCTCTGCTATATTGGGCAGTTGTACGAGGCCCAAGGGGTCGATCTGCTGGTCCGAGCCGTGTCACAGGTTCCGTTCGTCCACCTTCACCTGATCGGGGGAGAGGAGAAACAGATCGGGGCGTTGAAGCATCTTGCCACGGAGCTTGACATACTGGGCCGGATTACCTTTCACGGATTTGTTTCCCCAGGTCAGGTGAAGAAGTTGGCTTCGGAAATGGATATTTTTGTCCTTCCGGCGCGCGGCACCCTCAGGATGAACCATGTCGCCCATATTAAGATCTACGAATACATGTCCTATGGCAGACCCATTATCGCCACTGCGCTCCGCTCGACCGGGGAGGAACTCCAGGATGGAGAAAATGCGATCCTGGTCAGGCCGGACGATTCGCAAGCGCTGGCGGAAGGCATCTTGAGGTTGGTCAAAGATCCATCGCTCGGACAGAAAGTGGCTGACAAGGCATTGCAAATGGCGTCCTCCTATACTTGGGAGGAGCGGATCCGGAAGATTGAAAAGTTCATTCGGGCGCTGCCGCCGAGGGGCCATTTGCGCCCGGCGGGTGAAATTCCCAAAGACAGGCAATTTCCGTAAAGGTTGAGGCCATGCGGAAGGCGTTCCCAACCTTGGGTTCATTTGGAAGGACGCTGACCCATGAGAGAATCGGTGTAAGGATGGAACAGGCCAGACAAGAGAAAAATTCGTTGACGGTGCTATTGACCTTGGCGCTGTTGGTGCGTATCTACATGGCGTTTCAGACGCCGGTGATTGCGAAGGATGGGACGGTGTACGTACAAAATGCCATCTATCTTTCGGTCGGAAATATTGAGCAAGGATTGGTCGGATATCCGCCGGGCTATCCCTTACTGATCGCCCTGGCTTACCGGATGATCGGGAATGGGGAGCTTGCAGGGCAGGCGGTTTCCGTTCTCTTCGGGTCATTGTCCATTCTTCCTTTTTTCTTTTTAACGAAAGATATATTCGGTCGGCAGATCGCATGGATCGCCTCTTTTTTGTTTCTGTTCCAGCCGTTCCTGGTTCAGCATTCGGGCGAGGTCATGTCAGAGTCGGTCTATATCTTCTTCTTTATCTCTACAACTTATGCGGCTTGGCGGGCGCTCAGGTACAAGAAAACCCGTTCGTATCTGGCCGTCGGCATCTTATCGGCGCTGGCCTATCTCACCCGGCCGGAAGGGGTCGGCCTGCTGATCGCATTCGTCGCCTGGCTTCCTTTCCATCTCTGGATTCAGCGAACCCGCCTTTCGCCCCGGATGGCGGGCCAGCTCCTCTGTACCGTTCTGATATTTGCGATTCTAGCGGCCCCCTATCTGGTTCATGTCCGAAAGATGACCGGCGAGTGGCGCCTGAACGCCAAGCGGAGCATGATCGTCGACAGCGGCCTCCGCAGCGCGATTGAGAAAGAGCCGGAGCCTGGGCTTTCTGAGAAACAATCATCTGGCTTTGAGACCAAAGCGGTGCAACCCCCTCGTTCCGAACCCTACCCCGGTTGGGTGGAGACTGACACCCTCCTCGAATTCTTCGCGAGATACTTGAAGACTCTCTTTCTCTCGATCGTTAAATTTACTGCGATTTTTCATCAGTTTCTTTTTGCTTTTTTAATCTACTTTATGTTTAAGAGGAAATATTTTTCATATCATTATGAGGGAGAGCTTTTTCTTAATTTTCTTGCGATCCTCTGTTTTTTAGGCATTGCGCTTCTTTACGTCAGCGGAAGGCATCTCCTTCAGATTGTGCCGCTATACCTGCCATGGGCGGCGGCGGGGCTGATTGAACTTTCCATGTCCTCCCTGGTCTTAAACGTGACGACTTCGTTTAAACGATACGGGTGGAGGGGGTCCTCCCGGAGTCTGCTGGTCCTTTTGACCTTTTTCATCCTGTTGCCGAAGACCCTGGCCCCCCATCGAACCGATAAATTGATTTTAAGAGAGGCCGCAGAATGGATAAGATCGAGAGAGATCGCTTCTCCTTTGATCCTTTCCACCGATTCACGGGTGGCATACTATACGCCGGGCCGTCACATGTTTCTGGCCGATTTCGGTGAAATTGTTTCTGTTGCCCGGACGAATAAGCCTGACTTTATCGTTATTGAAAAGGATGCGTCGGAGGAAATTCCTGCTGAGGCGCTTCAGGGGGTGAAAGAAGTTTTCCAGACCCAAAGCCGGGATGGCTCTTACGTTGTCACGGTCTACGTCTTGGTGCCGACATGAGCTTCGAGCGGCCGGTTCGTCTGAATTTGGATGGGGAGTATCGCGGATACCTGTCGGAAAGGTTTTCTCTTTCTGAAGTAGAGGACCTTCTACGAAAATGTAAGACGACCGTTCCTTTCCGAAAGACGGAAACCCGCCTCTGGTATCGTCTCTTTCTTCCAGAGAATCGGTTTGTGAAAGAGGTCCTTGTGAAGCAAGAGGATCCTCTAAAGAGATGGAACTTCCTAAAATGGATGAAATATCTGTTTGTCGGTTCGAGCTTGTCCCATTCGTGGCAGATGTCCCGCTATCTTCTCTCGAAGGGGGTCTCAACCCCCCGACCGGTGGGATTTTTTGAAAAGAAGTGTTGCGGCGTCGTGGTCAGGAGTTATCTCCTTTCGGAATTCTTGCCGGATGCCAAGAATTTGATCGACCATCTGAATGACCCTCTGGTTCAGGAGACTGAAAAGCAGCCGCTGCTTTCCGATCTGTCCGATCTGGTCGGTGCGTTTCACCGGCACGGCTTCTACCATGGCGATCTCAAAGGAGGGAATGTCTTAGTCGAAAGAGGGCGCCAAGGTTCGAAGATTCACCTGATTGACTTGGAAGCCTCAAGGGTTTATTCGAGTATCCCCCCGGCCAAGCAGCTCAAAGAGCTGAGCCGGTTGAACAGAGCCCTGATCGGATCGATTCCGGAAAGCGGTCGTCTCCGTTCGATGAGAAGCTATCTTCAAGGCCAAGAGGGGTTCAGAGGCGGGGAGGATCCGCTTTTGAGAAAGATGGAGGTAAGCTGCAAGACCCGGCTGATCAAAAAGGTTCTTGCCAAAGGACCCTCGATCCTAAAGGAGCTTCGCTATGGCATCAAAAATATCTTGGTGATTAAAATGCGGTACATCGGCGACGCGCTTCTGACAACCCCTTTGCTCGACACCCTTAAAGAGGCGTTCCCGGAGGCTTCTCTTTCCGCGCTAGTGAATCGGGGAACCGAAGCGGTTCTTTTGGGGAACCCCGCATTGCGAGAAGTCTTGGTCTTCGATCGTTCCATGCCGACTTTTCCGGATCAGGTTCGGTTTCTACAGCATATTCGCCGTAAGAAATTCGATCTGGTCATCGATCTGACCGATGCGGATCGGTCGGCTTTTGTCGCCTACTACAGCGGCGCGCCGCTGAGGGCGGGGTTTGTCGGGGGGAGCCTGCTTAGAAATCGTTTTTTGTATAATGTCCTGATCGAGGCGGATGGGTCGGCCCTCCATAAGATCGATCATCACCTGGCGGTCGCCGAGGCGATGGGTTTTCCTGTGTCCCATCGTGAATTAAAATTATTCTTAACCCTCGAAGAGATTGCCGGGGCGCAAGGTAAAATCAAAGAAAAAGGGGGCGTGCCGGCCGAGCCTTTTGTCCTTTTCCATCCGGGGGCGCGACGGTGGTATAAAAGCTGGCCGATTGAATATTTTTCATCGCTTGGAGACAAAATCTGGGAGGAGTTGCGGATTCCGGTTGTCCTTGCAGGGGGCCCGGGCGATAGAGAGCGTGTGGAACGGATCCAAAAAGGAATGAACGCTCCGGCCATCAACCTGGCCGGGGCGTTGAACTTACGGGAGATGGCTGCCCTCCTTAAAATGGCGGCGCTCTGCGTCGTCAACGACAGCAGCCCCATGCATATCGCCGCCGCCGTTCAGACGCCCACGGTCTCCTTTTTTGGCCTGACCGACCCTGCCCATTGGTATCCCAGAGGAGAGATTCACCGGGTCTTTAGCCAGGAGTGTCCCTGCCGGCCCTATGGCCATCGCCGGGAGTGCGATCAGGGGGAAAACCATTGTATGAGAAAAATCCATGTCGAAGAGGTATTTTCGGCCATAAAAGCAATGCTTCACAATTCCGCCTCGCTTCAAAAACCGATTCTTTAGGTTTGCCGAATTTCTCCAACGAATGACAAGAAATTCTTGCATTATCGAGATTCTTTTGATATATCTATAGGGCTTTTATTCGAGGAAGATTCAATTCGACTCTTTCGGAATATGTTGATTTCGTAAATAATTTTTGGCAGAGCCCTTCTTAGGATACCTGTCTAGACAAGAAAGTCTCGTAAAGTTTCGGCAAAGTAATCCTTCGATGGTTCTTTTAGATGGTTCTTTTAGAGGTAAAAATGGTATGGTCGGCGTTATTTTAGCAGGGGGAAGTGGAACACGATTTTGGCCGCTGAGCCGCGAAGAGTATCCAAAGCAGCTTTTAAAAATATTCGGCCATCAAACGCTCATTCAGGCGACGTTGAGCCGGATATCCGACCTCATTCCCCTTAAACAGGTTTATATCGTCACCAATCCGCAACAGGCGGAACAGATCAGGTTTCAATTGGACCCCATTAACGGCGCCGGCCCTCACTTTGTATCGGAACCGCTGGGGCGGAATACGGCCGCTGCGATCGGTTTGGCTGCAATCTACCTTCGAAAAAACTTCCATGAAGAGACGATGGTTGTTCTTTCCGCCGATCATTTTATCAGGCAGATACAAGGCTTTATGGATGCGATCCTTTTAGGGGAGACCCTTGCCAAGAAGGGATATCTGGTGACGCTGGGAGCGAAACCAACCCGGCCTGAAACCGCGTATGGCTATATCCGGAAGGGAGCGCCCTTCACCGATTACCCGGGGGCTGCCGCCGTCGAATGTTTTATTGAAAAGCCGAACCTGGAAAAGGCCGAGCAGCATATCAAAAATGGAAACACCCTCTGGAATACCGGCATTTTTGTTTGGAAAGTATCGACCATCCTGGAAGAGATCCATCGTTTTTTGCCGGAGCTTTCAGAGGGTTTGCGGCTGATCGAGGAAAAGATCGGAACGGATCAGGAAGAGGAAACACGCCAACGCATTTATCCTCAGCTTCCCTCTATTTCAATCGATTACGCCGTTCTTGAAAAGTCCGATCGACTGGCGGTGATTCCCTGCAATATGGGATGGGAAGATGTCGGCTCCTGGAATGCTTTGGATGAGGTGCTGCCGAAAGACGGCGATGGAAACATTATTACCGGCAATGTCGTCAACATCGGGAGTGAAGACAGTATCATTTACGCGGATAAAAGGGTGATCGCGGTCGTCGGCTTGAGGGATGTCGTGGTGGCCGATACCGATGATGCGACCCTTATTTGCAGTAAGGAGAAGGCTCAGGACGTTAAAAAGGTGGTGGAAGCCTTAAAAAAGCGAAATGGGGATGAACATCGAATCCATCGGACGGTGATTCGCGCTTGGGGCACTTACACTGTGTTGGAGGATGGGGAGAATTATAAAATCAAACGGATTATGGTAAACCCGAAATCGAAACTCTCCCTTCAGATGCATAACAAGCGAAGCGAGCACTGGGTGGTGGTTTCAGGAACCGCCCGTGTGACGTGCGGAGAGAGCGTTTACACCATCCAGGCAAATCAGAGCACGTTTGTTCCAATGGGGGTCAAGCACCGCCTGGAGAACCCCACCGATGAGCCGCTTCAGTTGATTGAGGTTCAGAGCGGGAACTACCTGGGGGAAGACGACATCACGCGCTATCAAGACGATTATGGCAGGGTGAAAAGCGAGAAATAGCGGAGCGCCGTAATTTTTCGCGCTAGAACCTATTTTAAGCGGAGCGCCGTGAACATAAGTCTCTTCAAGCGAAGATTTCCGGCGTTCATTTGGATCTTTCGCGCCAGAACCTATTTTAAAGGAAGAGATGTCGATTTTTAGAGAATACGATATTCGCGGTGTTTACGGAACGACATTAACAGAGGGAATCTCGGAAGAGATCGGTAAAGCGTTCGGTACGCTGATCCTTCGATCAGGCGGCAGGAAGATCTCTCTCGGGTATGATATTCGGCTCAGCAGCCCCTCCCTTCGAGCGGCGCTTTTATCGGGACTTCTCTCCACCGGGATCGACGTGGTCGATATCGGCGCCTGCCCGACGCCGGTCCTCTATTATTCACTCTTCCAATTGGAAGTGGATGGCGGCGCGATGATCACGGCCAGCCACAATCCCGCCGAGTTCAACGGTTTTAAGCTCTGCCGTGGAAAGCAGACCCTTTTTGGCTCCGAGATTCAAAAGATCCGGACCATGATCGACACCCGGGATTACCGGCAGGGAAAAGGGGTGGTCACCTTTGAAAAAGATTTTCTGTCGGTTTATCTCGATTATTTTGTAAAGCATTTCGGTTCATTCCGATCCAAAAAGGTGGTGGTCGACTGTGGCAATGCCGCCGCCGCCCTCATTGCCCCCCAGATTTTCGAGCGCCTTGGTTGTGAGATGATTCCGCTTTATTGTGAACCCGATGGCCGTTTTCCGAACCATCATCCCGATCCGACGGTTCCGGAAAATCTGGCGGACCTGATCGCCACCGTAAAAAAAGAGAAGGCCGACGTCGGAATTGCGTTTGACGGAGATGCCGATCGCCTTGGCGCCGTCGACGAACACGGGGACATCATCTGGGGGGATCGGTTGACGCTTCTCTTCGCAACTGAAATTTTAAAAAGCAAACCTGGGGCGACGATCATTTCCGAAGTGAAGGCCTCTCAGGTGCTGTACGACGAGGTCGCGCGTTTGGGCGGCAACGGGATTATGTGGAAGACCGGCCATTCCTTGATCAAGGCCAAGATGAAAGAGACCGGCGCGTTGTTGGCGGGAGAAATGAGCGGCCATCTCTTTTTTGCCGATCGCTATTTTGGTTTTGATGATGCGATTTATGCCGGGTGCCGCTTGGTGGAGCTCCTTGTCAAAGAGAATAGGCCGCTGTCGTCTTATTTTGTAAGCCTGCCAAAAACCTATGTGACCCCAGAGATCCGGGTCGATTGTCCCGACGATCGAAAATTTAAAATCGTCGAGCGGTGCCGGGAGTATTTTTCGAGAGGATATAAAACCATTGATATCGACGGCATCCGGATTTTGTTCGATGGCGGGTGGGGGCTGATCAGAGCGTCCAATACCCAGCCTGCACTGGTGTTACGATTCGAAGCCAACAGCCCCGAGCGGCTGACCGAAATACAAAGTAATGTGAATGGCATTTTACAAGAGTTGAGTTAAAGGATGAAGTTCTAAATTGTTGGTCAAAAGGTGCCCCTTTTGAGTTTATATGGAACGCCGTAATTTTTCGCTTAAGACCTATTTTAAAAGATTCGGACCCATTCAGATGGAAGAAAAAGATAAAGTCTCTCAAATGGATCATGCGCTTTTAGCAAAAATAAGGGGGCCTCTGGGCGAATCTAAGTTTCCCCTGATCGGAGCGGTTGTTTTTGGATCGAGGGTGAAAGGAAAGGCGACAACCTCCTCGGATATCGACCTCATGATTGTCGGCGAAAAGATCAATGCCAAGCGTCATCGAAGAGGCGAAGAGATCGCCCAGATTAAAAAGGGGCTTCCAGGGCTCCCTCTGGATATCCTTTTACTGACGCGGCAGGAGGTTGAATCAAACTTTCGCAATCATAATCCGCTGTTTTTGGATATTGCGGAAGAAGGGGTCATCCTCATGGATGATCATCAATGGCTTGAAAATCTCGCAGAGAAAACACGCGAATATATCAAGCGAAAAGGGATAAGAAGAACCGATCAAGGTTGGATTTTTCCTGTTATACGCGGTGTTCCGACCTACCTTTCCAAGGTCAGTAACAAAGACTTTTCTCTGGCCATGATCAAAGACGGAGAACGGGATTATAAAATCGGGTTGGATTTGACGAGCGCCGTGTATTATGACAAGGCTGTTTATCATTTTCAACAGTCGGTCGAAAAATCCTTGAAATCGGTTTTGATCGCGATGGGGATTTTTCAAAGAACGCATTTTGTCGGAGAGGCGTTGCGAGAAAGACTGTTGGAAAAGGTCGTTCCTGTTGAATGGCGAGATGAATTCGTTAAATTGGCCGAAATTTCAGAGGGGATCGAGCCCGAAATGAATCTAAGCCGGTATCCGGGCATCATTGACGATCATCTCTGGTTACCCTATGAAGAGTACGAGCAGGTCGACGCTGAAAGAGCAAAAGAAAAAGCGGTGTATGTTTTGACGGCTGCAAAAAGGTTTTTAGGGGAGTGGTTTCCGGAAAATAAAGGTGGCCGGTCATCCAAGGAATGATATAGGGGAGGATTTCCCGGCGGTGGTGATTGCGGTCGATCTGGCGCCGAAGCGCTGAGAGGGGCCATTGTGAATCGCGCCCTCCTGAAGCGGGGTTCTGGAAAAAAAAGTTGTGACGGAGCGGTGGAAGGGAATCGAGAATGGATCAGGAAACGAGAGAGTTCTTAGAAAGAAAGTTCGACGCTATTAATGGAAAGTTCGACGCTATTGATGGAAAGTTCGACGCTATTGATGGGAAATTTCAAGAGACAAAGCGGTATTTCGGAATCGTCGCAGAGGGGTTAGAGAGAAAGATCCAACAGGTCGCGGAAGGGGTTGTGAATCTTGATGAAAAACTGGAACGCTTCCGTCAAGGGGTAGTGGACGAATTTAAAGAAGTCAAATCAATGATCAAGCTCTCTTATGCAGAGTTGGACCGGAGGATGATAACAGTCGAAGGGGAAGTTGCAGTATTGAAAGCCCGGCTGGACCGCCTGGAGGCGCGCCGGTAAGCGATCATCATTATTGTGAATGAGAGGTTCATGATTGAAGAGAAGCTGAAGAAGGTGGTAAAGCGAGCAGTCAGACACGACTTTTCGGAAATACAAGGCATATAGAGGGTTTTTTAGCTAAGGTCATTGGTTAGAAGCAAATTATTCGTATGGGAAAAATAATGAAAAAAGCATTGATTACAGGAATCACGGGTCAAGACGGCTCTTACCTGGCAGAGTTATTGTTAGAAAAGGGCTATAAAGTCTACGGAATGGTAAGAAGATCGAGCTGCGAAAACTACGAAAGAGTCGAACACATTCGAGAAAGACTTCATTTCGTTCAAGGTGATTTGACAGACCAGTCGTCACTGGATGAAGCAGTTAAAGGAGTGATGCCGGATGAAGTTTATAACCTTGCCGCGCAATCCTTTGTTCCAACCTCTTGGAATCAACCGGTTTTAACGGCCGATGTGACCGGTTTGGGAGTAACCCGTATTTTAGAGGCGATTCGGAAACACAAGCCCGATGCGAAATTCTATCAGGCCTCTTCTTCAGAGATGTTCGGACAGGTGCAGGAGACGCCCCAGACGGAGAGGACACCCTTTTATCCACGTAGCCCTTACGGTGTTTCTAAGGTCTACGGACATTGGATCACGATCAATTACCGAGAAAGCTACAACATCTTTGCTTGCTCTGGAATTCTTTTTAATCATGAGTCCCCGCGGCGGGGTCTTGAGTTTGTCACTCGAAAGGTGACGAATACCGTCGCGAAAATCAAATTGGGGTTGGCCAAAGAGCTTCGAATGGGGAATATGGACGCAAAGCGGGACTGGGGCTTCGCCGGAGATTATGTCTGTGCGATGTGGCTGATGTTGCAACAGGATCAGCCAGATGATTTTGTGATTGCGACCGGACAGACTCATTCCGTTCAGGAATTGGTCGATATCGCCTTTGATTGTGTTGGATTGAACGCGAAGGATCATGTCGTAATCGATCCGAAATTCTTGCGACCGGCGGAGGTCGATCTCCTCATTGGAAATCCAGAAAAGGCGAAAAAGGAGCTTGGGTGGGTTCCCTCTGTCTCATTTGAGAAGTTGGTCGACATGATGGTAAGGGAAGATATGGCTCTTTTGAAGCAGAAATAACGTAAATAATGTTAAAATATTGAAGATTGGTTATCGTTACCAGCCGTGAAAACCAATGTCAAACAGGAAAAGTGTTTAGTCCTGAGTGCAAATAAGCCCAACCTCATCTCTTTACTATAACGGGAGATCAACTATTCATCAGTCCGATCGGTCGTCTGATACCTCGCCCCAGTTTGCATCGTTGAGTGAGACTACATGAAGACAATGCTTAAGGCAGCATGGTATTACAAACCGTTTATTATTTCCTCAATTAAAACGGAATTTTTAACTCGCTATGCTCGAAGTAAATTAGGTTTGTTCTGGATGGTTCTCAACCCTCTTGCCCAAGTCGTAATATATGCGTTTGTTTTATCGGTCGTCCTCTCAACGAAACTCCCTGGCATTCAAAGTGCTTATGGTTATGCGGCCTATTTGATGGCTGGAATGTTGGCATGGTCCCTCTTTTTGGAAATTGTAATGCGCTGCCTTAATATATTCTTAGATAATAGCAATCTCCTGAAAAAACTCGTATTTCCTAAAATCTGTTTGCCTTTAATCGTATCTGGCAGTGCACTGGTCAATAATATTGCACTGCTTCTTGCAACTCTCGTTGTGTTCTCGTTGCTCGATCATCTACCGGGCCTCATGCTTCTGTGGCTGCCGGTCTTGATTGTATTAAATGTCGCATTAGCAATCGGCCTAGGCTTGATTTTGGGGGTTCTTAATGTATTCATTCGGGATGTGGGGCAGATTGTTCCAGTTATCTTCCAGTTCTTGTTTTGGTTTACCCCGATTGTTTATATGGCCAGTATTATTCCGGAGAAATTTAAGGGCTGGCTTGTTCTGAATCCGATGTTTCACATCGTAACGGCCTACCAGAATATTTTAATTTTTGAAAAGGCGCCGCCGTGGCGAGAGTTAATTTGGGTGTCGGTTTTTACAGCCTCGTTACTGGCTGGAGCATTATATATATTTCGTAAAGCCAGTCCGGAAATGGTGGATGTACTGTGAGCGATGAACATCTGAATGTTACTGATCTGGGGAAGGCATTTCGTAGTTATAGAAGTGAATGGCGCCGAGTTTTTTCTTGGTTTGGATTACCCATCCGTCCACTAGCTGAACAGTGGGTATTGCGACATATCACCTTTACGGTGAATCCTGGAGAAGCGGTAGGTATTGTGGGCCAGAACGGGGCCGGGAAGAGTACCCTCCTTAAACTCATTACGGGAACACTGAAGCCCTCTGAAGGCAGCGTGAAAATTTATGGCAGGGTAGCCGCTATTCTGGAGTTGGGGATGGGCTTCAATCCGGATCTAACGGGCCGACAAAACGTCTACCACTCCTCGGGTTTAATGGGATTTAGCCGGTCGGAGATTGAAGGCGTGATGCCGGAAATTGAGGGGTTTGCCGAGATTGGGGAGTACTTTAATCAACCGATGCGGACTTATTCCAGCGGGATGCAGATACGCCTGGCTTTTGCTGTAGCCACCGCGTTCAAGCCAGAGATCCTGATTGTTGATGAAGCCCTTTCTGTGGGTGATGCTTACTTTCAGCACAAAAGTTTTCGGCGCATTAAAGAGTTCCAGGAGCAGGGCACCACGCTGCTAATTGTTTCCCATGACAAAGTGGCGGTGCAAACTTTGTGCGACCGTGCCATTCTGTTGGAAAAAGGACGCGTCATTCAGGATAGTAACCCTGAAGCCGTGATGGACTTTTATAACGCTCTCATCGCAGAAAAAGAAAATCAAAGTATTCAACTTTTGCAGCACACAAGCGGAAAGGTCCAAATCATATCAGGCACGGGCGAGGCACGGGTGGATGGAATTGCCCTTTTTAACGCTGCCGGCAAACGAGTCGAATTCGTCAATGTTGGCGATCTGGTAGATCTGCGTATCGATGTGAAGACATATGCGGAAATTCCTTGTTTAGTGCTGGGGTATGTAATTAAAGACCGGCTAGGGCAGTATGTCTACGGTACCAATACCTACCACACCAAGCAGCAACTGAAGAACCTTATGGCGGGCCAGTCAATCCAATATCGAATCCGATTTCCGATGAACCTCGGTCCCGGCAGTTATTCGATTTCGACTGCATTGGTGAGTACGGATACTCATCTTGTAAATAATTATGAATGGAAAGATTTGGCATTGTTATTCACAGTGACCAACCTTGATAAACCTATTTTTGTTGGCAATGCGTGGGTACCGCCTGTGATAGAGGTTCAGTCTGTATGACGTTTATTTCCTATGCACAGAACTATGAAGATGTAAATCTCTATCGAGCATTAAAAGATGTAAGAAAAGGCTTTTATATCGATGTAGGCGCTCAGGACCCCGTTGCCGACTCAGTGACCAAAGCTTTTTATGAACTTGGATGGCGTGGTATCAATATTGAGCCGGTCGACCACTGGTTCAACAAACTTCTTGTGGATCGCCCGGAAGACCACAACCTGAAAGTGGCCGCAGGAGCTGAGACGGGAACAATAAAACTATTTGAAGTTGTCGGTACAGGAATGTCTACGTCCGCTGCCGGCTACGCTGCCCAGCACGCCTCGGCCGGCTTCGAAATACAAGAACGTGAAGTTCCGGCCCGCCGTCTGGATGATATTTGCGATGAGTTCGGTGTGGCGGAGGTCCACTTTCTGAAAATAGATGCGGAAGGTGCGGAAGGCGCCGTCCTTGATGGGATTGATCTACATCGGATACGGCCTTGGATCATTTTGCTCGAATCCACCGAACCAAATTCTGCTGTCCCAAACCACGGGCCGTGGGAAGATTCCCTGACCGATCGTGGCTATGTTTTTGTGCATTTTGATGGATTGAACCGGTATTATGTGCCACGTGAACGAGAGGAACAGTTAAAAGCTGCTCTGTCGGTTCCGCCAAATTATTTCGATCGTTTTATCCGTTACTCTGAATGGTTAGCAGGGGAACATGCCCGACAAATGGAGGCGGAAAAGGCTCCGCGGGAAGATGAACTGGTCCAGGTACGCATACAAAATGATACCCTTCGCGACAGTCTTGCCGCCGGAGAGCAGCGTGTTTCAAGGCTTGAAGGAGAACTAATTGCATCTCGCGACAGTCTTGCCGCCGGAGAGCAGCGTGTTTCAAGGCTTGAAGGAGAACTAATTGCATCTCGCGAACGGCTTCAAGCATTGGATAGCCAACTGGTTCTCTCTAGAAATTCGAAAGTACATCTGGAGAATCGCCTCAGCGTCCACGAGCGGGAGCTTAACGGAATATATCGAAGCCTGTCGTGGCGTTTAACGCTACCTTTGCGGAAAGGCAACCTTCTTGTAAAAAGAGTTAAATCTTCCATAGCGACTTCATCTTCTTTTCTGGCCCGTCTTCCCTGGCGCGCTGCCCAATTTGTACTCCTCTCCACGTTGGCACATTTACGATCTCGGCCGGCTCGTAAGGCCAAGCTGGCCCGCTTGCTTGAACGCTTACCGAGGCTGCAGCGGTACTTGCGAAGGTTTTCCCGATTTCTAAGACTCGCGGCATCTTCAACGTGGACCCGCGGTCCAGTTTCAGCTCCTGAGTTACTTTCCCCAAAACTATCTTTATCACAGCGACGGACTGGTTCTCTCGCGGCCCCACTTAAAACCGGCTCTCGAGTAATCTATTACTTCGTAGATCACACGATCCTTTGTCCTGTCAATACGGGGATGCAAAGAGTGACTCGCCGTCTCGGACGAGCACTTCTCGAACAGGGTGAACGAGTCCGTTTCGTTAAATGGAATGAACAGTGTCAACAACTTGTCCTGCTAAATCAGGCTGAATTAGTCTATCTCTCACAATGGCATGGCCCATCACTTTCAACAGAGGACCTTCTCAGCTACCCTTTCCCGGATGATCCGGTTGTCGCTTTGAGCAAACAGCCCCTCGAAGAAGGCCATTGGTTGGTCGTGCCCGAAGTGACACACATTACTTACCATCCACGCCCAATCACACTTGAGATCATTGTGGCCGGCAGGCGTTTAGGCCTGAAGACGGCATTTATTTTTTACGATGCCATTCCTCTGCGGCGACCTGAACTTGCGACAATGGCGCCGAACCATGAGATCTATATTCAGCAGTTATTGCTGGCAGATTTGGTCGTTCCGATTTCAAATTGGTCGGCGCGGGATCTGGTATCGTTCTTTCATACGCATGAAGATGCGATGCTCTCTCCGATCCCCAAGGTGACGGTCATTCCTCTTCCGGGTGAGTCTCAGTTGGCGCCCCGGGTCATTGTGCCTGCCGGGTCGGAAACCGTCCGAAAATTAATATTGTCCGTCGGTTCTATCGAGCTACGTAAGAATCAGATCGCGCTCATTCATGCCTTCGAGAGGTTTTGTGCGGAATATCCCGAGGACGAATGGGAACTGATATTAGTAGGAAGTCCCCACCCCGACGTCATTAAAGAAATTAACCTGGCGGTGAAGCGCACATCACGCATCCATTTTTTAGCCCATATTCCCGATGCCGAATTAGATGTTTTGTATCGTTCGTGTGCATTTACCGTCTTTCCATCTGTTGAAGAGGGGTTTGGGCTACCTATTCTCGAAAGCCTCTGGTATGCCAAACCATGCATCTGTGCCGATTTCGGAGCCATGGGGGAAGTGGCGAAAGGGGGTGGATGCTTCACCGTGAATGTGAAGGAAACCGGGGAGCTAGTGCGCGCGATAACCAGTATGACCAAAGAACCCGGCTTGCTGGAGAAGTTATCTCATGAGGCGGCGAGCCGCCCAATCACCACATGGGCCGGATATGCGAAGCAGTTTATCAAGGGGATTAACTATCAGAGCGATCCGATCAACCAGATGGGAGTGATTTACTATTGGGTCGATCATACCTGCACCTATCCTGGGAATAGTGGTATTCAGCGTGTTGTTCGCGGTCTAGCGCGAGCTTTACTTGAGATCGGACTTAAACTTATGCCAGTGAAGTGGGATGGAGCCACGAATCAACTCATTCCTCCCACGCACGAAGAGTTGCAACACTTAGCGCGATGGAACGGTCCCGAACCCGGCGCTTGGACCACCTGGGCACCTCCTTTACAAGCCGCTCCAAATGATTGGTTGCTTATTCCAGAGCTGGTCTCCGATCCTGCGGGACCTGATGGCAAAGTATTAAAGCGCTTTGCCGCCACCCACGGATTGAGGGGAGCCTGGATATTTTATGATGCGATTCCATGGAAAATGCCGGAAGTCTATCCCCCTGAAGCGACGCGGGCTCATTCTCGCTATATGGAAGGATTGAATGAGTTCGAGCGGATCTTTGCCATTTCAGAACACAGCAGATGTGATCTCACACACTTCCTTGCGGCGACTAAGATGCCCTCTCCCAACCTCGATGATCGTATTAGGGCATGCTTACTCCCGGGTGAGTTTATGGAAGCGCCCCGTGTTAGGAGGGTCAAGCCCTCCTCTTCGGAAGCGATAAAGGTTCTTTGTGTTTGCACGATAGAGCCAAGGAAAAACCATTTGGGACTTCTGCAGGCATTTGCTCAGGTCGTGACGCAAACGCACCAACCCGTTGAGTTGGTGATGGTAGGGACCTGTCCTTTTCCTGAACTCGCATTGCAGGTCAATCGGTATATTGAGGCCACACCTGGAATTAGTTGGGAGCAGAACGCGGATGACGCTCGGTTACGGGAACTATATACAGAGTGCGACTTCACCGTCTATCCCTCCTTGGAGGAGGGCTTTGGCTTACCTATATTAGAGAGCCTTTGGAACGCGCGCCCTTGTATTTGCCGCAACAAGGGTGCGATGACCGAAGTGGCGGAAGGAGGAGGATGCCTCACTGTGGAAACTGGAGACCCTCCTGCTTTAGCCCATGCCATTCTAAGTCTTGTAAAAGACAATGAGCTAAGGTCCAGATTAGCACGCGAGGCGGTCAGCAGGTCGTTTAAAACGTGGCATGATTACGCTCGCGAAGTCGCAACCTATATGGCCACGGAAAGATATGTCCCAATGTTAGAACCGCAGTCGGAAGTTTTGAACGAACTCGAGTTTTATAATCAATTCGTCAATCTTCAACCTCGTCCACTTTTATCCATTTGTATTACGACTTATAACCGCGCTGAGTGGCTGGCGCTGAGCCTCAAAAATCTGGCGAGGTTGGTCCCAAATCCTCATGCAGAAATCGAGATTGTCGTCTGCGACAATACCTCAACAGATCACACTCCTAAAGTGGTGGAACCGTATCTTCTCCGACCTGATTTCCGGTATCACCGTAATCCGGAAAACATTGGCATGTTAGGCAATCTACGCGCGACTGCTCATCACGCCAGAGGCCAATATATTTGGATCCTCGGCGATGATGATGTCGTAGAGCCTGGCAGTATTGAGCGAGTGCTGCAGACTATTCAAAGAAATCCTGGTATTGCGCTGATTTATCTAAATTATGCTTACACACGCCAGGACGACGCGAAAATGGTAACCGACCTGGATCGTTTTCTGAACGAATCCACTCCAGTCGTTACTTCGGGCCCAGATGTGGCAGGTCCCGTTCATCTCATCAGCACCAAATCCGAGAATTTTTTTACAGCCATTTACTGTCTCGTCTTTCGACGCGACCATGCGCTGCGCGCATATTCACAGAATACCGACGGGCGCCCGTTTTCGACCATGCTGACCTGCATCCCGACCACCTATTATGTGCTGAATTATATGATGAATGAACCTGCTTATTGGGTAGGCGATCCGCAGGTTGTTGTGAATCTGAATGTTTCTTGGATGAAGTATGCATCGATCTGGATTTTAGAGCGCCTTCCAGAGGCTCATGATCTTGCCGAAAAATTGGGTGCGAGTCCAAACGAGGTCGATAGATGTCGGATCAATCATTTGCCCCACGTATTTCATTGGTATAAGGAAATTTTCGAAAATGAGCAAGAACTGGATAACGTCTATTATTTTTCTGCATCCCGGCTTGTAACCCGGATGAAACACCTCGAGCAATTTAGAGAAAAAGGCAAGATCCTCAGAGATATATATAATACAGCCCACGTGCAGGGACATGCAGGAGCGAGTATTCCGACATCTCAGGTGTTTACAGGATTCGAGAATTTGTAATGAATGGAGAGTAATTACATGAACAACTATCGCGAAATTGATGTGTGTCGAATTAGTAAGAGCAGCCACCTTGTGTCGGTTCTTGATTTAGGTATTCAGACATTGACCGGTGTCTTTCCGAAGAGCCGGAAAGATGAAATCACACGGGGCCCGCTGGAATTGGTATGGTGTCCTGACAGCGGCCTACTGCAGTTGAAGCACTCTTACCAGCCCTCTGAGATGTATGGAGATAACTATGGTTACCGCTCAGGTTTGAACCAATCGATGGTGAATCATTTAACTGAAAAAATCCACTACTTGGAACGGTTGGTTCCACTTAACCCTGGAGATGTGGTCCTGGACATTGGCAGTAATGATGCGACCACGCTCAAGGCTTACTCCACCGCGGGCATAAAGCGCATCGGCATTGATCCGACGGGAAAGAAGTTTGCCCAATTCTATACAGATGAAATTAAGCTCGTTCCTGATTTCTTTTCTCGAGAGGTTTATCACAGTTTGGAAAAGAAGGCGGCCAAGATTGTGACCTCAATCGCCATGTTCTATGATCTGGAAAGTCCTGTAGAGTTTGCGCGTCAAATTGAATCGATCCTTGACGCCAAAGGCATTTGGCACTTTGAGCAAAGTTACATGCCCTCTATGTTGCGGCTCAACGCCTATGACACGATTTGTCATGAGCACTTGGAATATTATTCCTTAGGCGTCATAAAAAAGATAATACAAGCGGCCGGGCTAAAAGTGGTCGATGTGGCGATGAACTCTATTAATGGCGGCAGTTTTGCAGTGACGGCGACCAATGAGGGAAATCAAGACATCCGGCTCAACGATGCCGTGATCAATTGGCTGCTGGAGCAAGAAGAGCGAATGGGGCTGAATACTCCGCGGCCATTTCGCGATTTTGAAGAGCGTGTCTTTCGCCATAAGGGAGACCTCACGCGGCTCATTCGGTCGCTTAACGCGGACGGAAAGAAAGTTTTGGGGTATGGCGCTTCTACGAAAGGGAACGTCTTGCTGCAGTTTTGTGGTTTGACAGAAAGGGATATCCCGGTCATTGCTGACGTGAACCCTGATAAGTTCGGCTGTTATACTCCCGGCACGCATATTCCGATTGTTTCGGAAAGCGACGCGCGATCGATGAAGCCGGATTATTTCCTTGTTCTGCCCTGGCATTTTAAAGCAGGAATACTTCAGCGCGAGAAAGAATACATGGCCGGTGGGGGCAAGATGATTTTCCCATTTCCTGAAATAGAAATTGTGTAGGAAGAAATTTCATCTGGGACAAACTTGTGATTGAGGGGAAGCGGAGCGGTCCGTGCCGATACTCTATTGCGGATGAATTGCCTGTCCTGCGGTTGATCACACCGGGCGGAGGCGTCCGATGAAAGTTGTGGGAATGTTTTATAGGAGGCTCATCAAAGTTGGTTCTTGGACTGGAAATTTTTCAGTTGAATATTGTGTTGCGGCCCTATTAACGACAGTCGTCTATTTTGTCAGCTATTTGAGATACCCAGCCACGCCCGGCAATCATGAGCTCAATTTCATCGGGTGGTTTAACATGGCCGATCAGGGGGCGTATCTTATATCAGCGGAGGCACTGGGTCATTGGAACCTAACCCCAGCAACGTATATCTATCCGCTGGGATACCCATTGCTTGGTGCGCTCTTTGTGCGTTGGTTCCCCAGGCATCCCTTTCTGATTCCAGACCTGATATTTTCAGTAGGGATTGTGTTGATATTCTATGCTTCTTGCATCAAATTCGTCTCTAAAATAGAGGGATCATTTCTCACCGTTTTTTTGATCATTTTATCCGCATTTACCCGAAATAAAGTACTCCCGGGTGGATTGATATGGTTTAATTCTCTGATTCTCCCTTGGAATTTGATTCCAGTGTTCTTTGCTGCCTATATAGCGGCGTGGTTACTTATATTTAATACTGCGGATTTCCGCAAGCTCTGGATCGTCAGTTCTGCCATTGCACTGGCATTTTTCTCTAGACCGCCGGATATCTTATTTCTCGGAATTATTTATCTAGCTGGTTTGCTGGATCTGAAATCAGTTAAGGAAAAAATTATAAAAGGCTTTACGACCAATCCGACCTTGATGCGCAAAGCCGGAATCTCCGATTATCGGGCGTTTGCAAAAGATATTCTCAAGGTGGTTCCCGATCGGCCGATTTCATTTGAGGTCTTCTCAGACGAATTTTCGGAGATGGAGCGACAGGCAATGGAGATCGCCGGCTGGGGAAATTAGGTCTATGTGAAGATCCCAGTGACGAACACGCGCCGAGAGCCGTCATATGATTTGGTTAGAAAATTGTCTCATGCAGGGGTAAAGTTGAATGTCACGGCGCTGATGACCCTGGATCAGGTTCGTGACGTTATAAAACAGGTTTCTCCCGACGTTCCTTGTTGCATTTCCGTTTTTGCCGGACGGGTTGCGGATACCGGCCGCGATCCGCTGCCCTTAATGACCGCCGCGGTGGAACTCTTAAGATCGGCTCCCAAAGCGGATCTCATTTGGGCCAGTCCACGCGAATTATTGAATATTTTCCAGGCAGACGCGATCGGCTGTCATATCATTACGGTCACGAACGATATTCTGAAAAAGCTCCAGCTGGTCGGCTATGATTTAAATGATTTTTCGTTGGATACCGTCAAAATGTTCTACGATGATGCCAAACAGGCCGGTTTCAAATTATAATTTAAAAGTCAAATACATATATAAAGATTATCTCATCTCTGAAAGAGATAAAGAACTGATAGAGAATCATTATCTATGCGAATTATCGTCAATGGAATTCCCCTTCTAAGTCCGAGGAGCGGGGTTGGAAATTATGTCTATCAGAATTTCAAAGCATTACTGTCGCTCAGAAGCGAATGGGACGTTTCTTTTTACTACGGCGTCCAATGGAGCGCTTCCTTAAGAGATAGACCAGCCGAACCTTATGTAAGCGCCAGGAAGTTTATCCGACGTCTTCGGAAGGGTTATCCTGCCTATCGCGCCACGCTCGATTTTCTCTTTGGCGTCGGACAGTGGTGGAGAAAAGACGATCTCTACCATGAGACCAATTACGTCCCAATGAAATACAATGGTCCGACGGTTCTAACGGTTTTTGATCTCTCTTTTCACCTGTTTCCGGAGACCCACCCTCCTGAGCGTATTCGTTATATGGAACGCTATTTTTATCCCAGGCTGGAACGTGTGACACGCTTTATCACGATCTCGGAAGCAATAAAGCAGGAGATGATAGAACACCTCGGCCTTCCTAAGGACAAAATTACTGTCACGCCTCTGGGTGTGGACGAAAACTTTAAACCAATTTTTCCGGATCAGCTTCGTCCTGCCATTAAAAAATACGGATTGAAGCGGGGTTCATATATTTTATACATTGGAACACTTGAGCCGAGAAAAAATATAATTAACCTCTTGAAAGCCTATTCAATACTCCCATTCTCCTTGAGAGAGCAATATCCCCTTGTATTGGCCGGGGGAACGGGCTGGTTAATGGAAGGGCTCGATAGGGAGATTGAACAGCTTCATATTCAAAAAACTGTGATCAAGACAGGCTATGTTCCAAAGGAAGATCTTCCTTCTTTGTACAGTGGTGCAGTTATTTTTGTTTATCCCTCGCTTTACGAAGGTTTCGGACTTCCTCCGCTCGAAGCAATGGCATGTGGGACGCCTGTGATTACGTCGAGTGTTTCTTCTCTTCCAGAGGTAGTAGGGGATGCAGGGGTATTGGTCCATCCAGAGGATGTTGAAAAATTGGCGGAAGAAATGCAAGATCTTCTGACCAATCCTCCTCGCCGCCAAATTCTGAGCGCAATGGGTCTGGAACGGTCCAAACATTTTACATGGGGAAAGTGCGCCTCTAAGACCCTAGAAGTCTATGATCGGGTGGTTCGAAATAAATAAATTTAAAAGTGATTTGAATAGCAAGCGAATTGAATGAAAGTAGCCATCGTTCACGACTACCTCAATCAGTATGGCGGCGGCGAAAAAGTCGTTGAGGTCTTACACGAACTCTATCCAGATGCCCCCATCTTCACCTCTATCTTTCTTCCAGAGCGCCTTCCCTCCGTTTTTTCTACCTTCGATATCAGACCCTCTTTTATGCAAAAGCTTCCTTTTATGGAGAGGCATTTTAAGAAATACCTCTTGCTTTATCCTTTGGCGATTGAGCGCTTCGATTTAACCGGGTTTGATCTGATTTTAAGCAGTAGCAGCGCCTTTGCAAAGGCCGCCCGAGCACCGAAAGGAGCCTGTCATATCTGCTATTGCTATTCTCCAATGCGATTTGCATGGGACTTAGAGAGTTATATCAATAAAGAACAAATCAACTTTTTTTATAAACTAACTCTGCCGTCGGCGGTTTCCCTTTTAAGAAAATGGGACATAAAAACGCTTGACCGGGTCGATCATTTTATCGGAATTTCCCAGCACATTACCAAAAAAATCAAAATGATTTACCAGCGCGATGCGGATTTAATCTACCCTCCGGTTGATTTCTCACAGTTTTTTATTTCAAGCACTCAAGAAAATTACTTCTTAATTATTTCTCGACTCAACGCATACAAGAGAATCGACATTGCCATAGATGCATTTAATCAGCTTTCATTGCCTCTCTGGATTATTGGGGAAGGACCTCATGGAGATGTTCTTAAAAAGCGGGCAAATAAGAATATCCGTTTCTTGGGGGAAGTCTCTCAAGAGGATCTGGCACACTATCTTAACCGAAGCCGCGCTTTTGTCTTTCCGGGGGAAGAAGACTTTGGCATTGCTCCCGTGGAAGCGATGGCTTCCGGGCGGCCCGTGATCGCCTATGGAAGAGGAGGGGCATTAGAAACGGTGTTGAATGGCGTAACGGGAATTTTTTTCAAAGATCAAACTGCTCAAAGCTTAATTGAAGCAGTACACCGCTTTATGGATATCGAGTTTGATTCAAGAAAAATTAGGGAGCATGTGCTACAATTTGATAAAGGGATTTTTAAGAAAAAAGTGATGAATTACGTAAGTGAAAAATTTGAATTATTTAAAATAAATGGGCAACGGATTAGGCCCTGATGTCTCGTCTCCAGTTTATCCTTGCCTTTCCTTTGATAAATATAGTACTTTTGAAAGGTTTTATCTTTTGTTAAGTGGGATTCTATGCTCAAAGAAAAGGCCAAGCTCGTCGCATTTTGGGTTTACCTAACTGAGATCAGTTTAGTTCTGATCTCCTTTTATGTTGCCTTCAAACTCCGCGATCTCTATTTATCGGAAGAGTACG
>Ga0080064_1000412_pt1 | contig 115545 bp, 87 predicted proteins | sample Subgrocontami54m_FD_69260 | JGI IMG/M metagenome (GOLD analysis project Ga0080064, IMG submission 69260) | Subsurface groundwater microbial communities from S. Glens Falls, New York, USA - GMW46 contaminated, 5.4 m (SPADES assembly) (version 2) ...
CGCCCCCCATCCGCGAATGCCCCGCCGTCCACTCGCGCGCTCTCTCCCGCTCTGCCTCCCGCTCACACTCGCGGTCGCCTGCGGCCCATCGACGCCTCCCGGTGACGCGTCCGATGCCGACGCCGCGTCGGACACGATGGCTGACACGCGTCCTGACGGAATCGAGGGCGTGCCGGAGACCGAGCGCTGGAGCGTGCCCGGGCTCACGGCTCCCGCACACGTTGTTCGCACGCCAGGCAACGTGCCGCACATCTACGCCGCGACACGCGAGGATCTCGCGCGGGTCATGGGATTCACTGTCGCGCGCGATCGATATTTCATGATGGACATGGTGCGCCGTTTCTCGCAGGGGCGGCTGTCGGCGCTCTTCGGTCAGGATGCGCTCGACAGCGACATGGAGAATCGTGGCTCGGGCATGAACGTCGTCGTCGACATCGTCCTGAACAATCTCACGTTGGAACAACAGCGGGTGTTCGACGGATTCGCCGCGGGAATCAATGCCTACATCGAAGCCGTGCGTGCCAACCGCTTGCCGCCGCCGAGTGAGTACGCGTTCGCCGTGAGCTTCCTCGGACGCAACATGCCAGTCGACATCATGGAGCCGTTCCTCCGACGCGACGTCGCCGCGATGATGGCCACGATCGTCTACAATCTGGGGTACGAGACTGGCGATGTCGGACGCGCGAACGCCATCGCGCGACTCGCGTCGCCAACCCTCTTTGCGGGGGCGCCGCTCGAGATGCTCCGGCGGGCCGGGGCGCGCACGGACGTCTTCGAGCGCGTCGCGCCCATTCGACCGGTGATTTCCGCGCCGGGATTCGGCACGGCCGTCGGTCCCGCACCCACGCACTCGAGCGGTCCGATGCCGCCGCCGACGGGCCCGCGCGTAGCGCAGAGGCCGGAGCCGATCATGCCCGAGTCGATGATGGCGCGACTCAATGAACACCTGGAGAACATCCGTCGACGTCTCGGGCACCGTGAGGGATACGGGTCCAATTCGTGGGCAGTGATGAGCAACGGGACCACCGACGGCGCGTCACTTCTCGCGGGCGACGGACACCTGGACCTCAGTGTGCCGTCGTTGTTCTACCAGATCGGTCTGGACACCGAGCTGCTAGGCAACGGAGACATTCACCAGGTCGGTCTCACCATCCCCGGAATGCCACTCTTGGCAGTCGGAACGAATGGTCGCGTCGCGTGGTGTCAGACACAGCTGTTTGGCGACATCACGGATTGGTACCGAGAGGAAATCGTGCTGGACGCCGCGGGAGCGCCGATGGCCAGTCGCTTCCGTGGAATGACTCGGCCGTTGATGCGCGTCGACGAGTCGTACACGGTCGCGGACGTTCCGATGCTGATGAGTCGCGGGCGGACCGAGACGTGGGCCCGATGGATGACGTTCGACGGACGTTGGATCACGTCGATCGAGGGACGCTCGGCACGACCCGGGGACATGCTTGCACCCGGTGAGACGCTGGTGAATCTGCAGGGGAGCTACGTCGTCCCGAGCGACACGAACAGCGACGGCGTCATCAGCGGTGTCAGCTTCGACTACGTGGGTTTGGACAATGGCAACATCCTGCAGGCCGTCGAGCGCTTCGGTCGTGCGAACAACGTCATGGAGTTTCGCGAAGCCACGCGGGGCCTCGTCGCGTACTCGCAGAACATCGTTGCGGCGGATTCTACCGGAGCCGTGCTGTACACGAGCTACCAGACGATTCCATGTCGCGGATACCTCGATCGCAATCCCGATCGCACGTGGGCGGCCGGGTCGGATCCATCGGGGTTGCTCGACGGTACTCGCTACGGTGGTTTTCGAATTCCAACGCGCGACGGCATCGTGGACGAGAGCATGGGCGCCGCGGATCCGTACGCGTGCGTCGTCCCGTTCGATCAAGTGCCGCAGTCGATCAATCCATCGCAGGCATACGTCGTCACGGCCAACAACGACCCTGGGAATATCACCATCGACAATTCGATCACGAACGATCCCTATTACATCGGCGGCCCGTGGATGGATGGCTATCGCGCGGACCGAATCAGTGAGCTATTGCGAGATCTCATCGCACGGCGACAGGCGGACATCCAGAGCATGGCGCGCATCCAGGCCGACACGCGCTCGCCGATCGGGGCGCAGCTGACTCCAGTGTTGCTCGAGGCGATTGCGCGGGCGCGGACCATCGCGGCCCAACCGATGCCACCGCCACCGGGGTCCGAAGATGCGCGCCTTGCGGCGCTCTACACAGCGAATGCTTCTGACTTCATGGAGGTCGAGCGACGCCTCGGTGCGTGGCGCGATGGAGGGTTCGTCACGCCCGCCGGCGTCGACACGTTCTATCACCAGCTCGCCATGGGCGAACACGACTTGTCGATTGCCACGACCATCTTCAACGCCTGGATGGGACCCTTCGTGAACTCCGTGTTCGACGACGAGATGTTTCCCGACGGAACGTTTTCGCCGCTCGGCAGCGTCGCGCGCATGCGAGCACTGGTCCGGATGATCGATGGACGCGGGCCGACGAACACGCTCGGACTCGCGTCGTGGAATCCGGCGACCGGCGAGTCCGCGTTTTTCGACGTGCTCGCAACGCCGGACATCGAGACGAGTCGACAACTCGCGCTGCAGGCCCTCGTGCGTGCGCTCGCGTTCCTGCGCAGTGCGCCGACGATGCCAGGCGTCGGCGGGTTTGGCAGCAGCGACATGAATCAATGGATCTGGGGGATGCGGCACACGGTGCGATTCGACTCGATCTTGAGCGGCTTCTTCAGTGGCTCCGGCATGCTCGGCGCGCTCATCGAGCGATTCTCGATCACGACGCAGCGCATTCCATTGATCGACATGTTGCCCCCCGGGGATCCGCGCGCCGTATTGCGCGGCTTTCCGCGGCCGGGCGATCAGTGGGGCGTCGACGCTGCGAATTCGGGATTCAGCGGTGAGCGATTCACGTACGGCGCGGGCCCCGCGTTCCGCATGGTGTTCGCGCTGCGACCCGATCGCACGACAGGCCAGAACATCCTGCCGGGCGGTCAGTCCGGCCTCAGCACGTCGCGATATTTCGCCGACCAGGCGCGGCTGTGGCTCGGCAACCAATCGCTGCCGGTGCAATTCGCGCCCGTCGATGTCATCGCCGCGGCGACGGGACGCGAATACTTCGCGCCCGTGATGCGGTAGCGCGCACGGTCGATCGCGGCTACCCTCCGGCGCTGGCGGATAGATCAACGCAAGGTTCTGGAGGTCGCGCGTGCGAAGTTCGAATTCTCGGGGGTCGTTTCGGTCGCTCATGACGGTCGTCATGTTTCTCGCGAGTGGCGGCATGGGTCTGGCGCTGACGATTCCGCGCCTCGGACTCGCACAGGGGGTCAACCCCGTGCGACCGCCTGCCGGCGCCAACGCGGCCAGTGCTTCCCCGGCGCAATTCGAAAGCCAGCGTCCGATGAACGCGCGACCGATCGAGTTGAGCGCGGGCGCGGCGCCGTCCGGGAGCACCGGACCCGGCTCTCAACTCCGCGCGGATGAACCCGCAACCGCGGATGCACCGATCGGTCCGATCGGGCCGGGCGACGCGGCGCGGTTGGTCAGCGCACAAATGCCCCGGTTGCGGCCATGCTATGAAAGGGCCCTGCCGACGCATCGAACGCTTGCAGGTCGCGTGGAACTTCGGTTCACAATCGCTTCTGACGGTCGCGTCTCGCAGTCTCGTGCGTATGGCCTCCCCGAGGCACCCGAAGTGGCGACGTGCCTCGCCGACGTGATTCGCGCAACGACGTTTCCGCGCCCCGCCAACGGAACACTTCCGTTCATCTTTCCGCTGACGTTTGCCCCGCCGGTCGCTGCGCCACACGCACGCAGCCGACGCGCACCCGCTTCGACCACGCGACCTGCCGCGCACTGATTTCACGCGCGAATCGTGCACGCGTGCGCGCCCGGACGTGTGTTAGCTTGGACGCATGGGCACACGGGCCCGAGGACCATCGAGGCGCGACCTACAGTGGCTCGCCGCGCGCTATGCGCAGAGTGGGTGCATTCGGGCGTTCGATCCAGAGCGACGTCAAGCGGACGGCGCGAAGTATCACAAGGGCTATGAAGTCCGCATCTCGGTTGTCACTGCGCTCGAGGCGGAGCGTCTGAGAGTGCTTGTCGAGCGCCTGGGGCTCCGCGCGGGGCGATCGTACGCCAAGCATCGACGTGTGGTCGTACCGATCTACGGCAAGGACGCAGTCGACTACTTCAGTCGCTTCGACCGCACGACGCCTGTGCGCGGCCGTTGAAACGCACCGAAGCCCGCGGACGTCAATCCGCGGGCCCCGTGTGTGTCGTTCGCGTTCGAAGTGCGACTCAGTGTCGCGCGAGGCGCTGTGCGCTCGCGACGTTTCCGCTCGACGCTCCGCCCCAGAGTGTCATGTTCTGCGCACCGGCGACGGCGAGGGTCTGGCGTCCGTTGACGTGCTGTCCGTATTGTTGCTGCACGAAGCGGGTCAGTTCGGGGACCTGGAGACCGTCGCTGCCGCCCACGCCCTGGCGAATCGCCTGAATCAAGAACCACGCGAGGTAGCCGCCGGACTGGAACTCACTCGCGACGTACGACACCTGGCTGGCGGTCGACGAGAACAACCCCGTACGGTTCGCGTGACCCTGTACCATGCCGCTCATGCTTCCCGAGTAGCAGCTATCGAGCACGACGAGGTGCTGACCGCGGATGCGATCGAGCCCCGCGCTCAGGGTCTGCGTGTCCATGCGACCGTTGCGCAGAACGATCTGATTGTGACTGCCGTGGCCGTCGAAGAAGAACACGAACGTGTCTCGGTCGGTCACGCGTTGCGACATCGTTCGGAACGCTTGCTGGACGGCCATCGGCGTTGCTTGCGCGTCGGTGAGCATGATCACGTTTTGCGCACGGGCCACGCCGCGCTGGACGAGCGCTGCTTGCAGATTGCGCGCGTCGTCGGCGACGAAGTCCAGGTTGTTCGCGCCGCCGTAGTCCGAGATTCCAACAACCACCGCGTACACGTTCCCATTGCCAGTGGCCGTGTTGTTTCCGGTCGGAGGCACGGGGTTCGGATCGGTGCCGAATGGCTCGTTGGGATCCACCGACGGATCGTTCGAGCCGAACGACGGGTCGGTCGCGCCGTTGTTCGCGCCCGGCATGCCGTATCCCGGAACACCGTAGTTTGGCACTCCGTACGTCGGCGAACCGTACCCGGGAACTGCGTAGTTCCCAGGCATCTGCGGAGCAGCGTAGTAGCCATACATGCCATTCGCGCCGGGCATCATCGGCATCGACGGCGCCATTCCATACATGCCATTGACGCCAGGAGCGACGCCGATCGCGCCGGCACCCGGAGTGCCCGGCTCGTTGAACGGAATGAGCTGACCGTTGGGGCCTTGTACGTACTGTTGCGCCGGCGTTCCGAAGAAGTTGCCAGCATTCACGCCCACGTTCGGATCCGTTCCCGGCAGCGGGCAACCGCTCGGATCGCATCCCGACGCGCCTGGGTTGACCTGTCCCGTCGGCGCACGCGGCGCAACGACGATCCCGGTGCTCGGAGCGACTGGGGTGTTCGCCGGAAGCGCGCCCGCGGCGTCGACGCTGACACCGCGCGTGAGTTCCATGTGGAAGTCACCGGTCTCGCCGGCGCTGTACGATGTGACCGTCACACGGTAGTTGCCGGTGACTGGCGCGCGGAATCGGACGCGCGAGTTCAGTCCCTCGCCGGGTGCGTCGTCGTTCGCAGCGACCTGCTGGCCGTTCGGGCCATCGACGCGAACCATCGTGTCGAACGCGTCGGACGACACAGCGATCTCGACGCCTTCGTTCGCTCGCAGCGCAACGGTGCGCGTACGGAAGTGACGACCTTCGCCGTCGGCCTGGTCCTGCGCGCTCAGCTCCGCGTCGAGCGACGACACGGTGCCCTGCGCCGCGGCCGCACTCGGAGCGCCCTGCGCCATGGCCTTGGAGGCGACTCCAAAAGTCAGCGAACCAGAGAGGGCAATCAGGGAGAGGAATCGGCTGGGTTGCATGAGGTCACCTCGTGGAGGCTTCGGCTTCGCCCCCCGCACAACGCGGGACCAGCTTCGCCGTGACCAGGACTAGAGCACCCGACGTGCCGCGAGCTCCGCGGGGTCGCCGCGAGCGGAACGAGCGTTCACACAACGCGTAACACGCTGTAATCACATCGAAAGTCGTCATCTATTGACGACCGTGAACCGGCGTTCGCACATCCGCAGAACACAGCGCGTTTCAACGACCGTTCACGGTCGGCACCTGCTCGGTCCGCCGAACCGAACCAACTTCCATCCTTCCCGCCTTCCTGTGAATGATCGAAGGGCTGCACGCCGACGCCCCGCGCCCGCGACGCATTTCGCGGATCGTGTTCAACTCGCCCGAGGGTCGATGACGACGCAGGCCCCACGGAGGATTGTCATGAACGAAACGACGAATGACCGGCCGACGGGTGTCGGTGCGCCGACGGCGTTGATGCTGGGCGCGGCGATGCTGCTCGCGTGCGGTTCGCAGGTCTCGCCGGGCGACGCTGGCGATTCGCAGGGCGGCGACGCAACCTCCGATTCGCGGACCACGGACGACGTCGTGGGCGATCGTGCGATCGTGGGACGCGTCCCGATGCGGCACCGCGCGGCGGCCGAGAACTGTCCACGCCCGCCGCCACCGCTTCCGGACGGTGGGGTTGGTGCCGACAGCGGATTCGTTCCCGATGCCAGTAACGACCAGTGCGCCGTCGATCGCGACTGCACTGCACGTGGGGGCGGACACTGCGTGTCGTCCCGCGTTGGACGAATCTGCACGTACGACACGTGCTATGCCGACGGCGACTGCACGATGGGAGCATGCGTCTGCGCCGGGGGCGTGTTGGGCAATGCGGGCGCGAACGTGTGTCTCATGGGCAATTGCCGTGTCGACGCGGACTGCGGCGCAAACGGCTACTGTTCGCCGACGTACGACACGATGTGCGGGCCGTATTCTGGGTTCCGCGGATTCTACTGCCACACTCCGCGCGACGCATGCATCGATGACGCCGATTGCGTCATGGGAACGATGATGGGCTATTGCGCGTTCCAACCGACCGTTGGCTCGTGGGCATGCAGCTATTCGTTCTGCGCAGGGTGAGGGCGAACGGCGTGTTGCACTCCGACCGTCCACGCATCGCGGCGTTCGTCTGCGCCGTCGGTCTGTTCGTCGGATGTTCGGGCGAGCCCGAAGAGGCCGTGCGCTATTTGCACGATCGCAGTTTTCGCCGGGCGACGCTCGAGCAATCGCTTCAGACTCGAGACGTCGAGTACGCGCGGGTGCGACTCGAGCGATATGCGGCGTCCGAGACCGGTGGATGGGACGCACTGCCCGAGTGGAACCCTCGCACCGAGCTGGTCTCCGCGGGTGAACTCGATGTCGACGGCGGCGTCCGCCTCGGCGCGCAACTCCGCTCGAGGTCATCGTATGTGTCGATCGTTGCTCGCGCCCGCGACGGGGATCTCGACGCTCTTCGTCTCCTCGGTGCACTGGCATTTCGGCTCTATCCGGTGCAGCTACTGCCACGCACGATGCTCGCGCTTGCCTCGCGGGACAACGCCGCACGGTACGGACTGTGGGTCGATGACCTCGAGGGAGTGAACGGCATCGTGCGCGCTGAGATGGCGGACGGGTCGACGCTGGGGGCGCTCTCGTGCGCGGGATGCCACGCGAGTCGCGGTGCGACGGGACGAATCGAGTTCGGTCGACCGAACGTCGACTTTGATTTCGGCCGAGTCCTTGCGGACGGCGCAGAGCATCCAGACGACCCGGCGATCACTCGCGCTCTGGCATGGGGCGCCGGGCGGCTGGATGTGTCGACTTCCGACGGTCGAGAACCCGTGCGCATCCCGGACCTGCGCTCGGTTCGCTGGCTTACGCACCTTCAGGCGAGCGGCCTGGTCGCGCAAACCGGCCTCGCCGCACTCGCCATTCGAATCGAGACGCTCATTGTCACGTCCCACCACGAGGTCCTCCGCCCGCCGCGGGAAATCGCGCTCGGTCTCGCGGTGTATGTCTGGAGTCTGGCGGACTCGCTCCCGGCCGCGACCGGACGCGCCGGTGCTGAAGGCCGCGGCGAGTCGATCTTTCAGTCGCACTGCACGTCGTGCCACGCCGGTCCCGGGATGTCTGGACCGCCGATCGCCGCGGACGTCATTGGCACGGATCGGGCAACGTCTCAGTCGCCCAGCCGTGGAACTGGCATGTACCGAGTCCCATCACTCCGTGGCGTCGGCACGCGCGGACCGCTGCTGCACGATGGCACCGTTCCAGACCTCGAGGCGCTTTTCGACCGCGCGAGAACACTCGATGGCTATCCACGCGCGCTTCACGGCGTGCGCTCGATTCCCGGCCACACTGCCGGCCTCGACCTCACCGCGTCCGACCGCCGCGACCTGCTTCTCTATCTCTCGGGACTATGACGCCGCCCGAAACATCCCATTCATGAACGAGACAAACGCCCGTTCCGCGAGCGGCGCTGGCATCTCGTTGAGAATCTCGTTGATCCCGGCCAGGCGCGATGGCAGCCCGTCGCTCTGCGCGCCCGCCAGCGACATCATCTGTTCGATCGTCTCGTCGGTGATCGTGGCGGGATCCATCTCACTCATCGCACTGCGTACGGTCGCTGCGATTTCGCTCGGTGGCAGTCCCTTCGCGACCGCAACGCACTCCCGAAGATCCTTCACGAATGCATCGACCCACGGCTCGTTCGTTGGCCCGATGCTGAGATGCAGGTTCTCTTTCGACGGACCGCGCTTGAACTGCGCCTGAACGTACCAGTTGCGTTCCTTCATCTCGTCGGCGATGTGGAACACGTTCACCGTATCCGACGTAAACGCGACCATGCAGAAGTCGGGATGTCCCATGACGCGCAGTTCGGGAATGGACTTGATGCCCGCAATGATCCGTGCGGTCGCGTCGCGCATCACGCGAGAGATGTCCAAGTACCCCTCATCGCCGATGCGGTAGAGTGTGGCCCACGCTCCCGCGAGCGGTCCACCCGACTTGCTGCTCTGAACCGCCATGTTGACGACGCTGTAGCCGGTCCATTCGGCGCACGCGAAGATCTGGTGTTTGCGAAGCGAGGCATCACGATGGAACACCAGGGACGCGCCCTTCGGCGCGAACGCGTACTTGTGCAAGTCGACAGAGAGCGACGTGACGCCCGGCACACCAAAGTCGAAGTCGGGAACGTCCGCGCCGAGCCGCTTCCAGAACGGCAGCAGAAACCCACCGACGCAACCATCGACGTGACACAGCAGCCCGCGCGACGACGCGAGCGCCGCGATCTCCCGAATGGGATCGACGACGCCATGCGCATACGACGGCGCGGACCCCACAAGCATGACGGTGTGCTCGGTGATCGCAGACGCCATCGCGGCGACGTCGGCACGAAACGACGTCGGGTCTACGGGCGTGACGACAGGGTGCACGCCGAGGTAGTGGCATGCCTTCCAGAACGCGGCGTGCGCGGTAACGGGCAGCACGATTTCGAAGCGATCGCGGGACGGATGAGTCGCACGCGCGCGATCGCGCGCCGACTTCACTGCGAGCATGATGCTCTCGGTGCCACCACTCGTGAACGTCCCGACGACGTTCTCGTCGCCGCGCAGGTGCGCGCGAACCATCGCCACGATCTCGTTTTCCAGGCGCAGAAGGCTCGGAAACGCCGTCGGATCGAGGCCGTTCTCTGTGAGGTAACTCGCGTAGGCTGCTTTCGCAATCGAAGCAGCGTCACGGCCCGGGTCGTACACGTATCCAAACGTGCGACCGGTTTTCCACTGGAGATCGTTCGAACGATAGGAGTCCAGTGTTTGTGTGATCGCTTCGGGTGACAGTGGGGACGATGGGAGTTTCATGGGGTGAATTCACCAGGAACGTGGGTGTGCGAGAGTGTGCTCACGGCGTGACGACATCGGCGAGCGAAAAGTCGATGTTCATCGTTCGAAGTCCGCGCGGATGGAAGGCCCGATCGAGGTGCGCCTGCGCGGCGCGGTGCACGGGTGGATCGGCTGCGTGACCGAGCGCACTGCGGTAGTCGCGGCGCGCGACGTCGCGCTGGTCGAGCATGTCCCGCGCGCGGCCGCGCCAGAGATGAAACGCAGCCACTCGCTGTTCGTCGGGGTGGCCGAGTCGAATCGACCGAGTGAGCGCGCGGTCTGCGTCGGCGGCCTCGCCGAGTTGGAGTGCCGCAAGCGCGTGAAGAAAGTGAAACAGGGGCTGCTCGGGACAGTGGTCGCATGCGTCTGCCATGAGGGCGCGCGCGGCGCGTGGATCGTCGTCTTCGAGGTACGCGACGTAGGCTTTGCGATAGGCCTCGTATCCGGCTCGGTCGCTGTCGGACTCATCGTCGCCGACGCGCAACTCGCGTGCGGGAGGCGCAATGTCTTGGTTGTGCAACGAGAATGGGATGTAGGTACTTCGGCTCGTGGGTGCTTGCCCGGTCCCGAGCCACATCGTGCCGTCTTCGGGACGAAACACGACCGACGCAACCGTCATCACCATCGCCATCGCGTCGCGGATCCGGCACCTCGGATCGCCACGATCGCCGATGATCTCTGCCATCGACTGCGGGTCGAGTGTTCCCGCGCGTTCCGCGAGCATTTCGTGCACGCGCCGGAAGCGTCCCTGGTTGTGACGCCAGTACGAGCCGTACAGGTTCAACTCGGTCTCGCCCAGCGCGGGATCGAGGTAGATGTTTGCGTAGCCGAATGTCGTTTCGCTCGGCGTGGTGCGACGTGCAACGTGGCGCTCGGGATTCTCTTCCCAACAGAGCACCTCGCGGGTCTTGGCATCGGTGACGAGGTAGGTCCAGCATCCGATCGGCGTGAAGTCGCTGAGAATGCGTTCTGCGTCGTCCAGGTTTCGTGCGTGTCGCATCACGAGGTCGCCTGCCAGGCCGATGGGGGTGCCGCCAAGGCGCGCGCGATCCGTGAACATGTGCTGGTGCACTGTCAGCGACAGGCCCGCTTCGTTCATCGCCGTGAAGCCACCGAGTGCAACGCCCGCGGCCGCGGCCGCGACGTACTTCATACCGTCTTCGGGCTCGTAGAAGATCACGGCGGCTGTCGACGGCCAGGTGCCGACACCGTGGTAGTCCAGGTTCCGCGCGTGGAGCAGCATGCCGTCGCGCGTCGCGTCGCCCCACGCGATTGCACTCGTGCATCCGAGGCCGAGTGCAAGGCGGTGGTGGACCGCCGGCCCGATCTTCTTCACTTGCATGAGGCGCGACGCGAGCCACAGCAAGCTGTCTGGCATTGTGCATCCGTCGAGAAACTCGTTGGGATCCAACTGAGCGCCCTCTGCGATCCCGCGCAAGCTGTCGACGGCGAAGGACGGGAGTTTCTTCGCGGCGCGCCGGCCCACGAGGGATTGCAGCACTGGCCACACGAGCTTGCCCGCGGGGCCCAACGTGCTTCGACCCATCAGTCGCTCGACGTGGGTGCGAAAGTGCGGGATCGGCCCGCGCGCGACGTCTTCGCGCAGCAGCGTGCCGTGTTGAACACCCATGTCGTAGAAACTGCCCTTGAGTTTCAAGACATGAAGTCCCGCGACACGCCGGTGCCAGGCAGGTCCGAAGTGATTCTTGGGTCCAGCGGTGTCGAGCAGGGTATGCGGTGCAGTCATTTCATATGCTCCAGGATTTGATCAAGAGGGACACCGGATGCGAGCGCGGCGCCGGCGATGAGTCGCGGCGTGGCCCACTCGTGAAATGCCGTGACGAGCGACCGGAGGGACTCGGCGTCCCGCTGTCGAATCAATTCGACGAGAAGTGTCAGTCCCTGAACATGCGCCTCGTTCGCCGGCCGCACGGTGCGAAACAATTCGTCGAGGTCCCGCGCGACGTCCTGATGCCAGTACGCCAGCATCTCGAATATCCTGTTGTGCGTCGCACGAGCAATGGCGAGCGCCATTGCATCGGTCGCGAGCCGGTGCGCACGGTCGTCGCCGATCGAACGGGTGAGTTGTTCGATCACGACGGTCATGGCGTCCAGATCGCGTTCCGTGCGTCGTTCTGCGGCGAGCGTGGTCATCTGCACGTCGAGTGTCGCGCGGATCTCGAGAAAGCTCGCGAGCATCGTCCGATCGACGACGCCAGGCTTCGGGCGCAACATCGCGCGGAGCACATCGGGGGAGAGCGAAGCGGTCGGGTCGAGGGCCAGCGTGCCTCGCCGGCGGACGGGACGAACGAGGCGATGAACCTCGAGAAGCTTGATCGCTTCGCGCACGACGGTTCGGTTGACGTCATAGTGCGTCGCGAGCTCGCCTTCGCGCGGGAGCGTCGATCCGACTGCGATTTCTCCGGAAACCACCCGAGAGAGCAGGTCGTTCGCCACTCGATCGGCCTTGCGCGCTGCCGGAATTGCCGCGTCCCCGACACTCATGGAGGTCGTTTATAGATCCGATGTATTATCTGTCAACTGTTTAATCTCTATTCATCACCGTTTCTAGTGCTGGCGTCGACGCGGTCGAGCTGACGAGCCCCAACCGTTCCAAGACCGGCTCGATGGTCGCTGCGAGCAGGTAGACCCATAGGTACCGTGCAGCGACGAAGTTTCGCGGACGGATCACGACTTTCAGTCGGTAGATCACGATCGCTGCCAGCATCAACGCGAACGCGAGCGCGACGCCGTCGCGTTTTCGCCGATGATGGACGGCCACGATCGCCGCGATCAGCGCGAGGGCGATGAGCGTCGCAGCGGCGTTCTCGGTTTCCTCGCCCCACACGACTTCGTTGAGCGTGTGCGCAAGCCGGCGAAGGGGTCGCGGCCGATCGGGCACGATTGCGCCCGTCACCCGGACGGCGCGCGTTCGTTGCGAGCCAGAAGCAACGCCGACGTCGTCGAACTGCGGCGCGACGATCGACTCGCGCGACATGCGATCGCGGAGGGAGTGCAACACCCCGGGCACGAACCAGCCACCCCACGCGCCCAAGACGATGAGCACGGCAACCGCGCAGACGGCTGCGACTCGGTTCGTCGACGGCGCCGCCGCGAGCGCGGTCGCGAGCCAAAGCGCCGAGACCATCGTGCCCGCGAGAAAGTCCGTCCAGATCGCGCAACCCGACGCCACCAGACCCATCGCAACCCACACGGTTCCGCCACGCGCGCCGCGCCGCCATTGCACGACGCACAGCAGCGTGACCGACACGAGGAACACCGCAAGACCGTACGGGCGCGCAAGAAGGACGTTTTCGGTAACGCTCGGCGCAGCAAGAATGGCGAGCGGCGCGAGTGCGAGCGGCCGTGTGGATCCAGTCGCGGCAAGCCACGCGACGATCGCAAACGCGAGAGTGGCTGCGACGAGTGACACGCGACGAAGTCGAAACAAGCCGTGAACGGGATCCACGCCGCCGAGCGGGATGCCGGTTCGTTGAACCGCCCGGTACATCGGTGGATGGATCCAACCCTCGTGGTCTTCGCCAAGCACGACGACTTGATAGACGCCGCCAGGCTGCTCGTCGGTGTCGATCGCAATCGTTCTCGCGCGAAGAACGTACATCGCCGCGACCGAGACGATGCATACAGCGACGGCGACCGTCCGCCAGCGGAGGTACACGGTGCGCCCGCCCCTCGGCGCTGCGTCGGTGGGCGTGCGGCGCGCGAACGCGGCGAACCCGACGAAGACCGACAGAAGCGCCGCGCCGAGCACCGCCCCGATCGCGAGCGCGCGGATCGAGACGCGCAGGCGCGCGGCCATGGGCTGGAGCATGCCGCCCGGGCGATGGTACGCGAGGATGTTCACCGGCGCCGTCGACCAGATCTCTCGAACGACTTCGGGCCGATCGATCAGTCGCAGAAGCTCCGCGCCCACGGCGGCCGCGAGCAGCGGCGCGCACGCATCGCAGCGTATTGCGAGCCCCGAGCGCGACGCGAACGCCGAACCCGCGAACGCCGCGCGCGTTCGCCACGTCGCATTCGGAATCCGGGTGATCACCATCGCCCCCGCGGCTCCGTCCGCACCCGCGAGTCCAGCGACGATCGTGGCACGGTCGATGCGAATTGCAGTGATTCTCCCCGAGGGTCCGAGTGCGCCGCCGAGCGGCCGCAACCATTCGATCACTTGGGCTTCGTGTCCCGGCTCGATGACGAAGTCGGCAATCGGCGCGGGCGCCTCGCGGGCCGCGTGTCGCGAAGTGCTACGGACGTAGAGACCGACGAGCGTCGTGAGCGAAATCGCGACGAGGACTGCAAGGGTCCGATCGCCGCGACCGACCGAACGAGGCATCGCGGAACGGTGCACCGTCCGGTCGAATGGGTCAATCGATGTGTCGACGATGTTTGGTACGCTCCCGCCGTGCACCGCCGAACGAAGAAGCTTGCTGCATTCGCCGCAGCGCTGGTCGGCACGTTCGCCGCAACTCGCGTGCACGGGCAGCCGGAGCCGCAGCACGTGATCCCGCCGGGACAGGAACCGCTCCTGCTCGAGATGCTGCGCCTTCCGGCGACGTCGCCGTGTTCGTTGCGCGGAGTCGAGGTCGCGCGGGCGCGTGTCGTTGCGAGCTATCAGTGCGGCGACGATGCGGGCGTTTCGCGCATCGAACTCGTGCACCCGTCCGACGCGGTCGATTCCGCGCCGCACACGACCCATTTCGCGCTGCGAACTCCCGCAGGGGCGGCAGCGTCGCATGCGCTTCTCGCCGAAGTCGCTGCAAGAGTTCGAACGCTGGAGTCGCCGTTTCGGTGGGAGGCGCCGCAGGACACCGCGCCGCCCGGCGTCGACGACGGTGAGCCGCTCCCTCCCGATCGCGAGGCGCTCGGTGCTGCGCGCTTCGAAGCGTACTCGCGTGGACTGGAGTTGTTCCGAGCGCGTCGGTTCCGCGAGGCCTTCGAACTGTATCGCAGCATGGCCCAACAGGATCCCCACGGTGGCGTGCTCGCGATGCTCGTCGCGACGCTCGCGGCATCACAGTCGCGCGCGGACAACGCGAGGCACCGCGCGGATGCCGACCGACACGCCGAGGACCCGCTTCGGAATTTCATCGCGGGCGTGGGTACGCAGCTGGCCGGTCATCAACTCGCGGAGAGCCTCGAGGACAAGGCTCGGATGTACCGGCTCGCACTTCGATACCTCGAACGCTCGCGGGCGTACGCGTTCGAGCCACGATACGAAGCCTCCCGGGCGGTTTGCCTCTTTCGGTTGGGCGAGACGCAGCGGGCGAGAGAGAGCATTGAACAGGCCGCGCGGGGACGACCGCAAGATCCCGACGTGCTCTACGCACGCGCCGAAATCGAACACAGAACAGAACCCCAACGCGCGATCGCGGACTTGGAACAATACCTCGCAACCAACGGCACGATCGGCGCCGATGCACCGAACGCACGGGACGGCGGCCGCCGTGGTCGAGCACGGCGGGCCATCGAGGCGTTGCGCGCCATCGTGCGCGGCGATCGAGTGTCGACGGACGAGCTGTTCGACCCGGTGATGCACCACCGGGCAAGGCGCGCCAACCTCCTCGCGTCCCCGGAGCGCTATGCAATGGGCGTCGGCATCGTGACGCTCGCCGCGTCGATTCTGTCAGCACTGGCGGCCTTCGTCGGTCGCCGGCGCACGATCGTGCGGAGCGCCTGACGATGTACTCCGAGATCTCGCGGTTGGATCGCGTGCAGGCCTGGCTCGCGCTCGCGCTCCTCGGTCTCGCCCTGCCGAGCCTCGCGCGGGCATGGTGGCGCTCGTCTCGCGTCCTTGCGCCATCGTGGGACGGGTCCGCGAAGGTCACGGTGCTGGCGGTCGCGATCGCCGCGGTGCTGCGATGGCTCGTCGCACCGAGATGGATCGTCACGATGTACGTCGGCTACCGGCTCACGCGCGAGGCGGTCGACCTGTTTCCCGTCGCGTACTACGGCGTCTCTGCGCCCGCGCTGTATCACACGCTGTTTGGTTTTCTCCCGCGCGACCACGCGACGGTGCTCTGGGCCAATTCGATCATGGGCGTGCTCACGCTGCCGCTGCTCGCCGCGCTCGGCACTCGCTGGTGCCACGACCGACGCACCGGCTCGGTGTTCGTCTGGCTCTTGGCGCTTACGCCGTTGTTCATCAAGAACGACAACTCCGACGCCAACAACATTCCGTGCCTGTTGTGGCTGTACGGCGGCCTGGTGCTCTGGGACGAATGGCTCGAATCGGGCCGCGCGAGCGTCCTGGTTCCGTCGGCTGCGTTGCTCGCTCTGGCGGCCACGGCCCGTCCCGAGATGCCCGTGTTGTTGCCGCTCTACGTCGCCGCCGGCGTCCTCACGGTGGGCGCGCCGCGTGCTCGTTGGATGCGCTGGCAGACGGGGGTCTTTCTCGTCGCGCTCGCGGTGCTGCTGACCCCGCAGTTGCTCCACGTCCGCTTCGAGCTCGACGAACTGGCGAATCGCGGTGGTGCGCCGCGCGTCGGCTTCTCTCTGCTCGGCGTGCTGCCGCAACTGTTCTTCGCCCAAAACACCGTGCTTCGGCCAACGCTGTATCCAGTTGCGCTTGTCGCACTCGCAGTGTCGGCGACGGTTCTCGGTCCGCGCAACGAGCGGCGTGGACCGATCGTCATCGCGCTGTTGTGCTTTCCCGTCATCGCGATCTACTTCTCGGATCTCTGTCGGGCAAACATGGCACGGGTGCACGTGCCCGGCGCTCAACTCGTGACGCTCCTGGCGGCGCACGGCGCGGTGCGGGTATGGGAGCGTGGGCGCCATGTCGCAGCGCGCGGCGCGCTCGGGGTCGCGATCGTCGCGAGCGCAGTGCCAACGGCGCTCGTGCTGTGGGCGCCCACGAACGAGCAGACCGAGGAGCGACTCATTCGCGCGGCGCTTGCAACCATCCCGCGCCAGCAGTCGTTCGTGCTCGTGCGTGTGGGCTGGACCGATCGCGTGCGGGAGTCTGCGGCCGGGTCGTTTACGCACCAACACTTTCCGGACTATCTGTTCGAGCCCCCCAACCGCGCCGGCGCCGTGAGAGCCATCGCGGACTGGCAGGCCGACCCCGACTGGAGTCGTCCCGCGTACTTCTACGTCGGCATGAGGTGCTACGCGCAGTGGCGGCCGGCCGGCACACCGCCGCCGCGCGGCGAGAACGTGCTGCCGGCGTGCGAGACCATGCGACGGCGTTTCACTCTCGAGCCGCTGATCGAGCGCACCGTCGACAATCGCGGCGACGTGTGGCTCGAATACTACGGCGACGCGTCGCGCCTGCGCCTTGGCCTGTATCGGATTCGTCCGCGATGAGTCGGTTTGGGCGCAGTCCGAAGTGGCCTTTGCTCGTGGCATTGGCGCTCGCGACCGCGTCGTCCGGCGCTCCGAGCGCGGCTCAGACGACGTCGTGTCCATCCGTTGTCACGACGTGGGTCGACGAGATGTCCCGTGCGCAGCGCATCGCGGTGGCTCCCGCGGACTGTCACCCTGGATTCGTGCGCGTTCGCTTGCGCCCTGCGAACGCCTCGCCGCTGGACATCGAGATCGACGCCAATGGTCGACCGGGATTCCGCCGAGTCGGCCCGTGGAGCATTTCGCCGATCGTCAACGTGCCGGATTTCCGCATGCTGCCGCAAGGCCAGCGCGACGGGTTCGAGGCCGTCGTCGCATGGATCGAGACGAACCGCGCGCGCGTGCATCTCTCGGCACCGAGTGCGCCGCGCATCGTTCCGTCGCGCTTTCAGTGTCGCATCGAGACGTGCTGGACCGGACCGTGGATTGCGCTGCTGGCTCTCGTGTTCGGCATGTTCACGATGATTCGCGCCCGCCCGAAGCACGCGCTCGGCGTCGCGGCCCTGGCGTCATTGTTCATCGCATCGCTCGCGTTGCGAACGGTATTCGGCCCGTGGGGTCCCCTCCACGTCAACGGGCAGGGCGCCTTCTGGGTGTCCGCGGCGTTCTCTCGGCTCGGTTGGCTGGGCGCATACGGGCCTGGGTACGCGGAGATCTTCGGACCCATCGCGCGCGCGTTTCCGCGCAATCCGGACTACGCGATCTTCGCCACCAACGCCGTCCTGTCCGCGCTCGTGCCTCCGATGCTCGCCGTGCTTGCGCGCTCGCTCGGCGTCGATCGTCGAAGCGCAGTGTTGGCAGCGGTCGTCGCGGTACTCGATCCCGTCGCGATTCGCACGGCGGCGACGGAGGGATACTTCACACCGATCCTGGTTCTCGTCATCGCGAGCGCACTCTCGATCGTCGTGGCGCACCGCGCAGCATCCGCGCGCGATTGGGTCACGTTCGTCTCTGCGGCTCTCGCGGCGGGGCTGTTCGCCGCGCAGGCCGTGCGCACGCATCCGATCGCGTATCCGCCGGTCGCGCTCTTGCCGCTCACAGTGTTCGCCGCACACTCGACGCAGCAAACGGTTCGCCGAGCCGCCGTGTCGTTCGTCGTCGCCACGGGCGTCCTGCTCGCGGTGATCGTCGTGTCGAGCGGCGGGTGGATTCTCGCGGCGATGTCACAGCTGCAGTCGGGTGGAGACGTCGTTCACTTGCCCCGCGGAAGTCTTTCGGGTCACTTCGTCGCGACACGGATCGCTCTGCCGTTGGTGGTGTTCGTCGCGCTTGGTGCGTGGCTGCGACCACGGCGGCTCGTGATCCCGGCGCTCGTTTGCATCGTCGCGTTGGCGCTGACACGGCGAATCTACGGACAGAGCCAGATCTGGCAGTCGAGTTTCGAGCGGGTGTACGTGTGGCTCCCATTCGTCGCGTACGCGGGTGCGATTCCCTCGAGCGTTGCCGAGCGATGGCAGCGGTGGGTGTGGGTCCTTTTCGGCGCAGTGGCGGCCGCCATGTTCGTGCTGGGCGCGAGACGGTTCGGCGATCGGACGACGCAGCAGCGAGAGTACGCGTGGCTTCGATCGGAGTTCGGGAGATTGCCCGACGGTTGCACGGTGGCGTACGTCGGGCGTGCGGCGCCACGGGTGCTCTACGTTCCCGAGTATCGACTGCCCGGCTACCGCGCTGGACGCTCGTCGGTCGCCACGATTTCGAGTTCCGAGGATCTGCTCGCCCTGCGAACGCCCGGTCGGTGCATCTACTACCTGCACGCTTCCACATGTACGAGCACGCAGGGACGCCCGCTCTGTGCCGAAATCGAGTCGCACGACGTGCCATCGCCCGTCGCCGAAACGGCGGTGCCCGCGGTGCCCGATTTCGATGCCTTGCCGTACGACCGCGCCCTCGTTCGGCTGCACCTTCATCGACTGCCGCTCACGCTCGCGCCCGCGCCCGAAGTCCCGTGAGCCGCTCGACTGCGAGCCGAAGTTGCGAAATCTCCCGAGCGTCAATGCGTTCGCCCCACGATTCCTCGTCGAGCGGCACGAAACGCATCTCGCCCGTCTCCGTGAAGTACGTGACGAGCGACGACGAGCGGTTGCCGCGCAGGAGGTGGAGCGCACGCTCCAGGACGAGTTCGAGCGCGGGGGACTCCGCGGTCAGCGTGGGGGGGTCGACACCCGACTCTCTCGCTGCGTCGTGGAACAGACATCGGGCGCGGCTCCGGAGAATCGCGAGCGTCTTCTCCGCTTCGACACCGTTGCCACGCGCAATCTGTACGAGCGCGAGCGTGACGAACGCGCCGACACGCGTGGGACGTTCACGACACGCGCGTTCGAGATCGGCCCGCGCGGACTCCAGATCACCTACGCGAAAGTGCGCCTCACCCCGAATCGCAAAGAGTGTGGGTCCCGTCCGGCCGGTTCGCTCGAAGCTTCGCGCACACTCGGCAAGCGCGCCCGGGGCGTCGCCGCGGAAGAGCGCGACGGACGCGATCCCGATCATCGCCCAGAACGTCGTGTCCGAGATTTCCAGCGCTCGCTGGAAGTCCTCGAGCGCGCGGCCGTACTCACCGAGCCACAGCAGGACCTCGCCGCGATAGCAGTACGAGATCGGTGCCGCGGGATACCTCGCGAGGATGGCATCGAACGCGCCGAGCGACGCGTCTTGCGACGTCGCGAGCAGGCACCGTTGTGCGAGTCGTGAGAGCGTTCGAGACGATGGGTTCGTGCGGACGGTAGACAGGGACCTCGCGCCGATCCGCCCGGGCACAATCCGCGTGATATTTTGTGAGCGATTTCCGCCAAGCGCCGTGAGCGCGCGTTCCAACGCGTCGGCCACGTCGATGGAACCGGTCACGAGCGCCTGTGCGTCGACGTCCGCCAACGACGCGATCGCCGCGACGGCGCCCTCTTCGCCGTACGACGCGAGCGAAATCCTCGCCGATCCCGTCGTTCGCTGTTTCGCAAGGTACCGGAGGATCAACGCCGGAACGTATTCCGATCCGCCGTCGACCTGCTCGCCTCCCAGCACGGCGTCGTCGAACGCACCGGCGCTATCCCCGAGGCGCAGCCGGGCCTCCGCGCGTAGCACATGCGCTTCATGGTCGCGACGATCCAGTGCGACGGCTCGATCGAGAAGAGCAACTGCCGCGGTGTGCACGCCACGAAAGTGCGCGCATGCGCCGAGAATGCGGAGCGCGACGGCTCCGGCACTCTGACCGCCCCCCCGCACGAGCGCCTCGGCTCGGTCGAGATCGAGACGCCAGACGTTCACGCTCGCGAGAAGAAGCCGCGCGTCGATACTCGCCTGCGATCCCTGCTCGAGCTGCGCCGAGGCCCGATCGAATTCCCCCGCCGCGACCGCGAGCCGCCCCGCCACCGCACGAATCTCCGGGTCGTCCGGCGCGAGACCGACCGCGTGCTCCGCTGCCATGCTCGCCGACGCGGGCTGCCCAATTCGCTCGAATGCGATCGCTACACGGCACCAGGATTCGGCTGTCGACGCGCCGGCCGCGGCGCGATCGATGGCGCGTGCGCTGCCCTCGTCGTCGTAGACCTTGTGCAGAACGTCCGCGACGAACAGCGGATCGACAACGCCCATGCTCTCCGCGACTGCGCGACGGAACGCCTCGAGCCGACCCAACGATCGGGCGATCTCGATTCGCCACATCGCAGCGATGCGCATCGACGCCGAGCCCTGCGCGTCGATCACCGCGCGTTCGCATTCGCGCATCGCGCCGTCCGCGTCGCCGAGCACTCGCAGAAGTCGCGCCATGATCACTCGCGCCGAGGCCGAGATCGGCTCGCGTGATGCGACCGCGAGTAGCGCGGTGGCGTCCGCGATGTCACCTGCGCCGGCCCGCGCGCTCCGAGATGCCGACTCGAGCGTCACGGGACGATGATAGGGCACGCCGCGCGCGACCGGCGTGTGAAACTGCGCACGGACTGCTACGCTGCCGGAACGATCGATGTCGCAGCGGATGGTCCAAGTCAGTCTCGGCGGACGCTGCTCGCGTGTGTGCACGATTTGCGAGTGTCGCGACGGCTCGTCGCCCGCCGACGCAGACGGTGTTCCGACGGCGATGCTCACGGGCGGCGATCGACTCGAGATCCGCGGTGACGGCCCAACGATGCCGGCGTTTCCCCGGGTGCTCGCAGCGGCTGCGCGCGCGCGTTGGTCCGTGGTGGTCGTCCGCTCACACGGCGCAGCGATTGCCACGCCCGACGCTGCGGTCGCGTTGCGCAATCGCGGCGTGACGGGAGTCGTGCTGCCGATCTTCAGTCACGTGTCGTCCGTGCACGATCGGATCACCGGCTCGCGAGACGCGCTCGTTGTCGCACTGCGCGCGATGCGAGCGTGCGCGGGCGCGGGATTGTCCGTCGCCATCGAGATTCCGTTGCTCGCAACCCGTCTGCAAGATGTCGAAGCGATCGTTCGCCTCGCTCACCGCGCGGTCCCGACACTGGCCTCCGCGAGGTTCTTCTTGAGCCAAGCGGCGCAGCCAGAACTGCTCGCGCCGCCCCGGTGGAACGACGCACGGCCGGGGCTACGACGGGCACTCGCGTATTGTGCCTCGGTGGGGATTGCCGTCGCGATTCGAGAGTCGGACGCCATGCCCCTCTGTGCGATCGGCCACGACGACGAGTTTCAGCGGCTCTATCGACTCGATCCGCGAAGGCCGGTGAAACGGCTCCCGAGTGCGACGCTCGGCGGCGTGTGTGCCCGTTGCGACGTCGAGGCGCAGTGCGTTGGCATCTGCGAGGGCTACCGCGCAGCGCACGGAGACCTCGATCTTCTCGCGTTTACGAAACGGCCGCGGCGGATCTACGAACAACGGACGACTCCGACCCGCGAATGGCGCGACGACCAGCGCGCGGCCGCTTCGCGGGTGGTCAACCGGATCCTGCGGCCGACGGTCAACTGCAACCAGGACTGCCCGTTTTGCAGCGCCAACGAGACAACGGAAAACGTTTTCGCGGATCCCGGGGAGATGCTTCGGCGAATTGCACGCATGGCGCGGATTGGCGAGCGCGGCGCGGACTCGGAGCGAGTCTCGTGGCTGTCCTTCAGCGGGGGCGAGCCGACGCTCTCGAAGGACCTCGTCGAGTATGTTCGCACGGCGTCTCGCCTCGGAATTCGGGACATCGAGATCGTGACCAACGGCGTACTGATCGATTCGCCGGCGAAAGTGCGCCCACTGCGCGACGCGGGTCTGACACGTGCGTTCGTCTCGTTGCACGCCCACGACGAGTTGCTCGCGCGGCGCACGACGTCGAAGGTTGGAGACTGGGAGCGAACCGTTCGTGCGGTGCACGCGATGCTTGGAGAAGGCATCGGCGTCGGCCTCAATCACGTGATTTCGTCGATCAACTATCCGTACCTGCCTCGCTTCGCGGACTTCGTCGCCGGGGCGTTTCAGGATCGCGTGAGTGTGTCATTCGCGTTCATCACGCCGCAGTTCAAGGCGCTGGAGAACGAGGCGCTCGTTCCCCGGATCTCCGATGTCGTGCCATACCTGCGTCGCGCGATGCGGCGCATGGTCGATGGTGGCGTGCCCTTCATCGTCGGCTCGCGACAGGGCATTCCGCCCTGTTTTCTGGGTGAATTCGTCGCGTGGAGCGACTTCGTGAAAATGTCACCCCAGGCACACGCCGATGACGAGCCACAGAAAGTTCGCGCGCCGCAGTGCGATCGGTGCCGCTTCTCTGCCCAATGTGTCGGCGTGTGGAAGCCGTACGCCGCGCGGCACGGACTGAGTGAACTCGTCCCCGTACCCGGCGATCCGCTGCACGCCGACGACATCGCACTGCTGGCGCGCATCGCGCCGCCGAGGTCGTTCGCCGACGTGCATGCCGCACTTCGCGTTGCCGTGCGCGACGACGTCGACTCGGAACTGCCCGCGCCCGATCTGACTCTGGCCGGAAGACCGCGCCGCCTCCCGTTGCTCGGTTCCGCGCCCGCGCGGACGCTGCGAATCGCGATGCTGGGTTCTGGCGCCCGCGCTCAGCGCCTCGCCCAGGCCGTGGCGAACGTCCCCGGCCTGGCGTTGGCGGGTGTTGCCTCGCCCCATCTGCTCGACCGTGAACCGGGGCCATTCGCAGGACTCGCGCTCCGCACCGACGCGGAGGCGCTCCTCGATGCCGTGCGACCCGATGCCGTGTTGATCGCGGCCTCGACGCTGGTGCATCGAGATCTCGTGGCGATCTGTGCCGATCGCGGTTTGGCGATGTTGCTGGAGAAGCCCATCGCGAGAACGCTCGAGCAGGCCGACGAGATCGTGACGTTCGCGGATCGCGTGCTCGTGATGCCCGCGCACAACATGGTGTTCGCGCCTGGACTGGTCGCCGTCCGCGAGCAGATGCGCGGCGGGTCCTTCGGGCGCGTCGTTCGCGCGTCGTTCGTGAAGCGGGCGCCGGCCGCGTCGATGGACGCACCGGCCACGTGGAGTCGCGATGGCCTATATCAGTCGTTGATTCACGCGGTATGCGCGCTCGGCGTCGCGACCGGACGCTGCGCCGCAACCGTCGCAAGTGTCGCGGCCCACGGTTCCCATCGACCCGAGTTCGTTCGCGTCGAACTTCGTTTCGACGACGGCGTCCGCGGCGACATCGTGCTGGATTTCGCGTCAGGCAGCGCGGGGGCCTTCGACGAGTTGTCGATCGTCGACGAACGCGGACAACCGCTCGTGTGGCGTCGCGATGCCGCGGACGAGGAGCTGACGCACGCTTCGCCGTCGGGTCATCGCACGATGTCGATCGGTCGCGGGAGCGACACCGAGATCATGCTCGCAGCGTTTCGCGACGCGGTGATCGGCGGCCTCCCGTCGCCGGTGCCCGTACGCGATGGCCGCGACGCGATGCTAACGGCTGCGAGGATCACCGATGCGCTGCGGGACTTCATCGCGCGACCGTCCGCGCCGCGACACGTCGCAAGTCCGTCACTTCGGTGACACATCGAGCCGCTCGGATCCCCGGTCCGAAGCGCGACGCCGACGTCTCGCGGCATAAGCCGCCACGCCGGCAAACACGCACAGTGCCGCGAACGCGGTCCCGTACAGCACAGGGCGCGAACCGATTGCCTCGCGAAGCTGGCCGACGACATCGTGCGGGTGCGCGGGGTCGAACATGTCGTGCGCGGGCAATTGCGCGCGACCGGCGAGAACGTCACGGAGCGTCCGTAGCATCTGCTCGACGCGACGCCGCTTGTTGGGGTCGCCCGGTGCGGCACCCTCGCGCAGCAATTCGTCTTCGAGGCGAAGGTATTGCTCCATCGAGCGCACGGCCTCGGCCGTGTTGACCCGGTGCAACACTTCGGCGCGGCAGTACAGCACGTCGGGGTCGCGCGAGCCGAGCGCGATCGCGCGCGTGATGGCAGCCTCCGCGGGACCCTGCTCACCGAGACGAAAATGGCTCACCGCGCGATAGATCCAGAATCGCGGCTCGAACTCGTACGCGGAGCCGACTCGGTCGAGATAGTGAAGCGCAAGGCGGTAGTACGGTGGTTTCTCCGCAAGTGTTGCGACGCGTGCGTGGGCGATGTAGTGCGCGCCGACGCCCGCCTCGAATTGGGCAAGCGGGTCCTCGGGATGTGCGTCGGCGAACGAACGCAAGCGCGCGAGGTCACCGACCTGCACCGTCGACGCCAGCGTCGCGACCACCATGCCGAGCACGCCACCGTGAGGATTCTCGCGCGCGAGTGCGTGGTACAGCGCAAACGCTTCGGCGTTCCTGTGCGCGGCGTACAACGCAAGTCCGCGGCGGTAGGTCTCCCGCTGCGATGGTGTCAACTGCGCCGGGTCGGCCGTCTCCGGTCCGGCGTCGTCGTGGCGCATCGGCGTGTTCGTCGGTGCTTCCCATTGCCACACTGCGACACGGACCCGTTCGAACACCGCCGCGAGCAGTGCGGGCGGCGCGCTGTCGTCGGGGCTCCAGAGAGCCAGTTCGCTCGTGCGCCGCGCCGCGCTTGGAGCGTCGCTGGGATGGCCCATGCGAAGCAGCGCCGCGCGGCCCGCGCAGGAATATCTCGCGACGATCTGATTCTGCTCGATGCGGAGGTCCTGCGTGACGCACTCGCCCGCGGACGCGTCGGACGTCGTCGAGAAGAGCGCTCGCACCAGCGCCTCGCGCCCGGCAGGGATCACGTGGCTCGGCGGCGTCTGGGCCTGGGAGACGCCGCACGGGAGCAACACCGCCACGCAGGTGCCCAGCGACACGAGCCAGCGTGACGTCCCTTGAACCATGCGCGGCAACGTAGCATGGCGCGCCGGAATTCCAGGACGCTTCCGCGCTGGAATCTGCACTACCGCCGACGAGCCTTGATCTCGCTCGTAGCGGCTTCGATGACTTGCACGAATGCATCGTCGCTGAGGGGTCGCCCCGAGAAATCGCCGTGTCGTGCGCGCAGGTGCAAGCCACCGAGGGCGAGCAGTGCGCGCAGCTCGTTCGGAAAAATCTGCCGTTGCGTCAGGAGTGTCTCCCGCGCGCGCGAGCCCCGCGGCGCGCCAGCGCCCGGTGCGAATCGCATGATCACGTGCTGCACTTGTTTCACCGCATCGTATCGAAACCGTTCCGTGTACTCGACTCCGTGCCCCAGCGTCGGGTGCCGGAACGGCCGGCCGCGGTAGACCCGGTCTGGATTGCGCGCGAGTTCACTCGGGATCGGCATGCGCACGTCGAAAATGAACCGCCCGCCGGGCGCGAGGTGCTGCCGAACGCAACGGAAGCAAGCCGCAAACTCGTCCGGCTCGTACAAGTGCATCAAGACGTTGAACGGAGCGATCACGAGCGGGAAGCGGCGGCGCAACCGGAACGAGCGGATGTCGGCCTCGGCAAGTGTCACGCGCGCTCGCTCGGCATCGCTCAGCGTTCGCGCCGCGCGGTCGCGGCCCGCGGCGAGCATTCGGGCGTTTGCATCGAGAACCCAAACGCGCGCGCCGTCCTGTGCGAGCGGCATTGCGATTCGTCCGCTGCCGCCGCCGAGGTCGAGCACGGGTTCACCATATCGCCGCGCCGCGTGTCGGTAGAACTCGATGTCGTCGCGTCGGGAGCGGTAGGTCTGGTCGTAGTATTGCGCGTCGTCGTAGTGCTCGCGCGAGCCGCGCTCGAGCAGATCGGGCGGATCGACACCGCTCATCGCTCGAACGTCTCCCACGTCCGTTCCGCGACGCGCCATGCGCCGTCGACCATCTCGAGCACGAACGTCTGACCGCGCCGGCTGTCGACCCGCGTCCCGGGAAACGAGCCCGTGGCGTGGGCTTGGCCGCGCACCTGTCGCCGGGCGCGGCCATTCGCGCCCGCGGGAAGATCGACCATCTCGATGTGCTCCAGGTCGTAGTTCGTCGCGTCGACGTACACGCGCGTGCGACGCAGCTCCTCGCGCTGCGCATCGTCGAGCGCCGCGACTTCACGAATCTCGTGGTCGCACCGCTCGCGCATCGTGTTGGTCGCGAGGTCCCGCGCACGCTCGTAGCGACCGCGCATCCACGCGCGGAGAAACGCCTCGGCGACCGCCGGTGGACTGCCGGGCACGTAGTGGTCGACGTCGCGCACGGGGGTCGGCTCGCCGCCGCGCCGCGATGCCGTGTCTGTCGAACCCGTGCGGGCCGGGGGTCTCGGACGACCGAGATACACGACTGCCGCGATGGTCGTCGCCATGGCACACACTGCGATGACGGGCAGCGCGCGGATCTGTCGCTCGCCGACGTTCTCGCGCGAGGTGGTCATCGCGGGTCGGGTTGTACCGCAGGGGCTCGCGCGATGCACAGCCGTTCGACCAGTTCCGCGAAGCCCGCACCCCGCGACGCCGCCGTCACGTAACGCGGGAGCGCGTCGATGCGTCCAACGAAGTCGCGCACGTTCGCGACACCGACGCTGAGCTGCATGTCTGCGAATGCCCGCGCGTCGTTCGGGCTGTCCCCGACATAGATCCAACGCGTTCGAACGCTCGCCGCGTCGAGTCCAAGGGCGCGAGCGAGGCGTTCGAGACCGAGCACCTTGTCCGGCGGATGCGCGGACACGTGAAGATGCACGCTGCTGGCGATGGCGTGCAGCCCGACCGATCGAACGTGCTTCAGTGCTGCCTGCACGATGCCGTCCGGGACGCGCTGGGCTTCTCCGACGTCGAGCGCGACGTCGGTCGCACGAAGCGTGAGATCCGGCACGGGAGCCAGCTCCGGGAATTGCGCGCGAAGCTGCGCGACACACGCGGCAATGCGTTCGAGATCCCTGGCGCGTTGCTCGGGTTCGACGTCGAACTCCGCATCGAGACGCTCGCCGCGACGGACGAGCCACGCGTGTCCGTTCTCCGCGACGACGCCGCGAACGGGAAGCACGCGCGCAAGAACCGACGCCCAACCGACCGGGCGCCCAGTCGCGATCACGCATGGGATGTCCTGGCGCGCGAGGCGATGCAGTGCCGCGAGCGATTGCGCATCGAGCACGCCCTGCGTCGTCAGCGTGTCGTCGCAGTCGCACGCGACCGCCAGCACACCGCGAAGTGTCGAGTCGTCGAGCGAGGACAGTGGCTGCATTGCCATCGTTCAGGCGGCCGCGACGTGAGCCGCAGCCCGGTGAGTGCACGGCATCAGTGAACCCGCGCCAAGACACACTTCAGATAGCGTCCTTCGGGAAACGCGGAGGGAACCGGGTGGTCTGGCGGCTGCCCCAGCCAGCGCAGGACCGTCAGATCGCGACGGACGTCCCGTGCCGAGATCGAAAGCGTCCGCACGAAGTCGCCACCCGTCACGGCCTGCGAACACGAACACGACAGGAGCAGTCCGCCGGGCGCAACCAGTCGCATTGCCGCGGCGTTGATCTTTCGGTACTGACCACGCGCTTCTTCCAGATCCCGCGCCGTAGACGCCAACTTCGGTGGATCGAGAACGACGAAATCGAATCGTCGCTCGTCCACGTCGAACTGATTCATGACGCGCCGAGCGTCGCCGCGAATCCATTCGACGCGCTCGGAGACGCCCGCACGATTCGCCGCCTGGACGCCGCAGTCGATCGCCAGCGCAGACGAATCGACGCTGATGACGTGCTTGGCACCGCCGCGCGCGCACGCGAGACCGAAGCCACCGGCGTACGAATACAGGTCGAGCACGGTTCGTCCCGCCGCGAGTTGCTCGGAAACCGCGCGCGTCTCGCGCTGATCGAAGTAGTACCCGGTCTTTTGTCCCGCCGCGCCGGTTGCGCCGGGCGCGGGCAGATCGAACTCGAAGTTGCGCTCGCGGAACGTCAGTCGCTCGATCGGACGGCCCGCGACCAGTCCCTCCCGCACCTCGAAGCCCTCGAGCTTCTGATGCCGCGCACTCGCCACTTCGACGATAGACGCCGCGCCGGTCGCAGCCACCAGCGCCTCGAGTATTTCCGGCGCACGCCGTTTCATGCCGATCGTCAGGAACTGAACGGCGAGCACGTCCGCGTACTGATCGACGATCAAGCCCGGGAGTCCGTCGCCCTCGGCGTGGACGAGGCGGAACCCGTCGGTGTCCGCGCCCGGAAGTCCCAGCAGGCTGCGCCGCCATGTCGCAGCGTCTCGAAGCCGGTGCGCGAAGAACTCGCCCGTCAGTGCGTCGGAAGCGTCGCGGGACAGAATTCGGACCGGAATCGCACTCTTCGGCGAGTAGAAACCGCGGCCCAAGAAGTTGCCTCGTGGATCGAGCACCCGAACTTCGTCGCCCTCGTGCGGGTCACCGTCGATCCGAGCGATCGCTTGAGCGAACACCCAAGGGTGTCCGGTCCAAACGGGCTGGACGTGTCCGGGTCGCAGGTGAACGGTGCCTGACATTCGCGAAGAGATGAACTTATAGCAGCTTCCCGTTGCCACGGATTTGCAGACCGGGTCGCGAGACGGGCATCATTCTCAGACGGCAGAGGGGAACCGAACCGCATTGAAGCTCGGGATTGATTTTGGAACGACGCGAACCGTCGTCGCGTGTTGTGACCGGGGGAATTTTCCTGTCGTGGGATTCGCCGACGCGGACGACACGTCGACCGAGTGGTTTCCATCGGTCATTGCGGCACGCGGCGGTGTTCTGAAGTTCGGCCTGGAGGCGCTGCGTGTCTCGCAGGATCCCGCGTGGTCCGTGCTCCGATCGTTCAAACGGTTGCTGTCGGGCGAGGGCGCGGCGCCGGGTCGAACGGTCGAACTCGGCGGCGATTCGTTTCGCGTGATCGACCTGTTGGCGGAGTATCTCCGCGCCCTTCGAACGGCGATTCTCGAGTCATCGTCTGCGCGGCGAACGAGTGGCGCCGTCTCGGTGGTCGTGGGTACGCCGGCCAACGCTCACGGCACGCAGCGATTCCTGACCATCGAGGCGTTTCGACGCGCGGGCTTCGACGTCGTCGCGATGATCAACGAACCGTCGGCTGCGGGATTCGAGTACACGCATCGGTACCGCGCAACGCTCACGTCGCGCCGGCGGGACGTCATCGTGTATGACCTTGGCGGTGGGACATTCGATGCGTCGCGGATTCGGACGGAGGGGCGACATCACACCGTGCTTCGAACCGCTGGGATCAACCAATTGGGCGGGGACGACTTCGATGCTCGACTGGCTGTCATGGTGCTCGACGCGCTCGGTCGCGAACACGAAGACCTCGACGACGGGACCGTGCGAACGCTTCTCGATCGGTGCCGGACGGCGAAGGAGCAGCTCAATCCGAACTCCCGCCGAATCGCGATCGAACTCGACGGGCTCGCGCTCCCGGGCGAGACGCGAACCGAGATCACGCTCGCCGCGAGCGAATACTACGCGGCATGTGACGCGCTGATCGAGCAGAGCGTGGCCGCCACGGATCCTTTGCTGGCCCTCGACGCGGATGATCGCGACGCGGAGGGCACCGCGTACGACGTCGCGGGCCTGTACGTCGTCGGCGGTGCGAGCGCATTGCCTGCGGTCGGGCGCAAGCTGCGCGAGCGATACGGCTCGCGCGTGCATCGGTCGCCGTACCCGTTCGCATCGACGGCCATTGGTCTCGCGGTGGCGCTCGACAGCGACGAGGGCTTCGAAGTGAGCGATCAGCTGTCGCGGCACTTTGGCGTCTTTCGCGAAGGCGAGCACGGACAGGCGGTGACCTTCGACGCGATTCTTCGCGCAGACACCCGCGTGCCGTCGTCGCGAGAACTCGCGGTGCTGCACCGTCGCCGTTATCGCCCCGCGCACAACATCGGGCACTTTCGGTTCGCGGAAGTCAGCGCCGTCGACGACGCCGGCCACCCGCACGGAGAGATCACCCCGTACGGCGACATCCTGTTTCCCTTCGACCGTGAGCTTCGCGCCCGCGGCGACGAGCTCTCACGCGTGGCGGTGCAACGAACGCCCGGCGAGGGCCCGGTGATCGAAGAACAATATTCGGTGGACCCGAACGGGATCGTCCACGTCGCCATCGTCGATCTGGAAAATGGCTACCGCCGGGAATTCCAACTTGGGTCGAGCGCGTCGGCGGCGTAGCGACTCACCGGCGCGTCCTCGCCGGGATCACGATCAGCACGGGATGCAGACGGTCAGCGTACCGAACATCCGAATGTCGTACTGACCATTGTCGCACATCGGGCGGCATTGCCAGGTTCGAGTCTCATACACGAACGTTGGCGCCTGGCCCGTGCCGCACATCACATTGGGTCGCCCGGCGCACACGACGAGGTTTCCATACAGTGCGCCGTACGTGATCAACGTGTCGCACGGGGGATCGCAGCGCCAGGAGCCACTGACGTAGTTCGGCTGCGTACCCGTCGCGCACGCTGGAGGTGGCGGAACGCAGGCGAACGCCGTGAGACTGGTCTGCACGGCGACCTGCCCGTCCGGGCACCGTCGGGCCTCGCAAGTCATCGGCATGATCGGCTGGCCGTCACCGGGCTGGATGTCACTTCGCAACGCGAGCCGTGTGAGGTCGCGCATGCGAAACGTGGGCGTTTGGCCCGGGCCGCACAGACACCCCTCGTCGGCGCGTCCGTTGCAATCATTGTCGATGGCGTCGCAACGCTCCGCCGTTGGCACGACGCTGCCGGTGCACGAACCCCACTGCAGCACCTGCATCACACTCACGCACGATTGCATTCCGTTCCGGCACGCACCGACGCCCCCGGTCCCAGCGGGGCCCGTATAGCAAGTGCGAGTCTGTCCCAACGTGCACGTGCATCCTTCGTCGATGCGTCCGTCGCAATTGTCGTCCAACGAATTGCAACTCTCGGGCAGAGGAACCACGGCGCCCGCGCAATCGCTCCACGTCGTTCGCCCATCCGGGTCCTCCTGGCAGGTCTGCACACCCTCGTGGCACGCGCCCACACCGGCGGTGCCCATCGCGCCGGCGTAGCAGCCTCGGGTGAATCCGATTCGGCAATCGCAGCCCTCGTCGATCATTCCGTCGCAATCGTTGTCGACGCCGTCGCAACGTTCGCCGCCTGGCGAAGCAAAGTTCTCGCAGCGTCCCCATATGCCCGAGGCCTCGCACGACTGCAGTCCCGCGCGGCATGCGCCAATTCCCGCTGTGCCCGCAGGTCCGGGATAACACTCGCGACGACCGCCCGCCGCGCATGCGCAGTCTTCGTCGATGCGTCCGTCGGCGTTGTCATCGATTCCGTTGCCACAGATTTCGATGCTCATCGCGCCATCGGGCGCAACCGTGGCATCCGCTCGCGCGTCGGATCGCCGGGCATCCGCGACCGATCCGTCGCCGCCCGCGATGAGCCCGGCCTCGCAACCGAGAATCTCCAGCGTCGCAGCGAGAATCCAGCCCAGTGAACAAACGCGGGACGATCGCATCGCGGCCTCCTGACGGGGAACATCGAGAGTGTCCATCAGGTCGATGACCCAGCGCAAACCGCGACGTGGGCATTCGTCGGCGCTGAATCCCGCACGGACTCGCTGGATCGAGTCGTTGTCTACTCGAAGCGACACTGAACGCTGAAGGCGACGCGAGAGCCCGCGGAAGCGACGGAAACCATTGAGCAATTCTCTTGGTCCGCGAATTGCGAGATCCCACGCGTGGAGGATCCCATGCGTCGCCCGCCGTGCACACGAGTCCCTTCCCTCGCCTTTCCCGCGTTCGCGATCGCCGCGATCACGATGACCGCCGCGTGCGGATCGATGGAGGGCGACCCCAACATCGCGCAGGAGTCCTGGGGCTCATCCGTTGCCGGAGCGTGGCGCCTGCCGGCCGCCGTTCGCGCAGTCGGCGATCGACAACACACCGTCTACGACGAGGCTCCCTTGTGGAACGGCGGCGCGAATTGCTCCGGCATGTTGTTCCCGGGCACGCGCGCGCTCGGCGATTTCCTCGTGCGGCAATTCTCGCAGATCAGCAGTTACGGCGGCTACTCGTGCCGGCAGAACACGGGGGACCTGAGTCGCACGTCGGTGCACGGCACCGGTCGCGCGATCGACATCATGATCCCGATGGACCACGGCGATGCGGACAACACCGCCGGTGACGAGATCGCGAATTGGCTTGTGATGCACGCCGAAGAAATCGGTGTGCAGTACATCATCTGGGATCGCACGAGCTGGGGCGCGTACCGGAGCGTTCCGAAGGACCAGCCGTACGGCGGACCGAATCCGCACATCGATCACATCCACGCGGAGCTGACCATCGAGGGATCGCGGGAGCGCACGCCGTGGTTCCGGGATCGGGACGGTGACGGGATCGCAAGTGACCACGACAATTGTCCCGACACTGCGAACCGCGGTCAGGAGGACACCGACGGCGACGGCGTCGGCAATGCGTGTGACAACTGCGCGCGAGATCGCAACCACGATCAAGCCGACCGAGACGGCGATCGCATCGGCGACGCGTGCGACAACTGCGTGCACGAATCGAACCGCGCGCAGGACGACGGGGACGGCGACGGCGTGGGCAACGCGTGCGACAACTGCCCCGCGGTGGCGAGCGAGAGTCAGTCGGATCTCGATGGCGACGGGCGCGGCAACGTGTGCGATCCGGACATGGACGGTGACGGCGTGCCCAACGACGGCGACAACTGCCCGCGCGTGCCGAACCCGACGCAGGCCGACACGGATCGCGACGGCGTGGGCGATCGCTGCGCGAACGACGACGACGGCGACGGTGTTCTTGATGAGCGCGACAATTGCCCTCGCGACGCGAACGCCGATCAGGTCGATCTCGATCACGACAGCGCGGGGGATGTCTGCGATCGGGACGACGATGCGGACACGATTGCGGACACGTCGGACAACTGTCCACGCAACGCCAATCGCGAGCAGGCCGATCGCGATGGCGATGGGCAGGGAGACGTTTGCGATCCGATGCCCGACGCTGCGCCGACGATGCCGGGCACGCCCGACGATGATGGCGATCCACACGCGGACGGTTCGGACGCAGGCGTTGCAGGCGACCCGAGCCGTGCGTCCGACGCGGGCACGGCTCGCGACACAGGCCCTGCGGCCGATTCCGCCGTCACGACGGCGGGCGACTCGGGCGGACGCGCGACCGGCGGCGATGGAAGCACGCGCTCGAGTGGAATCGTCCAGCCTGGCGGATGCAGCGCACGGCCCGCGCGCGGTGCGGGTGCGCCGTGGGGTCTCGTGGCGTGCGCGATGTGCGCAGTGGCAGCGAGCCGCGCGCGTCGGCGGCGGTCGCGGTGACGACGAGAATCATGGGACAGGAAGAAGGGAAGACGGGAAGGATTTTGGGATGGTTCGGAGGTCGGAACTCGCGGCTCAATCGAGTTCAGTCGAGTTCAATCGCAACCGACCACTCGTAACCAACAAATTCTCTGAGCTTCCCGACTTACCGTCTTCCTGTGAATCTCTCGCCCGTTCGATTCCTGCGCCCGATCACGGTTCGCGTTTGAGAATTCGTGGCGTGGGCGCGCGGCGATTGGCTTCGAGCGCCAGGTCCCATTCGAGCGTCGCAGCTTGCACGTACGCCAGGCGCGCCGCGTGCGACGGGTCGACGTCGGGCGTTCCCCGTGCACGGAGACTCGCTCGTTCGTCGAGCAACGCCGTGAGTTGCTGCGTCGCGACGCGAAGCTGTCGAATCGCCGAGATGGCGATGTGCTCCTGGAATCGCAGCGCGACACGGTTCGCGGTGGCGATCAACTTGTCGAACACCTCCCGCGTCAGTTCGATGGCCACGGTCTCCGTGCGCGCGATCACACTCGCCGTGCGCGGGGCGAGATCGACGAGCGCAATCTGGCCGACGACGGAGCCCGGGCCCAGCGTGTTCAGCACACAGTCCCCGAAGCTCATCGACTTGACGATTTCCACCTCGCCGCGAAGCAGCATGAAACACGACTCGCCCTGTGTGCCCTGCAGGAAGAGCAGCGCGTCCTTCGGGTAGCGTCGGGCCGGCGCGAGCAGGGCGAACATTGCAAGCTCATCGGGGCTCGACTCTCGCAGCGCCGTGAGCACTCGGAGGTCGTCGGGCGGGACGCTGACCGACTGCGACCCGAGCGCGGCGCCGGTCGCGAGTCGCGTCGTGCGCCGGCCGATCGTCGACGGCCGAGACGCGCGTCCTGTCGCGGCGACCGCGGGAGCGCTGGCCGGCTTGCCTTCGGACGGGCGTGGATCGAATTCGTGTGTCCACCTCGTGCGCGTCGCTTCGCTTGCAAACGGCATCAGTGCGCGGCCGAACGACTGCATCGACTCGAATCGATCGTCGCGGACGGCGTTCATCGCTCGCAGAATCACCGCTTCGAAATCGGGCGAGAGCGAACGATTGATCGTCGACGGCGGATCGGCCTGTCCCGACAGAATCTCCGCCATCAACACGTAGACAGAATCGCCGGCGCGGTACGGTCGCTGTCCCGTCACGCACTCGTAAATGATCACACCGAGAGAGTATTGATCGCTCCGCGCATCGACCTTGTCGTCGGCACGAATCTGCTCGGGCGCCATGTAGTAGGGCGTGCCGAGCAGTTCGCCCGCCATCGACAGGTTGGGTTCGCCGCCGCGACGCGCGACCTTCGAGATGCCGAAGTCCAGCAGTACGGGATGCTCGATGCCGTCGAGGCCCAGCGTGACGTAGATGTTCTCGGGCTTGAGGTCCCGGTGCACGATGCCTGCGCGATGCGCAGCGGAGACGGCGGAGACCACGGGAAGCATGAGCGCGCACACGCGTTCGACGGTCAGGGAGTTCTCCTGCTCGAGAATCGCGCCGAGGTCGCCGCCCTCCAGGTACTCCATGACCATGAACGGGACGTCGTCCTCGACGCCGACATCGAACACATCGACCACATGCGGATGCTGCAGGCGTGCCGCCGCGTTCGCTTCGAGAACGAAGCGCTCGACGCTCGGAGCGTGCACGGCGTACGACGGGTGCAGGATCTTGAGCGCGACGCGGCGACCGAGATGCGTATGCTGCGCTTCGTACACGGCCGCCATTCCGCCCGCGCCGATTCTACGCACGATGGCGTAGCGACCGAACGTCGTCCCCGCCGGCAGCTCTTGCATCCGCGGCACGGTCGGCCCCGGCATTCGCTACGTTCCCTCGCCGTGAGGTGCAACGAGTGAGCGCGTCGGCGCTTGGCCGGCCGACTCCGCAAGCCGCGTGAGCTCCCGCTCGACCCAATGGTCGAGCCGACGAAGTCGCCGCGTCGCGTCGCGAATCACGAGGGACACGAGTGCGCACGCCGCCGCCGGTGACTGCTCGCGCAATGTCGCGAGGCCGTCCGCGTGCAGCTCGTACACGGTCGACGGCGTCGCCGCTGTGACCGTCGCCGAGCGAGGCGCCGGATCGAGCAGCGCCATCTCGCCGAAAATTTCAGTCGCGTTCATTCGGTTGATCTCGACCGATCGCGCGTCGCGCTGCTGCACCGAGGCGACGAGCGTTCCCTCCGCGACCATGTAGAGCGAGGTGCCGGCGTCCCCTTGTCGGAACACCGGCTCGTCGGTCGCGTAGGTCTGGCCGCGGAAACACGCGGTGAGTGCGAGCAGGTCACCCTCCGCCAACGACGCGAACGGTGGGCACGCCCGGAACACTTCGACGTTCGTCCGCGTAGGCAGCAAAGGGAAACCTTCGACGGGATCGTTGCACGCCTGCGCGCGCGATGTCACGCGCGCAACCGATCGACGAGCCGCGGCATCACGTCGCCCGCGCGGACTGCCAGGCGAACATCGGCCTGCCCGGCGCGGACCGCTGGCTCGGGGTTGACCTCGATGACGGCTGCGCCCGCCGATCGTGCCAGCGCGGGCAACGCCGCCGCCGGATACACGGACGCCGACGTGCCCACGACGATGAGCGCGTCGCAGCGCGAGACGCGCGTCTGGGCCTCGCGCAGGACACCCTCCGGGAGCCCTTCGCCAAACATCACGACGTCGGGTTTGAGCACACCCCCGCAGGTGCAGCGCGGCGGCAGCGGCACGCGGGGAACGAGCACGGAATCAAACCGCTTGCGACATCGCACGCATACGCAGAACTCACCGGTTCCGTGAAGTTCCAGGACGCACTGGCTGCCGGCGCGTTGGTGCAATCCGTCCACGTTCTGCGTCACGACGCACGACACCACGCCGAGACGTTCGAGATCGGCGATGGCGTGGTGAGCAGGATTGGGTCGGGCGGCGCGCACGACGTCGGCAAGTTCGAGGAGAAACGGCCAGACCTTCTTCGGATCGGTCAGAAAAGCGTCGATCGTTGCGTATTCCTCGGGGGGAAATCGTTCCCAGATCCCGCCAGGGTCACGGAACGTCGGGATGCCGCTCTCCGCCGAGACGCCCGCGCCCGTGAAAACCACCGCGTCGTGACACTTGGACAACAGCACTGCGGCGCGTTCGAGATCGGCCTCGGTCGCGACCCACGAGGCACTCACCGGCACGCGGAGAACACGCAGTTCTGGTCCGTGCCGCACGCCGCGCCGCATGTACCGCAGTTGTTGCGATCGAACATGAGATTGGTGCACACGGCGCCGCACCGGGAAAATCCCGGCGGACACGCGCAGGTGCCTGCGAGGCAGAATGACGCACCCACGCAGACGTTGCCGCAGCGACCACAGTTGTTCGGGTTGTTGTTGGTGTTCACACAGATGCCGCCGCAGTTCGTCGTGCCGGCGAGGCACCCGCACACGCCGTCGATGCACGTCGATCCGCCGAAGCACACGTTGCCGCACCGACCGCAGTGCAGATTGCTCAACTGCGTGTTGACGCACGTGCCGTCGCACTGGGTCAATCCGCCGAAACAACTCGGCTGACACGTTCCGAGCAGGCACACCTGACCCCGCGCGCACGCGCGACCGCATCCGCCGCAATTGGCGGGGTCGTCGTTGAAGCTGACGCAATTGCCGCCGCACAACGTCGTACCGGCACCGCAGACGCACCGCGCGCCCGAGCATGTCGCGCCGGCGGGACACGGACGCTCGCAGCCGCCGCAGTGCGATGGGTTGTTGTTCGTGTTCGTGCAGATCCCGCTGCAGATCTGCACGCCGGGAAGTTCCGGACACGAGCACATCGCAGAGATGCAGATCATTCCGCCGGTGCACCCGTTGGCGCAGCGACCGCAGTTGTTCTCGTCCGAATACAACGTGACGCAGTGCCCGCTGCAATTCGTGGTCGTCGCGGGACACAACGTGTTGCACCGGGCAAACGTGCACGCTTGTCCCGTGAGGCATCGAAAGCCACACATTCCACAATTCGATGGGTCGTTGAACAAGTTGACGCAAGATCCATCACAGTTCGCCTGCGTCGCGGGACATCCGCAGATTCCGTTCTGGCAAGATTCGCCGCCGACGCAGGCCGTTCCGCACGCGCCGCAGTTGCGTGCATCGGCGTTGAGGTTCACGCAGCTCAGGCCGCAGCGAACCGTTCCGCTCGGGCAGCTCGATCGGCACATCCCCGACGCGCATACCTGGCCGGTGGCACACACTCGACCGCACATGCCGCAATTGTCCACGCGGCTGTCCGTGTCGGTGCACACGCCGGCACACCGAGTCTGTCCGGGGCGGCAGATGCACATTCCGCCGTTGCAAATGGTCCCGCCGGTGCAGCGATTGTCGCACATGCCGCAGTGGTCCGGATCGATCAGCGGATACGTGCACGTCGTGCCGCACACCATCAAGCCGCTGCTGCACGTGACGCCGCAGTGCCCGAGATTGCAGACCAGTCCCGTCGCACACACCGAACCGCACTGACCGCAATTGCCGCCGCTGGTATTCAGATCCACGCACGTTCCGCCGCATCGGCTGGTCCCCGCCGGACACACGCAGGTTCCCGCTGCGCACAGTCCGCTTCCGCCGCACACCGCCCCGCACGCACCGCAGTGATTGGGGTCGCTTCGCACATCGACGCAGCTTGCGCCGCAGCGCGTGAGACCTCCCGTACAGCTCGCTGCACACGCGCCCGAACTGCAAACCTGCCCAGCGCCGCATGCCCGACCGCACGCGCCGCAGTTGGTCGGGTCTGATTGCAAGTCCGCGCACCGGCCGGCGCAGTCGCTCTCGGTGTCCCGGCACGCCGGGCGTGCGCAGCCACCGGCGCGGCAGACCTGGCCAGCAGGACAGACGATGCCGCATCCCCCACAGTGGCGTGCGTCGGAGAGCCGGTCGACGCAGGCGCCCGCGCAGAGCGTAAGACTGACGCCGCACCCCGAGTCCATCACCGGCACGTCGCGCCGCGGCTGCACGTCGTCGCCGGGAACGTCCCGCGGGACGTCGGGTCTCGGACCGCTGTCGAACGCGATGACATCACGCGCGGCCACGTCGTCGTCGATCAGCGGTGTCGTACGTCCGCATCCCCCGCTTGCGGCGAGCAACGCCGCAACGCCGGCTGCACAGACGAATCGTTGAACTCTCATGGGAGTGGCGACGACACTCACGGAAAACGAGGGACGTCGACGGGCGGGGAGACTACGGTGGGTCGCGCGAGACGTCCAGGATCGCCGCAGTTTCCCACGCGAAGGCGCCGAGCCCCCGAAACGATTTTCCTTTCCGCGCCGCCCGTGATGCATGCCAAGCTGGCTCGGTCGCCGCGCGACGCACGCGATGTTCTCGTCCCGCACCCCGCGCACCCTCGTTCCGAATGCACTGTCGGAACTGCTCCACGCGCGGCGCGGTTCGGGCGCTGCCGTGTTGGATCTCACGGAATCGAATCCGCCTCGCGCGGGACTCGTGCTGCCGGCGGATCGCCTGCGCTCTACATTCGACGAGCAGCGTCTGGCCCAGTACGAACCCCTGCCGCGAGGCGATGAAGAAGCGCGCTTCGCCGTCGCGAGGTACTACTCCGAAACGTTCGGACGCCCGGTGGACCCCGCTCGGATCTGGCTTACCGCGAGCACGAGCGATGCGTACGCGTACTTGTTCAAGCTGCTCGCGAATCCCGGCGACCGTGTTCTGGTCCCGCGCCCGAGCTATCCACTGCTCGACCACCTTGCGGCACTCGAATCCGTATACCTGGACCGCTACGAGCTCGCGTACGACGGCGGTTGGTACATCGACTTCGAGAGCATCGAGTCGACCGTGACACCTCGCACGCGCGCGCTGGTGGTCGTCCACCCGAACAACCCGACGGGATCGTTTCTCAAGCAAGACGAACTCTCGGCGTTGTTGGACCTGTGCGCGCGCCACGAGATCGCCCTGGTGTGTGACGAAGTCTTCGCGGACTATCCGTTCAAGCTCGACGACACGCGCGTTGCGACCGTCGCGGGAGTCGACGACGCGCTGGTCTTCGCACTCAGTGGGCTTTCGAAAGTCTGCGCTGCGCCGCAAACGAAGCTCGCGTGGATCGCCGCGAGCGGCCCGGCGACGTTGCTTTCCGAGGCCGAAGCGCGGCTCGACATGATCGCGGATTCGTACCTCTCGGTGAGCGCGGCGGCGCAACTCGCGACGCCCGGACTTCTCGCGGCGCGAGGCGAGATGCAGGACGCCGTGCGGGCGCGGACCAAGCACAACTACGAAGCCGCTCAGGCGACGCTCGGAACGGACCCGGAATCACCGACGTCGATGCTTCACGTCGAAGGCGGCTGGTATCTCACGCTGCGTGTGCCGGACACGCAAAGCGACGAGGCCTGGGCGCTGGAGTTGCTCGCCGAGGACGATGTTCTCGTGCAACCCGGGTATTTTTACGAATTCCAGGGCGGCGCGTATCTCGTGGTCAGCTTGCTCACGCCGCCGGAGACGTTTCGCGCTGGCATCGAACGCCTCGCGCGGCGTGTGGTCGTCGCTTCGTCCCGCGCCTGACGCTCAACCGCGACGCGCCGCCAGAGCCCAGCGATAGACTTCGAGGTACTGCAGCGCGGCGACGTGCCACCCGAACGGTCGCTGCATCGCTCGCACCTGCATCTTGCGAAACGCCCACGGATGATTTCGATAGGTGTCCACGGCCCAGGCGACCGTGCTCACGAGCGCGTTGGGCGTCAAGTCGTCGAAGCGAAAGCCCGTGCCCGCGCCCGTGGCAGGATTGAACGGTTCGACCGTGTCGTGCAGGCCGCCGGTGTTCCGAACGATCGGCAGCGTGCCGTAGCGCTGGCTGTACATCTGGTTCAACCCGCAGGGCTCGAATCGCGACGGCATGAGAAAGAGGTCCGCGCCGGCTTCAAGTCGGTGCGAAAGAGGCTCGTTGAAACCAATCCACGCGCGGAACTGACTGCCGCTCCGGTGCGATCGCATGCCGAAGAATGCCTCGTGCTCGGGATCCCCGGATCCCAACATGCCAATCTGAATGCCGAGACCGAGCAATCGGTCCAGCGCAGCCGCGATGACGTCGGTGCCCTTTTGCTTCGTCATGCGAGAAATGATGGCGACCAGGGGTGTCTCGGGCGACTCGGTCAGTCCGAGTTCGCGCTGAAGCGCAGACTTGCATTGCGCTTTGCCCGCAAGATCCGTCGCGTCGAAGTGCACGGGCGTGTGGCGATCCGACGCCGGATCCCAGATGTCTTCATCGATGCCATTCAGAATGCCGATCAGGTCCGCCCCGCGAAAGTTCAGGACGCCCTCGAGGCCCATTCCACCCGCCGGCGCGCGAACTTCGGCCGAGTATCGCGGCGAGACAGTCGTCAACTTCGTCGCGTGGTACAGGCCGCCTTTGAGCGTATTGATCGCGCCGCGATCTTCGAGGCCACGTTCGTGAAACACACCCGCACCCAGCCCAGTGAAGCGTAGATGCTCCGCGGGGAACATGCCCTGGTGTGCCACGTTGTGAAGTGTCAGCACCGACGCCGTGCGTGCGAAGTCGCGAGCGTCCGTCGTGTTCGTGTACACGGGCACGAGCGCGGTGGGCCAGTCGTGCACGTGAAGCACGTCGGGAATCCATTGGAGCCCTCGACACACCTGCAGTGCGCCGCGAGAGAGAAACGAAAAGCGCAGTAGGTTGTCGCTCGCGGCACGGCCCGGTGGATCGTAGATGTATCCGCGGCCGAACAGCTGTGCGTGGTCGAGCATGTACACGGGCACGTCGCTGTCCGGCAGCCGCGTCTCCCACACGGCGCACCACATCTCGCCGACGCCGGTGGGAACCCCGAGAGGCGCAGGGTGCTTCTGCATCCCGGCAGTCTTGATGGTGTCGTATCGCGGAATCACCACGCGAACGTCGTGCCCTTCGCGCTCGAGAGCACGAGGCAGCGCGCCCACGACGTCGCCGAGCCCGCCCGCTTTGGCGAATGGCACGCACTCAGACGCTACGAACAACACACGCAGTCGGTCGGACATGAACTCCTCGGGCGATGGCAGGCGAAACGAGAGCGATCGATTAGCGCATGGACATCATCGCGGCGACGCTGTCCCCGCCGTGGATTCGACGGATGGCCTCCGCTAGAAGCGGAGCGACGCTGACGGTCGTGATCCGTGGATCGTGTTTGGCGGCTGGAACTGGCAACGTGTCGCACACGAGGAGCCGCGCGAGATTCGACGATCGAAGTCGGTCGCTCGCGGGTCCGGACATCACGGGGTGCACGACCGCGGCGCGCACACTCGCGGCGCCTTGCGCTGCCAAGAACGTCGCGGCCTCGAAGACCGTTCCACCCGTCGCCATCTCGTCGTCGACGATGACCGCGTGCCGCCCGCGAACATCGCCGACGAGGTGCGCAAGCCGCGCCTTTTCGTCGTCGCCGCTCCGACGCTTGTCGACGATCGCAAGGGGTGCACGCAGTCGTCGGGCATAGCGGCCTGCGTCTTTCGCCTCGCCCACGTCCGCCGCGACCACGACGGGCAGACTCATGAGTTCTTCGTCTTGTGCCAGTGACTCGCACAGGAGCGGTACCGCCGTGAGGTGATCGACCGGAATCTTGAAGAAGCCGTGGATTTGCGGAGAGTGCATGTCCAAGGTGAGTACACGGTCCGCACCGGCAGTCTGGATCAGCTCCGCCACGAGGCGCGCGGTGATCGAGATCCGAGGCTCGTCCTTCTTGTCCGAACGAGCATACGGAAAATACGGCAATACGGCCGTGATCCGCCCGGCGGACGCGCCACGCAGCGCGTCGAGAAACATCAGCAGTTCGACGAGATTGTCACTGACGGGCGGACACGATGTCTGCACGACGAAGACGTCGTGGCCGCGGACGCTCTCGTCGATTCGTACTTTTAGATTCTCGTTGGAGAACCGAGTGATCGTCGTGCTCGCGAGCGGGATCTCGAGCTGCGTGCAGATCGCTTGCGCGAGTACGGGGTGGCTCGAACCCGAGAGAACGGTGAGGTCCATTGCGCGTGGTTACTCCGACTCGATCAACACGTCTGTCGGTGTCTGCGGATCGACGCGCACCGCCACAGTCGCGCCAGGCTGCACGGCGCCGACGCCTCCCGAGAGGAGCATTCGCGATGTCGCTTCGTACGGTGCGCGACCCGGCAGCTCGATCCGAAGTTGGAACTCAACCATCGGTACGTTGTTGATCCGCGTGCCAGTCGGCCGCACGCCGACAATCGTCGCGCGCCCCGAAATGCCGTGAAGCCGCAGCCGCTCGGCACGTTTGGCGCTGCGTCGAAGACCGCCGCCCACGAAAAACAAGATCACTCCCGGCAGCGCGACAGGGATTCCCGTCCAGAAGTCGCCGTCCTGGGTCAACGCGACGATGGTCGTCACGACGCCGCCACCGATCAACAAGATTCCAAGGTAGAAGAGCAACGCTCCCACGCCGCCACCCTGGCGCGCACTCGCCGCCTTCGCGGCGACTCCCGCGTAGTGCTGGGCCGCCATCGGGTAGCTCTGCGCACAGAGCCCCATGTGCGCGTGGGTCTGAATGATCTTCTCGAGGGCCTGCCGTCCCTGCGGCCCCGACTTGGCCATCGTCTCCACCAGCTGCTGTGCCGCGACTTGAACCTGGCCGTTGCGCTCGTAGGCGTTCGCGCGGAGAACGCCCGCGACTTCGTCGAAACCATCTCGAATGGGAATCTCCGCCGCCGTCGAGCCGAGAACGCCGACGACGTTTGCGTAGTTGCCGCGACCCGTGTCGATCAGCGCACGGCCGAGTCGATACGAAGTGTCCGCCTCGAGATCGTCCGACACGGGGTCGCAGGGCGCGAGCCAGCGCTCGGCAGACTCCACGTCTCCCATGCGTGATGCGCCACGGGACAAGAGTCCGAGCATCAACTGCCGATGTCGTGGCAACGACAGAACATCGAGCGCGCCCTCGAGCATTGCGCGGGCCTGGGCGGGGTTCTGCTGCGAGATGAATTGCTGTGACAGCACGATGGAGAGAAACATCAGTTCCTCGCCCGCGGCGTGATCTTGCATGCTTCGCAGCCGGGCGCGGGTCGAGCGCCAAATCGTCAAGGCCTCGTTGAGCTTGTAGTCTGGAATCTGTCCACCGGGCATGAGCGCCATCACGGACGCGGGCGGCATCAACGGCTTGCCGTCCTGCGCGCGCAAGCGCATCAGTCGTTCGGGCTCCGGAATCGGCTGGGTCATCCCCATGCCGAATGCGGTGACCGGACGCTCGTCTCGCGGCGACACGGTGTTTGGCGCGTTGCAACGTGAACAGGTCACCATCCCGCCGCCGGGGGCCGCTTGGATCGGCTGCGCACACTGCTCGCATGGCACGAGCCGAAACGTGTAACTGTACGAGGCATCCATGCCGGAATGATGCACACACCGACCGCGCGGCGTCTACGTGTTCTGCAGCCAGCCCTGGCCCGTGCGAGCGAGTTCGCGGGCGACGTCGAGTTCGCCCTCGGGCCACGGCTCCTCGACGATTTCGAACCGTCCATGGTCGAACGGCTCACCCGGCGCGGCCTGCGTCCGGACAATTCGCTCGCGACGTCCGGCCGCGAGCAGTTCGAGCGCACGATGATGGCAAAACGGATTGTTGCCCGGCTTGCCGAAGAGCACATGAGTCGTCCACGAGCATCCCGCTCGACAAGTGTCGTTGTAGTAGCAGGTACGGCAATGGCCCGAGAGGTCCTCGACGGTGCGATCGCGCGTGAAGCGCAGCGGCGCGGCGCGCTCCCAAATGTCTTTCAGCGTCTGCTCCCGGACATTGCCGCCGACGTAGTCCGCAGTCGGCAGGGACGGACAGCCCTTGATGTCCCCGTTGGCTTCGATGCCGAGTGTCGACCGACCCGCTCCGCACGACGCCATGTGTCCGCGCGGCATCGTGCCCCGCAACGTCGTCTCGTAGGGGCCAAAGTATCCTATGTTGTTTCCAGGCCAGATCCGGACTCTTGCTTCGGTCGCGCGCGGTTTGAGCCGAGCCAGCATCGGCATGACTTCGAGCATCTGATACGGTTCCAACAGTAGGTCGGGTTCGTCGGCCGCGCGGCCCATGGCCACTGTGAGCTGCACCTGCCAGGAGTGAATCCCCGCTTCGATGAGCTTTTCGAAAAGCGCAGGCACCTGTCGCAACGCGGGTCGGCTGAACTGCGTGTTTGCGGACACCGGAATTCCCGCAGCGTGGAGATTGGCAATCGCGGTCATCGCGGACGCGTAGCTGCCTTTCACACCGCGAAGCGCGTCGTGCGTTTCCTCGAGTCCATCGACGGAGACTGACACACTCTGGACTCCCGACTCGCGTGCCAGTTTCGCGCGCTCGGGCGTAAGGCCGCGACCGCCCGTCGTGATCGTACAGGACATTCCACGGGCACGCACGGCACGCGCGATGTCCGTCCAATCGTCACGGAGGTATGCCTCGCCGCCGATGAGCGTGACTTCCTTCACGCCGAGTTCGGCCATCTGGCGCACCAGGTCGAGTGCACCGGCCGTGTCGAGTTCGTCCGGCCGCGCTCGTCCCGCACGCGACCCACAGTGCCGGCACGCGAGGTCGCACTTCAGCGTGATCTCCCACACGGCGTAGATGGGCAGCCACTTGCGATCGACGGGACGCGCCTCGTCCGCGAGCGGAAGACGTCGCTTCGATGGCGAAGCGGTTGGCGCGATCGGCAAGTTGCGCGGACGTGCCCCGAGTTCAGCCACGGCGTGAGTGTGGCACGGGACGGGTCAGACCGCACCCATCGAGAAGATCGGCCCGAGCGATGCGGTGAGACTCGGGAGACGATAGAAGATCTCGCCGTCGATCACCGGGGTCATTTCGTCGCCGTGAGTGCACTCGACTCGAAATTCCTTCACGGGTCCGTCGAACGCGTGCGGCAACAGGTGATCGAGCGCGCGGCCGGTCATCAACCGCGGGAAGATCCGCGCCATTTCGATCGGTGTGAGAAAACCGGCGTGCGCGTGCATCTGCTCGAGGTTGGCGCGGGGGAACACGCGAAGAATCCCGGCGATGCTCAGTGGCATCGACGCGCATTGCAACGCCGTGTGTTCGCGAACGGGTTGGCCGCGTTTGTCGATCAACTCGCGGCCATCGAGGTGCACGACAGCGCGCAAGGCACGCAAATAGTCGTGCTCGGCCTTCTCGACGAACGCGGGCTTCAACCGCTCGAGCGGTCCGCGAAGGACCGCGCGGGCCGCGCCGGCGGCGAACGCCGTCGCCATCAATCGCGCAATTCGCGACGGGGTCTTGTCGTCGGGTTTCGACTCCAGTGGGCCAAAGAAATTCGCGCCGTAGCCCGCAAACGCGTTCGCAAATCCAACTCGTCGAAACTCGGTGGGACGATTGCCGTACAGGATCTGCGAGCCGACGATGTCGAGCGATCGAACCCGTACGATTCGCGGCGCGTCGTTGTGTGCCACGAGTTCGGTCAGTCGGTTCAGAATGGACATCGGCTCGCGCGGCATGCCGAGCGCCTGGGCAACGAAATCCACGCTTCCGCCGCCCGTGGGAACATAGACCGCCATCTCGGTCGCGCGCTCGGCACCGAAGTAGCGCACGCCCTCGTTGAGCATCCAATGAAGTGCGCCGTCGCCGCCGTCGGCAACCCAGTAGCGGCGGCCCTCGTCGGCGAAGATCTTGAGTGCCGGAATGATCGCATCGACACTCAGCGTCTCGATGACGCGTCCGTGCTTTCCCAGCACGCGCTCGATTCGCCGACGCAGTCCGGTTCGACCCCGGTTGCGCCGTGAGTGCGGATTGATGATTACTCCGATCATCGGTCGGCACGTCCCGCGCCCGGCGCTTCACGACGTCGCGAGACGAGCGTCACGAACAGACCCGCGATCACGAGAATCGCGAGAAGTCCAAAGAGTCGTCGCATGTGTCGCCGGTGGGAAGGAGCTCGGGATGCGCTCGCGCCGCCACCCAGGGCTTCGCGCTCGAGGAATCGGAACACCGCAGTCCACACGCGGTGTTGATTCCCGAGTCCCTTGAGTCCGTGTCCCTGACCAGGGAATTCGACGTACGTCACACGACGATGGGCGCGACGCATGGCGTCGAACATCTGCCGGCTCTCGCGGACGGGAACGCGGTTGTCGTTTTCGCCGTGCAACAGCAGCAGTGCCGCCGTCGACTCCCGAACGTGCTGGATCGGCGACCGGTCCAGCAAGCGGTCGCGTTCGGTCCGTGGGTCGCCCGCTTCCAGCAGTACCCAGTCGGGGATGTTGCAGGTTTCGTAGAACGAAATGATGTTCGAGAACCCGTACCAAGATACCCCGAAGCCCCATCCGAAGTGCTCTCTTCGACCGTTGACCTGCGCGGGAAACGTGAGCGCGCGCATCGTCGCATAGCCGCCGTGGCTTCCGCCGTACACTCCGATCTGGCGCTCGGGGATCCCGAGCCGCGACGCCAGCCAGCGCCCTGCGTAGATCACGTCGATGATCTCGTTGCCGCCGAGATCGTGATCGTTGAGCGCGGCGAAGTCGGCGCCGAACCCGGCACTCCCACGGACCGACGGGGACAACACCGAAATGCCCGCGTCGCACAGAATCTCTGCCGTTCCGTCAAAGCGGTTTTCGCCGCCATAGAACGACTCGATGAATGCCACTCGCTCGGAAGCCCGCGCTACCGGCACACGCGGTGTCATGAGGTAGGCGTGCAGCAGCCGCCGTCGATGGGTCGCGGGGTCGTCGTCGAACGTGGGGACAGCGACGCGCTCGACATTGCACGTGACGATGCGAGAAGCCACGTCGTCCGGAACCCGCGCTCGGGTCTGCAGCGCGAGCGTCGCGGTCGTGGGTTGCGCCAGCCTGACTTGCACTTCGTCGAGGACGAAGCGCGAACCGCGCGATTCGCTCCGCATCAGCGCGCGGCCCTCGCGGTAGTCCAGGAATTCGACGGTCGCGTCGAACACACGTCGCGCAAGGACGGCATCCGTGTCCGGGTCGACCACGAACATTTCGGATTCGTACGGCCGCTTGACGACCACACCCAGAACGTAACGGCCGTCCACGTGCAACGGCACGATCTCGTCGACGTCTTCTCGCAGCCGCGTGACCTGGTGTGACGTGTTCGCCGTGATGTCGTACGTGTAGACGTTGGTGAAGCCGCTCTCGTCGGACGTATAGACGAATCGGTGATCGTCGAGCCAATCGCGGACCGTCGCGACGTTGCGACGCCGCACCGTCGTATCGAGCAGCACTCGCAGCGTCGGCGTCTGCACCATGAGATCCACGTAGACGAGCGTCTCGTGATTGCGGTCACTCTGCCGCAACGCGCCGAGCACGACGCCGCGACCTTGGGGTTGGAAATGCACGTCGGTCCACGTCAGTGTCACGGCCGGCGTGTCGCATACGACCTCGCGATTCACTGCGGAGGGAATCTCGTAGAGGTGCAGGCAGGAACGATACGGCACCGTCGTTCCGAATCTGGGCACGTGGCCGAGAAACCTGTTCTGTCGGTCGATCCCGAATCCGTACGTGTACGGTTGATCGGTGACGCGACGCAGGGCGCCAGTCTCCATCGACATGGCATGGACGTTGTAGCGTTCCTCGTTCGCCTCGTCCGCCATCGCGAACATCGTCCGCGTGGGAGCGTGATAGTGCATGTCCCGAAGTCCGCGCGTGTTCCAGTCGATCGTGCCCAGGCGCGTGCCGTCGGCGAGCGCAAACTCCCGCGCCCCGTCGAGCGGGAGTGTCATCAGGAATCGGCCTGCGCGTGTCTCGTGGAAATAGAAGAGGCGATTGGCGTCGTAGTCCGCGCGAAACCGCACGTACGGAAAACCCTCGAGGTGTGCCTGGAGGTCGACACGTCGCTCGCGAAATCGCACGTGGAGGTCGGACGGTACCGGAGGCGGCGGTGCAGCTCTGGGCTGCGCCTCGAGCTGACCGGCGACAAGGAGAAGGGCCAGCGCCGCGAGCGCAACGCGATTCATTGCGGCGCCCCCGGCTGCGATTCGGGTCGGGCGCCTTGGGCGTGTTCCGTCGCGAGTGCGGCCGACTCCGCCGTCAGGACGCGGGAGTACGGCGTCAGGTCCACGCCGAAGCGTCTCGCACTGTAGACCTGCGGCACGAGATAGAGGTCCGCCGCCGTCAATGAATCGCCGAACGCGAAGCGACCCGCACCGAACTCGCGATCCGTGCGCACGAGCAGTGCGTCGAGTGCGGTCAGTCCGCGCACGTTGAAGTGGGACGCCCATGACTTTTGCTCCGCGGCATCCGTGGAATGGCGGGCCAGCGTCACCAGATTCTGCAGCGGCTGGATGCCGGCGTTCACGAGTTCGACGAGTTGCCGCACGCGCGCCCGCGCGATCGGATCGCGCGGATACAGCGCTGGCGTCGGACGGGTCTCTTCGAGGTATTCGATGATCGCAACGGATTCGGCGAGCAGGAGTCCGTCGATTTCGAGCGCGGGCACGTGACCGATGGGATTTCGCGCGCGGTGTGCTTCGCGGGTCTGCTCGCCGGCAGCGAGGTCGACCATTACCGATTCGAACGCGATGCCCTTGATCGCGAGCGCCCAGCGCACACGCCAAGAAGCCGAGGAACGCCAGAAGTGATGCAGTGCGACCGTCATGACCGCGCGAAGGTATACCGACCGCCTTCCCTTCGTCACGCGGGACTACCGCCGACGGGAGGGCCTGCTACCATCGCACGCATGCAGTCCTTCGCAGCCGGCGCGATCCCCGAAACCCACTACCGTGTCGCGGCCGACGCCTCCTTGGGAAACCTCGTCGCGGAGTTCGGCCCGAGTCGCAAGCAGACCGTCGGATTCGTCGTCGCGATGGTGCTGTTTGGCCTGGCCACCGCAGGTGCCATCGCGGGCGCCACACAGATCGATTGGGACGACTCCGACGACGTGGCGGGCATCGTCGCGGCGCTGGCGATCTGTGGCGGACTGACGTTGTTGTTTTCGCTCGCGTACTGGCTCAATCGCACGCTGCGTGTTCAACTGTACGACGCAGGATTCGCCTGGAGCCGGCGCAACAAGTTGATCTCGATGCGCTGGACCGACGTCACGTCGTGTACCGCTCGCGTGACGCGAACGTACGTCAACGGCGTCTACACGGGAACGCAGCATGTGTACGTCTTGCGCGACGGTCGCGCGCAGAAGATCCGTCTTGGCAATTCGCTCCACGACATCGAGACGCTCGGACCGCGGGTCGAGGACCAAGTGTTCCGCGCGCAGATCGGTCCCGCGATGCAGAGCTACCAGGCCGGCGGCAGCGTCGCATTCGGTCCGTACACGGTGAGCCGCATCGGCATTTCCAACGGCAAGGGCATGCTTCGCTGGGAGGAAGTCGCTCGCGCCGAAGTCGCTCGCGGCTGGGTGCGAATCCACAAAGTGGGAAAGCGGTGGCCGTGGCTCAGCTCGGCGTGCGGGTCGATGCCGAATCTCCGCGTGTTTCTCGCACTCGTTTCGCAGCGCGTCCGGATCGACGGATAGCGCCCTACGAACCGAATCGCGCGACGATCGCCTTGGCGCGCTCGACGAACGCCGCTTGATGGAAGCGCTCGAAGTCCTGCCAGGTCGTCAGCGTGCGTGGGTCTTTCACGCGATCGACGAACAGACTTCCGTCGAGGTGATCAACTTCGTGCTGGAACGTTCCTGCGGTGAGACCCTCGATGGTCCTGTCGATCGGTGCGCCGGTCCGGTCGAGGGCGCGGACGCGAATGCGGGTGACGCGCGGCACGAGGCCTCGCAGATTCGGGACGGACAGACAGCCCTCGTAGTTGTCGAACGTCTCGTCGGTCAGCGCCTCGATCTCGGGATTCACCAGAATCGTCAGCGGGATGTTCGGTTTGTACGGATATCGCGGGTTGTCATGGACCTCGATCGCACACACGCGCACCGGTGCGTAGATCTGGTTGGCCGCGAGACCGGCACCGTTGGCGTCGCGCATCGTCTCGACCAGGTCGTCGATGAATCGCTGAAAATCGGCGCTCTGAAGCTCATCCGCGGAGACGTCGCGGGCGCGCTCGCGAAGCACGGGATGCCCGATCGTTGCGATCTTGCGAATGGACATCGTGGCATCTCGAGACGCGCAGCGGCGTCAGTTGAGGGAATGCGGGAGCGAAAGGGCAAAGGGCGCGATGGTCGCGTCGAACGATTCTCCCGAGGTCCGGTACATCTGGTAGGTGCCTTGCATCGTTCCTCGTGGCGTCGGAAGCACGCATCCGCTCGTGTACTCGAACGACTGTCCCGGCTCGAGAAGCGGTTGCGCGCCCACGACGCCGTCGCCGCGAACCTCCTGCACTTTGCCATCGCCATCGGTGATCACCCAATGGCGCGTTCGAAGTTGCGCGGTGGCGGATCCTTCGTTCGAGATCTTCACCGTGTACGCGAACACGTATTGCTTGGCCGACGGCGACGATCGGTCCGCGACGTACTGCGCGCGGACGGTCACGCGGATTCCCTGGGTGATGGCGTTCGACACGGTGCCCGAGCTTGCCGCGACCCGCGTCCGGCATCAAGCGCGGTGTGCGTTGCGACACGCAGGCGATGATGGCAACGTCTGTCGCTCTGACCTCCCGAGCACCACTCCCGCGCGCGATGGCACTGCTCGCGGCTGGCGCGATCGCAGCGGCGTGCGGCCCTGCGCCTGCCGGGGACGTCGGCTCGGACGACGCGAGCGACGACATCGTGGAATCGGACTCCGGCCGCGGCGACGTCCCGATGTGCGATGCGGGTCTGCCGCCGTCGATGCTTCCGGACGTGACCTCGACGATCACGGTGAGCGCCGGGGGCGACGCCGGCACCGGGACGCCGATGCCGACCGGGGGCATGGCGGCGGGAACATGGGTCGCAGAGGGCGTCGGACTGTTTCTATCCGGTCGCGCGGCCGCGGCGCTGGACGTCACGCGGTCGACGATTCGCGGAACGGGATGGGCCGCGTTCGACGGCGGCAACTACCGGTTCGTGTTGGATCTCGAGCTGACGCTGATCAGCGGCACGGTCGCGATGGTCCGGCAGATGGAACACGACGTCGCCGTCGGCACGCGCAATCCCGACGCGCCAGAGTGGCCGTCGTCGAGCGCGGTGTGTGCGCTCGGTCGCGCGCGCGACTCCACGCTCGGCTTCTCTCTCGACGCGCCGGGGCGCGGACGCCTGTTCATCCGCTCCAACGCTCGCGTCGACCCGAGCGTCATGATCGTCCAACTCCGCCGCCTCCCGTGAAGCACTGCGACGTCGCGCGACTCTCTCCGACTCTCAACTCTCGACTGTCGACTTGCCATGTCGACTGTCGACTTCCCTAAAACTTGTACGTCACGCCGATCGAGATGGCGACGGCCGGATCGCTCCCGAACCAGAGCATCTGATAGATCGCACGGCGCGTCGGCGTGGCGGGCGTCGTCGACGCCATGGTCGGAAGTGACGAGCCGAGGGCAAACGGCGCGATGTCCAGGCCGCCGAACAGATTCCAGTGCCGGCCGAGGCCGAACTCGAGTCGGAAGCCCGCGATGGTGCGAATCAGCGACTCGCCACCCGATTGAACGACACGGTCGCCGTTGGCCGCCGTCGCGCGCAAAGCGATGTTGCAGGGCGCAGCAACGGGCGGCAACACGAGCGGAGGATTCGGCATCGCGGGCGTCGCCTCTGGTTGCGCCCGGTCGTTGCACGCCTCGAAGCGCGGGCGTCGGTCGCCGCCACCGGCGTACAGCTGATTGTTCAACCCGTCGAAGAGCGCTTCGAAGCCGAATCGCAACGTGAACGCGAAGCTGCCGACGGGATTGCTACGCTCTCGTGCGCCGCTGTCGGCGTCGTCGTCGTTGGCATCGTCGCTGCTGAGCGCCAACGTGTGGAATGACGCGAGCAAGAATCCGCGGAATCCACCCCCGCCTCCGCCCACGACACTGAGCGCGCCCCATACGTTCGCTTCCGCGCCCAGGGACACGAGCCCCTCCGCGAGCCGCACCCCGAAGCGTCCGCGCAGTTCGAGCTCGTTGTAGAAGAGCATGGTGCGCAAGCCGAATCCGACGTCGAACCCAGCGATGCCGCCGGGAAGCAGACCGATCATCCCGCGCACTTCCGCAGGGTACGCGCCGTACGCGAGCGCAATGTCGATCGCCGCATCGCCGCGCGAAAGCGGGGACGCCCCGAGCGTGCTGATGGCCGTTCGTCGCGCCGCGACTTCGGTACCCGACGGTCCGCGGCGGTTGCGTCGCAGCGTGACGAGCGTTCGATGGTTTTCGCCCTCCTGCAGGTTGACGCTTTCCACGTAGTCCGCGTAGCCCTCGGCGCGCACACGAATCTCGTGGGCTGCCGCCGTGAGATTCGGAACGTCGCGTCCAGCGCCGACCTCTCCTACGTCCTCGCCGTCGATGACGAGGTGCGCGGGCGAACGCGCCGGGCGGCTGAGCTCGACGTGCAGCGCGGCGCGACCAACCGTTCGTGTGAGATTCACGCTGAGGTCGCAGGCCTGCGTCGCCGACACCGTGCAGGTTTGCGTTCGGTCGTCGAAGCCTTGCGCAGTCACACGCACTTCGTGATCGCCCGGCGGCATGTCGGTGCGTTCGTACGGCGACGAACCGACACTTCGCCCGTCGATGAACACCGCCGCGTTCGGCGTATTGCTGCGCACGACGAGTCGTCCGCCCGCCACGACGAGATCAGGAATCTCGACCGCAGTGGTCTGCCCGACCGTCACCGTGATTTCTCGCGTGACCTGCGCGCGTCCAGGGGCCGTGATGCGAAGGGCGTGTGTCCCGCCCGGAACGTTCGCCCGTTGTGGCGGCGTGCCTTCCATGGCCTCGCCGTCGAGGAACACCACCGCGCCCGGCGTCTGCACGATCACCCGCACGACACCGCCGGTCGCGACCTGGACGACTTGCTCGAGGTCGATTGCAATCGCGACGGTCTGGCCTGCGGTCACGGCGACTTCGCGGCGCACCGTTCGGAAGCCAGCGGCGCTCACCTGCAAGATGTGCTGGCCCGGTTGCGCCGCGTCGATCGACGGTGGCGTGCCGGCCACGGGCGATCCATCGAACGTCACGGCGAGATCCCCGGGGACGGCGCCGTTGGGGTTGCTGACGATGACTCGCACGACGCCCGTGGGCGGCGCGACCGGCGGCGGCGGACGCAGCGAAGCATTCACGGACGCAACGGCGCCCGCGCCGACCGTCACGGTTTCGCGGTGGGGTTGCATCCCAGCCTGGCGCACTTCGAGGATGTGCTGTCCCGGCTGAACGTTGTTCACGCGTCCCGGCGTCGTCCCGACGGCGTTCCCGTCGAGAAACACCTGCGCACCATCGACGTCGGACGACACGTAGATGCTGCCCGCCTGCGTCAGCGTCGCGGTGAACGTCTCGTTGCGGCGACCCACGGACACGTCGACCCGCCCCGTGATGTACCCCTCGCGCGTGACGAACAGCGTGTGCGCGCCGGCGGGGATGCGAAACCGTCGCAGCGGCGTCGTTCCCACGGGATTGCTCGTCTCGCTGTCCAATCGCACCGTCGCGCCCTGCGGCGCCGAATCGATGTTCACCGGCACCCGTCGCTGCGCGAGCGCAGTGCTCGGCGTGAGCAACACGATGGCGAGTGTGGCGAGCACCCCGGTCACGCAAGTCGACCCTGTCCGTAGCATTCTCACCGGCGTCCTCCTTCACAGGGCGGCGTTCTTAGCCTCCCACGTACGCGCTGCGTGGGGTTGTATTGCGATCCCGAGTAAGTTCCAACCCCCAACTGGACCGGTCGCCCCGCGTTGCGACACGATGCGGCTCCGATGTCCCGCAACGCACACGGACTCTCCATCCTTCGCGGCGCGTGTGTGTTGAGCATTCTGGCCGGCACGCGCGGGGCGATCGCGCAGTCGATCACTGTGATGCCATTGGTGCCGACGTCTGCGCCGGACTTGCGGGGCGCGGCGATGGCGCTGGCACTTTCGGGCGCTGCGCTGTCGCTCCTTCCCGCGGATGTCGGATTCGACGCGGTCGTCGGCGCGCGCGGGTCGGGGACCGTTCGCGCGACCGTGGCGTGGCCGATGCAAATTCCGCTGCCGCTTCGCGACGCGAGCGGCACCGTGACGTACACGCACCACCGCATCGTGCTCTCCCCCGCGATGGCCCTGGGCCCGCAGCGTATTCAACTCGAGGACGGCTCAGTCGCGCGCGCGGCGATCACATTTCACGCGCGAATCGGCTATCGATACGTGCATCACGTTCGTTCCGGAGCGTTCGGCGCGCTCGTCGGACTCGGCGGCGTGAGCGAGTTCTGGCCGGTTCTTCGTGCCGGCGCAGGCGTCGAGGTCGGTCTTCACATCGGCGCGTGTTGCGGCGATCCGGCGCTGATCGTCACGTTCGTGATGCGCGCAGACTTCTTCTTTGCGCTCGACGACCGGATGCGGCTCGGCGCCGCGCTTGGCTGGGCGTTCTACTGACATCGGCGAGGCTCCGTCGTGCGCGGCTGGAATCGCTTGCGAGCGCGCGAGCGCGTTGACGGCCGCGCGGAAACAGGGCACCCCGTTCGCCATGGCGGACGAAGACGACGTGCGGGGCGCGAATGCCGCTTACTACGCCGCGTTCAACACGCGCGATGCCGAGGCGATGAACGCGTGCTGGGCGAACCGTACGGCCGTCGCGTGCATCCATCCCGGCTGGCGTCCGCTCCACGGCCGCGAAGACGTGATGGGTTCTTGGCGAAACATTTTCCAGTCCGGCGGCGCGCCGAAGCTCGAGATCGATCGTGAGACGGTCGTCGTTGTCGGAGATTTCGCATACGTGACCTGTCGCGAGCGAATCGCCGAGCGCTCATCGCAGGCGGGGCAAGCGCTCGCGGCGACGAACGTCTACGTGCGCGAGGATGGTGCATGGCGGATCGTGTTGCACCACGCGGGGCCCGTCGCGCGTTGGGAAGCCGCGCGTGCGGAACCCGGCAGCGCGCCGGACGCCGACGAAGGGCGCGGTTCGGGCGGGATGCTGAATTGAGTCGACCCGAAGTCGTCGTGTGCCGCGGATGCCGGCGCCAGAACATGTTGGATGCGGACGCCGCGCAGGAGACATCCGAGCTGCGATGCGTGTGGTGCAACGAGTTGCTCTACGTCTCGTCGCCGGGGACCGACACGCGCGCGAACGTGGGCTCGGTTCGTCCACCGCCGTCCGAGATTGCGCCCGTGGAGACCATCACGTCCGCGACACAAGCGTGGGAGTATCGCATCGTACGGCAGAGCAGTTGGCTGGACGAGCAGGTCGCGAACCGCCTCGGCGCCACGGGCTGGGAACTCGTGAGCGTGGTGGCCGGCGTCGCGTCGGGCCGCGAGGAGTGCGTGGCCTACTTCAAGCGGCCGCGCGTTCGGTGATCGACGGGCCGATGAATGTCCCCCGGGCCGATGAATCGGCCGGCTGAGATTGACCGGGCCGCCTGCGCGGCCCTTCCCAGGGGCGCGGTGTGGAATTCAATTGCGCTCGCCTCGCGCGCCCGGGCAGCCTCGCGCAGGCGAGGCGGTCAATCGCAGCCCGCCGCTTCAGCGGCCGGGCGCGCGTGTCACCGCGCCCTCGTGCAACCGCGTGTAACCTGGCGCGCGTGTCACCGCGCCCTCGTGCAACCGCGTGCAACCTGGCGCGCGTGTCACCGCGCCCGCGTGCAACCGCGTGTAACCGGGTGCGCGTGCAACCGATGATCGCGCGTCCGTGCTACATGCGCGCTCCCGATGGCGCCGACGTTTCCTTTGAACCCTGCGCAACGCGCCGCCGTGGATCATCGGGGAGGACCGCTGCTCGTCGTCGCCGGCGCAGGGTCGGGCAAGACGCGCGTCATCGCGACGCGCATCGCAACGTTGCTGCAGCAGTCGATGCCCGCGCGCGCGATCATCGCGGTCACGTTCACCAACAAGGCCGCGGGGGAGATGCGTGAGCGTGTGGCCGCGATGGCCGGCCGAGGCGAGTCCAAGGACGTTTGGATCAGCACGTTTCACGCACTGGGCGCAGAGATGTTGAGGCGCGAAGCCAAGCACGTCGCGGCCGGCGATCGTTGGGTCGTGTACGACGCGGCGGATTCCCTCGGCGTGGTGAAGGAAGTGCTGCGATCGATGCGCGTGCCCGAGAAGCGCTACGACGCCGCCGCGATTCTCGCGCGGATTTCGCACGCGAAGAGCGCGATGACGACGCCGGATCGGCTGGACACGACCGGCGAATACGACGACATCACGCGCGAAGTGTACCCGCGGTACGTCGCACGATTCGAACGTCTGCACGCGCTCGATTTCGACGACCTGATCGGTGTGCCGCTGCGACTGCTGCGCGAGAACGCCGAAGTGCGCGACCGCTGGCATGCCCGCGTGCGACATCTGCTCGTCGACGAATTCCAGGACACGAACCGCGCCCAGTTGGAGATGGTCAAGGCCCTGTGCGGCCCGAGCGTTGGAGCATTCTGCGTCGGCGACGACGATCAGGCGATCTACGGCTGGCGCGGCGCGGACGTACGAAACGTGATCGAGTTTCCGAAACACTTCCCCGGTGCGAAAGTCATCGCGCTCGAGCACAACTACCGTTCGACAATGCAGATTCTCGGCGTCGCCAACGCCGTCATCGCTCCGGCAGTGCGGGCCTACCCCAAAGTGCTTCGCTCGGATCGCGCGGACGGAGCGAAGGTGGTCCTGGTCGAGTGCGTCGATCAAGAGAGTGAGACGAAGTTCGCGCTCGACACGGTGCGTGAGGCCGCACAGCGCGGCACGCGGCGGCGGGACATCGGCGTGCTCTACCGTTCGAATCTGCTCGCGCGCCCGCTCGAGGAAGCGTTTCGCACCGCGGGGATTCCGTATCGACTCGTCGGTGGCACGAGCTTCTACGAGCGGCGCGAAGTGAAGGACCTCACCGCCTATCTCCGACTCGCGCTGTTTCCCGAGGACGACCTAGCGTTTCGCCGGATCGTGAACTACCCGCCGCGCGGCATCGGCGACACGTCGTTCGAGCGGCTCGAGGCGTGGGCGCGTGGGAAGCGTGTCTCGCTCTTCGCTGCGGCCGAGCGTGCGGCGAGCATCACGCAGCTCGACGAGCGCGGGCGCGCCGCATTCGGGCAGTTCGTCGGTCTCGTGCGGGCGATTCGCGAGAAGCTCGAGCGCAATGTCCCGCTCGCCGACGTCGCGCGAGGCGCGGCCGACGCCATCGGGCTGCGCGCGGACGTGTTCGACGCCGGACCCACGCCGCAGGTCGCGGAGAAACGCTGGGGCAACGTCGAAGAGTTGTACCGAATGCTCGCGCGCGCCGAAGTGGCCAGCGTCGCCGACGCGCGGCAAGCGCTGGCGAGGTTGTCACTTCGATTCACGTCCGAAGACGAGGACGCCGGCGACCGAGTGACCGTGTCGACGCTGCATGGCGCGAAGGGACTGGAGTTCGATTGCGTCGTTTTGATCGGTCTCGACGAAGGAATCCTGCCGCACGGACGGTTCGACGCGCCGAAGTCGACGGACGTGCTCGCGACGATGGATGTCAGCGAAGAGCGCCGGCTGTTCTACGTCGGCGTCACGCGCGCACGGAATCAGCTTTTCCTGGTTCGCGCACGGCAGCGCGCGGGGCGGGGACAACTGCGTGCGACGACACCGTCTCGATTTCTCGCGGACATTCCAATCGAATTGATCGAACGAAGGGACTACAACGCCGCGCCCGTGCTGGGCATGGCCGACCTCGCAACGCAGGCCCGCGCTGCGCGTGAAGCGCTGGAAGCACTTCGGGCATCCAGCAAGAGGTGACGACGCGGGCCGATCCGAGATTGGCATTGCCCTTGCGTGTGGGACGCAGCGATACTGATCGAGTCTACAAGGAGTACGACATGTCAACGACACGCCGACTGGCGCTCGCCGGGCTGCTGGCGATTGGATGTTTCGCCGTTTCTAGCTCCGCGCGCGCGCAGAGCATCATTCGGCAACCCAACAACCACGTGACGCACGTCGAAGTCGAGATTCACGGAAACGTCGGCGCGGTGTTCTGGGGAACAGGCCGCGGCGGCGGATGGGGCAACGGGCTCGGGCTTGGCCCGGGATTCCGAGTGGGCATTCCGCTCATGCGCAACGGGTTCGTGTCCTCGATCAACAACATGGTCGCGCTCAGTTTCGGGGCGGATCTCGGGTTCTGGTGGTTCAACAACCAGGGCTACTGGTACCCGTCGCTCACGATCCCGGTGATGCTCCAGTGGAACTTCTATTTCACTCCACATTGGTCGCTCGGCGCGGAACTGGGTCTCGCGCCCGAGATCTGGTTCGACAACAACTACTGCGTTAACAACGGATGCTGGTTCGGCCCGTTGCGCATCTGGCCCAGCACGGGAGTCGTCGCGCGCTACCACTTCGGCTCCGGCAACTTCCCGACACTCACGATGCGTCTCGGCTTCCCGACGGGCTTCGCGATCGGTGTGAGCTTCTAATGGGGTAGGATCTACGGGTGATTCGTCTCCTGCGGCTGACCGTCGCACTCGCGCTCGCGACAGCCTGCGCGCGGGGCCTCGCCGATCCCGACGATTCTGGGCGGGCCGATCGTCCCGCGGTGGCGGACGGATCGAATCCGGGTGGCGACGACGCGCGTGACGACGTGGCGACACTGGACGCTCCCGCGGTCGACGCGCTGGGCAGCGACGTTCTCCCGGACCGAGTGTCGACGCTGGACACGCCTGCGCCCGACGTCGTGTCGCCGAGCTGCACCGAGGGCCAGATGCGCGCGTGTTACTCGGGCCCGGCGGCGACGCGCGGCGTCGGAACGTGCCGCGAAGGCGCGCAGACGTGTTCGGGCGGGCGCTGGTCTGCATGCGTTGGCGAAGTCGCGCCCGCGAGCGAAAACTGTTCGACGCCGGCCGACGAAGATTGCGACGGCGTCGTGAACAACGGCTGCGGCGAGTGTGTCCCCGGCGCGTCGCGCGCTTGCTATTCCGGACCGACGGGAACGTCGGGGGTCGGGCCATGCCACGGCGGAACGCAGACCTGCAGCACGGCGAGGATGTGGGCGGCGTGCGTCGGCGAAGTCGTGCCGAGTGCGGAGCGCTGCAACGGTGTCGACGACGACTGCAACGGTACGGCCGACAACGGTGCGACATGCGCGACGGGCGAGACGTGCATAAGCGGTGCTTGCGTGCGCACGGAGTGGCTGTTCGAAGCCGAGGCGCCCGAGATGGGTCACGCCGTCGGCCGGCGGGATGCCGAGGGCTGGAGCGCGTCGACGGGTTCCGACGCTCCCGGAACGCTGGTCTTCGGTCCGTACACTCGCGACATCCCCGCGGGTCTGTACGACGCGCACTTCCGATTGCTCGTGGACAACCGTTCCGCCGACAATCTCGTCGTCGCGCGTGTCGACGTGAACGACTTCGACGGCATGGTGCCCGACTGCGGCAGTTGCGTCCTCGCGCAGCTCGACGTCCGTCGCATGGATTTCACCGGGACGTTTGCGTACCAGGACTTCGTGCTGCGATTCCGCAATCCGGGCGCGATGCACCGGCTGGAATTTCGCACGTGGTGGGCCGACTTCGCGTACATCCGCGAAGACTACGTTCGCATCGTGCGGGTCGGACCGTGACGCGACGACGCAGTTGCCTGGCCGCTGAAGCGGCTGGCTAAGATTGACCGCCTCGCCTTCGCGAGGCTTCCCGTGCGCGCGATGGGTGAGCGAGTGAACCCCACACCGTGTCCCTGGGAAGGGTCGCGCACGCGACCCGGTCAATTGCAGCCGGCCGATTCATCGGCCCGGGGGTTCACCCGCGCGGCGGTAGCACGTCGGCGCCCGCGTCGGTCCGCGCGTCCGACCGGACGTCGGTGCGTACGTCGGCTCCGCCTTCGGGGATCGACGCATCGAACCCCGCGTCCATTCCCGCGTCGGCATTGCACGAGTTGATCGGAATGCCGGTGCCCGGGTCGACGAGGTCGTTCAGCGTGATTTCCGTCCACTCGGTGTTCATGCCGACCGAAAGCGCGTTGCACATCACGCCCGGAGCGACGCGCACCTGATCGCCCTCGACGAACAGATCCGCGGCCCCATCCAGAAAGCCACTGACCACCATGTATTCGATCGAACCGGGGCAGAGCCCGAGCGACGATAGATCGCTGCGCAGGTCTGCGATCGGCAGGTATCCGGCGAGATCGAGGGGCCCGAGCCGGCGACCGCCGCCGCCGATGGGTCCCTGCAACAGCGCGCCCGAGAGTGTGAACCGCACGTAGTCCCGGCCGTTTGCCAAGAGCACGATCGGCGTGCGCGACGGCAATCGCGCGACGAGCGTTCCATTGTAGATGAACGCGGACGTCACGCGTACGTTTGGCATCAACGTGCCGGGCTGATACGCGATCGCGCGGTCGACGTACCACTCGTCGTTGCCGTCCCAGGTGGGTGGCGCCATCGGCGCGCCGGGACGGTGCCCTGACGTGACCGGGAGCAAGTCGACCGTCACCTCGCCATCGTCAGACCCACCGTAGTCCACGATGCGCATCGCGAGCGATGCGCGACCGCGCTCGATGTTCATGTTCAAATCCCGTTCGGTCAGGCGACCGGATGCGGCGATCGCCTGGCCGAGCCGCACGGCGAAGGCGTTGTCGATTCCGCGCTCACCATCCTCGACCGGACGCGTGCCGCCGAGCGGGGCGCACGGGATCCGCGCTGCCGCACCCTGTGCCGGATCCGTGCACACACCGTCGAAGTCGAATCCGAAGTTCCGCCACGCAATGTCGGGCGGCCATCCAAAGTGCAACCGTCGCACGACGAACACGCGCACGTTCGTTCCGGCGTCGCCAGAACACAATTGTGTGTTGGTGAGTCCCGAGGGCCGATTCAGCGGATGCACGGGGTCGCACGCGACGGCGCCGTCGCCCGCGGTCGCATCGAGGCGTGGCGGTCCGCTCGCGTCCTGCACGAGTTCCCGAAGCGCCGTCTGCGTTCGCGGTTCGCATCCGCACTGACCGCAGGCAGAACCGACTGGGCAGTTGCGATCGTTCGTCCGGCACCGCGCCGCGAGGAATACGTTCATCACGACCGTGCGCCGCGGCTGAAATGCGCCGGTCACCGTCTGCGTGAACATGTGCATGACGTTCGGCGTGATGGCCGTGACCTCGGCGATGACGTCGCCGCGATCGTCCGGATTGCGCGCGACCACGCCGACCTCGCCAGGGAGCCCGTTCGCGTCCGACCCTCGGAGGTCGAACGTTCGGTCGAGCACGGGAGCCGCGACGCCGGGCCGACGCACCACGACGCGAACCTGTTCGAGTTCGGCGGGAATGGCCATGTCCGAGTCGATGCGCACAACGATCTGCGTGACGGGTCGCGCTGCACAGCCGAACGCCATCGCGAGCGCGAGCGCAATGACAGCGCGATGCCACGAGAGATCGACGCGCCCGGGGTTCATCGGACCGTCAGTGCCTCGACGTTGGCCCACGCGGCGTTGTACGGCTCGGCCTGGAGACCATTCGAAACGACAACGCCTGCGATGATCCCACCCGCCGCCAGGAGCGATCCCACGATCAAGACCCCCGCGACCACGCCGCCGCCGCCAGTACTTCGGACGAGGACTGCGTCGATTCGCACCGTCGCAGACGATCCGACACGTACCGTACGCGCGAAGGGCTCGTATCCCGGCGCGCGGACTTCGATGCGATGCGATCCGGGCAACACCGGCTGATCTGCGCGGCCTGTTCCTGCCGGCGCGCCGTCGACACGGATCAGCGCGTCGGGCACCGACGGCGTCACGACGAGTCGACCGTCGCTCGAGGGCTCGAGTTGAACGTCGAGGGTGGACTCCGATCCAGCACGCCACGTTCGTTCTTGTCGAAATTGGCGAAACCCATTCGCAGCGATTTCGATGACGTGCGCGCCGGGGTCCGTGAGCAGCAGGCCCTGTTCGAGCGTCTGCGGTCGACCGTCGATCGACACGGTGGCGCCGGCCGGCCGCACGGTGACGCTCAAACGGATCAGCGAGCGTTGCATCTGCGAGGTCTCGTCACGGATCGCGGTGAGTCGCGACGCATCTGCGCCCTGCTCGGGTGCCGCGAGGTACCGCTGGAATGCATCGATGGCGTCCCGATACCGGCCGAGCCCGCGAAGAGCGAGTCCGAGATTGTACAAGACGACCGGCGCGGGCCGCAGTTGGTACGATTCCTGAAACGCAAGCAACGCCTCGCCGTGTCGGCCGAGTTGCAGCGACGTAACCCCCCGCTCGAACGCGCGACGTGCGGTTCCCGACGCGCCTGCACTGGCATGCTGCGCGTGCACGCTCGGCGAGCCGAGCACCGCGGCACTTGCAAGCGCGCACGTCAGAACGGCAATCGTATAGCGATGGCCCGCGGTCGACACTCGATCGTTGCTCCTCGTTGGGCACAAAGCCCAGGGCATGACCCGGTGGAGTGAGGTCAGTGCTCCGAGTATCGTCCGAGTGGGCGCAAGATGGAATGGCGCCCTGAGCCACCGACACCGAGCCGGGAGCCCGCGTGCGACGAGCCGCGAGTTCCGGCATCGGCGGTCGAGTCCGCGCCCACGGCCGGCGCACTGGCGGGAGCGGTCGGAACGACGGTGGCCGATGGAGACGTCGCAACCGGCAACGCCACCGTCGGGTGGGGCGCGACGAGCGGAGGCGTGATCGGGGCGGGCGAAATCGTGTTCGCTGCACGCGTCGTTGTCGTGTGCGACGAGGCTGCCGGCGCCGAGCGGATGCCACTGCGAAACCCGATCCACGCGCCGCCGACCGCCAGCAGTGCAAATCCCACGATGCCAACGGCGATCAGAACACCGCGCCCCGGACGCGCTCGATGTGACCTCTGCCCAGCGATCCCCCCGTCGAGCGTCGCGACACTCGATGGCGCCTTGAGCGTCGCGCCCGAGATTCCGCGGGGCGACGCCGGCGCGCGCAGGTCCACGGCGGTGTCCGACGGCACAACGGGATGTGGCACGCCGATGTTGGCGAGGGACATTCGCATCCGCCCGGACTCCGTGCGCGCCCGCGGGATCTCCGGGCACAGTCCGGACGCATCGAGTGCGCTCATGAGTTCCAGCATGTTCCCGTAGCGCTCGTCGCGATTCGGTTCGAGCGCGCGGTGAACGATGGCCGCGAGCGCGGGCGGGACGTCGGGCGCAAACGTCTCGATGCGCGGCGGCGGTTCGGTGATGATCTTGGCGATCACGAGATTCGCGGTCGCGGCGAGATAGGGCGGCCGTCCGCACAGCAACTCGTAGAGCACGACGCCAATGGCCCACACGTCCGCGCGCGGATCCACGGTCGTGTCTCCGCGTGCTTGCTCGGGGGCCATGTAGTCCGGCGTTCCAACGGCGACACCGGTCTTGGTTTTCGATCGGTCGTCGGCACCGGTCATCGTGACCTTGGAGACGCCGAAGTCGATCAGCTTCGGGACGATCGCTCCGTCGCTCCCCTGGGTGAGAAAGATGTTCTCGGGCTTCACGTCGCGGTGAATGATTCCGTGCGCGTGCGCCGCCGCGAGCGCGTCCATGATGGGCATCAGCAGCGAGATCGCCTCGCCGGGTGGAAAGCGTTCTCGCTGCGCTTGAAGCGAGCGCAGGTCCATGCCCTGCAGGAACTCCTGCACGATGTAGAGCGAACCGTCCGTGGGCTCTTGTCCCATGTCGAGCACGTCGACGATGTGCGGATGCGCGATCTGCGTCGCCGCTTGGGCCTCCTGCATGAACCGCCGCACGAGATCCGCGTTTGCATTGAACGCCGGCAACAGTCGCTTGATCGCGACGTGGCGACCGGTCCACTTGTTCCGCGCTTCGTAGACGGCGCCCATGCCGCCCACGCCGAGCAGGCGGATCACTTCGTACTTCCCGCCGATCGTCCCACCGAGAATCGACGCGTCGTCTGCGGCAGATTCCATCGTGCGTGTTCTCGAACGGCGAAGTATAGAACGCTTCCGTCGTTCACACGAACGATTGTGCGCGACGGGCCTCATGCTCGGCCTTCTCACGCCCACGGACCCGCGCTGGATCGCGCACGCACTCGCAGACTTCGACGCGGTCCTGCTCGACCATTTCCACTGCGAGCTGAAAGCCGCGTCCAACGCCACGGCGCTCGTCGCGCGGCACCCCGACCGGCCGCGTTTGGTCCGCGAACTGAGCGCGCTCGCGCAAGAAGAGCTGACGCACCTTGCGCAAGTTCACGCACGACTCGTCGCGCGCAACGTGCGCATCGTGCCGCCGTCGACCGATCCGTACGCCATTGCGTTGCGACATGCGTGCAACCAGACACCGGGCCGCCGCGATCCGCTGCTCGATCGATTGTGCGTCGCGGCGTTGATCGAAGCGCGGTCGTGCGAACGCTTCGCGCTGCTCAGAGACCACGCGCCGACCGACGAGTTGCGCGCGTGGTACGCGGATCTCTTCGCGTCGGAAGCTCGCCACCATCGGCTGTTCGCGTCGCTCGCCGAGGACGTCGCCGGCGAGGAAACCGCGCGCGGTCGTCTCGCGTTTCTCGCGGCGCGCGAGGCCGAGATCGTCGCGGCGCTGCCGCTCGTCGCGCGGGTGCACTGAGTCACCCCTGGCTCACATGTAGGCAACGCTTTCCCGCGACCCGAGGACTTGCGCGAGCGTGCATTCCCCAGGAGGATTGATGTTCGGTCGTGTCGGGGGCGTCGGTAGGAGCACTCGAATGTCTCGATCTCGCCTCACGCTCGGCCTCGCGATCACGCTTACCGCGTGCGGTCCGTCGATGCTGCTGGGCGACGGCGCGCCGAATCCCGACGGTGGGTCGAACGGCGACGGAGGTTCGCTGGAGACGGGACCGACACGCGAGTGCCGTACGCCCGCGCCCGCTCGCCCCAACACCGGCGATTGCGACAACCCGTGCGCGTGTGCCGAACGCGATCCGCCCGACTTCGGCTGCGCGCAATCGGGACGCCCGTCGGCCGCGTCGACGGACGCCCAGCGCGAGGGGCTCACGCGCGCGAACTACTGGCGCACGGCGGCAGGGCTCGCACCGTTCGACGCGCAAGCGCAGATCGAACAGGCCGCACAGGCCCACGCGCATTTCATGGCGACGACTGCACAGCGAACGTGCTGGCCGGGAGTTCACAACGAGGTGATGGCGGGGTGCACAGGCTTCACGGGCATTTCGCCCGGCGATCGAATGGCCACCGCAGGGTATCAATTCAGCAACTGGGCCGAAGTGATCAACTGGGAGCCCACACCGTCCGCCTCCGTCGATGGATGGATCTGGACCGTCTATCATCGCCAGCCGTTCATGGCGTGGCGCCTGAACGAAGAGGGATTCGGCGTGGAAATGGGACCGTTCGGGACGCGAACGGCGAGTCACGACGTCATGGACTTCGGCACGCCGCGCGCGGGGGGAGGCACGGCGCCGCCCGCGCCCATCGTGTTCCCGCCGCCGGGGCTGCGAGATGTGCCGCCCGCGTTCCGAGGCGATTTCGAAGGACCCACTCCGCCTGCGCCGGCCGGCGGTCGATGGCCGAGCGGGACGGTGATCTCCGTGCATTTCCCGTCGAACGGATGGACGATCGCATCGCACGAATTGTTTCTCGCGCCCGCGTGCACGGCGGTGCCGCACACGTTCAACACGTTCATGAACGACGCGAACCTCTCGCGCTCGGGGCCGTCCAACGACGTGTTCATGTATGCAAACACGGCGCTGCAACCGAGCACGGAGTACGTCGTGCGGGTCAACGGCATGTGGAACGGGCAACCGTGGGGACGCACATGGGCGTTCACGACGCGGAGCCGATGACTGCCGCCGGAATTCCGAAAGCGCACAGATCATTGCTTGCACTGGGCCGGTCCCGTATACTTTCGCCCGTGCACGTCCGTTCAGTCCTGCCCCTTGCCGCGTTGAGCCTTGCAGCCTGTGCGAACGCTCCCGGCCTCGAAGCTCCCGACGCGGTCGCGTCGCAGCGAGCGGCGGTTCTGTTCGTCGAGCGGCAGCAAAGCGACGCCCCGAGCGCCTCGGCCCACGTCGGCGCACGTTTTGTGCAGTACACCGGGATCGACACCGCGGCCTTGCCGGATTTGATCGGCTTTCCGCGGACAACCGACGGGCAAACCGGCTGCGCCGTGCGGTCGGAGAACGGCGTGGACGCGGCGAGCGGTCACGCGGAGGCCCGATTGCTAGACGTCGGCGCGATCGACGTGCGGGCGGGCGAGCGTTCGCTTCACCTCGAGCCGCGGCGATTTCCTGACCTCTGGGACGTGGTTTCCGGTGTGATCTACGGCACCGACAGCGACTGGCGTCCGGGCACGTGGCACTTCACGGCGCGCGGAAACGCCCAATCGCGTGTCGCAGCATTCGAACTCGACGCGCGTGCTCCCGATGACCTCACGAACGTTGTCGTCGCCGATCAGCCGCTCGTTGCAGGCGCCACGATCGCGGTAAGTGCGCGGGCGTTCGGCGTGCGCTGGAGCCGAGGCGACACGAACGACAGCGTGCGCGTCGTGTTCGAATCAGTGACGAGCACGGCGGGAACGTCGTCGATTTCGTGTACGGCGCGAGACGACGGTGCCCTCGACGTGGATGCAACGTGGGCCGATCGCATCGCGGACGCTCTGCGCGACGGCGGTCGAATCACGGCCCATCGCGTGCGCGTTCACGCCATCACGTTGCCCTCGATGGATGCCGCGCGGGTCGTGTTCGACTTGTCGCTCGGCGCGACGGCTCGCGTCGAGTAGCGCGCTACTTCTTCAGGAACTTCGACAGAAAGCCCCCCGCTTTCGAGCTGTCGCTGGACGACGTCTTGCCGGATTCCGGCGTCGACCGGTCGAGCCCGCGCATTTCCGCGAGTCGCATCTCCCGCTGCGCGTCGATGTTCTTCGGATTCGCGCGCGACGCCGTGCGGAAGTGCGAGAGCGACTGCACGAGATTGCCGCGCCGCTTGTAGATGCCTCCCAAGAGCACGTGCGCGCGGTCGCTCTTGGGCGCGATCTCGACGGCGCGGGTGAGCAGCTTCATGGCTTCGCCGGTGGGATCGTCGCCTTGCCGATCTACGAGAATCTGCGCGAGCACGACGCTCCCGCTCACGTCGTCGGGCGTGACGGCCAGTGCCTTGCGACAAAGCCGTTCGGCTTCTGCGAAGTCGCGCATGCGGAGACACACTTCGGCCTTCTGGATGTCGGTCGCCGCTTCGATCGTCTCGGCCATCTTTTTGTGCGCAGCGGGCGTGCCGCCACCGTCCTGTACGGTGCGGAGGTACTTTCCGCGCGAGATGTCGTCGGTGAGGGTTTGTTGCGCTTCGTTCAGGTACGCGAAGACCTGCTGGTGCACCGACTTCAATTCGAGCTGATCGTGAGGAACTCGATCGGGATGCCAGATCGCTGCGAGTTCGAGAAATCGCTCGCTGATGTCATCGCTGCTCGCCGTCGACTCGAGCTCCAGCATCTCGAAATACGTCTGCGTCTCCATCGCCGCGAGCCGCTTGCGCACGACGAGTACCTTCGGGTCGTTGGACACGGGAATCGCGGATGCTCCCGGGGCCCTCGCAGCCGCCGACGGCGCAAACGACGAACGCGCGGGCGCGGTGGCCTGCGCGGAGACCGCGGCTGCCGACTGCGCGGCTGCCGATTGCAACGATGGGGGGATCACGGGATCGACCGCGGGCGCGGCGGTGGAAGTTGGCGAAACCATGTCCACCTGCTTGGTCGCGACGAGCAGATAGATCATCGCGCGCGCGAGCGGAGGATCCAATCCCGCGCGCAGAAGCTGGCTCACCGGCGCAGGGTCCGCGCGCAGCACGTCGAGCAGCCCGCGTTCGGCGCGATCGAACTCGAATGCCGCGACGTCGCTCGGGCTCTTGAGTCGCAGCCATTTCGCGCCCACGTTCTCGATGACTTTCTCCACGGCGGCAGAATCCGTGCGCGTGCGGATCCCTTGCCAGAGCACCGCGAAGACGTCTTCGGAAAATCGCTCGCGTCCGTAGCCCTCCAGCAAGTCCACGTCGCCGTAGTACTGGTACGCGGCACGGTCCATTTGAAACACGTGCAGCGTCTTGCGGCGCACCTGTGCGCGAAGCCCGCGCTCGATGGTCGCCTCGTCGCACGCGCCCATCCCGATGAGAATCTGCCCTTGCAGTCCCTCGTTGCGCGCGAGCCGCGCGAGCGATTCCTGGAACGCCGCTTCCGTGATCAAGCCCATGTGCCACAGCAGAACCCCGAGCGGTTCTTGCACACTCGGCAGGCGCACGAGCGCGAGTCGACCCGCGTCGAACGCGATCAGCGTTTCCCCGCGCATCTCTTCGATCGCGCCTTCGTACTGGATGGCCAGCGTGCCGGTCATCCGACGGTCGCGCAGGTAGATCAGAAGATGCGCGAATGGCGTCTTCTCGAACGATCCTTGAGCTGTCGGCGTGGGACGCATCGGAGCGCTACGATGAAAACATGGACGCTAGGCCACGCGCCACGACGACCCCGTCGCGCTGTCCCGAATCTCGATCCCCTGCCCGAGCAAGCGAGCGCGAATTTCGTCGGCGCGCGCGAAGTCCTTGGCCTTGCGGGCGTCGATCCGTTCCTGCACGAGCGCGTCGATTTCCGTGGGCTCGATGCCGCGCTCCGCGACGCGACGCGCCCGAACCCTCGCGAAAAACGCCTCGGCGTCGTCCTCGGCAACCCCGAGCACCGACGTCACGTACGCGATCGCAGCGTGCAGCGCGGGGAGCATCGCGGCGTCGCGCTTGCCGGCGTCGCAGGCCTCGTTCGCCCGCTTGAACACGTCGGCGACCGATGCGAGCGCCACGGCGGTGTTCAAGTCGTCGTCCATCGCTCCGGCAAAGCTGCGTTTCATCGCAGCGATGTCGTCGGGAAGCTTCACGTCCGCCCCTCGCGCCGGCGCGTTGGCTCCCAGCTTCGCCGCGATTCGCATTCGCGTTTCGTAGAAGTACTCGACGCGACGCTCGGCCTCTTCGAGCCCCGGAAACCGAACACTCGGCGATCCATCGGGTCGCGAGGCCTCGGCCAGTTCGAAGTTGAGCGGCGCGCGATAGTGCGTGCCGAGCAGCCACAGACGCACACCCTCGGCGTCGACGTGCTGCAACACGTTTCGCAACACGAAGTGCTTCGCGAGACTGCCCATCTCGGCCATGCGGCTCTTGGCCATCTTCTCGTCGTTGATGTTGATGAAGCCGTTGTGCATCCACGCGTGGCAGAACGGCACGCCCGTCGCACTCTCGCTCTGCGCGATCTCGTTCTCGTGGTGGGGAAAGATCAGGTCGAGCCCACCGCCATGCAGATCGAATCCATCCCCGAGATGCTTGCGGGCCATCGCCGAGCACTCGATGTGCCATCCGGGACGGCCTTCGCCCCACGATGACGGCCAGCGCGCACCCGGAGGCTCGTGCGGTTTCGCGGCTTTCCAGAGCGCGAAATCGAGCGCGTCGTCTTTGCGTTCGTCGACGGCAACACGTTCGCCGGCACGGAGTTGGTCGAGGTCGCGTTTGGAGAGCTTGCCGTAGCGCTCGAACGTGCGGACGGAGAAGTACACGTCGCCATCGCGTTCGTACGCGTGACCGCGCGCGATGAGCGTCTGCACCAGTTCGACGATCTCCGGCAGATGGTCCGAAACCCTCGGCTCGGCGTCTGGTCGCACGCAACGCAGCGCCCCCGTGTCCGCGAGATACGCATCGACGAAGCGCTGCGCGAACACGCGCGGGTCTTCGTTCGCTTCGACGGCGGCCTTGATGATCTTGTCGTCGATGTCCGTGAAGTTCCGCACGAACTTCACCTGCAGACCGCTGGCGCGCAGATGGCGAACGACGGTGTCGAACACGACGGCCGGTCGTGCGTTGCCGACGTGGATGTAGTTGTAGACGGTCGGCCCGCACACGTAGATCCCGACGTGGCCCGGCGTGCGCGCCGGAAGCGGAACGATTTGACCGGTCAACGTGTCGTGCAGATGGAACGTCATGGCGGGATCTTGTAGGTTCGTGCGCGCCATCAGCAGCGCGGCTTGCAAAGGTAGCACCGCACGGCCGTCGCGTAGAACTGTCTCGAACAATCTGTCGAGTCCGGAACCCTCCTGTGCGAATTTTCGAACGAACTGACAATGGCTACGAACGCGAACTCGAAGTCCTCGCGAGGCGCGGGGACGCAGACCTTGCGAGCGTCGAACGGGCCGTGCGCGCGATTCTCGACGACGTGCAGCAACGTGGCGACCGCGCGCTCGTGGAGATCACCGAGCGAATCGATGGCCGTCGGCCGGAGCCACTCGTGTTCGAACGCGATGCCATGCAGTCCGCGCTCGCGTCGCTGGCCGCGGGCCCGCGCGCAGCCATGGAGTTCGCCGCTTCGCGCATCCGTGCGTTTCACGAGCGGCAGCGCGAGCAGTCTGTGCGTTTCGTCGATGCCGACGGCGTGGAACTCGGTTGGCGGGTGCGCGCGATCGAGCGCATCGGCGTGTACGCGCCCGGTGGAAAAGCCCGGTATCCGTCGAGCGTCTTGATGGCGGCGATTCCCGCGCGAGTCGCCGGCGTGCGCGAGGTAGTTCTCACGACACCGAGACCGACGGCCGAAGTGCTCGCCGCGGCGGCAATCGCGGGGATCGATCGCGTGTTCGACCTCGGCGGCGCCGTCGCCGTTGCAGCGTTGGCATTCGGGACACCATCCGTCGCACGCGTCGACAAGATCGTCGGCCCCGGCAATCTGTACGTGACGTGCGCGAAGAAGCTCGTGTTCGGTCGGGTCGCGATCGATGGCCTCGCGGGGCCGTCCGAGATTCTCGTCGTGGCGGATGACGGAGCCGACGCGGAGACTGTCGCCGCGGACCTTCTCTCGCAGGCCGAACACGACGAAGCGGCGTATCCGCTCCTCGTGACGTACTCGCGGGCGATGGCGGATCGCGTGTCGCTGGAAGTCTCGCGACAGCTGGAGTCCCTGCCACGCAAGGACATCGCAGCCGCGGCCGTGCGCGATCACGGAATCGCGTTCGTCGCGGGAGACGCCGTCGAGGCGGCGAGAGTGGCCACGATGCTCGCGGCGGAACACCTCGCGCTGCTCGTGCGCGAACCGGACGCGTTCTTCGCGACGGTGGGCGCCGCGGGCGCGGCGTTTCTCGGCGATCACACGCCGGAGGCCGCGGGAGACTACGTCGCAGGACCGAGCCACGTGCTGCCGACGGGAGGGGCGGTTCGTTTCGCGTCGCCGCTCGGCGTCCATGATTTCGTCGTTCGCACCAGTGTGATCAAGTACGATCGTGCGGCGCTCGCGCGCCATGCATCTGCGATCACGGAGTTTGCACGGCTCGAGGGGCTCGAAGCGCATGCGCGTGCCGTCGAAGCGCGCGTACCGAAAAGTGGGGAGAAGTAACCGATGGAACGCGTGAAGGGTTTGGGCGGGCTGTTCTTCAAGTCGCGTGATCCGGCGGCGCTGAGCGAGTGGTATCGCGAGCGGCTCGGAATGGAGATCGACGAGCACCGCATCGCGCAGCTTCGGTGGCGGCGCGACGACGAGTCCGCGTTGCGCGAGACGACGGTGTGGTCTCCGTTCAAGGCGGACACGAAGTACTTCGAACCGAGCACGGCGACGTTCATGATGAACTTCATCGTTGACGACTTGGACGCGATGCTCGCGCAGTTGCGCGCGGCGGGAGCGACGGTCGACGCGAAGGTCGACGAGAGCGAGTACGGGAAATTCGGTTGGGTGATGGATCCCGATGGCAATCGCATCGAGTTGTGGCAGCCGCCGCGGGGCAAGTGAGCGCGCGGTAGGGGAACGAGAGAAAGAGAACAGGGAGGCGGGGAGACGGGGAGATCGGAGGGGAGGGGAATTGGGGGTGCGGAGGTCGGAGTCGGAGTCGGAGTCGGAGTTGGGCGCGGATGCGCGGGTGGGGGATCGACCACGATCACGACCACGTCGCAATCGCAAACTTGATGTCCCGTCCGGCAGAACGAGGCATGAAATTGCGGGCGTCGATATGGAGCCAGACGAGAGACGTCCCGGACGGCGCTCAGCTTGTGATCAGAGTCAAGGATTGAGCGCAGGCAGTGCGACGTCGGTGATCGCGCACACTGCTGCGAGTCCTCGTTGCTCGCGATCGCACGATCGCTCCGAACCCATTCACCTTCCCTCATCCCTTCCCGACTCCCCGTCTTCCTGTAAATCTCTCCTCTCCTCGCCCAAGTCTCGCGCGCGATCCCGCTCAACCGAACGCCGCCGCGGCGATCTGGCGATGGAAGTGATGCACCGCGCGCTCTTGCGTCGGTGAGTATCGTCCGCGTTGGTAATTCCGCGAACGAACTCCCACTTGCACGCTCGCCACGATCGCCTCGTCTTCCATCTCCACGCGGTGCAGATCCGCGCCCGCGCCGCGAGTGCGCAACGACTCGTCCCACACGTACGTCACGTATCGGACGCGCGATGCCGTCGGTCCGCGGGGCGTCACGACGTTGATCGACAGACCCCATGGATAGAAGTTCAGCATCGTGTTGGGAAACAAGAACACATAGTACGCCGCAATGCGCCTCACGCCGTCGGCGTGTCCCGCGGGCAATCGAAACGCGTCTTCGTCCCCGCGCGCGATGCCGACTTGCAGACTGGCATGCTCGAACAGGTGTGTTTCGTACGCGTCCCAGTCGAGCACCGGGCCGAGACTCTGCGCGTGTACGAACGGCACGTGAAATCCCTCGAGGTAGTTGTCGCAGTACAGCGCCCAGTGCGACGGCACTTCGTACGTGCGACTCGCCGCGGCGTCCAGGCGCGCGCTCGCCAACGGAACGAACGCAAGTCGGTCACGCAGTGGACCACACAGCGCGTCGAACGCAACGTGTGGATCCAGGCTGGCGAACAACAGCCGGTCCCAACGCCCGAGTGCGAGCGCGCGGAGCGAATCCTCGGGCGCCGGGAACCCGACGACGCCGTCGAACGCCGGCATGTGCGTGCAGCGGCCGTCGAGCGCGTACGTCCGGCCGTGGTATCGACACGCGAGTCGCCGCGCGACCGCGTCGGCCGGTGCGACGATGGCCCCGCGATGCGTGCACACGTTCGACAGGCAGCGCACCGTCGAATCCGCGTCTCGCGTGAGGACGATCGGCTCGTCGAGACACCCATCGAGTATCACGCCGGGACGAACGTTGGTCTCACCCGCAAGGTCCTGCTCGTCGCCGACGAACTGCCACGATCGCGCGAAGATCGACTGTCGCTGACGTTCGAACCAATCCGCGCGGTGATAGAACTCTCCCGGCAACGCCCGCGCGCGCCCAATGTCTTCGTCAATCTCGAACGGCTCGATCATCGCGTTGGGTTCCGCGCGAGACTACTACGGGCTGCACGCCGTGATGGCACGCAGCCCGGGCCGATGAACACGACCGGGCCGATGAATCGGCCGGCTGGGATTGACCGGGCCGCCTGCGCGGCCCTTCCCAGGGGCACGGTGGAGGGTTCGCGGGCTCACCCATTGCGCACACGGGAAGCCTCGCACCGGCGAGGCGGTCAATGATCGCCAGCCGCTTCAGCGGCCAGGGTAACCCTTGCCCTGGACACCCAACGTCGGTAATCGGGAGCGATGAACGCCACCGCGAACGCGACGCCGAGTTCCCCGCAAACGCCGGCCGCGATCCGCGCGGGGCTCGAATCGGCCGAGACGCTTCCCGACGATGCACTCGCTGCACTTCGGACGATCGCGCACCAGTCGCCCGTTCGTGCCGTGCGAATCGATGCGTATCGGGTGCTTGGCGATGTTGCCGGACGCGCGTTCGGCGTTCCGTGGGAGCCGGCCGAGCGGGCGGCGTGGGCGATGCTCGAACTCGTTCAGTGCGTCGACGCCGAGCAGGAGCAGCGCGCGCTCATCGTCGCGATGGGCCGCGCGTATCGCAATGCGTGGCTGGTGCCGTACGTTCACGCGAAGATCTTCGACGGCAATCCGATGACGCAGGCGGCGGCCGTCAGCGCCGCGGGCGGTCTTGGGTTCGCGGGGCTCGAGCAAGTGCTCGTCGATCGGATGCTGCGGGACGACGTCGACGCGACGCTTCGGATCACTGCGATCGCGTCTCTCGGTCGCATGGGCGCGACGAGTGCGGCCGACAAGATCGCCGCGCGAATCGATCGGTCGCCCGCGGAGACTGCGGCGGCGTTCACGGCGTTGACCGAAATGCGTTCCCCGGCGGGCGTCGACGCGGCCATCGCGCGACTCGCGGCGCGGCCCGAACGCGATGGGTTGATCGCGGTCGTGCGATATCTCTCGGAGCTCGGCCACGATGCGGTGATGCCGATGCTTCGAACGCTCGCCCGGCACGAGGACGCGGAGCTGCGCTCGGTGGCCGGGTTCGCGGCGCGCGCGTGGAAAGCGGAACGCACGGCGGATGCAGGCGAGCGATTGCTGGCGGCGTTGACCGAGCGCGATCGGGCGGTGCGCGCCGTTCTTGCGCGACGGCTGCGTACGCGCCCGGTGGACGAAGTGCTTTCGCAGGCGAAGATGTTGCTGTCGGACGACGCCGAGGGAGTCGTTCAAGTGCTCGCCGACGTGCGAACGCCCGAGGTCACGCGGTTCTTGCTCGAACTCGCGCACGATGAATCCCATCCCGTCGCCGTGCGCGCGCGCGCGATCGCCGCGATCGAAGCGAACGAGTCCTGGGAACGCGAGGCGCTCGTCGCGTGGATCGATGGAAGCGGCCACGAGACGATCCGAGCGGCGGCGGCGCAGTCGATCGGTTCGTTCGGCTCGCTCGCGGACGTTCTCGCGTTGCTCGATCGCCATGCGTCCGGTGCGGCGACGAGCGTTCGCGCGGCATTGCTCTGGGCGCTCCAGCTCACGGTGCACCCAGGGACGCTGAGCGCCGACGATCGCAAGCGCTGCGAAAAGGTGCTCGCGCGCGCGCTGAAAGACGTCGACGCCACCGTTCGGCGCCGCGCGGCGTACGTGGCCGGCAATCTTCAACTCGTCGAGACGTCCGACGAGTTGGCAGCGCTCGCGCGCGAGGAAAAAGACCGTCCCGACTTGCGGCTCGCGGCGTTCATCGGGCTCGGCGAGATCGCGACGCGTTCGCGGTGGGACGACTTGTTGTCGCTCGCGCGACGGGAGACGGACGCGAGTGCGCTCGCCGCTGCGCTTCGAGCCCTCGGACGGATCGCCGCGCACGAAAAGAGTCTCGACGCCGACGCAGCGCGCGTTCGGGGCGTTGTCGAACCCGCGCTCGCGTCGACCGATGCCACGGTGCGGGCCGCGTCGGTCGAACTCGCCGGGCGCGTGCGCGGCACGGTGCCGCCCGAAGAGTTGATCGCGCTGGCGCATGATCCGTCGCCGCGAGTGCGCGAGCAGGTGCTGACGGCGTTGGGTCGCCTCGGCACCCCCGCGGCAGAACCGATTCTCCTGGCCGCCATGGAAGACGCGGATCCCGCGGTGCACGAGCGCGCGGCGTGGGCGCTGCTCGAGCTCGCGACGCCTCGCGCGGTCGAGCGTTTGCTGGACTACGTTGCAGGCGACGATGAGACGAGTGTTCGCGTCGAGATCGCCCACCGGATTGCGTTGCCCGCGGGAGACGTTTCTCGTGTGGTCGCCGCCGTCGATCGCTCGCTGCGTCGCGTGCCGCCGACGGATCCCGTGTACGACTCGCTGCTGGCGCTCAAGGTCGCGACGCTGGAGGCGAGCGTGTCGACCGCGCAGCCCAGCGATCCGGCGCGCGTGGATCGGGCGATCGCCGCGGTGTTCCCGGCGTTCGCGCGGCTTCAGCGCGCGCGCGGGTTCGAATCCCTGGGCCGCAGCGTACGCACGGCCGAAGCGCTGTTCGCGTCCGCGAAATCGCTCGCGGATGCCGACCAGTCCGCCGCGATCATCCTCTGGATGAAGTCCCTCGAAGGGTACGTGCACGCCTGGCTCGCGCCGCGAATGCAGCGACTTCAGGAAGACCCGATGACACTTGCCGGCGTTGCCGATCAGGTGGCCGTGCAGGCCTGGCCGAAATACCAGCGCTACCTCGCCGAGCGATGGACCGATCCGGTCGTCGTCGGCGCTGCGTCCGTGGACGTGCCGCTCCGTTCGGTCGCGAACGCGTTGCGGGATCTGCAGGACCGACGCATGCGACGGCTGGATTCACCGTTGTCCGTCACAGATTGGGCGCGGCTGCTCGTGCTGCTGGGCGTCGATCATCCGTCGGGCGTACGGAACGTCTTGCGAATCCCCTCGAAGACCGCGGAGCAGACCATTCGAATCGCCCACCGGCTGCACGCCCTCGCGGCCGTGCGCAACCTGGTGACCCACCGGGCCACCGCGTCGACGGCGACCCTCGAGGCCTTTCGCAAGACCTACTACGCTGGTTTCGAGGACCTGGTCGCCCTCGCGTGAGCGTGCGTACACGCCAGCGGGACCGGGCCTTCTGCCCGGCGATCAGTGCGAAACGACGGCGCGGGGACGACTCGATCGACCCGCCGCGGCAGCCCGCTCGTTTTCGCAAAACAAGATCGCGCAGCAGCGCAGATTCGCTCGCCGGACGCGGCCGCACAGCTCGGCCAGGTCGTCGTCGGCGTCGACCACGGTGCCTTCGGCGGGACGGGCCGTGGCCTCGTCGTAGCGCACGCCGTCCAGGGCAACCCAGCGCCCTCGGTACTCGCCCTGCAGACAGATTTCGGACCAACTCATCGGACGAACATCGGCGGATTGCATCTGCATCGATTTCTCCACCCGCGGAGGCTTTGAGTCTCTCCGCGGTCGCCATCGTCCGAGCCCTGCGCTCAGAACCGAGGCTCCCCGCCCTCGCGATTCGACGTCACGAAACTCGTGCCCTCGAACCGACTCCCGCAACACCAACGACCAGACCGGCCAACCGATACACCCGGCTCCAGGGGGGGTCAAGAAACCCGACGGACGCTCGAAAATCGCCAGTAATTCTGAGACGTTCCGTTCGAGCTCGAACTACGGCGCCGGGCACGCTTCGCCGAAGCTGTCGGCCGGCGGCGCTGCGTTTGCGGCGCGAAGTTGTCGGTACAGTTGCTGGGCCGAGCTGCAGTCGCCGCTCAGGATCTGGTTGTTGATCTGATTGCGCCCACGACGGCGCAGGTCGCCGCGCAGAGATCGCACGGACGAGGCCGTCGGTTCGTTGTTCGACGCTTCGATGAGTGCTGCGACCGCCGACGGAAAGTCGCCTCGACTCGCAGCGGACTGACCACGGCTGATGATGGCCGCGACCCGCGAATTCGCGATGTCTCCGGCACTCGGCCCCCCGCCACCGCCTCCGGCCGGCGGATCGGGTGTCGGATCGGGCGCCGGAGTGGGCGTCGGTGTCGCGGCCGCCGTCGCACCCGCGTCTGCGGAAGCCTGCGTCGCTCCAGCTCCGGGCGCAGCGTTGGGATCGGGTTCGCCGGCATGCGGATCGAGTTGTGGCGGCGGCACGGCGTTCGGGTCGGGCGCGGGGTTGGTGCCCTGATTTCCCGCGGCGTGTGGATCGGGAGGCGGCTGCGGCGTAGGAACCCCGTTGTTCGCGGGTGCTCCGCCTCCGCCCTGTGCGTTGTTGACCGCGTTTGGATCGGGCGTCGGACTGGGGGTCTGCATCTGCGTGCCGGTGTTCGCCGCCGGCGTATTGGTGTTTTCGTCGTCCCCCATTTGCGAAACGGCGAACCCGACGCCGCCGAGCACCACGACCCCAAGAACGATTCCGATGATTAACCCTTTGCCGCCCCTGCGCGCGGACGGGGGTGCGGCCATCGGCATGTAGCCGGTCATGGGCTGCGGGAAACTGGGATTGGACCCGGCCTGACCTGCGCCCACCGCCGGTGGAACCGCGGCGAACCCGGCGGACGACGGCGCGGGCGTGTGCATCCCCTGCGGCGCACCGATCGCGGTCGGATAAAACGCCCCCGGACCCGAAGCTCCCCCGGGAGGCGTCGGATAGCCGCTCTGTTGTGGCGGGTAGCCACCGCTGCCCATCGACGATGGCACCGCCGGCGGACCGAATGGGGACGGCGTCTGGTTGCCGTACGAACCAATCGGCGGCGTCTGCTGCGTGGGCTGGGCCCGGTTCGGCAAGGACGTACTGCCCGACGTCCAGTCGCCAGAACCTTCGGAATTCCCCGTGAATTCTTGCAGAAACTCGGACACGGTCTTGTGCCTGCGCTCGCGGTCCTTGTCGAGCGCTCGCATGATCGAGCGGCGGTATCGCTCGGGAAGTCGCCCGCCGTTGGGCTGCATCTCGATGGGCGTTGGCTGCGCCGTGAGGTGCTTGGTGGCCCACTCCCACGGCGTCGCGGCGGTATATGGCAGCACGCCGGTGAGCATTTCGTACGCGATGATCGCGAGCGCGTAGATGTCCGACCGGTTGTCGAGCGCCTGCCCGGTGAACTGCTCAGGGGACATGTACGGCGGGGTCCCGAGCACCATGCCCTGGCGGGTCAGCTTGGCGGACTCTTTGTCCTCGGCTTCGCTGCGCTTCGCGATGCCGAAATCCAGCACTTTCACGAAGTCTCCCTTGGAGCCCTTCTGCGTGAGAATGATGTTGTCCGGCTTCAGGTCGCGATGGACGATGCCCTTTTCGTGCGCTTCCTGCAGCGACCCGCACACTTGACCGACGATGCGCTCCGTTCGCGTGCCGTCGATCGCGCCGCGCGCGATGGTGTGCGCCAGGCTCTCGCCCTGGATGTATTCCATCACCACGAACAGCTTCTTGCCGTGCTCGGCCAGCTCGCCGAAGTCGTAGAACTTGATCGTGTTCGGGTGCTCGAGTTCGATCACCGTCTGCGTCTCGCGATGGAACCGCGCGACGATCTGCGGGTCGCCCGCGAGATCGGGCTGCAGCGTCTTGATGGCAACCTTGCGCGTCGCGGTGCCGAGCTTCTGGTCCGCGAGGTAGACCTTGCCCATGCCGCCCTCGCCGATGATCGACAAGATGCGGTATTTGCCGCCCAAAATCGCCTGACCCAACAGTTCGTCGGTCGGGTCCGGTTTCGAGACCGACAGGAACGAGCCGCACTTGGGGCAGTGGCGCTGATCCTCGCCCTCGACGATCGCGCGGCAGGCCTCATTCGGGCATTGGGTCGAGCTCACGAGCAATCTCCGGAATCCGAGGGCACAGCCCCCAACGGGTAAGCGAACGAACGGACCGCATGAAGCATGGACGCGCGGTTAGAGAGGTACGGTACTAGCTCCCTTGGGGCAAGGGAATCACCCGTACCGGATGATACGTATTCCCACGCCCCACGGTTCCCGCGCCGATTCGTTCGGCGGCCACTACTGCCAGGCGAAGTAGGCGGCGCGCACCTCCTGACCGGGCCGCGGGCGGAAGTTTGCTCCGCGGAACACGAGGGCGCGGGTGCGGTCGTCGTAGTCGAACCCGTCGGCGCGGCTGCGCGGCACGAGGCGTGACTCGACGCGCACGCGCACGGTCGAGCTGACAGGCTCGCGCGGAAGCGTGAACTCGCTTGCGGCTCCGGCGACGGAATCGACGATGCGACCCATCGCAGCCTCGAACGCCGCGTTGGCATCGGTCTCGACGCGCAGATCGATGGGAATGTACGCGCCGCCCGCCATCGTGATCACGCACGACGGAAAGTTGGTCGCGCTCGTCATGCAGTTGGCGTTGCGGTCGACGCGGACCATGCCGAACGGGAGCACGCTGCGCGACTGGTAGAAGCGCGCTGCGCTCGCGATGCGCGCGGCAGGCGTCGTGCCCCACTCGGCGGTCATCATTGCGAAGAACCGATTGTCGTCGTTCGTTCCGGGCTCGTCGGTGACGAAGAACACGATCTGCGCGGCGCCCTCGCGGAGAACGAAGTCCGGGTTGGTCTCACCCGCCGCGCGACGACGCTCGAATTCCTTGATGGCGACCACGCCGGCGCTCACCGGCTCCTCTTGCGAGCCGCCCACGGTGAATGGACGCACGTTGTCCGCGCTTTCGCCGCGGAATCGCTGGGTGGTGACCTCGTACGCCATGCGCTGCGCGCCCATCGGATCGGTGCCCCGGATCCAGTGGAACGGGCCCGTGGCCGTCGTACCCTCGAGCACGGGCCGCAAGTGTCCCGCCTGCATCACGCCGACGCGAAAGTCCACTCCCGCGAGATTCAGCCGGTCGAAGAATCGCGCGGCCGTCTCGCCGACGCGCTGCTGGTCGTCGTTCATCGACGCGGACGTGTCGACGAGCCACAAGAAGTCAGCGAGCACCGATCGCGTCGCAACGACTGCGTGGCACAGAACGTCCGGCGTCGCGCCGAGCGTGTCCAGCGGTGAAGTATTCGCGAAATCGTTGACGCGAATGGCCGTCGGAAGCATTGGGTCGTCGAATGCGGGCGCGGGCGAGACAGACAACAGCACGATCACATCGCGGGGGGCCGGAGCGACGACGGTGTCGACTTCGATGTAGTACGTGGCGGCACGCGGCTGCGGGCCCGCGTCACCCGGCGGGTCGATCTCCATGACGGCTCGCAACGCGCGATCGCGAAGCCCCACGGGTTCGCCCGTGGCACCCGGCGACACACGAAACGTGCTGCGACGGTACGCGAGTCCTTCGCGCGTTCGTCCCGTGCGCCCAATCAGGAGTGGCGTCGCCGAGAGTTCTCGTTCGAGCGCCTGCTCGACGACGGCCGATTCGCTCGCGAGCCACGCCATGTCGTCCGCCGCAAACGCTCGCGCGTCGCGAACGCCCGCGAATACGGCCACGCGGGCATCGGAGTCCTCGGTCACGAACACCACGCGATCGCCGCTGGTGCGAATCGTTGGGTCGCGGAACGCGCGGTCGAGCGCGATTCGTGCGGGCGTCCCGGTCAACGTCACGATGCGCGGCTCGACGAGCGAGTACCCGGGACATGCGGGGTCGGGCGGATCGACGATGACCGTGATCTGGCATCCCAGCAGCCCGCCGTCGGAGCGGTCGGTCTCGATGTCCACGTGTACTTCGTACGTCCCCGCGCGATCGGGCGTAAGCAACGCGATGTCGCTGCCGTCGGCACTCAATTCGGTGCGGGACATGTCGGGCCGTGACATGAGCGTCCAGTGGTAGCCGGACGGCGGGAGTTGATCCGCGGCCGGGCGCAACGTCGCGACGAAACCGACACGGGTGTGCACGCGGATGTTCTCGCAGCGCGCGGGACGGATGTCGGGCGGCACGTCGGGCGCCGCATCGTACGCGTCCTGCGCCTCGGTGTCGGGCACGAGCAATCCAGTTTTCGCGCCGCACGCGACGGTCGACACCGCGAGCACTACGCCGATCCACCAACGCCACATCGGGAGGGAGTCTGCGCCGCGATTCGCGCGCGCGCAAAGGCCGCCCATTCATCCGCAGCCTCGAGTGCTCCGTACGCCGCCCGGCGTTCCCGATCAACCCGCGTTGGGGGCGCTGAGTGGTGCGCTGCGCGCGGGCGCCCGCTTGCGGGGCGGGGCCGCGAGCGCCCCTCGCGCGAGCACGTCGCGGAGATACGTGCCCGTGTGACTTCCGCGCGCACGCGCGACTTCTTCCGGCGTGCCCTCCGCAACGACGAGACCACCGGCTTCGCCGCCATCGGGCCCCATGTCGATCACCCAGTCGGCACACTTGATCACGTCGAGGTTGTGCTCGATCACGACCACGGTATTTCCTGCATCGACTAGCCGCGCGACAACGCCCAACAGCTTTTCGATGTCCGCGAAGTGCAATCCGGTCGTCGGTTCGTCGAGGACATAGAGTGTTCGTCCCGTCCCGATCTTCGCCAACTCACGCGACAGCTTGATCCGTTGCGCTTCGCCGCCGGACAACGTCGGCGACGGCTGACCGAGTTTCACGTAGCCCATGCCGACGTCGTCGAGGGTCTTGAGCACACGTCGCACCTCGCGATGCGCGGAGAAGTGTTCGAGCCCTTCGCGCACGCTCATGTCCAGCACGTCGGCAATGCTCTTGCCCTTGAACTGCACGCGAAGCGTCGCGTCGTTGAACCGCTTGCCATTGCAGGTCTCACACGTGACGTACACGTCCGCGAGAAAATGCATCTCGACCTGGCGCAGCCCATCGCCCTGGCATGCCTCGCAGCGTCCGCCCTTCACGTTGAACGAGAATCGTCCCGGCTCGTACCCGAACGTGCGCGCCTCGGGTGTCTGCGCGAAGACTTCGCGAATCGGATCGAACGCTTTCGTGTACGTTGCCGGATTCGAACGCGGCGTGCGGCCAATCGGCCGCTGGTCGATCGCGATGACCTTGTCGATCGCGCCGAGTCCGTCGATCGCTCGGTGCGCGCCCGGCACGTCGCGACCGTCGTGCAACACGCGCGCGATCGCCGGGTACAGAATGCCGTTCACGAGCGTCGACTTGCCCGCCCCCGAAACGCCACTGACGGCCACGAGGCAACCGAGCGGAATGCGCACGTCGACGTTCTTCAAGTTGTGTTCGGTCGCGCCGCGCACGTGCAGGGACTTGCCGTTTCCCGGACGGCGCGTAGCCGGAACGGCGATCCGGCGTCGCCCGGAGAGATATGCGCCCGTGACCGAGTGCTCGCTCGCGGCGATCTGCGCGGGTGTGCCCGCCGCAACGATCTCGCCGCCGTGTTCTCCCGCGCCCGGGCCGAAGTCCACGATCCAGTCGGCCGACGCCATCGTCTCCTCGTCGTGTTCCACGACGATCACGGAATTCCCGATGTCGCGCAGCCGCTGAAGCGTGCCGAGGAGTTTGCCATTGTCGCGTTGGTGTAGGCCGATGGACGGCTCGTCCAACACGTAGATCACGCCCGTGAGTTCCGAGCCGATCTGCGACGCAAGGCGAATGCGCTGGCTCTCGCCCCCCGACAACGTCGATGCCGCGCGGTCGAGCGTGAGGTAGCCCAGTCCTACGTCGAGCAGGAAGCGCATGCGTGCGGCGATCTCTTTTCGCAGTTCCGCAGCGATGGTCTCCCGCGCACCGGTGAGGCCGAGTCCCGTGAGCCACGTGTGCGCGCTCTCGATCGTCTCGCGCGTCAGGTCGACGATGCTCTTGCCGTGGATGCGCACCGCGCGACTCTCGGGACGAAGCCTCGCGCCCGCGCAGTCGGTGCACGGTTTGTCCGAGAGGTACTTCAGGTAGTACGCTTTCATGTCGTCGCTCGTCGTCGCTTTGAAGCGCCGCATGAGCTGGTGGACCAACCCTTCCCACTCCGCACCGCTGCGCTTGGCGCCGTGCACGACGGCGTCGCGCTCGCGGGCGGACAGCTCGCCCCACGGCGTGTCGAGAGACACTTTGAACGTCTTCGCGATCCACTCGACCTCGCGCGCCGTCCACCCGTCCGCACGCGCGAGCGGCCCGGCCCACGGCGCAACGGCGCCCTTGCGAATCGACAGCGCGGGATTCGTGATCAGCAGATCGGGGTCCATCTCGGGCCGCGACCCAAGGCCGTTGCACGACGGGCAGAACCCGAGCGGCGAGTTGAACGAAAACACCGCCGGCGCGAGTTCGCCGAACGAGAGACCACACGTGTGACACGCGTTGTGTTCGCTGAACGTGCGATCGAGTTTCCGATCGCCCGACGGGTCCGCGACGATCAGCACTCCCTGCCCTTCGCGAAGTGCGGTCTCCACCGAGTCGGTCAGCCGCGCGCGAACGTCGGGCTTCCACGCAAGGCGATCGACGACGATCTCGAGGTCGTGCTTGGTCTTCTTGTCGAGCGTCGGGCGATTGTCCCCGAGGTCGACGAGGCGTCCATCGACGCGCATGCGCGAAAAGCCCCGGGACTGGGCCTCGGACATGACATCCGCGTGCTCGCCCTTGCGGTTCTGCACGAGCGGCGCGAGCAACAGCATCCGCGTCCCCTCGCGCTGCGACGCGATGGCATCCACGATCTGTTGCGCACTCTGCCGCCCGACCTCGCGATCGCAATTCGGGCAGTGCTGCACACCGACGCGCGCGTACAGTACGCGAAGGTAGTCGTGGATCTCGGTCACCGTGCCGACCGTCGAACGCGGATTGTTCGACGCGGATTTCTGTTCGATCGAGATCGTCGGTGAGAGCCCGCGGATCGTTTCGTACTTGGGCTTCTCCATCTGCCCGAGAAACTGACGCGCATAGCTCGACAAACTCTCGACGTAGCGTCGTTGCCCCTCGGCGTAGAGCGTGTCGAACGCGAGCGAGGACTTCCCACTGCCGCTCACGCCCGTGAAGACCACCAAGCGCTGCTTGGGAATCTCAACGTGGACGTTCTTCAAATTGTGTTCGCGGGCGCCACGGATGGAGACCACGTCGGACCGGGAGCTGGACATGCGTTCAGATGTCCGTATCGCAGCTCGCGACGGCTGACAAGGGCCTCGCGCTCGCGGGGCGCGCGCTGTCGGCCCGGACTAGTGCCCCGCGTCGCGGCGGAAAAACACGCCCGGCAATCCACCCGTGCGACCGGCGTCGGGGCTCGTGGGCGGCAGCGGTGCGACCGGACGGGCACCCCCGTCGGGGGGGGGCGCAGGTGCCGAAGCGTCGGCTCGCGGTGGACCGGCGTCGGCCGCGGTCGGCGGCGGCACGACGGCGGGAAAGCGCTGGTTGTAAAGCTGCACGACGCGGTCGGTGAGATTCAGATGCGACGGCGCGAACAGGACGACCTGCTCGTCGACGATGAGCTGGTAGTTCTCCGTCTGACCCACTTCACGAACGATCGGCTGCATCTTCACGAGGATTCGCTTGGTCAGCTCGGCTTCCATCTGCTGGATCTCGGTCGTGTAACGCTGGCTGAGCTGCTGGTACTCGGTGACGTCGCGCTGGTACCGCTGCGCGAGTTTCTGCAGCGTGGCCATCGGATCTCGGCGCGACTCGATTCGTCGCTTCAGCCGCTCGATCTGCTCGCCGCGATGATTCAAATCGCCCTGCCGCTGGTCGAACCGCACCTTGATCACCTGCGCGGCGCTGCGACCTTCGCTGCTCTCTGCGACGGCGCGACGGATGTCGACGACCGCGATCCGAAACTGCGCGTACGCCCGCGGCGCGAGCACGGCGAGAAACACCGCTGCAAGTAGCGTGGAGAGTCGGGTGCGCCGGTGCGCGTCGGGTCGGGACGAAAGATCGCTCATCGGCAGCCGGACGTCGGCGGTAGGTACTCCGCGGACGGCCGCGGGGCAAGGGTAGAACGACCCGTTTCGCAGCACGGTCTTGTGGCCGCCGCCGAGGGGGCGGCCGACGCCGCGGACGCCCTCAGAACATTCCGGCGGAACCGTTGCTGCACATCGCGCAATAGGCCGGGCGGGTCGCGGGCGGGTCGATCGAGCAGCTCAGCGGGCAGTAGTTGACGGAATTGAACGTGAGCGGGCCGCGCATGCCGTCGTCGATCTGCTGGCACTCCGTGGACAGCCCGTTGACGGTCATTTCGCCGTACCCGCCATTGTCCCGGAAGGCTTGCGCGCACGCGACCTGCGCGGGCGTAGTGGTTTCCCAACCCGGAAGCGGCGGCAGGGTCATGGCCGTCGGCATCGTGCCGGGCGGCACGGGATTCACGGTCGCCGTCGTGCACGACTCGGCCATGGTGCAGTCGGTCGACGCGCGCGTCATCGACATCGCGCTCGCGAGCGACGCGTACGAACGCAGGCGGTAGCACAATCGGAACACGCCGCCGCAGTCGACGGCCAACGTGTTCGTGCTCCAGTTCGGGGCCGGCCGCATGAGTGGTGTGCCCACGGTGCGGGGCGGACCGCACGCGGCGGACGGCGCGGCGCCCTGAATCGACGACGTCGCACCAGCGACCGTGCGGAACAACATGTCGTTGAAGATGAAACACGGAACGATGTTCGGAATCTCCCATCGACCCGACGAGAAACAATTGCACGCGGGCGCTCCGCGCGCGCCGGCAACGGGAAGGACGTGTCCCATGCACGGGCCCCACTGACCGAATTCCGTTCCCTGGCACGTGGTCATTCCGTCGTGACACGCGCCGCGATTTCGATTCACGCGCAGCCCGGGCCAACACGGCGCGGTCTCGCCGAGACGGTCGCAGGGACACCCTTCGCGATTGCGATCGTTCGGACACTCGGGAGTTCCGCCGACGGGGCCCGCGTCGCCGGGCATCCGGCCGCCATCGGGCAGACAAATCGTCGGCGCGGGGTCCATCGCGAAAAACGCGTCCCAATTGGGTTGCGCGTCGCGTTGCGCAACCATTTGTATGTCCCGAGGAAAATCAACGTCGATCCCACCACCGCCGTCGCCGCCGGTGCCCCCGTCGCCGGTCCCGCTGCCGTCCCGACGCCGATTTGCGTCCGTGAGAGCGCTCGCGTCTTCCGCGCACGCCGGCACGAACACCGCAAGACAGCCGACGACCCAAAGCGCGCGCAGTTCCAAGGACGCCTCCCTCGGCCGCGAGTGTACTCCCCGACGGATCGATCGGTCCAACGTGCGAAAGCGATTCACGCTCGCAGAGACCGAACGCTCAGCGAACGTTGAAGTTCAGTCGGAACCCGCCACCCGTAGAGCCGAAACCGTCGACGACGATGACATAGCTGTTCGACATGGTGAACGTCGCAGTCTCGGCCCCGCCTGCGTAGTACATGTCGCGGCAGAACGAGCCGGGGCAGTCCGCGCCGCCGCCGGCGCGGAGAACGATGTCCAACGTCGACACGGGCGTGAGCACGATGTCGACGGTCATTCGGCCGGCCGGCAGTTGGATCACGAGAATGACGTCCGGACCGGACCCGCCGCACAGGTTGTATTCGCTCGAGTGGCCCACGGTCGTTCCGGAGTAGAACGACGTTCCCATTGGCAATCGCAGCGTCGTCGCGGGCAGCGACGAGCAGTGTTCACCGATCGCGCTCGCTTCCATTGCGCACGACGCCGAGCAGCCGTCGCCACCGACGGCATTCCCGTCGTCGCAGGTCTCGCCAGCATCTTGCGCGCCGTTTCCGCACAGGCTGGCGACGCATGCGCCTCCGCTCAACGTGAATCCCGCGTTGCACAGGAAGCTGCACGTGTTCGCGACGCACGTTGCCGTGCCGTTCGGCGGCCTCGGGCAGTTCGAGCAACTCGCCCCGCATTGTGTCGCGTCGTTGTCGGGCGCGCAGCCAGTGCCGCACCGATGCGCGCCGGGGGGGCACATCACCATGCACGCATTGCTCACACACACGGGAACGCCGGGTGGCATCGCATCGCACACCGCGCAGCTCGGGCCGCACGCGGAAGGATCGTCGTCACGCGCACAGCGAGTGCCACACAGGTGATATCCGCCGTTGCAAGCAATGCCGCAACGGGCCGTCATGCACGTCGCGGAACCGTTCGCGACGAGCGGGCACACCGTGCCACACGCGCGGCAGTTCATCGGGTCCATCGCAACGTTGACGCACGTCGCGCCGCAGCGCGTCTCGCCCGCCGAGCATCCCGACGAGCACACGAACGTACCCGCGACGTTCGAGCACAGCGGCAGGATCACGGGACACACGTTGCCGCAGCCGCCGCAGTTGTCGGGACGATCCAGCGCAATGCAAGTGCCACCACACAATGCCTGCCCGACCGGGCACCCGACATCGGGTGCGTCTACGACGATCGCGTCGGGCATGATGAAGACTCGATCGATCGGCAACGGGACATCCACGCGATCGGGTCCGCTTCCATCGGCGACGGCGGCAACATCATCGATCGGCGCACCGGCGTCCGAGCCATGCGCCCGGTGCGACAGTGCACACGCGGAACTGCCGACGAAACACGCGATCAGCCCGATCGCTTCGATCCATCCCGACGGTTTCGTGGCGCCACGCCGAACCATCACATCGGAGTCCGTTGCGTGCCGAACGTCCGGCGCAGATCTCGAGCCGCGCGCTGTCGTCGAGACCGCCGGCCAACTCGCGCGATCAGCAGCAACACGGCCGTCCCGACGACACCGGGCGTACCGATCCGTGGACCGGCGCTGCGACATCCGCAACCGCGCGGCGGCGGACGAACGACTTCGTCGCCGATCATTCCGTCTCGCGGGCCGCTCTCGACGGGCGCATCGACGGCATCGTCGACCGCCGCGTCGGTAACGCCGGCATCGGCCGGCGCCGGTGTGACCACGCGCAGTGTTCCACGATCGCGGGTTGCGCGATGGAACGTCGGCGCAAACTGCGACGCAATCGGGTCGAACAGTGTCTCGGCTGCGGCCACGTCGGTGTCGGTCGCGGCGGCGCCGACGAGCAGCACGATCCCGAGCGTCCACGTCGCGGGGGACGATGCGCGCGGCGGATCGCGCATTCCGTTCTGCATGATGACGTCGTTGATGGTGAACGTGCGCCGCGTCGCGGTCACCGTGACCGGCGTCGCGCTGAACCATGGAAACGACGCGGCGGTGAGCGCGCCACCGCGAAAACGATCGACGGGGCCGACGGGCGGCGCGGCAGGAACGAGCACGCCAAACGGCGTCACCTCGGACGGATCCGCGAGCCCCATGACGTACAGATCGAGCATGGAGAAGCGCAGTGTCCCGGGTTGCTGCGCCTGCGTCGTAAACGTCCCATCGGCGTTGTCGCGCCAGAGGTTGCCGCCGGCGGGCGATCCGCCGGCGTCCATCCAGAACGACCAGTGAAACCGAAAGCCGATCAAGATGCCGCGACTCGCACCCGGAACCTGCACGGCCGGTCCCCAGAGATGCGACAACTCCAACAGAAACGCGTACTGCGCGTAGCCGTCGAGCGGCGCGTCGTGTCGGGCCGCGCGTGCGCGCATCTGAGTGACGTCGTTGTGAAACAAGATGCAACGGATGGGCGGCTCCGCAGAATCGAGTAGGCCATCGAGCCCGAACGCCGTCTCCATGCCGATGCCCCGGACGTCGTTGGCGAGTGGATCGTAGTAGGTGGAAATCGCATTGCCGCCCATCGGGAACGTGGTCCAGACGCTGAGAATCTCCGGCCGCGGCGCTCCCGACGCGTCATAGAGTTGCAACAGCGTTGTCTGAATCGCCTGAATGTCGGCCTGCGTGCGAACCGCGCGTCGGGCGATCGTGCCGTCATCGCGAAGCGTCACGAACGCGCGCTGGGCATGGGCGGATGCCGCGACGGCGGACACGCTCAACAGCGCAGCGAAAGCGACGACCGTCCGGCACGGAAGCATGGGGCGGAGTGTACACGGTTTCGCGGTCGCGCTCAGCGCTGGCGGCGACGGGGCCCTGCCAACAAATTGGCGGCAGGTAGCTACGGACACATCGCGACGGAGTCCACGAGGATGTGGCCCCATGCGCCGGTGGCACCATCACGAATTCGCAGGACCGCCGAGCGACCGCGCCATTGCGTCACGTTCCAGACCACGGCGTGCAAGATCTCCGAATCGAGTCCGTGAGCGCTCCGCACGACTCGACCGTCGACGCGCAGTTCGACGGCGATCTGCGCTGAGGAACCACCCCCAACTCGAAAGCGGATCTCCCGCGAGTCCACCGTGAACACTGGCGACGTCGCGACTCCGACGCTCGAGTCTGCGTATGCGTCTTGGTAGGTATTGAACAGACGCTGTCCCTCGAACCCCATCACGGTGCGCTGACCGTTTCGCGCACCGTCGCTCATCGCGTTCTGCACGGCGGGCCCGTCGAGCGTCCAGCCGTCCAGTGTCGGTCCTTCGAAGTCGTAAACGGTTCGACAATCGGTGGGCGGCAAGTTTCGGCGGCCACCCAACAGTGGAACGATGTACTCGTGGGCGAGCCAGCGTGAGTAGCGCTCACTCCCTTGCGTGCTCACGTGGTCGGCGTCCGAGAAGTCACCGTCGTCCATCGTCGGCGGGTGCCGCGAGTCGACGAACGTCGCACCGAACCGGCGAGACTGCGCCCGAACCCACGCGATGTGCTCCGGATAGATACTCTCCGGCCCGAGGATGGCGTCCATCTGACTGGCACAGAGGGAGTCCAGGACGACCGTCTGGATGCCGTGGGCACGCAGCGTCCGGAGCGACTCGATGAAGTACCCTTGCTGCTCGCTGCCGAACCGAGCCGCCGGACGCGTCAGTTCCTCACGGTATCCGCGGACTCGACCGATGGCGCGCGCGTTCTGCGTCGCTCGGTCCGCGCTAGGATGGTCCTCGAACCCCTGGTTTCCCGGAGAAGCCGGGGGATTGAGCCCGGTGAACCGCGTGAAGACCTCGATCAGTCGTGGCCGCACACGCTCGCTCAGGAACAGTGCGGCGTGGAATGCCGTGAACACGTCCTCGGCGTTGGAAGCCGCGCGGACGAGGGCGGGGGCGTCCTGCAATCGAAATATCGTCGTCAGCGACTCGCGGGACGGCGCTCGCGTGATTCGCGAGGAGAACATGTACGGGGAGATGGCCAACAACACCATTCGTGGGCGGTGGCGGTGCGAGAGGGCACGCTGAATCCATGCCAGGTGGGCCATCGGCGGCGCGCCCGGCAGCCCGCCGTCCCAGACGCGGAGCCGCTCGCCACGTTCCATCTCGATGATCTGTTCCGTGACGAATGGATTGAATGCGTTGCCCATCCGAGAGTCGCCCAGTCCGAGAATGTCCGCGCCCTCCGGATCGTTGGAGTACAGGTCTGGCCGTGTGATGTACCAACTCTCTTGCGCGAGAGTCCGACCCAGCCGACTACGCCGAAGAGCGAAATCCGCGCCGAAGAGCGTTGCGAAGAACGCGAGGATCGCTACCCACGCGGCGCGGTTGTCGACCGCGCAGGCGGACTCGGAGCGATCATCGGTCGGCGGTGTGTTCACGTGTGCCATCAGAACTGGAAGTAGATGAAGGTCGCGCGGCTCTCCGCGAGCAGGAAGCATGCGATCGCGATGACGGCCCAGAAGACGCCGCGAACGGGTGCGGGCATTGCGCGGTTGGCGTCGAACCCTGCGTGGCTGTATCCGAAGATGTGCACGATGACGAGGACGACGGTGCAACTGATTGCCGTCGAGAGAGGCTGCGGCAATTCACCCGTCATCACGCCCGCTCCCGGGACGTCACGCACCAGACGCCCGAATACGACGGATGCGGCCTGAAATGTGCGCGCGCGAAAGAGCACCCATCCAGCCATCACGCACAGGAGCGTGAGACTCCCTGCCAGCACTTTGTATGGCAGTGTCTCTCGCGCGCGGACGAGGGGGCCTGTGCCGACGACCTTGTCGCTCCAGACCTTGTGCACACACAGCAGCACACCGTGCCACGCGCCCCACGCCACGAATGTCCAGTTGGCACCGTGCCAGAGGCCGCCGAGCAGCATCGTGAGAAACAGATTGCGGTACTGCCTAAGCACGCCGCGTCGGTTGCCGCCGAGTGAGATGTAGAGATAGTCGCGCAGCCAGCGAGAGAGCGTCATGTGCCAGCGACGCCAGAAGTCCGTGATCGACCGCGACAGATACGGATACTCGAAGTTGTCCGGCAGCGGCAGGCCGAGCATCAACGAACAGCCACGCGCAATGTCCGTGTAGCCCGAGAAGTCACAGTAGATCTGTCCTGTGTAGGCGATCACACCCATCCAGGTGCCGAACGTCGAGTGCGCCGCCGGATGCGAAAAGACCGCATCGGCCCAGGGCGCGAGGTTGTCGGCCAATACCGTCTTCTTGAAATATCCCGCGAGCGCGATGAACATCCCGTCGGAGAATTGGCGCCCGTCAAACGACTTGAAGGACCGAAGCGACGGCAGCAATTCGTGCGCCCGGACGATCGGTCCCGCGATCAAATGCGGGTAGTAGACGATGTAGAGCGAAAACCGCCACAGTGAGCGCTCGGCCTGCTCGCCGCGGTAGACGTCGATGAGATAACTGATCAGTTCAAACGTGAAGAACGAGATCGCGAGCGGGAGAACGATGCTGTAGTGGACGGACCGCGGACGACCACCGAGCAATCGGTAGATGCCGAATGCCTGCTCGAGAACGAAGTTCGCGTACTTGAAGTATCCCAGGATGAGCAGCAGTCCTGCGATCGAGACACCGAGCATCCACTTGCTGCGTGTGCGTTCGATGTGCAGGGCGGCGAACCATGTTGCGATCGTCACCGAGGAGATCAGCAGCGCGTAGATCGGTCCCGCCGAGAGATAAAACGTGTAGCCCGCGACGAGCAGCATCGGGCCGACGACCCGCCGCGGCAGCGACCACCGGAGTGCGACGACGAGGACCTGGAAGTAGAGAAATGTGAAGCTCGTGAACAGCATGCGGTCGCGTCGGCAAGAAGGGACGCCAGCGACCGGCGTCGGGCCGTTCTACATTCTCGGTCCGGCCGAATCAACGGGAGGAAGCTCACGCACGCTTCTCGAGAACGACGAGCAGCCGCGTTGCGGTGAGAATCGGCACGACGTCCGCGACCCTTTCGAGCCGACGGACGATGGGCAGCCATCGCGTCGGATACAGTTGCGGTTTGCTGTAGCCGCCGGACGCCACGTAGGCGAGCGCCGACATCTCGCGGCGGTGAACGATCCGCCACTCGGGCGGGAGCGCCGACGCGCCGGCCCGTCGGAAAACCCGGGAAGCGTTGCCCTGCGCGGCATAGTAACCCAGCGCCGTCGTGTCGGCTCCCTCGGGTGCCTCCCACGCGATCGAGCGAAGCAGTCCGAGCGGCTCTGGGTGAAGCGCGCCGTACACCATGAGACCGAGCGCACTCATCGCCGGGTCGAATATGATCAGTCGACCTCCGGGCTCGAGTACGCGCCCGAGTTCGCGAATCGCGGTGCCGGGATGCTGGAGGTGATGGAAGACATCGAAGAGGATGATGTTGCCAACCGTCCCGTCCGCGAAACTCATTCGGTAGGCGGACTCGACTCGGTCGATCCAAGGGTTGCCGTGCAAGTCCGTCGTGATGCAGTCCGGGATCACCTCCCGTATCGCACCAACGCCGGAACCAAGTTCGACCGTGGGACCGTTCGCCCGCCGTTGCCGCCAGCGATCGATCTCGCGATAGAACCCGCGATACACTTCCTGCAACAGCGGCTTTCTCGCCCAGCGATCCCGGTTTTGCTGGATCTCCGCGTCGTGGCGACCGGCGAATTGTTCGTCGTACTGGTGAGGTTTCGGCATCGTCGTCGCGCTACGGTCGGAGGCGATAGACCACCATGGATGAATCGGGAGCGCGGAACAGGTACTCGGCACCCGACGTGCGCAGGACCATTTCCGCGGCGCTGCCCTGACTGACCCCCGCCCATCGGGCATGCACGTGGCGCAATCGATCCACGTACGTTCGCGGATTTCCCTCGCTCGACACGAACAACACCCGATTGCTGAAGTCGTGATTCCACAAGTCACCAAGGAAGTGAACGCTCTCGTCGTACGCGAGCACTTCCCCGTGCCGCAGCTCGCGCTCGCGCGCAAGTGCCCACTCCCGCGGCCAGAGAAACGTATCAATCTGCATCGAGGCGCGCGTCACGGGATCGGCCGCAACACTCTCCGCGAAATAGCGCGGATACACGATGAACCCGCGGTAGCCCTCGCGATATCCAATCCACGTCATGGCCACCAGGGCAGAACTGAGCGCCACGCGCGCGAACCAGTGTCGCGCGTCGGCGTGAATCATCGCAAACGCCACGAGGGTGGCCGTTGCCGCGGCCATCGTGAATCGCGACATGTACGGCACGGGGACCTGCAGTGTCTGGACGAAAAGAACCACGACCATGATGTTGCGCTTCCAGTGGCGCCCTCGCACCATGTCCGCGATCACAACGACCATGCACGGAAGCAACAGCCAGCGCCAGACCGTCCCGAATCCGCCGTGACGAACGTCGGGACAATAGAACGGATTGTCGTTGTACCAACTGTTGAGCAACGTTTGAAACGCGTTGGGCGCACCGAAGAACGTGGGACTCGTCCCGGGCGCGGAACCGTATTCCTGCGCCGGATCGCTCGTGCCAGGGAACTGCAGCCCGAGGGACTGGATCCGTACGACGAACGGCCACATGGGATTGTGCGTGTGCCTCCAGTTCTGCACGTACTTGAACGCGGCGAGCCCGAGCACGAGTGCAATCGAGCCGATTGCGTCCACGGCACGGAGGATTCGCGAACCGTTGGTTTTCCAGAGTTCGTACACGAGTCGCCCGAAGAGAATCGGTGCGGCCAGTGCGACGTGGAAGAGTCCCGTGTACTTCGCGCCGATGAAAAGCCCCCACGCCGCGTAGCACATCCATCGGTCTCGCCGACTCGGCGTATCGAGGGTGAAATACACCGCGGCGGTGAAGAACGTGCTCCACGCAACGTCGTTGTGCGTGGAGTGCGCTTCGAGATAGATGGGTGGAAGTGCGATCCACGTTGCAGCCACGGCCGCGGCGATGGGGCGTGTCGCGCCCACCTTGCGAGCCCAGGCTGCGACGACGGCCGCGCCGAGGAAGAGGTACGGAATCTGGGCACTGTCGTCGAGGCGATTGTCTCGCTGAAATATGCAGTTCCAGATCGCGATCAATTCGACGTTGTGCGGATTGCCGTTCGTCCATGGATTCGGGAGCGCGAACCATCGCAGGGTGTGCTCCTGGATGGCCATGTAGATCTTCGGGTCGTGGTACCAGACGGGATCCCACGTCCACGAACGGAAGTACCAGACCATCAAGCAGCAGATTCCCGCCGCCATCCCTGCGGGAATCAGCGTGAGAATCCCGACTTCCCGCTGCCGAAATGTGTCGCGGAACAATCGCGCAGGTGCGCCGAAGAAGTCGTTGCGAGCGAGCGCCGCGAGTCGCCGGAGCCCGCCGACACTCCGGACGCCGACCGCGCCGACCGACACGAACAACGCCGTACTGAGAATTCCAAGGTGCCAGGCGTCCAGCAAGGACACCGCACCGCATGCCGTGACGGTGAGAACGATCATCGCGCTGCCGACGATGCCGGCGGCGATGAAGCGGTCGAGGGCCGTCCGGTCGGAGTACATCGCTGCGGCGGCGATGTAGCTCGCCACGCAACACAGCGAGTTCTCCACCGCCCAGACGAACCAGCCAAGCATCGCGCGCGAAGCCTCCTCGACCTCTCGGCTACGGGGCCGACGGGCTGCGACCATAGACAAAGCACCCCTGGGGTCAAGCACGTGATAGGGTCGCGACCCGATGAGCGAAGCAGGCGCCGAGCCCGAGTCGCCCCCCCCGGAGGCTCGCGCCCCTGCGACCGCGGCGCGGCCAACGTCCGCGCGAACGCCGGCGGCACGTTTTGCGGAATGGGTGCTTCGTCGTGACGCGCTGCGGGCGGCGCGCTCCGCCGCGCCCCTGTCGGCCGACGCGCTCGCGCTCGCGACACGTGCGCGGGACACGGCGCGTGTCGCCGATCGACTGCTCGACGAGAAGCAGTCCACGGGTCCCGGCGCGGACGCCGCACCCACTGCATCCGGGGAATCGCCGAACGACCTCGACGCGAGTCCCGGCGCCGCGATCAGCTTGTACCGCGAGGCCGCATGCTGGGCGCTGTGTGCCCTCGGCGGCACCGCGCGCTCGATGGATCTCGCAGCGGCATTTGCCGCATGCGACGCGAGCGTCCTACGCGACGCGGCGGGCGGGACGGATCGTAAATTGGCGGCGGCTCGTGCAGCGCTCGTCGAACGCACGTTCGTGCAAACTGCAGATCTCGACGCACACGAGCGCGCGACCGACGCCGCCTGCGCGCGCGCGTTCGTCGCGGGTCTGATCCTTCGACTCGACGGGCGCGGTGCGTACGTCCGCGAGCTGCATCGTCAGCGCTGGGTGCGGGTCGGCGGTCTGGCCGTCGTGCTCGTGGCGGCGGCTTGGCTCGCGTTGACCGGCATTCGGTGGCTGCGGCCCGACCTGGCCGCCACGGCCGCGTGGCGAACCAGTTCTGCGTCCCAGGGGTATGCCCAGTCGGGCCGCGGATTTCATCGTCCGGAGGGCGGGCCGAACCTCTTCTTTCACACGAATCAAGAGGAGTCGCCGTGGATCGAGTTCGACCTCGGAGCGGTTCGCGATGTTCACGGAACCTACGTGAGCAATCGAATGGATTGTTGTCAGGAACGCGCACTTCCGCTGATCGTCGAGGTCAGTGTCGACGGCCGGGGCTGGACCGAGGTCGCGCGGCGCACCGAGCCGTTCTATACATGGACTGAGTGGTTCCGGACGCGCAGCGCGCGGTACGTGCGATTCCGAGTTCCCCACGCGACGACGCTGCACCTGGGGTCGGTGGAGATTCGGTAGGACGTCGGCCTAGACGAACTTCAACTTGGTCGCCGCGACTCCGCACATCTTCAACAGCATCCATCCGTGCCGGAACCGCGAGATGTTCGTCGTTCCATACGTACGGTCGCGGTAGCGAATCGGGATCTCGAGAATCTTCAGGTTCAACTTCGAGGCTCCAAAGATCAGGTCGTAGTCCCCGAATGGATCGAAATCGCCGAAGTAGTCCCGGTTCGCGGCGAGTCTCTCGTAGTCCTGCCGCCAGAGAACCTTGGTGCCGCACAAAGTGTCTTTCAGCGGTTGGTTGAGCAGGAAACTGAACATTTTGCTGAAACCGATGTTTCCGAGTTTGTTCAGAAACCGCATCGCTTCACTCTCCATGGGATACACGAGTCGCGTGCCATGCACGTAGTCCGTGAGCCCGCGGACCATTACGTCGTAGAACTTCGGGAGTTCCTCGGGCGGCACGGTGAGATCCGCGTCGAGGATCATCAACAGATCGCCCCTCGCCTTGGAGAACCCCAGTCGAACCGCGTCGCCCTTGCCTTTCCCGGTCTGCTGGTAGAGCGAGAGTTTGAGCGGGCCGCGATACTTGCGAATGGCCTCTTCGATGGCGCCTCGAGTGTTGTCCGTACTGCCACCCTCAACGAAGATCAATTCGGTGTTGGATCCCATGACGGGAGTACGCGCAATGATGTTGGGCACGTTGCCCTCTTCGTTGCGCGCAGGGACGACGACGGTCACGCTCGGTTGGCGTGCAACGGGGTCGGCTCGGCGTCGCAGCACGTACACGCGGTAAAGCGAGGCGATACGGATCCCGGGAAGCGTTCCGACGTATCGGTTGATGAACTTCCCAACGACTGGCACGTTGGCCGGCAGGATCATGCGATCTTCGAACTTGACGACTTCAAGGTTGGCAATCGTGAACAGATTCTGCAGGTCGGAGTCGCTCAGCCAGTTGTTCTCCGGTGTCGGGATCTTCAGCCCGGCCAACTCCCCGGCACGAATCGCCGCTTCCCAGAGATAGTTGAAACACGTGAGAAAGATCCGGCCGTCGCGCGTGAGATGGTGTGCGAGATTTTCGAGCAGGCGTTGGATGTCCGGTACACCATGAATCAAGCGGTCGGCGATGATGGCGTCGTACCGATCGGGGCGGTCGAACGACAGCGCGTCTTCGTTCGTCACGTGAAGCTCGGGGTGCAGCTCCTTCGCGCGCGAGACCGCCGCTGGCGTGTAGTCGATGCCGTGTCGAACGCGATTGGGCAGCGCGTCGAGCGCCTCGCCGGCTCCGCAGCCGACCTCCAGCACCTCCGCGTCCGTTGGAATCAGTCGTCGAAGCGTCGTGACGATGTCCGCGCGGAGGAAGTCTGGCGCGGCGCCGAACCGCGGACGTGCGCGAATCGCGTGCTCGAAATAGGCGCGCCAGTGGTCGTCGGCGCGGGTCTTCGGCGCGAGCGAAAGGGGGATCACTCGGGGGCGTGTGGCCGGCTCGGCAGCGTCGCGTGCAGCGCTTCGGGACGTAGTCAATGGAGTTTCCAGGCTATGGGCACCGTCTGGGACGAAGCACACGCCGCGGCGGGGACGGAGACCCGGCGCTGCGGTACGGCAGTCTATCCGATCGGACGCCGATCGGCATCGCCCCGCTTGCAACGGCGCGCGGGGGGCGGTACCTGAGCGCCGATGCAGGAGCTGACGATCGATCTCGTTCGGCGTTTCCCGAAGAATGGGCGCACCGACCCGATTGCGTACTACCGCCGCCCGCTCGTGGGCTTCCTGTTTCGCGAGCGGATCAACCTCGGTGTGCGACTGCTCGGGGATCGTCATTTCGAGCGCGCACTGGAGGTCGGCTTCGGTGCGGGTGCGGTTCAGGCGCTGCTCGCGCGCGTTGCCGACGAAGTGCATGGCATCGACCTCGACGCGGATCCCGTTGCGACGTCGCGCGTGCTGCGCGAACTAGGACTCCGGCACGATCTGCGGCACGCCAACGTGTACGATCTGCCCTATCCCGACGGGCACTTCGACCTTGTCGTGTCGTTCTCCGTGTTCGAACACTTGAGCGAGTTCGAGCGCGGTTTGCGCCAGGTGCGCCGCGTCCTGCGACGTGGCGGCGTGTTTCTGCTCGGGATGCCCGCCGTCAACCGGATGATGGAGTACGGATTCCGTGCGATCGGCTGGAAGAACATCGAAGACGATCACGTCACGACGCCACAGCAGGTGGCTGCACGATTCGCTGCGACCGGGTTTCGCTCGACCGCCCACGCGGATCTCAAGATGCCGGTGCCGATTTCGTGGGCGCCGGGGCTGCGCTTCTACTTCAACTGGCGACTCGAGGCGGTGTAGCCTCCGCGCAGTCGAATGAGCCGACCGACGAGAGCGCTGATCACGGGAATCACCGGACAGGACGGCTCGTACCTGTCCGAGTTGTTGCTCTCGAAGGGGTACGAAGTGCACGGCATCGTGCGGCGCTCGAGTTCGTTCAACACGGAACGAATCGACCATCTGTACAAAGACCCGCATGACCCCGACACGCGGCTCTTCCTGCACTACGGCGACTTGAACGATGCCTCGTCGCTCCACGCCGTGATTGCGAAACTGCGTCCCGACGAAGTCTACAATCTCGGCGCGCAGAGCCACGTGCGTGTGTCGTTCGACGTGCCGGAATACACGGGCGAGGTGACGGCGCTCGGAACCGTGCGGTTGCTCGAAGCCATCCGCAAGCTCGACGTGCCGTGCCGGTTCTACCAGGCGAGTTCCTCCGAATTGTACGGTGCAGCGAGCGAAGTGCCGCAGCGCGAGTCGACGCCGTTTCATCCGCGCAGCCCGTACGCCGTCGCCAAGGCGTACGCGTATTACATCACGCAGAATTACCGCGAGTCCTACGGGATGTTCGCGGTCAACGGCGTACTCTTCAATCACGAGAGCGAGCGGCGGGGCGAGACGTTCGTCACGCGCAAGATCACGCGGGCGGTGGGGCGCATCAAGCACGGGCTGCAGACGCAGCTGTTTCTCGGCAATCTCGACGCGCGGCGCGACTGGGGGCACGCGGCGGACTACGTCGACGCGATGTGGCGCATGCTCAAGCACGGCACGCCGGAGGATTTCGTGATCGGCACCGGCGAGTCGCATACCGTGCGGGAATTTCTCGATCTCGCGTTCGGGATCGCGGGGCTCGATCCGGCGGACTTCGTCAAGATCGATCCGCGGTATTTCCGTCCGGCGGAAGTCGACGTGTTGCAAGCCGACGCGAGCAAGGCCCGCGCGGCGCTCGGGTGGCAGCCAACGATTGCGTTTCGCGCGCTCGTCGAGCGAATGGTGCATTCGGATCTCGACCTCGCGGCGCGGGAAAAGCGCGCGAACGGGTGACGTGCCACGCGTCGAAGCCGGGCGTACCGTGAGGGTTCATGGAGCGTGACAGCAAGATCTTCGTTGCAGGACACCGCGGACTCGTCGGCTCGGCAATCGTCCGCCGGCTCGAACAGGCGGGGCACACGCGGTTGATCGTTCGCACGCGACCGCAACTCGATCTGCTCGACCAGGCGGCGGTGCGCGCGTTCTTTCGCGAGAGCACGCCAGATTACGTTTTTCTCGCAGCGGCGCGCGTCGGTGGCATCGTCGCGAACTCCAACGCACCTGCGGATTTCCTCTACGAAAATCTCGTCATCGCCACCAACGTGATCGGCGCCGCGGCCGACGTAAACACGCCGAAGCTCTTGTTTCTCGGCAGTTCGTGCATTTACCCGCGGCTTGCGCCGCAACCCATTCGCGAAGACTCGCTCCTGAGCGGCCCGCTCGAGCCCACCAACGAGGGCTACGCGATCGCGAAGATCGCGGGACTCAAGCTCTGCGAAATGATGAACCGCCAGTACAAGCGGCGGTTCGTGTCCGCGATGCCGACGAACCTGTATGGCAGTCACGACAATTTTCATCCCGAGGGATCGCACGTCATTCCGGGCATGATGCGCCGGTTTCACGAAGCCAAAGTCGCCAACGCGGCCGACGTCGTCGTGTGGGGCACCGGCACGCCGCGACGCGAATTCCTGTACGTCGACGATCTCGCCGACGCGCTCTACGAACTGATGGTGCGCTACGAAGAACCGACGACGATCAACGTCGGAACCGGCGAGGACGTCACGATCGCGGCACTTGCCGAGACGATGGCACGAGTCGTCGGGTTTCGCGGCCGCGTCGCGTTCGACACGAGCAAGCCCGACGGCACGCCACGCAAGGTGCTGGACGTCTCGAAGATCCGCGCGTTCGGCTGGAGCGCGAAGACGCCGTTCGAGGACGGGCTGCGGCGGACGTACGCGTGGGCTCTGGAGCAGGGCGTGTTTGGGTAGTGGACGAACGCACGTTGCGCGCTTCGATACGACGCATCCGTCGACGCCTCGCTCAGTGCTCCAGCAGAAATTCCGCGAGCGTCGCGCCGCGCACGTGGTCCGTGCGGAATTTCGATGCGCACACGACGAGCAGCTGCGCCTTGGGATGACTTGCGTGAAACCAGCTGAACTCTAGCGGGTTCGCCGCGCCGCGCTTGACCTCGATGAACGCGCTCGGTGGTTCGACGAAGTCGATCTCGTGACCGCCGCCGTCCCAGTAGAGAAGCTCGTGTGGGAGTTCTTCGCCGCGCAACGCACGCCGGCGTGTGAGTTCCTGCGCCACGAGCCACTCGATCCACACGCCCTGCTCGCTCGGTGGCATCCGGCGGAAGTCGTCGACGGTGCGGATGCGCTCGGAGTGCCACGCGACGGCCGCGAGCAGGTTCACCATCGGCGCTTTCGCCGGTCGGCGCGCGTTGACAACCCTGCGCGATTCATCCCACGCGCGGGTCGTCCCGACGCACATGAGGTCGCCGAGCAGATCGAGGTACCCGAGCGCCACGGTGTTGTTCGCGAGCCCCGCATCGCGCGCGAGCTTCGACTGACCCAGGGGCGACGCGCCGTGACGCAGTAGCACGTTCATTACGCCCAGCAGCGAACTGCGGCTGCGACCGGAGGCGACGCACTCGCCGAGAATCCAGTCGCGTGTCGTGTCCACCACCCACTCAGGGAGCCGACCCTTGGCGGCCAGCTCACCGCACGCGAGCGGACTGCCGCCCGAGATCAGGTACGCGTCGAGCGTCTCTTCGCCGAGCACCTTGCCGCACACGCGACGAAACTCACGAAACGACACCGGCGTGAAGTGAAACGTCGTGCGATCGAGTTTCCCACGACGTCCCGGCAACCGCTCGGCGCCGCGATGCAGATCCGTCGCGCGCGATCCCGTGGTGACCACCAGGACACGCCGCAGCTCACCGCCGTCGAGCAGCCGCTTCAGACCACGCGTCCAATCGGGAAGCGACGTGATCTCGTCGATGAACAGCCGCCGGACTGGCGCGTCCGTACGAAACGCTGCGACGAGTCGCTGCACTTCGCGTGTGAGTCCATCGGCGTCCCGGAGGTGATCGCCGTTCAGGTAGAACGCCGTGCCGGGGCCGAACGTGCGGATCGTGTTTCGCAGCTCGCGCTCGAGCCACGTGCTCTTCCCAAACTGTCGTGCCCCGCGCACGAGCAGAAGGCCGGGCTCGGTCGGCAGCTCGTCGAGGCCGAAGTGCGTTTCGAACACGAACGGCGTGTCTTGCAGGCGGTCCAGGTGCGGAAACAGACCGTCGCGATCGATCGCGCCGTCGGCCAAAGCTCGGTTGAGAATTTCGAGTTCCACCGGGAAAAACTACCCAACGTTCCGGACGTTGGCAAGCTCAACGTTCATAACGTTGAAGAGCTCAACGTTCATAACGTTGAAGAGCTCAACGTTCGAAACGTTGGCGCGAGGGGAGCGACGGAGGATCCTTACTGGACATCCGTTCATTCTGGTACAGTCGCGCGCGATGATCGGTCGGTTGAAGGGCGTGGTCGTGCAGGAGTCGATCGATGGGGTCGTGCTCGACGTGAACGGCGTGGGCTACGAGCTGGCCGTGCCGATCGGCACCCTCGGCCGAGCGATGCGCGACGCTTCCGGCAACGTCACTCTGCAGGTTCACACGCACGTTCGCGAGGACGCGATCACGCTGTTCGGGTTCGCGGACGACACCGAGCGCGCCATGTTTCGAATGCTCACGGCGGTCAATGGCGTCGGGCCGAAGATCGCGATCGGCATTCTCGGCACGCTGCCGCCGAACGAGCTCGCGGCCACTGTCGCGCGCGGCGATGCGAAACGGCTGCAGGCGGTGCCGGGAGTCGGGCGCAAGATCGCCGAGCGGCTGCTGCTGGAATTGAAAGACAAGATCGCCGCGGGCGTCGTGCACGGGTCGGCAACTCGCGCGTCGGTTCCGCAGTCGACGGCGGCAAACTCCGGGGGGTCGCGAGCGAACGGGCCGCTCAGCGCCGTCGCGATCGCGCTGACGCGACTCGGGTTCAAGCCGGCGGAAGCCGACCGCGCTGCGCTGAGTCTCACGGGCCGCGAGGCAGAGCCGCTCGACGCGCTCGTGCGCGATGCACTCAAGGTGCTGACGCAGTAGTCTGGAACGATCGACGGACGCACGAACACGGCCATGGCGACCAAACCCAGTGAACACTCTCGCGAGACGGCCGTGGGCGCGAACAGTCGCGACGACGACACGCGGTTCGACCTGACGCTCCGGCCCAAGACGCTCGACGAGTACATCGGCCAGCGCAAACACAAGGACAACCTCAAGGTCTTCGTCGAGGCCGCACGCAAGCGCGGCGAACCGCTCGATCACATCCTCTTCCACGGTCCGCCGGGGCTCGGGAAGACGACGCTCGCGCACATTCTGGCCAACGAACTCGGCGTGGAGTTTCACAGCACGTCGGGCCCGGCGATCGAACACAAGGGCGCGCTCGCGGGGCTGCTCACCAAGCTCGGGCCGCGAGACGTTCTCTTCATCGACGAGATCCATCGACTGCAGCCCATCATCGAAGAAAATCTCTACCCGGCCATCGAAGATTTCCGAATCGACATCGTCACCGGCGACGGTCCGCACGCGCAGACCATTCCGCTCAACCTCCACCCGTTCACGCTCGTCGCCGCAACGACCCGCACGGCGCTGCTCACGAGCCCGCTGCGTTCGCGTTTCGGCATCGAGATTCACCTCGATTTCTATCCACCCGAGGACCTGGCTGCGATCGTGCATCGCTCGGCGCGGCTGCTCGACATCGCAATCACCGACGACGCGGCCAACGAACTGGCCACACGCGCACGCGGAACCCCCCGAATTGCGAACCGTCTGTTGCGCCGCGCGCGGGATTTCGCCGACTTCGCGAACCAGACCGGCATCGACCACGCGATGGCCACGCACGCGCTCGCACGCCTCGACATCGACGCGGCAGGACTCGACGACATGGACCGACGCTTCCTACGGGTGATCGTCGAGCACTACGACGGCGGACCCGTCGGCATCGAGACGCTTGCGGCCGCGCTCGCCGAGCCGCGCGACACGTTGGAAGACGTGTACGAGCCGTTCCTGTTGCGTCAGGGTTTTCTCGCGCGCACTCCGCGTGGGCGGGAAGCGACGCGTCGCGCGTACGAGCACCTCGGTGTGCCCGTGCCCACGGCGGCGCGCGGCGGGCAGGGGAAGTTGTTCGGGTAACTCTTGACCGTACACAATTGACGCACCGAGCCTCGGCCCCTACAAGCGAACCCATGGGGTACATCCGCGAGATCACAATTGCGGCTCCGCGCGATCGCGTGTGGGCGGCATGGACGTCGGCCGACGCAACCAAGCCGTGGCTCGCACCGCGGGCCGAGGTTGAATTCCGCGAGGGCGGCGCGTGGGAGTTCTTCTGGAAAGACGACCCCGACGTGGACAGCACGCGCGGCTGTCACATTGTGGAGATCGACGCGCCAGAGCGACTGGCATTCGAGTGGCGCGGCAAGACAGCGTTCGCGGATCTGTTCGAGGCGCGCCGCACGGGCCGACTCGCGTCGAAGTGCGTTTCACGGAGCGCGACGGCGGCACTCACATCGCACTCGAGCAAACGGAGACGCGCTCGCTCGACGGCTGGGCCGCGTACGACGAGTGGATGGCTGACGCGTGGGAGGGCGCGCTCCAAGCGTTGCGGCGGGTATGCGAGGGACGCGACGACTCGCCCGCGTGGCGTGAGTAGAGAAGACAGCGCGAGCGAACCGGCGCGGGGTCTGACAGAATCCGCGGCGGCGGCAGCGCTCTCGCGAGACGGTCCCAACGAGCTGCCCACGGCCCACGCGCGGTCGTGGGTGCGAACGCTCGTCGATGTCCTGCGCGAGCCGATGCTTCTGCTGCTGATCGCGTGCGGGGTGATCTACTTCGCGCTCGGCGATCGCGGCGAAGCGGCCGTGCTCATGGCCTTCGTCGTGCTCGTCGTGACGATTGCGCTCGTGCAGGACCGCAAGAGCGAACAGGCGCTTATCGCCCTTCGGGACCTCTCGAGTCCGCGTGCGCGCGTCGTGCGCGACGGTGTTGCGCGCCGGATTGCCGGGCGCGACGTCGTCGTCGGTGATCTCGTGCTGCTCGAAGAAGGCGATCGGGTGCCGGCCGACGGGCTGGTGCTCGATGGCGTGAATCTGTCATGCGACGAATCGCTTCTGACAGGGGAGAGCGCCCCCGTGCGGAAGCGAACCGCGAGTGCCGGCGAGCTGATCGGCGAACCGGGAGGCGACGACCTGCCGGCGGTGTTCTCGGGCTCACTGGTCGTGCGCGGTCACGCGACGTTCGAAGTGCGTGCGACGGGCGAGCACACTCGACTCGGGCGCATCGGCCGTGCGCTGGCGGCTCTCGAGCCAGAGCGAACAGCGCTGCAACGCGAAGTCGACCGTGTCGTGCGCGTCGTGTCGGTCGCGGGGCTGGCGCTCTGCGCAGGCGTCGTGTTGCTGTACGGGCTGCGTCAACACCTTTGGCTGCGCGGACTGCTCGCGGGGCTCACGCTTGCGATGGCCATTCTGCCCGAAGAGTTCCCGGTGATTCTCACCGTGTTCTTCGCCCTCGGCGCTTGGCGGCTGTCGAAGAGCGGCGTGCTCACGCGCCGCGTGCCGGCGATCGAGATGCTCGGCTCGGCCACGGTTCTGTGCGTCGACAAGACCGGAACGCTCACGATGAATCGCATGCGCGTCCGGCACCTCGATGCCGGCGACGATCCGCACGAAGTGTCGGACACGGTGGATCTTCCGGAGCGGGTTCATCGATTGATCGAGTACGGGATCCTCGCGAGCCAGCGTGATCCGTACGATCCGATGGAGATCGCGTTCCGTGACCTCGGTCACCGCAAACTGGCCGGCACGGAACATCTGCACGCGGACTGGGATCTCGTTCGCGAATATCCGCTGAGCCAACAATTGCTCGCGCTCTCCCACGTGTGGCGTTCGCCCGACGGCAAGGCCTACGTCATCGCTGCCAAGGGCGCGCCCGAGGCGATTGCGGAACTTTGCCATGCCCCGGCGACCGACCGAGAGCGGTGGGCCGCGCGGGTGAGCGGGTTCGCGGACCGCGGGCTTCGGGTTCTCGCGGTGGCACGCGCGCAGTTCGAGTCCGACGACTTGCCGACGAATCAGCACGATTTTGATTTCGAGTTTCTCGGGCTGGTCGCACTCGAAGATCCCGTTCGTCCTGGTGTGATCGAAGCCATTGCGCAGTGCGCGACCGCAGGAGTTCGTGTGGCGATGATCACGGGCGATCACCCGAACACGGCGCGCAGCGTCGCACGGCAGATCGGCATTCCGGCAGACGCCCTGCTGACCGGGCCCGAGATCGATGCGTTGAGCGACGACGCATTGCGCGGCCGATTGCGCAGCGTTCACGTGTTCGCGCGCACCGTGCCCGAGCAGAAGCTGCGAATCGTGCAGGCGCTCAAGCGTGACGGGCACGTCGTTGCGATGACAGGCGACGGCGTCAACGACGCACCGGCGCTCAAGGCCGCGCACATTGGCATTGCGATGGGCGGGCGCGGAACGGACGTCGCGCGGGAGGCGGCGGCGCTCGTTCTCGTGAACGACGACTTCAATGCGATCGTCGAGGCGATCCGCGGCGGACGGCGAATCTTTCACAATCTGCGCAAGGCCATGGCGTACGTGATCGCGGTACACATCCCGATTGCGGGTCTGTCGCTGTTGCCGGCGCTCGTCGGTTGGGCGCCTGTGTTGACCCCTGTTCACATCGCCGTGCTCGAGATGCTGATCGATCCGGCGTGCAGCGTCGTGTTCGAGGCGGAGCCTGGCGAGGGCGACGACATGCTGCGGCCACCGCGACGCCTCGGGGAGGCAATGCTGGGCCGGAAGTTGATCTGGTTGAGCGTGACGCAGGGTGTGGCCGCACTCGGATCGGCTTCGATGGTGTACCTGTGGACGATTGGCCACGGGGGAGGAGCATCGCGAGCGCGGTCACTCGCGTTCGTGACGGTCGTGCTCTCGAACGTTGCATTGATTCTCTCCAACCGAACGTGGGCGACGACAATGTTCTCCCTGCGACGCTCCCGAAATCGCGCTCTGTTCTGGACGCTCGGCGGCGTCGGTACGTTTCTCGCGCTTGTACTCACGGTGCCGCGGGCGCGCGCGGTGTTCCGCCTGTCGGCATTGTCGTCGCTCGATGTCGTGCTGTGCGCGCTGCTCGCGCTCGCGAGCATTGCGTGGTTCGAGGTGTACAAGGTGTTTCGCAACCGTCCACGGCCGCCGCCGACGAGTTGACGCGATTCCCGCCGCTCGCTCGATGAATGCGATGAAGCAACCCCGACGGTTGCTGTACACTCCCGCAGCGCGATGTCGGCCAACGGCGAACAGCCCAAACCTCGCAAGGACAGCGGCTCCAAGCCGCGTGTTCGGGATCCGTACGCGGATCTGTTGCGCGACACCCGCGGCCTGCGACGCGAGCAAGCGGCGGCGCGCGACGCTTGGTTCTCGGGTCTGAGTTGGGAGCGCAAGGAAGAGACGCTCTTCGAACTCGAGATGCTGATGAAGGGCCTGGTCTGTTACGCCAACCCGCGAAATCACCCCGGCCCACCACGCAAGGCTCCGGTCATCGCGATCGACTTCCGCGAGGAACTCTCGGTCGCCCGCATCGCCGTCGCGCGAATCATCTCGCTCTGTCGCATGCTTCTCGGCCCGCGCGACAAGGGCTACGTGTTCACCCGCTACCTGGAAATGTTGGTTCCGGACGACCCTGCACGCGCGAAGCTCAACCGCGACGCGCCCGTGCAAGAAGGCCCCGACGACTCGCTGCTGCACCTCCGCCACGGCCTGACGACGATCGCCGAGGTGATGGACGGCTTGCTGCGGCTCGAGCGGATTCCGTATCGCTTGTTTCACTCGATGCTTCTCAACATCCAGCGTGAAATTCAGCGCAATGCGTTCTTCAATCCGCTCATCGCACTGGAGTTCCGTCCCGAGTTCGATCGGATTCGATCGGTCGAAGTGCTCGACGCGATCCAGTCGGTCGAGAACGACGCGTCGCACCGCACAACGGCACTCGCGTACCTCGCGTGTTTTCGGCTGCTGCGCTACGTCGACCTGATCCAGCAGGCCTCGCTCGATCCGACGACGGTTCGTCGCGCCTACGTACTGCTCGCGGCGCTTCGCTCGGATTCGCGCTCGCTGGTCGGATATCTCAAGGGGCGCGTTGCAGACATCCTCGCCGATGGGCTCGAACGCGATCTGATGAAGACCCCGGCGCGCGATGTGAACAGCCGCTTCGACGAACTCGTCGAAGAGTGCCAGCGGATCGTCAACCTTCGCGCAACGCTCGAGGCGGTGGCCGCGTCACTCCGCGTGGAAATTCGCTTCATCTTCGAAGTGCGAGTGCCGTCCGCGGAGATGGCCCCGGCAGCCGCCGACCTGGCGCGTTCGCTAAGCCAGGCCATGGTGGGTCTCAAGGAAGCGTTGCAGACCGCGATCGCGCAACTCACGGCGGCACTGCGCATCGAGGTCGATCCCGCGAAGCTCTTCGACGACGTCGCCGCGAGGCAGACCGTGGGAGAACGCCTGCGACGGGACGTGTGGATGTTCGCGCAGGTGTTGCGCGCCTTCCTCGCAAAGGCGCGCGCGACGCCGGACACACCGGACCGTTGGGCGGGATACAGTTCGTTTCATTTCGTGCGGGAATTTCAGGGATATTTCCGCGCGATGGGCTACCAGCTCCTGCGATCGAGCGACTACCCGCACTTCGATCGATTCCTCGCAGCGCTCGAGGGACTCCGCGACGCGGACTTCCTCGAGCCCCAGCGATTGCAATCGGCCATCGGCGAGTGCGAGTCGTTCCATCGGTATCTCATGGACACGTTCGAGAAGATTTCGCAGCGAGACGAGCTGCGCAGTGTCACGTTTGACAAGCGCGCCGCGGCCGAGACGCTCCGACTGCACCTGGGGACATGAGCCGCCGCGCGGGAGTGGGCCTACTCGGGCTCGTCGCTGCGCTCACCGTGACGGTCGTTGCACTCGCAAGCTGTCGCCGAACATTGCGCGTGCCCCGCCCCATCGGCGCCGCGCGCGGAGCCCCGCCTGCGCAACAGCCGACTGCGTTCGCGATCGACGTCGACTTCGACCTTGCGCCCATCGTCGCAACGCTCGAAACGCAGGTGCCGACCGTCATCGACCAGTCGGAATGGGAGAACGTCCCGAACACCCCCGTCGCGGTGAAATACCACGTCGTGCGAGAGCCGTTTCGGGTGACGGTCTCGGGCAATTCGATCCACGCCGAGACGACGCTGCGCTTCTCGACGGAGGCGTGCCTGCGTGCGCAGTTTGGCGGGGTCGATCTCGGTTGCCCGCGAATGGGCAGCTGCGGAATCACGGAACCACTGCGTCGCGTGGATGTTGCGTTCAATGTTCGCATCGACGTTGGCGCGGACTGGACGCTTGCGCCGCACATGGTGCCGGAACTCCCGCGAACGACGGACCCGTGCCGGATCACGGTGCTGCAAGTGGACGTCATGGGCTACGTCACACGGCGAATCGGTGCGCGACTGATGGAGTCGTCGCCCCGCGTCGAGCGCCGCGTCCGCGAAGCAAGTCAGTTGCGTTCGCGCATCGAGCCGCTGTGGGCGCTCTTGCAACAGCCGGTCGCGCTCGATCGCAACGCTTGGCTTCTGGTTCGGCCCCAGCGCATCACGGCGACACCGCTCACGGGTTTCGGCCGTCGAATCAACACGTCGATCGTCATTCACGCGGCGCCCACCGTAACGATTGGCCCGCGTCCGACGATCGCCGTCGCGCCGCTCCCGGCGCTGCTTCCCGAGTTCACAAGGCGGCCGGGGTTCACTGCGAACATCGACGTACAGATTCCACTCGCGGAGGCCGAGTTGGTTCTTCGCCCGCGGATCGTCGGTCGGGAGTTCACCACGCGCGGCCAGACGGTCCGTGCGGAGTCCGTGCGACTCGCCGGGCGGGACGGCGCATTCGTTGCGACCGTGGGCGTGCGATTCGTGCGCGGTTGGTTTCGAGGGGCGACGGCGACCGTCACACTCGCGGGGCTCGCCCGGTACGACGCGCGGCTGGGAGCCATCGTCGTCGACTCGCTCGACTACACGATCGACGCTCGCAGCTTGTTCCTGCGCGCGGCAGACACACTGATGCAGTCGCGCGTGCGAAGCGAGATCGCGAGCCGCCTTCGGTTGCCACTCGGTGGCCGCGTCGAACAGATGCGCGTTCGGGGCGAGCGGGCACTCAACCGCGCGGTGGGCCAGCACGCACAATTGCAATCGGCGCTTCGTACGCTCGCACCGTCGTCGGTGTACGTCACCCAGCACGACATCATCGTGCGCGTCACGGGCGCGGGCGAAGCGCGGGTGGTGAGTCGGTAGCACCGATTCGCCTACGACGCGGATAGGTTGAGCGCGAAGAACCCCGGCACGTCCGGCGGCACGTCGGGATCGAGATCGTGATCCCCGAGGTCGACGATCACCACCAACACTTCGCGGACGCCGTCGAGCGATTCCATCACCGCGGACCACTCGCCGCGAATGACTGCTACGTTGGGTGCACGCCCCATCTCGCGTCCCGAAACATCGAGTCGCACCGCGATCACGGCCCATCGACGAAGTGGCACGCCGTGAAACCAGAGATTCAGCGCGCGACCACGCGACGCGCGCGTGTCGATTCGCACGTACGCCGTGCCGGTCTTTTCGAGCCGGTGCACCGGCGTCACCCAATTCGGCAAGTGATCCATGGTTGCGATCGCTTCGGGTTCGACGGTCGCATCGAGACCGCGCCCGGGGGCGGACAGATGCATCGTGTCGCCCTGCGTGCCCGCAAGCGCCCGCGCGAGCGAGAACTCCGCGAGCATTCGATCGATGCCACCGGGTTCGTCCCGCAGGATGCGCTCGAGCACGTCGAAGATGTCCGGGTCGTCGATCAACCGCGGCGCGTCGTCGGGTGTGCGGCCGACCGTCATCCAGGTCAGCCCGCGCAGAAATCGCAGGTCGCGTTCGTCGTGACGCGCTACGAGGTAGTCGACGAACATCGCTGCGCCGCGAGCGGACACATCATCTCGCTGCGCGATCAATGGCCGGCCGGGCGCATGACGAAATCGGTCCATCGCTTCCTCGTCCGGTGCAAGCCCGCGCGCGCGCGCACCGATGGACGCCGACATCGCCAGCCGCCACGCCGGCGCCAACCGTGCGTCCACACCGAGCAGCACCGCGCCGACGATTCCCTCGGCCACCGCGCGTTCGAGCGCAAGCCCCCGAAGATCCGTGCGGATCCGCACGAACGTTGCCGCTCGATCCCACAGCGACCAACCCTCGAGCGCGTCGACGGCGACTTCGCACGGCCAATCCTGCGGGACGAGATAGACGTCCAACTCCGGCCCCCCCCCTCGATCGCCGTCCGGCGCGGCCGGCGGAAACAGATACTCGCCCTCCAGAATGCCGCTCACTCGATCGGCGATGCGCGCCGTCGTCTCGATCACATCGGACCCGACGTCCGCAGCGCCATGCACGGCAACGCGACCGCTGCGCGTGACCAGCCGACCGCGCGTGCTGACCGGACGCGGCTCGCCGGGAGGAATCGGCTGTCCCGCGGGGGGCTCGGGGATGTGAAACCCCGCGAATCGCGACGCCCGCGACGCCATGCCCGCATCGAGGTTCGCGCCAGTTCCGGCGTCCTGCGCGTGGGCGGCGGCGGCCTGCGCGCGGACCGCAGGCGCAGCGAAAACCGCGAGAATCGCCGCGACCGTCGCCGAAATCGTCCGCAGCACGCGTCGCTCGCGGGGTCCCATCCTCACGTCAGAACCCACGGCACGCATTCGGTTCCATTTCGGGCGGCACGGGCGGTGGCATCGGGAGAACGTCACGGGGCTGCGCTCGGTATTTGACTCGACCCCCGAGGATCGGTCTATCGTTTCCCGTCGTGGCCATTCTCCCGTTCGATTCCCGTGGCGTTCTCGTCGCCGATCTGGCTCGCGGACGGATCGACCTTCGGGGCGAGGGTCGCGTCGTCGCGTTGCCGGCCGGTTGGCTGGAACGAATCAGTCCGCAGCTCGCGCCCGATGCCGGTCACGCGTTGGCCGAAGCGCTCGAGCCGTCGGTCCGCGGCGCCCTTACCGACGTGGGCGGGGCGAGCCCGGAAGAAATCGCGCACGCGCTCACCGTGGCGTTCGCGATGCACGGATTGGGCGCCGTGTCGCTCGAATCGTGGGGCGACGCCGCCGTGATCGTGTGGCGCGATCCGCCGTCCACGCAGCCCGGTTTCCGCGTGCTGGCCGAAGCGACGATGGCGCATTTGATCTCGCGCATCAGCGACGTGGGCGTGAGCGCGGCCGTCATCGGGCACGACGCGACGCACCTGCGATTGCTGCTTTCCTCGCGGGCGGCCTGCGACGCAGCACGCGCCGCGTCCAACGGCCACGGCATTTCCGCCGCGCTCGACGCGCTGCAACCCGCGGCGGGCCCGTCATGAACGCCGGGCGCATCGGCAAGCTCGAGTCCCTGCTCTCGCGCGTGCTCGCGCGCAAGGACGCGCCGCGGCCCGTGCGCATCGTTCCCCAGCGCGCTGCGTCCGCTGCCGTTGTCGCCGCTCGCGCTCCGATGTCGCCTCCCGCGGCCACCGCGGCGAAAGCCGAGATGCACCCGTCGCTGTCGGCCGAGATTCCCATGGTTCGGCCGTTCGTTCCCGCGCCCATTCCAGCGCGAGACGCGCGGGACCTGCCCGACCTGGACTTCGTCGAGACGGACACGAGCACGGGCAGGCGACCGTCGCTGGTCCCGAGTTCCATGCCCGCGCCCAGTGGCGAAACGACAGGAATGGAGTTCGACATTCCCGGCACGCCGGCGACACCAAGCGTCGCGCCGTCCGCGCGGGATGCGAGTGTCGAGTTCGACGTGAGCACCGACGTCGCGTCGACCGAGTCTGTGATCTCGCGCGAACCACTCGCGAGCGCGCTGCCGCCGCGCGTCGAGACACCGGCGCCGATGGCGGCGATTCAGCCGCCGTCCGCCGTGATTCCCACGAGTGCGCACGCCCCGGGGTCGATCGCGGAACATGCGTACACGGCCGCACCACTCGCGAGCAGCGAAGCCGTGCAAATGCGCGGGGCGATTCCGTCGCCGCGGGCCGCAACGTTTCGCGGGATGCTGCAGCGTTCGCTCGGGCTCGTGGCGAAGCCGCGGGCGTAGGAGACGGAAGACCTCACCCCCGCGGCCCGCGACGCGGCGGAGCTCGCTTCTTCCGGCTCAGCGTCGTGCCGCTGCGCGTGCCGGCGCTGCACGAGCGCCGCGAGGACATTCCGCTGCTCGTCGAGCACTTCCTCGCCGGCGAGCCCGACGCACCGGCGGTGCCACAGGCGGTCATGGACAAGCTCGTCGCGCGGCCGTGGCTGGGCAACGTGCGCGAACTGAAAAACCTGGTCGAGCGCGCAACGCTGCTCGGGTGGGACGACGTGGCTGCGGCGGCGGAGACGGCAGGGGTATCGGAATCGTATTTGCGGCGGATCTACAAGAAGACGGGGGTTGGGGGCGGCGGGTGACGGCGGGAGGTCGGCGACGGCGAGGGCGACGTCAACGGAAACGGTTCAAGGACACGGCAACGGAGACGGCAACGGAGACGGATGGGGGGAGGGCCGCGAGTTGACACGCCGCCCGGCGCGACGACACTGGCCCTTCGTGTCACGCTTCCGTCCCGCGTTCTCCCATACGACGTTCGCGTTCGCCGTTGTTGTACTCTTCGTCGCCCTGGCCGGGTGCGGCGACGTCGTCGATCCGAACGTCGACGCGGGCTACTGCCGCGCCGGCGCCGACGCGGACACCTTCCCGCCCGGGCCCTCGGGCTCCGACTGCTCCGACTGGTGCGAGCGGTATCAGCGCGAGTGGTCCGGCTTGCGGCGTGCCCGCGGCATGTGCCCGCCCGGCTGGTCGTGGTGCTACGCGGGCGACCACTGCTGGCCGTCGCCGGGCGGCGCACTCGCGGGCTGCGCGTGTGGGCGCGGTCCCGCCTGCGCGCCGTGGCAGGCGTGCGTGAACACGACGCGAAAGTGGACGTCGTACTTCTGCTCGAGCGCGACCAACTTGCGCGCCAGGTCGGCGTTCGCGTGCAGCATCTGACGGAGCTTCACGAACGCGCGCATGATCTCGATGCTAGCGTGCACTGCGCGCGGGCTCTGGAGGACACTCGAGAGCATTGCGACGCCCTGCTCCGTGAACGCGTATGGAAGGTACTTCCGGTGCCGACCCCGGCCGACGTCTAAGGTCGCAAATTGCGACCTTAGAACTGCGAACTCGGCGGCGGTCAGTTGGAACATGAAGTCATCGGGGAAACGGTCAAGGTTCCGCCGGACCTGCTCGTTCAGGCGCTTCGCGGGAACGCCGTAGAGCGCGGCGAGGTCTTCGTCGAGCATGACTTTCTGCCCGCGAGCCATTCGGATCGCGTGCTCGATGTGTTCGACGGCGATCGGCGACTCGTCAGCCATCGCTTCCTCGCGGGGAACGGTGATCGCTCGTCGGTGATTTCGTGCGCATGCCGGTTCTCGGTCGATCAACGAACAGAGTTGCGTGGCGCGGCCGGTGGGGGGCGCGCGTGCGGCAAGTCGGCGACGGCGACGGCGACGGCGACGGGAACGGGTGAGCGAAGCGGGAACGGGAACGGGAACCGCGAAGAGGACGTTGGGGCGCTGTCGGAATCGAGTGACGGCGTGCCCGCTTTGCACGCCGACTTCCGAGCGGCGCTGCCCGTTCACGATAGACAAGACGACGGGCGGGCACTGTTCCGATTTCCGTTCGCGCGCCGACCCGCTTGCTCGCGCGCTCGCGCGCTCGGGCGCGGCGTACGGTCGCCGGACTGTGACGCCTGACAGTTCGCGCCGGGCCGAAAGCCCGTTCGGTCGCTGGCTGCCGCTGGAGTTCTGGTCGGCTTCGCGGGCGGCATGCGCCTGTTGTTCGTGCCGGTCATCGCGGCGGCGATGGCTGCGGCAGCGATTCGGCACGTCGAAAACCCGCGCGCACGGGGCCTCGTAGCGATCGCCGTTGCGCTGGTCGGATCACTGCGCTCGGCGCCGAGCGCGTCGTGGCTCGCGGTCTGGTCGGTTGTCGGCGCAGGGCCTTGTTCGCAAATGGGCGCGGCGCCCGGGCACTCGCTGCCGCCGGCGGGCTTGCGCTCGGTGCGGCCGGCGTCGGGGCGGTCGTCTTCGGAATCTATCGGGCGGCACCGCAGGCGTTCGTGCTGGGCAATCTCGGGTATCACCGCGCGCGGAGTGTCGGCGGCCTCTTTGGCGACTGGCAGACCGGCGTACGGCACGGACAGGCCATGTTCGGGTCCGGCGCGATTGCGGAGTTGTCCGCCGCCGGCACCCAGAGTGCGATGCTCCTGGTGCTCGCGGTGCGCGCCTGCAACGTAGCCCGCGGAAACGAGAAAGGGCGTGTCGAACGGCCCATCGGATTTGTGCGGTCACGCTTCTGGCCCGGTCGGCGCTTCCGCGATCTCGCCGACTTGAATCTGCAGGCGTGCGCGTGGCGCGATGATCACGCCAACGGACGCGTGCACGAAGTCACGGGGCGTGTGCCGGCGTTGGTCTTCGAGCACGAAGAGCGCG